>Ga0209394_1000259_pt1 | contig 47687 bp, 47 predicted proteins | sample JNZ201metaG_FD_184122 | JGI IMG/M metagenome (GOLD analysis project Ga0209394, IMG submission 184122) | Hot spring microbial communities from Jinze hot spring, China to study Microbial Dark Matter (Phase II) - JNZ 20120812A (SPAdes) (version 3) ...
AGGATTCAGGAGCCGTACACACCCTTTCGGGCTTGCGGCTCCCTGTGTTTTTTAACCGGGCAGGTGCGCCTTTAGCCTACAAGAAGGAATTATTTCTAGAAATTTCTTTACGGAAGACTTCTGATAAGTCTGTAATCCATAAATTGATCCGAAAGAGTAAATATGGGAATTTTTGATCCCTAAATTCTCAAATCTCCATTTCACCATGCTAAGGATATTAATATCACGGTTATATATAACGATCCTATCCGTTTTTGTACCCTCCGCATCAAATAGTCCAGCTATAAATTGCGTTGCTTCTATGTCTGAAAGCTCCTTAAAGTACTCAGTTACTTTTCGAAATATCTCATCCATCACTATATAAAACTCCTTTGAATATACTAAAACACGCCACTTCACTACATTACCTTTTGCCACACGATAGCTGTAAAAGTGGGGTTTTAGCTGCATTCTCGTAAGTTTTGGGATCACTTCGCGCTCTAGGATCGCTTTGTTTTTATCTGCTTGGTCAATCCAGGCACAATAAGCTCCATCTTTTCTCTTATGGATGCAACCGTCCCCAAAGAATATTCCGGCAATGTATGGATCAACTCTCACATGATACATATTTAGTGTACTTCTCCTCTTAAAGATTTGGCCGGCGCCCTTGCCCGTTTATTAAACAGTCGGGACCCCCTTGCCACTGCGACCTGCGGTTCCCGCGCGAGGCGAAAACCGCAGGCACCCCTTATACCGAGGGTACGGGGCCAATTTGCCGAGTTCCCTCGCCCGGCTTATACCCGACACGCCTTAGGTTTCTCGCCTAGGGGCACCTGTGTCGGTTCTTGGTACGGTCGTGGGGGATCCTTCCCAGCGCCCTTTTCACTGGCCCCAGGGATCAGCCGAACCGCCCTAAACGGGCGGCCATTCCTGCTTTCGCCTGGTTCTCGCCATTACGGCACTCCCCAGGCTTATACAGTTAGGCGGCGCGACGGCGCCGCTCGGCCTACCCCGAGGCGTCAGGCGCTGGGCCTTGCGTCACCGCGAAGCGTACCCCCACGGCACCGGAATATTAACCGGTTTCCCTTTCGGCCTACCCCGTTAGGGTCGGCCTTAGGACCGGCTAACCCTTGGCTGACGATCAGCGCCAAGGAACCCTGGCCCCTACGGCGGAGGGGACTCTCACCCCTCTTTGCTGCTACTACCACCGGGATCTGCACTCCCGGCCGGTCCACTGGACCTCACGGCCCAGCTTCTGCCCAGCCGGGACGCCCTCCTACCGGATCACGGCCGTATGGCCGTGCCCCGAGGTCTCGGCAGCTGGCTTAGCCCCGTCCATTTTCGGGGCCCCCAGCCTCGGCGGGTGAGCTGTTACGCACTCTTTAAAGGATGGCTGCTTCTAAGCCTACCTCCCCGCTGTCTAAGGCTGGGGACGCCCTTCTGTTTGGCACTTAGCCAGCATTTTGGGGCCTTAACCTCGGTCCGGGTTGTCCCCCTCTCGGTCCGGGAGCTTACCCCCCGGAACCCGTCTCCCGGGTTCTACAGCGCCCACGGATTCGGAGTTTGATAGGAAGGCGGAGCCTCTTCGGCCCCTTACCTTCCAGTCAGTGCTCTACCCCGTGGGCGGCCTCGCCCGGGGCTGGGCTAGGACCCACTTCGGAGGGAACTAGCTATCACCGGGCTAGATTGGTCTTTAGCCCCTAGGCCAGGGTCAGAGGAGCGAATTGCACGTCAGCACCCCTTCGGGCCTCCACCCGGCTTTCGCCGGGCTTCGCCCTGCCCCGGCCTAGATCGCCCGGTTTCTAGCTTCACGGCCGTGACTCCGGGCCCTTTCAGACCCCGCGCCTCACCAGCCATAAGGCTGGCTGCGCGCATGTCAGTTTCCTTACGCCTACGGGCTTTAAACCCTTAAGCTCGCCACGGCCGTGAACTCCCCGGCCCGTGTTTCTAGACGGAACACGCAACCCCGGTCACCCCCTCTCGTCTCCCGCGTCGCCGCGGTCAACTTTGAGGGGGCTCACTCCTTGAGGGCCGCGCACGTTCCTGTAGCCGCCTGGTTTCAGGCTCTTTTCACCCCCCTTCCGGGGTTCTTTTCAGCTTTCCGTCACCGTACTTGTTCGCTATCGGTCTTGGGACGTATTTAGCCTTGGAAGTTGATGACTCCCTGATTCCCGCACCCAAACCGGGGTACGGTACTCGGGGACACCAGCTCCATGACTCCTCTCAGCTTACGCCTACGGGGCTTTCACCCTCTACGGCGGGCCATTCCAGGCCACTTCGGCTTCACTGAGGAGGAGCGTTAGCTGGGCCCCACAACACCACATCCCCCGCGGGTTTCCCCGAAGGGTTCGGTTTGGGCTCTCCCCTTTTCGGTCGCCCCTACTCAGGGGATCCCTATTGGTTTCTTTTCCTCCCCCTACTTGGATGTTTCCGTTCGGGGGGTTCCCGCTCCCCCTCCCGAGGGAGGTGGGAGCACTGTAGGGGCTTAACACCCCTACAGTAGGAGGTCCCATTCGGGGATCCCCGGATCGACGGCTGCATGCGCCTCCCCGGGGCTTATCGCAGCTTGCCGCGCCCTTCTTCGGCGCCCAAGCCGAGCCATCCACCAGGCGGCGTCGGCGTGTCGGGTCTACTTAGGTTTGGTGTCTGTTTGGCGTTGGCCTATGCGTGGTGATCATTGTGAGAGGGTAACTCTCACTTTCACCCTTCCCCCACCAACAGTCTGTTGGTGAGGTGCATTTTTGGGTTTCTGCAATTTTGCAATTATGCGATTCCCAATATAAATTTTGCTAATAGCACCTATATAAGTTTACTTGAAGATTTGATACATGTTTATATGAGGGGTAGTATTTGTGCGGCGGGGTTATGAAGTTTCCGCCCAAGTTCTGCGTTTTAGCGCTGATTTTATTGGTTGTTCTGTCTATGCATTGTTTAGATGATATGCTGATGGTTGCTGGATTAGATTATGGTGCTTTTAATAAGGGGGGCACCTTTAGGTATGAGTTCTTAGTTGATGAGGAGGGGAACGCTCATAATAGGATAATTTACAGCAGCAGTCTGAGGAGGGGATCCTCATGGGTTCTCGTTCCAAGGTTTATTAAGTGGGTTAATAGAACAATTCATGGTAGCCTCCTTAGCTGGGTGATTGACGAACCAGAGAAGTATACGGGCTTAAACTATTACTTTTATAGTGTGCTGAAATTTGATTTTGTCTCGGATAGGATGGGTTTTGAAATCATTATAGAGTATGATTTTCCTTTAGCCGCGATGGTTGTAGAGTCGGAGTCAACGCGGGGAATATTTTATTCTCCGCAGATAGGATTTGAGCCGGGAAATATGTTTAACGCAACGGTAGTATTTTCAGATGTGTTTAAGGCGAGAAGGGGGGAGGCGATAGCTCTTGGAAAAAATGGTGTCTATAGAGCAGATGAGAACTCAAACTCAAGCCACGTATTCTTTAGGAACCTTCCAGCGGGCGAAAACCTTCTAAGAATACAGATAGGCTTTGATTCAGCAAAAAAGGTAGATGCCATAGTTCTGAAAGATGGAGTATTCGAATTTACTACTGCTCCACGCTATAAAGAGTATGCCCAGAAGGTTATGAGCTTCTATAAATTGACATATAACATCCTTGTCAACATATTTAATGTGACCCTTGACAGCGTTAGGGCAAGGTTCTTCGTCCCAGACTTTTCTACGCTCATGTCGGTGGGCGGTTACATCCCATTCAAAGGAGGGAAGCTGGGGGACATATATATAAATCTCATGTTCACGCGGTATGTTGAGGGCTACTTAGAGGTGGTAGCCTTACATGAGATTATACATCACTTCATGTGGAAGGCGGGGATATCGCCTGGGAAGCTTTTATGGTTTCATGAGGGGATGGCGCAGTTTGTTAGCATAGAGGTTGCGGAGGAGATTGGTTATGTGGGGGCTAGCATGATTAAAGAGGAGATTTATGGATTCATTCGGAGGCTCGGGATCTCGGGGAGAAGTAACCTCGGTTTTCTTGCGGAATGGTCGCCATATTATGCGCCTAGGGAGGTTACAGTATTGTATGTGTCAGCATATCATATTGTCAGCGAGCTAGCGAAAGATTACGGTGGGCTAGAATACTATGCTAGATTCTTTAGGCTTATAAAAGGCGTAAATCTCGAGAACAACGTGATGCTATGCTACTACTTAAGCTTAGCCGCCAACAGGTCACTATTCGATAGATTTAATATGTGGGGCTTCAATCTGCCAGACATATACGCTTACCAGTCACTCTTAATTAGTGTGGAAAAAGCCATAAGCAGCATCAGCCCAATGAACCCATTCCTACAGCCATTCAAAAAGATCTCCGAGCTATTTTACTGGACAGTTGTTTCCGGTATTGCGCCCCCAGACAAAACGCGGTTATTCCTCTCAACAGCTCTGTTTATAGCAAGAAATGTGCGACTCATAGCCCTAATAACATATTCGATTCTTCTGCTCATCACAATCCTCATCCTAATTCTAAAATTTAGGAGAGAGATAATAGAAATAACAAATGTTTGATAAATGTATTGTTGGGTCAACCTATTCTCTCACGTCTACCTCAACAGCCGCACCCTGCTTTACTAAAACCCGAGCATTCTCTTCAGGAAGAACGGCTATATCTTCTGGTTTGAAGGGACCATATACTTTCATATCCACGCCAACTATCTGGGGGATCTCCTTAAGTATTCGAATAACTGCGAAGCCGCTTGGCGCAGATTGCCTGATCCTTGGCCTCTGGCCGAACAAGATGTCGTTTAAGATGGTCTCGAGGGCCCTCCTGCCCGCCATCAAGCTGCTATATAGTTTCTCTTCCTCCTCCGTCAGCGAACTTAATGGTAGCGTTCCGCCAGCCATAATAATCTGCAGAATTTTCATGTATCTTGTCTGGATTAGGTCAGTAATCATTTTCTTAACGTTTTCCTCCTCGAGCTGGATAAGCTTGCCTCTGAGACTCTCTTCATCCATCATGCGCCTCTCTTCACGGATCCAGCGCATATAATCAGCCAAGCGTGTGTAGAAATCTTTGGGAAGAGGTTGTATCTCTGGGCTCTCCATTTCTCTTTTCCATGCGCTAAAGAGGTCATCATACATATTAATCTACCACTCTAGCAGCACCCTTACAGAGGAGGAATATTGCTACCTGAGTCGGCAGCGTGACAGCTTGGCTCTTAAACGGCCCAAAGATTTCATCCCCAAACCTAAGCTCTGGGGCCTCCTCAACATATACTTTGACCTCACCAGCCTTAAATGCAATAGCCTCCTTTTGCGGGTCAAACTCCTCCACCCGGCTCACCGGGAAAGAAATTTTTAGTAGACCTGTCTTGCCATGAAGTGTCCCCGGCAACCGTATAAGCCTATGAATATCCACCGTCACAACGGTATCTATATTAGCGGATTGGAGGGAGGCCCCTCGCTGAATGATTTTTCCCCAGCCTTTTATCCCCAAGCCACGCACAGTATTCCACGGGCCACCCCGCCTCCAACTTTCTAGAATGGCATCTCTCTTCTCGACGAGCTCCATTACTACGTTTTTCTTTATCCCAAGACTCTTAAGCTCGCTAGCAGACGCTCTTAGAAGGAAGTCATATGTCCCCCTTGCAGCACGCCCACGCCAACCAGGGTCATCTAGGCTTGGGCCGACAATTATTTTCGAGGAGCCACTTCTAATCTCATCAAGCCCATGGAAGACGGCGTCTATTCCGGTTCCGGTTATATAATCAACTATTTCCTTCCGGGAAAGTGCATCTAATTCAAGGACTATATCGCTCTCAACACCAACGTGATAACCCCTATGACCACTAAAGGAGCATTTTATCTCGTCAGCCGAGAGGCCAAAATCCTCCAATAATATATCTATAAGTTTTATTGTTTCAACCCTGGCTGCCTCCAAGCACACTTCGCACGGCCACGTCCTTTCATCAAAGCTCTCGCCTCCACAATTTGGGCATTTCTCCGGAGCCTTTCCTCTACCCTCAAAGTTACAGCTTTTACAAGCCCATGAATCATGCATTTTATTACATTTTGTCGGTATGTGGTCGGCGTCTATATCGAAGAATAAGTCGGAGCCAAGCCAGCCCTTCTCATCCATCTTCGCCTCAGGAAAACTATAGTAGGCTGATGAGTAATAAACATTTGAGGGAACATTCTTCTTAATGAAATCCCTTAAATCCTCGATCCTAGCGAAGCTCTTATGTCTAACCATAACGTTTTCTTTGAACAGGGAGAAGCCGAACTCTCTGTTCTCGATAGATTTTGGCGGCTCAATTTTATCAGCGTTCTTACTATAGAAATCGGAGAACATTTCTCGTATAAACGATATGTTGTTAGGCTCGCTCATCAGGATCAGCCAGCTCTTCTCTTTTTCTTTCTAAGATAATATGTTAAGGGATGTCTAACCCTTTTACATAAATCGTCCATTCCCGGGCATAGACCATGGGTCTGCAGTGTATCGCATTTCGGGGGAACATATTTTGTCCCAGAACCCCTCTGCCCAGCAATATGCTCAATCTGGTATCTGGTCATCCTCTCATTAAAGTCTGCGGACTTGCGGAAGAGGTCTATGATTAGGTTTGGATCCATGCCTATATTTAAGAGAAAAGCGGTGATGGTGAATCGGCCAATGTGCGGCAAATGTCTTCCAGCCAAAAGGGCTCCATAAAGTTCCTTCATGCATGGCGGAAGGAAATCGCTCTCCACCCCTGACGAAAAGAGAGACTCGATATTGAATGGTTCCTCTCTAATGTTCTCCGCATAACCCTTCCTAATCGAATTAGCCCGCTCAACAATCTCTTCTGGAAGGATTGAGCGCATCTTTGGATCTATTTTAGATTCAATGTAACGCCTAATCTCCTCCTGGAGGAGCCGAGCAACATCCTGCTTTGAAAGGTAAACCTCACCCCTTATAACAAGCCTGTTAACAAGCTTCCAACCCTTCTCATGGAATGAAGATGCATTTCTAAGATAATCTACGAAGTGCAGGGCGAAATCAAATTTTTCTAAGCCAAGGCTAATTCCAGCCAACCTTATTCTCCAGCCAAACCTCTTCGCAATCTCAACTATTTTTTCTTCATCCTCGACCTTAAGGAGATTATAGGCTCTCCGAGCCTCAGCCAAAGCAAACCTCTTCTTAACGTAATCGCTGGCAACCGCTGAGACAAGTATTATCGCTGCTGGAAAGGATAGAACCTCTACATTTTCATTATGCCTGCGCGGGTCGTAGCTTACCTCGGGCGGACTTTTTGTTAAAGCTTCAACTATTCTCTCTTCAGCTCTATGGAGTATAGGTGCATAATCTGGCTGCAGGAGGCTTTCTATACTAAAGTCTAGCCTTTTAACTTCCTCAGCAGCCTCTGGTAGAAAAGGATATTTCGCAAGGTCACTTAGCGTTAACATCTTTTTCTCCAGAAATCTGTGGATTTAAAGGTTCTACTCGACCTCTACTCTAGGCGCTAGAAGGTAAACAAGTTTTCCATCATATCGCTGTCTAAAGTCTAATCTTAGGGGCATATCTGTTGAGAACTCTAATGTGACGATGTCCGATGTATCAGACGCCACTTTAACGATGTCTGTCAGGTAGCTTAGGCTGAAGGTTGCCTTAGACGGCTCCTTAACCTCCATGGATATAAGGGCGTCGCTCCCCTTCTTCATCTCTATTCTTGTGCCAGCAACATCGCCCTTAGCATTCATCACGAGACCATCTTCATCAGCCTCTATCCTAACGTTGTCGCTAACTAGCTCGGCATCTCTAAGAGTTTCATAGAAGTCATCGGCCGTCAACACAACCTTTGCGTTAAATGTTAACCTAGGTTCAGGAACCTCTTCTTCGCTGGCCTCCAGTATTGGTATGGTGAAGCTACGCGTGTATCTACCCCTTATCTTAACCTGAAGCTGATTGCCCTCCTCACCCAAAGATATCTCAATAGTATCATCCTTCCCAGCCCTCTTAAGAATCTTCTTGAATTCGCTTAGGTTTATGCATACCTTTGATTCTCCATCAGCCTCATATTCATCGAAGCTAGTCTTCTGCATCTCCCAGTCAACCATAGCCACACGTGATGGATCCATAGCTCTAAGTCTTATACCATCTGGGCTAATAACGAAAGTAGCCTCATCAACAACTGCTGAGATGGCGTCAATTACACTCCTGAAAGTTTTAGTGTCTGAAACCCTCATTCTAAACAAGCGTATCACCCGATAACAATATCTTCAACATATTCATAAATAAATTCGCTATCAACGTATATAAGACCCAACGCCCACATTTTTTCAAAAGCTTTAACTAACGAGTTTATCTAAAAATGTTTAGCTTAGGATGCAGAAAGCATATAATTATATAATTTATGGAAAACTGATTCTACCCTGTTTTTAAAGGATCATTATAAACCCGGATGCGACATCATACCTAAGGATTTAACAAGCAAGTGTTTTATGGGTATTTATGAGTATTCTCTGAATGTATAGCCGCATTTAGTGCATCTGAAGAATTGTGTTGAGGACTCATCAGCGCTTCTCGTCTGCACCTGCCAAACGTATGCAAGGTTATTTCCACATTTTGGGCATTCGATTGTGATTACCGGGAGCGTTTTTAGCTTCTGCTCTTTCTCACCGATCACGACAATATAATCTTCCTGCTTAACTTCTGTGACCCTCTTACTGGCAGGCAGCATCACGCTCTCAACTTGCCGCTCATATCCACACTTAGCGCAATAGAGGAAGCTCTCCTTCGAATCCTTCTTACGCTTAAGCGTTAATCTCGTTCCACAATTTGGGCAGAACTCTATCACGATTTTATCCTCACGCGTCTCCAGGTGTTAACATTTTAATTTCAAGAGAAGAGACTTTTAAATCTTTCCGATCTTATTTATGCATAAGAAAAAGGCGCTAATAGCGCGGTGATAGATTATGCAAATGATATCTTTAACTGTTGGTCCGCTATCTACAAACTGCTATATACTGGTATGCAAAAAAAGCCGTGAATCAGTTATTATAGACCCGGGCTTTAATAAAATTGATGAGGAGCTTGTTCTTGAAAAGATTCGTGAGCAAGGATTAAGGATTAAGTATATAATTAATACCCATGGACACCTGGATCACATAAGCGGTAACGCAAAAGTTAAGGAGGAAACTAAGGCAATCATAGCTGTGCACCATTATGATGCAGATATGCTGACAGACCCTAAAAAGAACTTATCTAGGATGCTTGGCTTAAATATTATCTCGCCGCCCGCAGACCTAGTTTTACAGGACGGAGACAGATTAAAGGTTGGGCAACTTGAGATCCAAGTTCTTCATACACCGGGCCACACACCTGGGAGCATATCCCTGTACCTGGAGGAGGAGAAGATAGTTTTCACGGGGGATACGCTCTTCGCCGGATCTATTGGTAGAACGGATCTCCCAGGCTCCTCCTACGAGAAACTTATCTCATCTATTAAGAGAAAATTATTCACACTGCCGGATGAAACGAGGGTTTGCCCGGGGCATGGCCCTGAAACGACTATAGGAGTTGAGAGGAAGGAGAATTTATTCATCCTATAAATAGTCTCTCGGATTCAATATATTGTTCGGATCAAATACCCTTTTTATGAATCTCATAAGCTCAATATATTTTTCGTTTAATAGGAGATTTAGGCTCTTAACCCTTATTTTCCCTATACCATGCTCCCCGGTTATTGTGCCGCCAAGTTTAATGGCCGCCATATAGATTTCATGCCTTATCTTCTCAACTATGTCCATGCTCGCAGCATCCCTCATAATATGCACATGAAGGTTTCCATCACCAGCATGGCCGTAAACTGGTAGATAAATGCCATATTTAGCGGCTATTTCATCAACAGCATTCATTAAATCGCCCAGGCGGGCTGGGGGGACCGTCACATCTAATATGTCCACGAGCTCGCGTTTAATGGCAGTATACATGTTGCTCCTTATCCTAAGAATCCTATTTTGCTCCCTTTGGCTATCTGCAATCAATACATCTATGGCATTATATGATTGGCATACCCGCGCCACTTCCTCGCAAGCTGATAAAACCTCTTCCCACCTCATCCCATCCAACATTATTATTAGTTGGGCGAAGCCTTTCTCGATAGGCCACCTCTCACCAAGATGTTCAGCGGCTCTTTTAATCTCATTTAATTGAACATATTCTATGGCGAGCGGGGTTACACCGGACCTTAGTATTTCTGGGACAGACTTCAGGGCGTCTGAGCGAGAATTGAATGGGACGATAAGTGTGACCATACACTGGCTTTTTGGGAAGAGTTTGATTACAGCCTTTGTTATGACACATAATGTTCCCTCACTACCAATTATTAACTGCATTAAGTCATAGCCAACATTATTCTTCAAGAGTTTGCCGCCAACATTAAGGACCTCTCCAGAGGGCAGAACGACCTCCAAACCCTTAATATAATTCCTTATGACACCATATTTTACGGCTCTAACACCACCAGCATTAGTGGCTATTAGCCCGCCGATCTGGGCGCTCTCATCCCCTGGATGAGGCGGAAAGAAGAGGCCAGCGCCCTCAGCAGCTCTTATTAGGTCTCGGAGGGTGGCTCCGGCCTCGGCGACCGCCATAAGGTTCTCCTCATCCACCTCAATTTTATTCATGCGCTCCAGCGATAATACTATGCCGGGTATAGTTGGTATACACCCGCCAGCAAGGCCCGTCCTTCCGCCCACTGGGAAGACTGGAATCTTATTCTCGTTTGCAAGCTTGAGAGTTAGGGATACCTCCTCCGTTGATGCTGGTTTAACGAGTATTAAGCGCTCGGCTGGTTTAGGCTTAACAGGCTCAGGCGTCTCGTCGCTTAGATAGCTCTCTATGAGCTCACGTTCAGTTATAACCCATTCTTCACCAAGCATTTTTCTTAAGCGCGCCGCCACATCATCTAAGGCTACAATATTATAGCCACTATCATTACCCAAAACAACCCCCATACCCTCTAAGAAAAGGAAGCGCTAAATATTTTTAGGCGCTGGAAAAACGGGCAGTAACATTTAAGTTTTCATCTTAGTAGGCCTTAGCCACGTAAATGACTTTTTTTGCCTCTCTCCCACAAATGACGCACGGCCCCTTAGGCTTCTCTTCAACATCAATTCTATAGCCTCTTATCTCTCCACCGGATATCTCCCTTATCTTCTCAGCGCACTCTATGCTCTCACACCATGAGACCCTAGCGATCTTCTTGTCCTCTATTATTTTCGTAAGAGCGGATGCATCAGACACGTCCTTAATGAACTCCTTAAGTGTTCTTTCGCTCCTCTCCCTAAGGCCCTCGATAATCTCATTAAATAAGCCCTTTATAGTCTCAACAACTTCGCCTAACTCTACCACTCTTCTTCTAAAGCTGAGCCTATCAACTATGGTCACTTTCCTTTCCCTCTGGTCCCTCGGGCCAACCTCAACCCTAACTGGCACGCCGAACATCTCCCAATAATAATATTTTTCTCCAGGAGTTTTATCAGGGGTGTCATCTAAGTGAACCCTTAAACCTCCACGCCTAATTATCTCATAAACCTCCCTTGCATAAGCTTCAACATCCTCGGCAACCCCCTTATAAACTATTGGAACTATAACCACCTGGATTGGCGCAACCTCGGGGGGGAGTATGAGACCATGGTCATCACTATGCTGAGCTATTATTGCCGCTAGAACCCGACTAACTCCAAAACCATAACATGTTTGGACGACATACTTATGGCTTCCATCCAAATCCTCATAGGTTATCTCAAAGGCCCTAGCAAAATTCTCGCCCAAGTTATGTACTGTACCTATCTGATTTACCCTACCGTCAGGGTTCCATGCATCAAATGCTATTGAGTATACTGCGCCCGCGAATTTATCAAAGTCTGGTCGCATAATTATTAAGTAACTTAAGCCTAGACGTTTAAAGACCCCATCATAAATTTCTATTGCCTCCTTCACCTGTCTCTCGGCGTCCTCCCAGTTCTTATGGGCCGTGTGGGCCTCATTCCAGAGGAACTCTCTCATTCTAAGGAGGGGTCTAGTGGCCTTTGTCTCATATCTATAAACTGCGACGCTCTGGTAAACCTTAAGCGGCAAACCTGCATGTGACCTTATCCAGAGAGAGAACATTGGATACATGGCCGTCTCAGAGGTGGGTCTCAGCAGGAGCCTTCTATCAAGCTCCCTATCACCCGCATGGGTAACCCAAAAGACCTCTGAACTAAAGCCCTTAATGTGCTCAGACTCCTTTGCAAAGGCATCTTCCGGTATAACTACTGGGAAGAGCATTGGAATGTGACCAGTCTCATCGAGCTTCTCCTCAAGGATCTGGAGAATCCTCTTTATTATCTTAAAGCCCCATGTCTTATATACAGCGAAGCCCTTAACCGGATATCTATTGTCTAATATGTCGGCATTAAAGAGTATTTCATCAAACCATTGGCTGAAATTCTCAAACTTCTTCATAGGCCCACTTCATCTCATTGATATCTTTACTAAACATAAATTTATCGCGTTTAACTCTTCTTAATAGAGAGCCTTTTTATGTTTCATGCAAAAAATATTTTAAGTGAGACCTTGGGGGAAAGAGGATGGAAGATATAATAAGCTATGAGGAGATGCTGGAGGAGGCATATAAACAGCTTCCAAGCGAGGTCTTTAAGCGTGAGAGGCTAGAGGTTCCAAAGGTAGCGTGTATAATATTTGGATCTAGGACATTCCTCGAGAACTTCAAAGATATATGCGAGATACTGAATAGAGATCCAAACCATGTTTTAAGGTATTTATTAAAGGAGCTAGCTACCTCAGGGTCAATTGAGGGCTCAAGAGCAGTCTTCCACGGAAGATTCGAGGGGGAGGTTATTGATAGGCTTATTAGGCGATATATGGATGAGTTCGTCAACTGCCCAATATGCAAAAGACCTGATACAAAAATTATTAAGGAGAAAAGGCTTAATTTTCTAGTGTGTGAGGCTTGCGGCGCAAAATCTCCTGTTAGGCGTATATAGCTTAGAAGAAGGAGTCAGCATTGGAAGTATATGTTAAGGTTACAAAGTTTGGCCGCCAAACGCTACTAGCCATATGCGACGCAGACATACTTGGTAAGAAATTCACGGAGGGCGGGGTGATCTTTGAGGTTAGAGAAGAATTTTATAATGGATATAAGACTGGAATAGACGAAGCCCTATCATTAATCAAAACCTCCACAATTATTAATCTATGTGGTCGAAACATAGTTGAAAAAGCGATTGAGCAGGGATACGTCCACCCAGAAGCCGTATTTAAAATATGCGGAGTCCTCCACGCACAAATAATGAAGATCCTATAAAAAGGTATGCAGCCCACAAAAATTATTTATTTAAGTCAGATTAAAGAATAAAATTGACTGCGCCGGGGTGGCCGAGGGGTTAGGCGGCGGGCTGCAGACCCGCCGAGATGGGTTCGAATCCCATCCCCGGCTCCAGTTCCCTCGGGTTCAAGTTCCCTTTCTATATTCCCTCCTTTTAAGTCTATGGAAAGTAAGCTTAGCGTGGGCTTCGATATATATGGCTTTGAGGGTTATAGGCGGATTATAGCTGGCTTCGGCTACAACGGTGAAGTTACGCTAAGCTTCTTAGACCATCTTCTCAGTCTCCGCCCATCTATCGCTAGGGTATGTAAGTATGCGGATCACGCCATAGCGTTACTTCGCGTAATAAACTTCAACCTGGAGGGGACTACTAGGTGGGATGTGAGCGAATGTGGTAGATGATCTTCCTTAATTTTAAGCTTGAACTATTATTTAGGGGGAGAGTTTAGTGGATACCTGTCCGATTTAGGTGAGTGTTAAGATTATTATCAGAATTATTATGAGGGTTGCTAACATTTTTAGTGCTTTTTTATTGAACCTTTGTGCCTCTTCTATCTTTTTGTTGTCTACGAGCTTCATGATGTAAACGGAGACTGAGAGGTTATAGAGGAAGATTGCATATATTGAGAGCATTATCCTGTCAGCTAAAGTTAAATAGCCTATGGGAGGGATGCCGCTTAGCAATGCTAGATGGAAAGCAGTTGCAGACATTAGGGTTGTCACGCCCAAACCTATCCTTTGGCTGAAGTTTTGGGGTGAGATGAAAAAGGTTAAGAGGGATATTGTTGTTATAATCACCACTGGGAGGATGCTTTTAACAAGAGAGGACAGCATTGGTCTTTTTAATAGAAGACCGAAGACGAGTCTGGAATAAGCTTCCCCGCCATAGGAGTGCTCAGTTACTGTGGCTTTGAATCCCCCTATTTCCCAACCAGCAATATTAGCTTTTTCATCGATGTTTGATGATGGATCCACTTTGAAGATTAGATTGGAGACATTTAGGTTCTTATGCTCAATCTCTATTGTGAGCATATGCGTTTCAAAAGGGTATTGTGAGAAGTCAAAAGTTTTTATAAAGTCTCCTCTTACACGGTATTCTAGATAACCATGCTCCGCATCTGCTTTAATTTCATACCTAGTTGGAAAACCGTTGACAAATTCAAACTCTTTTATCTCCTCTAAGCTTATTTTTGATGGATCAAACTTAAACCATAGGTAAAAATCTAGACGGTAGCTGCTCGCGGACAAATCCACTTTCTCCACGTTCACAAGCCAAACCCCAACCTCAACATTTGCGGGGTTAGGCGGGGATTTTCAGCCATCACTACACCAAACATCGTAGTTAATAAGAGGACTAATGGTAAAGTAAGCAGTATATATGCAGCCTTCACTAGACTCACCATTAAACACGCCTCAAACAAACTCAAGTATTTAAAAATTTCGTGAAAAATCTCTTTTCAATTAATGGGTGAAGAGTGATATCCCACATCTTGTAGTTCAATGGGGCGCAAATGGCTGTTATCTAGGTTTATGAAATTAAGATTCGCCCCACGTAAAGCTATCATATTTATATTTTGGCATCGAAAGGAATTATATACGGAGCCGATGTTTGGGGGAAGGGGGTTGGATCGGCGCCAAGTACATTAGTCCCACCCTACACTAGAAAGGGTTTATTACGTTCAGGGCGCTTGGAATCGAATATTAATTTTATTTGGTGATATTTATGGAAGAAGAACAACTGGTTTTTGAGCCAAGGATAAAGGATAAGACATGGGATCCATCGAATGAAATGATCCTCTTCAAGAGGTGGCAGGAGGAGGGAATCTATAAATTTGATGAGAAGTCGCCAAAGGAGATCTTTAGCATTGATACGCCGCCCCCATACGTTAATACTCCAATCCATATAGGGCAGGCCTACACATATGTTTGGATGGATATTTTTGCACGGTATAAGCGCATGACTGGATATAACGTGCTCTTCCCAATTGGGCTAGATAAAAATGGGTTGCCAATAGAGGTTCAGGCAGAGAAGACCTTCAACATAGTAATGCATGAGACCCCGAGGGAAGAGTTTATAGAGAAATGTAGGCAGCTGCTTAAGGAGAGCGGGGACATATCTCTCGAAATATTTAAGCGGCTTGGCTTAAGCTGCAACTCATGGGATCTTGAATACAGGATCGGTGGGAGATATGAAACGGATGATCCAGAGTATAGGCGCCTAACACAGGAGACATTTATAGAGCTCTGGAAAAGGGGGTTGATCTACGAGGACGAAAAGGTAACAAATTATTGCCCGGCATGCCGCACAACAATATCTGACGCGGAAGTCGAATATGAGGAGGAGGAAACACAACTAAATCATATAAAGTTTAAAGTCCAGGAGAGCGGCGAAGAGATAATTATAGCGACGACAAGACCCGAGCTCTTATGCACATGCCGAATAATCCTATATAATCCAGATGATGAGCGCTATCAACACCTGAATGGAAAGCATGCTATTGTCCCAATATATGGGCATATAGTCCCGATAATACCGCACCCATATGCTAAGCCGGAGTTCGGCTCAGGCCTAGTTATGATTTGCAGCTTCGGAGACTACAGCGACATTAGAATATTAAGAGAGCTCGGCATAAAGCCAATCTACGCAATAAACGAGAGCGGCAGGATGAATGAGAATGCTGGCAAATATGCTGGCCTAAAGGTTGAGGAGGCTAGAAGACAAATAATAGAGGATCTTAGGATTCTGGGGCTTTTAGTTAAGCAGGAGAAAATAATACAGCGTAAGCCAGTCTGCTGGAGGTCAAAGGATCCAATAGAGTTTATCCCAATGAAGGAGTTCTATCTAAAGCAGGTTGAGTTTAAAGAAGATATACTAAAGCTAGTTGATAACATGCAGTTCTTCCCCCCTGAAAGCAAGCAGATACTCATAGACTGGATTAATTCGCTTGAGATAGACTGGGTTATATCGAGGCGGAGGTATTATGGGACGGAGATACCGCTCTGGTACTGTAAGACTTGCGGCTACATCTATGTGCCTGAGGCTGGAAGGTATTATCAGCCTTGGAGGGAGAAGCCGCCAATCGATAGATGCCCAAGGTGCGGGGGAACGGAGTTTAGGGGGGAGGAGAGAACCTTTGACACCTGGTTTGATTCTGCGACTTCAGAAATATATATACTTGGATATCTATGGAATAAAGAGTTCTTCCAAAAGAGCTTCCCATGCTCCCTGAGACCTCAGGGTAAAGAGATAGTTAGAAATTGGCTATACTTCACGATATTAAAGTCATATTTACTCTTTAATAAAGAGCCCTTCAAGAACGTCTGGATACATATGCATGTTGTCGACGAGCAGGGCAGAAAGATGAGTAAGAGCGCTGGGAACGTTATTGATCCACAGGATGTTATAAGAATGTTTGGCAGTGAAGCCTTTAGAATATGGACTGCCCTTGAGGGAAATATATCAAAGGGTGACATTAGGTGCTCTTTCGAGAGGATTCGTGGGACATCGAAGTTCCTAACAAAGCTGTGGAACATAGCCAGATTTATATCATCGTTCCCGCAGGTCGAGGACAACTTTGAGCTAGCCCCGCTAGACAGAATGATAATTGCCAAGCTGAACGAGGTTATAGCGGAAAGCCGTAAGGGTTATGAAGAATTTAACGCTTTCCAAGCCGCCACGGCAATAAGATTATTCGCATGGAATATATTTGCAGACCATTATATTGAAGCTGTGAAATCAAGAGCATATAACAAAGACAAATTGTTCGATATAAAACTCCAACGCGGCACATGGTATACACTACATAAATGCTTAAAAACAATACTTAAATTATTGGCACCAATATGCCCATTTATAACGGAGGCTATATGGCTCAAACTCTACTCGAAGGAGAGCATACATGTCCAGAGGTTTCCAGAGGAGGAGGGAAGAGATCCCATAGTTAACATGTTGCCGAAATTCATGGAGTTTAATAATGCTATATGGCAATATAAGAAGAAGCATAAGATTGCATTAAACCAAGACCTTAATGCGATAGTTTATGCGCCCCCAGAGCTTGAGCCATTCAAGGACGATTTAAAAGCAATGCATAGGATTAAAACAATTATTTTCGGCAAGCCTGAGAGGGAGGGGGCTGAAGAGGTCTCCGAGGGAATCTATATATTAGCCGAGAAAACTAGTTAAATCTTTACCCCTACCAGCTCTTTTACTTATGCTTATTTCCTCGCCCAGAAGAACCCGCATCCCATCAAAGGCCGCCCTAGTCGGCACACCAGTTCTCTTCTCTACGAGCTCAGCCTCCCTCTCCGGCCCCTTAAGGATCATCTGCATGCCGAAATGAGTTATTATAGCCATCTCAGGCCGCGTCTCCTCAAGGATTTTTATTGCGTCATCAGTGGTCATGTGGCCCTCCCATGGCTGTCCTGAGGGTCTTAAGACAGAAAGTATCAGCAGCCTCAGCCTACTATAAAACTTTGATGCCTCGCTAAAGTATTCTGAGTCAGGTATATATGCGAAGCCCCCGAAATCTTTAATGTCGAAGCGAAAGCCGACTGTATCCGGGTCTGAGTGGACCGCCTTACAGACAGAGACATTCACTCCATCAATATTGAACGATGAGCCGACGGTTGCCTCGATAATCTTTTCTGGCATGGCTTGATGATACCTTGAGATGGAGCTCTCGCAGACCTCATTGCCCCTCAAAACGCTCTTTGAGGCAATAAGAAAACCGCGCTTTCTAGTCGTCCCCTCGCTCATAGCCTCTATCAGCGGCTCAGCGTCATTTGCGTGATCCACATGTGAGTGCGAGACAAGTATCGCCTTAATCTTCTGTGGAGCTAAGCCCGCTTCAAGCGAGTATATCAGGGCGCCTGGGCCTGGATCGATATGAAAATTAATTTTGTCCTGTTCAGAAATTATTCTAATGCCGCCAGTCCTCCTCTTCTGGGTTATCATCGCAAAACGTCCACCACCAGTCCCAAGAAAAATTAGCTCCAACATCCTTTTCACATACCCGTGGGGATAATATATTCTTAACACCACTAAAATCTAGTATTTTTAGCTGGGAAAATAAAGATTTAATTTTTCAGAAACATTGAGAAAATCTGTAGTGAGAGATTGTGGATGTGTTATAAATGAAGATTGTTATAAAGATCGGGGGCTCGGTTATAGCATCGCCCCCAAATCCAAACCTGATAAGAAGATATGTAGATATGGTCTTAGACTTGAAGAGAAGAGGGCATATGATTGTCCTTGTGATCGGTGGGGGAAAGCTAGCGAGAGAATTTATTGACTTAGCGCGCTCCCTGGGGCTATCTGAGCAGGAGCAGGATGAATTAGCCATATCAGTTTCAAGACTTTTCGCCCAAACTTTCTCAATGAAACTCGGCGGATATAAGTGGAGAAAAGTTCCATCAACAATTGAGGAAGCCGTGAAGATTCTCAACGAGGAGGGGATAGTTGTTATGGGGGGCATTAAACCTGGGATGACTACCGATGCCGTAGCCGCATTAATGGCGTCGGAGATCGGAGCCGACTTAATCATCAAAGCAACGGACCAAGAGGGTATCTTCACGAAGGACCCGAAAAAATACCCGGATGCGAAAAAGCTGGATGAGATGAGCTTTGATGATCTTGAGAGGATATTAGGAGAGGGTAAACATGAGGCTGGAATACATCGGATAATTGATTCTGAAGCCATTCGAATACTGAAAGAGAAGCATATAAAAACTATTGTAGTTAACGGCTTTAACCCAGAAAATATCCTCTTAGCGATTAATGGTATGAGGGTTGGAACAATAATTACATAAAAATATCGGCTAGGGGTTTAAAGGACCAGTAATTTTAATGCACTATTTTATCTGCTACTAACAACCTCGGCTTCAGCAAACCTCCTACTTATCTTGGTTATCCTGATCCTTACGCGGTCCCCTGGCTTAGCATTTGGTATAAACGTTACAAGACCCTGTATTCTTGCCACGCCATCACCTCTCTTGCTGACCTCTCGAACCTCAACATCATACTCTTTCCCGAGCTCCACAGGCTTCGGCGGAAAACGTCTTCCATAACCCCTCTTAAATCTCTTCTCTCCACCCCTCTCATTCCTTCTTTCACTCTGCATATCCTTTCTCACCTCCCTAACACATTTTTCCGCGCTTTACAGGACGGTTAATTTTCCGAACCTGCCGACGTTGAGCTGTCTTTCTCCTTTAAAAGACCTTACATAGCCATTCTCGATTTTTATTGTATCATTAACGTTTATGCGTCCAATCTGCTCATTCCATAAAGAAAGTTTTATGGTTCCAGTGTCATCCCCTATGACGGCGTCAGCAACCTTATAGACGCGACCATCGAACCTCGAGACAACCTCACGCGGCTCAGAGATCTCTAAAACCTTCGCCACAATGTTTACTCTACGCATTCCATCCTTCAGATCTCTAATCTTCACCCTAAAATCACCCTCCTTTCAATACTTCTCCGCGATCCCAGGAACGGAAACATTGTCCAGCAGTAAAAACTATTGGGGACGGAGAATAATGAAACGCTCTAGATACCCATTTAGAAGTTAAAGAAGCCACTGATATAGCCAAGATCCCCGGCGGATTTGATTCGATCGACATTTACTCTTCGTCCTGTATCGCGGAACTAACATCAAAGCAGAAAAGCCGAGAGAAGTAGCTCCCGACTCATCTGCTCTGACGTTAGCGATAAAATAAGAGACAATAAGATAAATATAAACTTTATCCCCTTTCTCCCCAGCCTCTACCCAGCAAGCTTGTTATCACTAAAGCCCTTCCTTAAACATCCTATATGTTGCGTAATCAATATATTTAATAAATTTGTTTTCCGCCTGGTACTTAACAGTAAATTTTTGTCTATTTCTTTTATCCTTGATTTGATTTGTTGTCACAAATATATAGGCGTCGCTCCCAGCGCCTGAACCATAGCTAACAACCATTATCCTTTTATGCGGCTCAGCCTGATCCAATACTGCAGCCAAGCCTATCAATGAAGAAGAAGAGTAGGTATTACCAAACTTTGTCACCTGTATTCCCGGCTGATATTGTTCTGGCTTAAAACCTAGGAGCGTTGCGGCCCTCACTGGAAATGTTGGATTAGGTTGATGACAGACAAAATAGTCTATGTCACTCGGCTTTAAATTCATCTTCTCCATGAGTTTTCTGCCAGCCTTTATAATATGCTTGAAATATGCTGGTTCCCCGGTGAAGCGGCCGCCATGACGCGGATATGGTTCAAGATCCCTCCTCCAGAAGTCTGGTGTATCAGATGTGCAGGAGCACCAGCCCTCAACCTCGGCGATAACGTCTCTCTTGCCGAAAATGAAAGCTGCTCCACCATAACCAACAAAGTAATCTAGTTCCCCGCCGGGCTCATACCTAGGCGCGGCTTGAGCATTATCGGCTCCGATAACCATCACATAATTCATTGGATCTTTTGGGTAGCATATTAGGGCAACAGCATCTTTGAACATGCTTGTTGCAGCCTTACAGGCAAATTCTGTATCAACAGCATCCACTTCCTGCACTCCATCAGAGCCCTCTTCGCCAAGCTTTAGAACCTGTGCGACTTTTGAGGCTATTGGGTTAACAACATATGGATTTGATTCTGTGCCAACGTAGACTTTACCTATAAGCCTGCTCTCCACACCTGAGTGTATCAGCGCCAGCTTTCCAGCCTCAACCGCAGCCGTTATCGCATCCTCATCTATAAATGGGACTGAGCGGTCCATCCCCACCTCTTTAATTCTGAACCTCGAGACATATACGCCGTAGCCCACTATCCCCGGAGAATCATATTCTTTATTTGGCTTGAGAATCTCATATTGCTGATATGGGTAATATTCGTCGGCGAAGGTAAAAGCCAACGAAATAGTCGGTATAATATCGCTCTCACTAACGGAGTATCTACGCCTAAACCTTGGCACTACCTCTCTTCCCTCAAGTTCATCTAAACTTACATCCTCTTCCCCGACGATCATATCGGTTAATCTGCCGGGAACCCTTACTTTTCCATTATGAAAGGATACTATTCCATATATAAAGGGGGCGAGCTTCGTAAATCTGTTTGTTGGCTCTCTAATAATAGTGCATGTCTCGAGCACACCCTTCTCATAAAAGAAGTCTATCTCCTCCATCTTCCCAAGGCTCTTTCTACCACAGTTCCCGCAGTATCTTCTTGGTTTAAAATATTCTTTTCCGCAAAATGGGCATCTACTGCCCTTAAGTCTATCCCCAACATATGTAACTCTTCTCTCTATCGGCTCACTACTCATGCTTCTCTCTCCCTAGTATGTGGATATAAACCTTTGTTCCGAAACCCTCCATTTCCTGGGCGCATCCGTAAATTAGATCGCCGTCTGTCTTCACTTGTCTTCGACCAGCCTCGCCCCTAAGCTGCTTAACAATCTCAAATATCTGAGCCCCGCCAGTTGCGCCAAGTGGGTTCCCATCAGCCTTTAATCCGCCATCTGTATTTACATAAATCTCTCTTCCACAGAGATTATAGCAGCCGTTAAAGCTCTTAAAGTTCTCATAGAGTTCTTTCCATGCTGTTCCACTCTTAATAAATCCAAGGTCTTCAAGCGAAATCATTTCAAGCACAGTTGATTGATCATAGACCTCTAGTAATTTTATGTCATCTAAACTTATATTCGCCATTTTTAAGGCTTTCTCCATAGCCATTCTACTCGCTATAAAGCCAGTCCTATATGGTCTAGAAGGATAGGAGATATAATCTGTCACCAAAGTTGATGCGAGCACGTAGATCGGCTCGCCAGAGTATTCTTTTGCCTTCTTTGGGCTCGCTAACACTATGGCTGTTGCCCCATCAGATATTGGAGCGAAATCATATGTTCCAAGAATCTTACGTTCCTCCCTCCTAGCTGCTAAAACTCTATCGACATTAATCTCCCTTCTAAAGTGGGCATACTCGTTCCATAAAGCATTACCATGATTTTTAACAGAAATATATGCTAAGGTTAACATAAGCTTCTCTCGGTCAGACCCGCTAATCTTATTCTCTCTGATATATTCTCTAAGGAGGAGCTCGTGATTCGATTCTAGCGTGCCACCTGTATGATAGCTCCAGCGGTCCATAAAGAGCATAAGATCATCTCTTATCTTACTCCATCTATCAGTCATCTTCTCCATTCCGCCGATGAGAACAACATCGTATTTGCCAGCCTCTATGGCGTGACAAGCGTTCATAAGCGCTGAGCTGAAGGATCTCATCCTCTCGATCGGTATATTCATTTCTAGTAGTTGCGAGATGAAGCCCTCTTCTAAACCCATCTTGTTTGTGAGCTGCAGCAGATAATCTGAAATATAGCATGCCTCTAAATCTTTCCGTTCTATTCCAGCTGATTCTAAAGCCATTAACCCAGCTTCGTCGATCAGATCCTCGGGATCAAGCTCGTAATGCTCACCAAACTTAGTTCTACCAACACCAATTATCGCGGGAGGACTACTCATAATACTTTTCTCCAGCATTTTTTTAAAAACCTAATACTTTAAAAAATTTTAGGGAAAAATTCCTAATACGGCATAAAGAGAATATTATTTTGGTGATATTCATGGAGCGTGTTGGCATCCTTGTTGTTTCTTATGGTTCTAGGGAGGCAGCTATGGTTGACGCTTTTATGAGGAGCTGTGAGTATAAAGTCGATTTATATATTGCCGATAAGCAGAGGAACCCATTTAACCTCCGTAGGGCTAAAGAACACGTCGTCATTCCAGACCTAAACGTCAACGCCATATATAAGTTCGCTGAGAAGCATAAGGATGAGATAGACTTCGGCATAGTTGGCCCAGAAAAGCCGATAATTGAGGGGATAAGGGATTTAATTGAGGGCGAGCTTGGCATACCAATGATATGCCCAACAAAAGAGTATGCTCTTGAGAGAAGTAAAGTTTTGCAGAGAATTCTCTTCCAAGAAGTTGCTCCAGAAGTAAACCCAAGGTTTAAGGTGTTTAATCCAAAAGATTATAGCGGCATAGAGGATGTCAAAAGGGATTTGTATAAGTGGCTTGACGAGCTCGATAATAAGGTGGCTGTTAAGCCAGATGCTCCGGCTGCTGGTAAGGGCGTTGGAGTTTGGGGGGACCACTTTAACACCCGCGAAGAACTATTCGAGCATTTTCTGGCAAACTTCAGGGTTGGGCCAGTTATAGTTGAAGAAAAGATTGAGGGGGAAGAGTCAAGCTTTCAAGCCTTCTGTGACGGAAAACATCTTGTTCCACTACCTGAAACAAGAGATTATAAGAGGGCTTTTGATGGAGATAGGGGGCCAAATACTGGCGGAATGGGGACATATAAGGATAGGGGTTACATCTTACCCTTCATGAGAGCTGAGGATTGGGAGGAGGAAAAAAGAATAATTGAGAGACTCTTCGAGAAACTCAGAGGCGGTGGATCGAACCCAAACCTAAGGGGAATGCCCTTTTACGAAGCCTTTATACATACTGGTAGGGGGCCGATGATATTAGAGAATAATAGTAGGCCGGGCGACCCAGAAATAATACCAATATTAGCCTTACTAAAGAATGATTTTGTCGACATATGCCTTAGGATGATTGAGGGAACGTTAACTCGCATTGAGGTCGAGAATAAGGCAGCCGTTGTGATATATAAAGTTCCGCCAGTCTATGGCGGATACATAAACGCCTTTCCACACCTAGTCAGGAAGGATGAGATTGGAACACCAGTTCTATTAGATGAGGCTGAGAGGCTTTCGGAGAAATATGGCGAAAACATTAGGATTTATCCCGGCTCAATGGAGGTGCGTGAGGACGGAAAGAATTATGCTTTATCCTCTAGGACTGTTGCGGTTCTGGGAATAGCTGATGATATACAGAGGGCACGAGAGATAGCGATGGAGGGTATAAGGGCCATTAGGGGCGGGGCACTATGGTATAGGACTGATATAGCCTCAAGGGAACATATTGAGCGTAGCATAAAGCATATGGAGGTTTTGAGGGGAAGGGTGCAATGCCAATCTTCATAACTGACTGTGAGGGGCCTGTCTCAAAGAACGATAATGCTTTTGAACTCACAAGCTGGCTTATACCTAATGGCGATAAGCTCTTTACAATTATAAGTAGATATGATGATGTTTTGGCCGATATTATTAGGAGGCCGGGATATAAGGCTGGAGACACGCTTAAGCTGATAATTCCATTCCTAAAGGCTTATGGCGCAACTAATGAGATCATGAGAAGATTCTCAAAGGAGACTCTGCTGCTAATGCCAGGATCGGCTGAAGCCCTACGCTATATAGCGTCACTTATGCCATCCTATATCGTTAGCACAAGCTACGAGCCCTATATAGAAGCCCTCTGTAAGGCTATAGAGTTCCCCAAGGAGAACGTTTACTGCACAAGAATAGATATAGATAGATATGAGATAACAGGGGAGGAGATAGAGAGACTGAGGGAATTAAAGGAGGAGATTGTTAGGATGCCGATGATAGAGATTCCTGCAAACGCTAAATCGCTGAAAGAGCTCCCGCGGGAGACTCGGGAGGTTATTAGCCGATTAGATGAAATCTTTTGGGAGGAGATAGCAAGGATGAGGATAGGTCGAGTGTTAAGGGAGGTTAACCCGGTTGGCGGATATGAGAAGGCTAGGGCTGTTATGGAGATAGTTTCATTATCCTATGGAAGATTTTCATCAACAATTTATGTTGGCGACAGCATAACCGATGTGGAGCCATTTAGGCTGGTTAGAGGGAACGGTGGCCTAACAATATCCTTTAATGGGAATCAATATGCTATTCGAGAGGCTGAGATAGCGGTTCTCTCACATGATGCAATTATATTAGCAGTATTATCCGAGCAGTTTAAGAAATACGGTAAGGATCACGTGCTCAGCTTAGCAGAGGAGTGGGATATATCCTCTCTAGAGGGATACTGTGATCCCCTCCTACTAGAGCGCCTCAAGAAGCTCTATCCAGAGAGGGCGCCGTGGGTTGAGAGAATAACGCCAGAAAACATGGAACGCTTAATACAGGAAAGCACGGCCTTCAGAAAGACAGTTAGGGGAACTGCTATAGGATCCCTAGGCTAACACTATAATAATATTTTTTTCAAGGTATATTTTCATTTGGGGATTTGCTTGAGCGTGCCTATCGAGGACACTTATGCCGAGGCTTTTGATGGTCTCTATTTCAGGATAATTGTCACGGCGGATGATATGTGGACTCTTAAAAGAGCTGCTGAGGATTCAACCGCTACACCCTCATCCGTTATAGGTCGGATAGAGGGCGGGATAGAGCGCTGGGTTCCTAGGAGCGAAACGCCGGATGGGCGGCCAGGAGTCATACTACAGTTCTGGAATGGGATAGATGAGAGAAAGCCCTTAGATGAGATTATAAGGAAATTCTATAGGGAGTTCTCCTATAGGATTAGGCAGGACATCCTTGTCAAGCCCTTCACATCAGTCTTCGACGCATGTCCAAGCCCTATAGGTAAAATCGATACGATGGAGCTTATAGGACACTGCGGGGACGGCTATGAGTGGATCGAAAATTTATACGGTCGGGAAATGATAATCGTCCCAATAATGGTTCCAGACTTTAAGATAGAACGCTATTTAGGATATGGCCGCGGGGTTATGGGCGGAAACTTCTGGTACATGTGCCGGACAAAAAGGGCCGTGCTTGAGGCTGGGAGAAAAGCCTTGAAGTCTATAAGTCAGGTTAAGGGTGTTATTACACCATTCGATATATGTTCAGCGGGCTCGAAACCTGAGACAAAATTTCCAGAGATAGGGCCGACAACCAATCATCCCTACTGCCCATCACTCAAAAATAAACTTGGCCAAGAATCATTAGTCCCAGAGGGAGTAAGATATATTCCGGAGATAGTGATAAATGGGCTTAGCCTAGACGCTGTTAAGAAAGCCATGAAGGCTGGGATAAAGGCTGCCTCCTCAGTTAAGGGCGTTGCCAAAATCTCCGCTGGAAACTATGGCGGTAAGCTGGGCAAATATAAAATCTACTTGAGGGATCTATTCCCATGACTCTAGAAGTCATCTGTTTTGGAGCCATAAACATGGATAAGCTCTATAAGGTTGATAAGCTAGCCGGGGCTGATGAGGAGAGCGTGATACTTGATTTTAAGGAGACTCCGGGGGGCTCCGCCGCCAACACCGCGGTGGGTTTGGCGAGGCTTGGCGTTAAAGTTGGCTATATTGGCAAAGTTGCAGAGGATAGGGATGGAAAGATCTTGCTTAAATCCTTTATGGATGAGGGTGTAGATATAGGGGGCATAATCATCTCAAAGACTGGCAGAAGTGGCGCCGTTATCGGCTTCGTGGATCAAAAGGGTAACAGGGCGCTTTACCTGGACCCAGGAGTGAATGATACGTTAGAATATGATGAGATTAACTTGGAATATATTAGGGGTGCCAAAATTCTGCATTTAACATCATTCGCTGGCGAGAGACCCTTCACGGCGCAGAAAACTCTTCTGGAGAACATTCCATCAGATGTTAAAGTGACATTTGATCCTGGAACAATCTATGCCCGCAGGGGATTAAGAGACCTTAAACCAATAATTGAGAGGTGCTATGCTCTTCTATTAAATGAGAGGGAGCTATATCTCTTAACTGGCGAGGAATGTTGTAGAAGGGGCGCTGAAAACCTTCTGAAGGAGGGTGTAAAAATAATCGCGGTAAAGCTTGGGGAGAGGGGCTGTTATGTTACAGATGGATCGGAGAGTCATTTATTGGAGCCCTTTAAGGTTGAGGTTGTCGACACGACTGGTGCTGGAGATGCCTTCTGCGCAGGCTTCATATACGGTCTTCTCAAAGGGAAAAGTCTACGAGAGAGCGGAATCTTAGGAAACTTTGTTGCCTCAAGATGCCTAACGAAGATGGGGGCTAGAGATGGACTACCAAGATTATCTGATTTACCCAATAACCTCCGCTAAGACAAGCCATTAACCCCAGTTTAAGCAACTTTTAAATCTACGTTTAACAAGTATAAAGTAATGTGTGAGTGCATTTAATGAGTGCGATAAACTTTCGAAGCAAGCTGTTTACACTTTTAGTTAAAGAGTTTGAGACTTTCATCCCCCAATTTAAACCGTATACCACGGATTATCAATTAGTCGTTTATGCTTCAAAGGATTTTGAGACTTGGCTAAAGGTTAAGATGGATATTGATGATATAAGAGTGATCTATAAGAGACTTGAAGAGGATCTTAGAAATAATCCGAGAGACTTTAGAACCTCGTTGAATTTCTGGGTGGATATGTGGCTTAAAAAGTGGCGGGAGCGTGTTAGGATTCTCTCAACAAAGTTCGAGATGCCGCGGGATCATGTTGAAAGGATTAAGAGGGCTAGGAAGATTCTACAGGAGATGGACTGGAAAAACGAGTTGAAAGCAATGACTATTAAAAAGCTTGTAGAATATGGCGAGGTTTGTATGATAGAATTTATAGCCGATAACTTGGTTGTTGAAGAGATTGCAAAACGCCTACAGAGGGCAAACAAAGATGCCATCGTGGCGCTCGACCCGCTTAGCATATATAGTGCGGTTAGTTCGAGAATAATGAGACTACCAAAGGAGAGGGGCCCGTTAGTATACTTGAACATAAAACCCAATCTCTTCCAAAACTATTATTAATTCTTCAAAGGTCGAAAATCTCATGCGCATTGAGCGGTTATCAACCGGTATTCCAGAGTTAGACGCTATGCTTGAGGGCGGTATACCAAAGGGCTTTATGGTAGCTATTACTGGTGAACCCGGCACTGGGAAAACAATATTCTGTATACACTTTATTGCCCAGGGTGTTGGTGAGGGGGATAAATGTATATATGTTACAACCGAGGAGAGTAGGGAGTCAATTATCACACAGGCGGCTCAGTTCGGCTTCGATTTCTCAAAGGGGATTTCTGAAAAGAAGATGATTATAATAGATGCTTTAATGGGGCGCCAAGATGAGTGGTCTCTTCAGAGCCTAGATGTCGAGGAGCTTGTGAATAAGATTATTGAGGCAAAGAAGGCTCTCGGATATGGTAGAGCGCGTCTAGTAATAGATTCTTTATCGGCATTTTGGCTTGATAAGCCCGCAATGGCCAGAAGATACTCATACTTCGTGAAGAAGGTTCTAGCGAAATGGGACTTCACTATTATGGCAACATCTCAATATGCTATAACGACCTCGGAGGCATTCGGCTGGGGTATTGAGCACATAGCTGACGGAATAATAAGGTTTCGGAGATTTGTCAAGAATGGTGTTTTGAGACGCTACATTTTAATCGAGAAAATGAGACAGACAAACCACAGCCTACACCTACACGAAATAATGATTCTACCGGGAAAAGGACTGACAATACTTGGTCCAGTAGAGATGCGGAAGGAGGACATAGCCCTACCGAGACATATCATGGAGCGGATTCAGAGGGCTGTCGAGAAAAAAGAGAGTGAGAGTCCGTGAGAGGAAATAAATCAAACAACGCATGAAAGATCTATTTTCACTTGAAGGCTGATGTAAAATCAGGTGGGTCAGGTTTAACTCATCCCCCATAAAACTTCACGAAACTTAAAACTACATGTTATCGTTCAATATTAATTGGGGGCGCTTTTGGAACATCACTCTATTGAGTTTTATGTGGGCGGCCAGAAGATCCGCGGAAACCTTCACCTACCATATACTGGGGTTCCATGCATAATAATCCTGCACGGATTAGATAGTCATAAAGACTCCACTAAGTGGTTAAATGTAGCCTCAAGGCTATTTAAAGAGGGTTACGCCTGCCTAAGGTTTAATTTTAGAGGATGCGGTGAGGCGGATGAGAAAAGCGACGGTCTATTTGAAGATACAAACCTAACTAGTAGGATTGAGGATTACAGAGCTGCCCTCAAATTCCTAAGAGACTGTGGAAAGGTTGATGTACAGAGGATTGGGGTTATAGGCTCGAGCTTCGGCGGGATGGTTGCAATAGCGGCGCAAGAGAGGGGAATAAAAGCCCTCGTCACGATCTCAACACCCTACACGATCCAAAGCCTAGGTGAAACTAAACTCGAATGTGGGGAGGAGGCATATTATCTACTCCCCTCGGGAAGAAGATTAAAAGAGGAGTTCTATTGCGATCTAAGGAAATACGACCTACTTAAGGCTGTAAGGAGCGCTCCCCCCATACTAATTATACATGGGAGCTCGGATCAGCTAGTTCCAGTAGATCATGCTTTTAGGCTTTTTGAGACTGCGCGTGAACCGAAAAGAATTGAGATAATAGATGGGGCGGATCACGCCTTCACAAATCCAGAACACCTAAATAAGGCGATAAGCCTAGCTATAGAATGGTTCAAAAAACATTTCTAATTTAACGAGACATAGATATATTGGTAGTATACTGAAAACGTAAAATTCCCCTAAGGTGATCAATAAGTAAAGAGAGGCTGGCAGTAGATTTCATGGACGAGGTCAGGCACATAAATATCATCCACGAACACTATTCGCGCGGCGAGGTCCAAAGGGAGATAATTGATTTCTGTAGAGGTAGGTGGGCTGCAATACACTGCCTAAGCCCTGTAGGAAAACTAGTTTTGAGAAGGTATACTTCTGGGAAGCCGATAAAAGTGGAGAGCTCTGAGGATTTGAAAAGGTTGAGTGGTTATGGGATGAGGTCTATTTATGCAACCGCTAATGTCTATAGGAGGGTTGAGTATAAGCTAGATCCTTACGACTATGAGAACATAATCTATTGCACGCCCGTATGGGATATAGACAGCAACCTTTTGAGGTGGAGAGATACCATAAAAGTTGCGAGGAAGATCCTAAGATTCTTAAGGGATTGGGGGATTAGGGAGTCCGTTTATGTTAAGTGGTCTGGGAAAGGCTGCCATATACATATAAATGAGCGAAGCATCTCAGAGAGCTTACTCGAAAAGCATAGCCCACTAGACATAGCATATGCGATAGTTGAGTATGTGAATACAAAGCTATCCCAAGATCTTATAGAGTTATGCGTGAGGGGCGAGATAAGGGTGGAGAATAAAATTGACCCCGCAAGGATCTTCACATGTCCACTAAGCCTACACAGAAAACTAGATGTTGTGTGCATTTGTATAAAGCCAGATGCCCTCGATAAATTCGCATTAGAATGGATTGACCCTTATAACTTTAGGCATGATACAAGATGGCGCGAGTTCAAGGAGGGTGAAGCTAATAGGCTTGCGGAAGCAGCCTACAGAGCTTTAGGTGGATACCCACTTAAGTCCAAGCGAAGACGGAAGACGAAGCCATTAGATGAGCAGATAATGAAGTGGCTGCAAAGAGATTAGTTTACTTATTTTTGGGTAGTTACTTTTAAATAAAGCTTCACACCTTCTCATAAAGGTGATTTAAATTGCTGTCAGAAAAAAACGTTAGGATAGGAGCGAGGAGATCAGCTCTCATAGCGGTTTTCGCAGCGCTCACAATAGCGCTCAATCTTTCACCGATAAAGTTTCCAGCGCCCTATGCACCATTCTTAATGTATCAGGTATGGGAGGTCCCTATAGCCGCAGCCTTCCTCTTCTTCGGTTTCCCAATAGGGGTATTCATCGCCTTCATAAACATGCTTGTGCTTCTAGCAATATTCCCGGGAATGCTACCTACTGGGCCCCTCTATAATTTCGCCGCAATAATTAGTATGTTGTCAGGCATGTGGCTTGGCACACGATTAACAAGCAGGAAAGGCAGAGCCAAATTAACAGCGATGTTGATTTTAACCGCGCTCGGCATCGTATTCAGGGTTGTAGTGATGAGCCTCGTTAACTGGGCGTTCCTTCGATATCCTCCACCAGTCGGATATAGTCTTACTGAGGAGGCTTTACGCCTCCTCCTGCCACTCATCGCAATATTTAATGCTACCCTAGCGCTCTACACTATCCCCCTTGGTTATATAGTGGCGGAAGCTATCAAAAGGCGGGCAAAGATTTATTTTTAGATCTTTAATCCCCGAAAATATTTTTCGCATACTTTTCACCTAATATTTCTGGTGACAATGCCACTTGAAGAATGAGTTCGTGGAAAATGCTATTAAAGATAGAAGGAGCATAAGGTTATTTCTGCCTAAAAATGTCCCTCAAGATCTAGTTTTAAGGCTGATTGATGCTGCTAGGTGGGCTCCCTCAGCCCATAACGCCCAGCCCTGGCGCTTCATAGTAATATTTGATCCAATTGTTAAAAGGAGACTTGCTGAGGCGATGGCTTCCGATTGGCTGAGGGATCTTGAGAGGGATGGTGTCCCCCAGGAGGAGGCGAAAAGGTTGGCTGAGGAGTCCATTAAGCGCTTCTCTGAAGCACCAGTCTTAATAATTGCTGCAATAACAATGAGGGAGATGCATAAATATCCTGACAGACGGAGGCAGAGGTTTGAGCATTTGATGGCTACGCAGAGCTTAGCCGCTGCGATACAGAATCTCCTCTTAACCGCTCACGCCGAGGGTTTAGGCGCATGCTGGTTCTGTGCACCCCTCTTCTGTCAAGAGACCGTTAGGAGGGTTTTAAGGATACCTCGCGATGTTGAACCCCAAGCCTTAATAGCGCTAGGTTATCCAGCCGAGAGCCCCAAGGCACCGCCCAGAAAACCAATTAAGGAAATAGCCTTTAAGGATTATTGGGGTATAAGCTTATGATAACAGCTTTAGCTGGCGGTGTGGGCGCAGCAAAATTTCTTTTAGGGCTCGTTAGGGTAATCCCAGAAGAAGAATTAACGGTGATCGTTAATACTGGAGATGACATAGAGCTTTATGGACTACATATTTCGCCAGACCTTGACATAATCACTTACACCTTAGCTGGCATAGTTGATGAGGAGAAGGGCTGGGGCGTAAAGGGGGATACATTCCACTGCCTAGAGATGCTGCGGAAATACGGCTATGAAATCTGGTTTAATTTAGGTGACAGAGATCTTGCAACACATATTCATAGGACGCTTCTCTTAAAAAGGGGCTTAAAGCTTTCTCAGGCGACTAAAGAGATATGTAAAAGCTTAGGTGTAAAAGCCAATATTATTCCTATGACGGATGATAAATTTGAGACGTGGATCGAAACCGATGCTGGACTAATGCACTTCCAGGAATACTTGGTTAAAAGGGGCGCGAAAGATAAGGTTCTGGGAGTAAAATATTTAGGGGCTGAAACCGCTAAGCCTGCGGATGGCGTTATTGAAGCAATACTTAATAGCGAGCTAGTGATAATCTGCCCAAGTAACCCGATTGTGAGCATAGGAACAATATTATCTGTTAAAGGTGTCAGAGAGGCGCTAAGAGCCACCAAGGCTCCAAAAGTAGCTATAAGCCCGATAGTCGCAGGGATGCCGATAAAAGGCCCCGCAGATAAACTGATGAAGGGGCTCGGGCTGGAAGTATCAGCATACTCGGTAGCATACCTTTTCAGAGATTTCCTAAATATCTTTATATTAGATTATATGGACAGGAATGAAAAGGAGGAAATAGAGAATCTTGGAATAAAAGTGATCTTAGCCAACACTATAATGAAGACCCTGGAGGATAAAATAGGGCTTGCTAGGCTGGTTATTGAAGAAGCTCTTCCAAGGAAATAATTATTTCTCCACTCCCACCAACTTGAATATTGCGCCAGAATAGAGAAAAATTTATTAATGGATTTCTCTAACCAAAAATTAAGAAGACATATGGGGTCTGTTGAAGGTCCTTTTCATTCGGGTCGTGTCTACTTTGTCTGAGGCAAGAAAGTGTTATCCAAGATGCAATAAATTCAGATGCGGGAAGGACTTTTTGGTATACCGCGGAAAAAATCCATGGTGCCGATTAACCGACGAGCCATGTAACCCTATAACCTGCAATTATGCCATATGCACGATAAGGCGCTTGCTTCCGCAAGGTGTTTGCGGGGAGACCGTAAAGAGGAAGACTGTTGAAGAGGGCCCAGAAGAAATGAAAACTCTAACAGTGAAAGTTAGAGGGAAAATCTTTAGGAAGATCGGTGAGAAAGAAATATTTTGAGAGGCAGATTAAGTGCATTAAAGTTCTTTATGTCGTTAAATCAGATATGTCAATGCTATGATCATATATGCGACTGAGCAATGATAATACCATTACTAAATCCTGCGCCCTCTCAAAAGGTAATGTATTTGTTAATGACTCAACTTTATTAATTAATTCTCTAATTTCAGGCTCCCTCTCCCTTACAGAAGCAGCTTTTGAAACATTATGTGATATGAAGGATTCAACGGAATCATTAAAAGTCTCAAGAATATGCTTATGAAGACCGCTTAAAACCTTTGATATCTCGCTATCCAGTCTCAGGTCCTTAAATTTAATTGCATACTTAGCTATCTGTGATGATTGATCAGCAACTAGCTCAATGAAGCTCGCTACCAGTCTATAATCTAGGCAATCTATCGGATGCACACCGAGTTTCTCGCTGAGACTTGGATTCTGTATAATTGTCCTCAAAACCCTAACTAATAGGAAATAAAGTCTGTCAACCTCATTGTCCCGGGCAATAACATTTTTGGCTAGATAGATGTCTCTCTCTAATAATGCTATTAACGAATCTTTGCACATGCTTGAGGAAATTAAATGCTCGCGGCGTAGGATTTTTTCTGGAGAGAGAGTGGTGGGTTCTAGGAGACATTGTATAACAATTTTGCTTTGATTCTCCTCAGTTATCTCTAAGCCTACAAGCTGACTTAATGTCTGCTTGATAATTTCTCTTTGCTCAGGCGTGATTCTATCTTTCGTCTCAACTGTGATGATATCGTAGCCGAGGAGATACTTAGTGAGGATGTCACGACTAAGATGTGGTCCAACTTTAATTGCTACTGTTCTGGGCGCGGGCTCAGCCGTATATTTTGGATCAATTATTATTTTATCGTCTGGAGTTATTAGGCTTGCGACAAGTGAACCTCGGCGTATACTATTGCGAGTAGCCCAATCTTTTGGTAATGTGATGAAGAAGGTTCCGCTCCTCGTCATCTGCACCTTTCTAATTTCTAACATCTTGCACCAACGGTAAAATTAATTTAACACAAACTTATATAAAAATAAAGAGCATTATATAAATATGTTTATACAGTATGGAACATCTAATAAAATCATGTTTGATACTTGGACATAATATAAACCGCTATTTATGGAATATTTGTCTTAAGGTATTGAAGGGCAATGTCAGAGAATGAGGGGAGTCTTAGAAGGGCAGTATCTCTAATTATTGAGGCTGGCTATCAAATTGACAGGGAAGCTTTTGAATTTCTGAGGAGCGTATCCCATCAAGTAGAGCTGGATTCCCTCATAAAGAGTATACTTGAAGAAATAAAGACATTTTCAGAAAAACCGCTATACATAACCCTCGATATCATAAAAGAAAAAGTAGAGAAAAGGGTTTTAACAAGTGTTCCAAAAGCCTCCTGCGAGGTTAGCAGTAAAACTTCCTTTAAACCTTACGCAAAAGAGGTTAAGTCTGATTTAAAGATTATAAGTGATCCAACCAATGAGATAAGTGCGACTGGATCCCTTAATGATTGTATAGAATATTTTAGGAGCCGGTTTAAGAAGATAAGTAAAATATTAAGAAGCCGGGTTAATGTAAAAGACGCTGGCACTATAGTAGATGCCTTGAAGGCTCCTGAGAACTCTGAAATAAAAATTATTTGTATTATTATGGATAAACGTGAGACAAAGCGCGGAATCTTCTTCAGAATTGAGGATTTAGAAAGCCAGGCAACAGCCTTCGTTCCAGCTGAAAACCGCGAGGTATATTTTAAAGCCCAAAGAATCCTTCTGGATCAAGTCATCTGTATAAGTGTTGTTAAGGGAAGGGAAGATCTCCTTATAGTAAAGGATATAATATTACCAGATGTACCCATGAGGAAGCCAAACAAATCTACTATACCAGTTTACGCGGCACTTTTATCCGACTTACACATTGGAAGCAAAATGTTTATGAGGAAAGCGTTTGAGCGATTGATAATGTGGTTGAGGGGCGAGATTGGTAATAGCTGGTATAGAGAGATTGCCAGTTACGTTAAGTATTTAATTGTGGCTGGCGACGTTGTTGACGGAGTGGGAATATACCCGCAGCAGTATGAGGAACTTGAGATAAAAGATATATACAGACAGTATGAGGAGGCAGCAGCCCTCCTGGAAAGAATACCAGAGTATATTGAGGTCATTATTATACCTGGAAATCATGATGCAACAAGAAGGGCTTTACCGCAGCCAGCGATTCCCAGGAATTATGCTGAGCCCCTCTATGAGCTGGGAAGAATTCATATGCTGGGTGATCCATCAATCATAAGCTTACATAATGTAATTTTTCTTCTAAGTCATGGAAGAAGTATAGACGATATTATAGCAACTGTCCCAAATATGAGCTTCCAATCGCCCGATGAGGCAATGAAAATCCTCCTACAATGCAGGCACCTGGCACCAACATATGGTATGAGGACTTTAATAGCTCCTGAAAAAGTCGATCACTTAGTAATAGAGAATGTTCCAGATATATTTCATGCAGGGCACGTGCATTTAATGAAATATAGCACATATCGGGGGATACTTATAGTTAATTCGGGGGCGTTTCAAGAGCAAACAGAGTATCAGCGAGAGATGGGACATATACCAAACCCGGGTATAATCCCAGTAGTAAACCTAAGTACGCTTGAGGTGACACCAATAGATTTTTCCTCAATATATTAAGGATAAAAGTAATCTAAGAGGAAAGTAAGAATTTAGGCCTATAGCTCAGAATATTTCTAAAAATTTCATCTTCAGAGAAGACTTCTATGAGAATTTTTCGTGGGATGCCTAGGCCTATCTTTTTTGTTCGGCCATATCTTCCAAGGCTTACAACACGTGCGTTGAGGAGACCCATGACATCCAGCTCATTTATTAGCTCGCTCACCCTCCTCTGGGTTAATGGACTTATGCCAATTTGATCGCAGATCTCAGAATATATATTATAAATCTCTCCCGTCATTGAGCGATCCGGATCAAACTTGCTAAGCAGAAAAGCGCTTAAGAGAACTATCTTCGAATGTGTTGGTAAACTTCTTATGCTTTCATAGACTCTATCATGCTCTATTCTCTTTTGAGCCTCTCTGACATGATCCTCAGTAATTTTTGTATCTCCTCTCCGCTCAGCTATCTCACCAGCAACCCTCAGGAGGTCTAGGGCCCTTCTTGCATCACCATGCTCAGCCGCCGCTAAGGCAGCACATAATTTAAGAGCGCCCTCACTTAAAACGCCATCATAGAAGGCTATTTTAGCCCTCTCCATCAGGATATCTTGAATCTCCTCAGCAGTATAGGGCTTAAAAACCATTTCCTCCTCGCTTAACGTGCTTAGAACTCTTGGATCAAGAAACTCCTTAAACTTTAAGTCATTTGATATGCCTATAATTGAAACTTTGCTTTTACTAAGGTTCTCATTTATTCTAGTGAGCTCATAAAGTAGTGCATCACCACGTATTTTAACTAGCGCATCAATCTCGTCCAATGTAACAAGAAAGATCACTCCCTGTTTTTCCAGAGCCTTCTTAAATCTATCAAAAAGTTCTCCAACAGCTAGACCTGTAAAGGGAACCTTCTCATTTATACTTGAGCATAGCTCCGCTAAAACTCTATACTCCGTTCCAGCCAACCGACAATTAACAAAACAGACTTTAACTGGCGAATTAATCTCCTTAGACTTTTGAGCAATCTTCTTCAAGACAAATCTGGTAACGGCCGTTTTCCCCGTGCCAGTTTTACCATAAATGAAAATATTAGAGCATGGCGACCCCTTCAGGGTGGGAGCGGTAATTTCACCTAGGCGAAGGATCTCTTCCTCTCTATGTGGAAGATAATCTGGCACATAGTCATGCCTTAAAACCTCTCTATCCCTAAAGATTCTTGAACCCTTAAGAAAATGTGAAAATACCTCGTCTAAAATATCAAATCGTTTCTCCATCTCTTTCAGGCCCCTCCCCTTAGAAGATAAAAGAGAATTCTTGCAAAATTAAGGGCTCTCATACAAAAAAATAGATTAAAGAGTGAAAAGTCCTAAAGAAAAAGGGCTCCCACCCCCTTATTTCTACTGGAACAGTCTCAATTTATTTCTAATTCTTTTTTGTTCAGAAGGAAACAGTCCCCCGTTTATTTTAGTTTCAGCATCTATTTAACGTTCTTTATACAACTTTTTATACATATCCAAAAATCAATTCGAGAAATTTTAGGGTATCTCCAATAGAATTTAAAAAATAATCTTGTGCTAAATTTTGCTTTAAAAGCCAATGAATTAACTTTCAGTGGAAATGGTGGGGTCCCCCTGATGAGTTTTCTCACCGTTCAGGACTTTAGGAAAAATTTCCAAATGGGGTAAGAGTTAACCTCTATGTGAAGTGATTGTTAAATCAAATTTCCAATTAACATTTTTTGGTAATTTTCTTCCTTTTAGACATGATTTTGGTTTTATCTTCTGTTAAAGAGCCGACCCCTTGGTTTCCACTGGAAAAGACAGAAAATTTTTTTCTTTTTCTCTTCATTCAGGTCCTCCAAAATGTTAACTCTGTTAACAAAAATTCCTGAAAAATTTTCTTATTTTCGAAAAATAAGGAAGATTACAGCTTCCCTTTAAATCACAATTAACCGAATAATTTATAACTTGTGAAGTAGTTAAATGTTAATTGTCTTGTAAGGGTTGTTGGTGAAGGCTTAGTGCCTGTAAGGAAGATGAAAATCGAGGTTTACGATGAGGTTGGGAGCAAATATACCATAACTTTTGAGGGTAGGGTTACTAGGGAGAAGGTTCAAAAAATATTTGATATGGTTGAGTTGCTTGGTGGTATACCCGTTGCGGAACCATCTGATAAATATTCGCATAATCTATCAAAAATGGATAAAATTTTCCTTATTGTTAAGAAAAATTTTCCAGTAGCATGGTTTTCGGCCAAAGAGGTTCAAGAATCTTATGAGAGGGATGTTGGTGAGCCAATTAGCTTGAGCGCTGTCTTAACATATCTTTCCAGACTTGCTGAAAAAGGAATACTGACCAAGACTAAAAATGGGAATAAAGTTTTCTTTAGACTTATATCAAGGGAATTAAAAGAGATTATAGAGCCCTTTTAGGGAAGGATAACGTTATTCTTTTTTCCTGATAATTTCCTCCATTTCTCTAGCCAAACGGTATACAAATGGTATTGTATTGGTTCTTCTCTCAACATATCCCCTTTCATATAAACTCTTCATTAAGCGTGCAGTATGCTCCCTCGTTAACCCAATCCTCTCCTTTATCTCCGGAACAGTCTTCTCTCCCTCCTCCGCCAAAATCTCCAAAACTTTAAGCTCAGTGGCCGTTAGGGAAGCAAGAGCCCTATTTTCCCCTACAAGTTTAGGTTGAAGATTTTCTGAAGGTCTCTCTTCATAAAACCTCAATTTTCTGTCACTAGTCGTCTTCCTCAAGTCCTCTATTTTCTCATCGAGCTCGCTATGCTTGGCAGAAACCTTTTCAATCTCTCCTTTCAACCTTTCAATATCAGCGGCAATTTTCTCCTTGTAGCTGAATAAGTCCTCCACTTTCCCCATTAGCTCAACAAATAGAGCATCCTCTGTATCTACCTTTTTCATAAGCTCGTGAATTTTCTCCTCAATCTTCTTTAGGTCTCCATTAAAACTGAAAACTATGTCCTCAAATGTCTTCTTAAGTTTCATATACTCAAGATTAATGCTTCTGAGCCGCTTAAAATAGATTAAAAGAAATATTGATGTTATTGTGAATAGCGCCGCATAAATCGATATTAATATTGTGTCCATGATATCACCTCACACATCACATACATCACGTGATTTTTCATCACGGGTTGATCACATCTATTATCACAATAATCATTAAGTAAGTTTAAACTTAAATCGCTTTTGTTCCCAAGATTTCTCTCTGAATAAAAATTTCTAAATTTTTCCTCTTAGTCGTGATGTTACGTGATGTGATGTGTGACGTCACTTTTTACCTGAAAATGATCTAGGCTTCGATAAATGAAACAGCATCTTTTCTATCTCATTTTGGAGAGTTTGTAATATCTTTATTTGATCTTCCTCTATCTTTCCACTCTCCAAGATTTCCCTATATTTTTCATTATAAGCCCTAATTTTATTAGCTATCTCAATATAGGGTTCTAGGCGGGGATCATCAAATATGCCTAGATAACCTAAAAGGATCACTGTATAAATAGATTTAATTATATTTTTTCGCGCTTGAGCCAGGGTTCTATTAAATGATCCTCGACTTACGCCCGCCTTCAGTAATCTCAGCTTCGCCTTCTCCTCATAAACTAATTTTTTGTTGACTATTTTTTCGGCTAAAATATCTATTAGGAATGTTTCAGCCTGCACTTTTGTTAAATTGCTATTTTTTAGTAGTATTTTGAAAATTGGATCTTTATTAAGGCTTGTTAACCACATTTGTATTTCTTCTTTCGGCAGGGAATTCATCATCACCGTCTCCTTATTTTTGAATACATTTTTGTATACAAAAGGAAATGCGTATTGCGATCATCATTAAACTTTTAAGAGCTTAAGGGTTAAATTATTATTTGTTTATTGGTGTGGCTGGAGAATGGGGAGAAGGCGAAGAAAAGTAGTAAAGGTGCAAAAGAAGAAGCTGCCCAAGTTCTTCTTGTGTCCTAAATGTAATCAACAGTCTATTAGAATTGAGATTCTCGATAAAAACGGGGAGGAGAAAAGGGCGATAATTCGTTGCGGCAATACAAATTGTGGATATACAAGGGAGCTATCAATAAAACCTTATTTTAAGGAAGTAGATGTATATTGTCAATTTATAGACGAGTTTTATGGAGCTTGAAAATTGGGAGAGTAATAGGATGATTGGAAGGGTGGAAAGGTATCTATTGGAGAGGATTGAGAATGAAGGAACAATTCATATGACGCTTATAGATCCGGAGAAGACTGATCCGGAAACCGCGGCCTTAATATCAAGTGATAGCGAAAGTTTAGGCTCATCGGCTATAATGGTTGGGGGCACAACAATAGTTTCCCAGAACATGCTCAATAGTGTTGTTAAGCAGGTTAAGGAAGCTGTGAGTATCCCGGTTATATTGTTTCCAAATAATATAGTTGCTATCAGCGAATATGCTGATGCGATATGGTTTATGTCACTCCTTAATTCGGCTGATCCATACTTTATATCTGGCGCTCAAGTCTTGGCGGCACCATTGATTAAAAAGCTTAGTTTAGAGGCTATTCCACTTGGATACATAATTGTTGGTGAGGGTGGCTCTGCTGGCGTTATTGGTAAAGCGTGCCCTATTCCATATAATAAACCCGAGTTGGCTATTGCTCATGCACTTGCAGCCGAATTTTTTGGCATGAGATTTGTTTATCTTGAGGCTGGATCAGGAGCTAGCCGACCAGTCCCTGCTGAAATGATTAGGAAGGTTAAAGAGGGGATAAGCATAAAACTAATCGTTGGTGGGGGTATAAGGAATGGAAATCAGGCTAAGGAGGCTGCTAAGTCGGGCGCAGACGTAATTGTTACTGGAACAATAATTGAGGGCGAGGAGAGGGAGAGCATAAAAAGCAAGCTTAGTGAGATAATTAGTGGGATGAGAGAAGGGGCTAAAGCCAAGCTGAGGATGAGGTGAGTCCGCTTGACATCTTTTGAGAAGTATTTTGAAGCCCTGAAGAAGGCTCTTGGAAAAGAGGACATATATGACATTTGGCCTGATTTTGAGCCGGAGTATGATGAGCGGGAATACGCTTGGACAACCTTGAGGGGTTTGGGGGAATCTCTGCTCCTGAATTGCGGTCAATGCGACGGCCCCTCAGATATGAGGCATAAAAAGTGTAAGGCATGTGTTGAAAAGAGGAAAGAGACAGCTAAGAAAACTTATGAGAGGATTATGAGTCGCCCAATAGAAAAATGGAATACAATTATTCTCTGTAGAGTCTATACTGAGTGAAGATGATTGGGATGGAGGAGCCAAACAACGTAAGTGAGGAGTATAGAGAATACTTCGCTAAGATATTTCTGACTCTAGAGGAACTTTATGAGGTCGCTAGAAGGGCTAGGGTGAAAGGGATTGATCCAAAGCTCTATCCTGAAATAGAGGTAGTGGGCGATTTAGCCAGCCTCGTTGAGAAAATCATTGGGCTGCCCAAAATAGCGGATAGGATGAGGGAGTTAACAAAGGTTATGACGAAGGAGAGGGCGGCACTTAAGATATCTGAAGAGATAGTCCTTGGGAGATTTGGTGATTTAGGAGAAGAGAGGTCTGCGGACATAGCGATTAGAGCTGCCCTCGCAATATTAACTGAGGGTGTGACTGTAGCCGTATATACTGAGGGCATTGCTAAAGTTGCGATAAAGACAAATATGGATGGATCAAGATATCTTGCCGTCTATTTCGCCGGGCCAATACGTTCGGCTGGTGGAACGGAAGCAGCCCTCACGTTAGTCATCGCGGATTTTATTCGTAGACTATTACATCTGGATAGATATAAGCCCACGCGAGAGGAGATAGAACGCTTCATTGAGGAACTGCGCCTCTATGAACGTGAGGTTGGTAACTTCCAATATAGCGTCTCGGACGATCAGGTTAGGTTTGTTTTAAACAATATTCCGGTTGAAGTTACTGGCCCATCATCAGATCCCATTGAGGTCACCTTATACCGAAATCTGCCGCGCATAGAGACGAATCGTGTTAGGGGAGGCGCCCTCAGAGTCATAAATGATGGGATTATTGGGAGGGCCGCTAAAGTTCTCGCCGTAGTGAGGGATCTTGGGATTCAGGGCTGGGATTGGCTTGAAGAGATAAAGGCGAGTGCGGCGAACAAATCCTCCGTTGGTTTTATGGAGGAGGCTCCTGCTGGGAGACCAATATTATGTTTCCCCTCAGCTAAAGGTGGCTTCAGGCTCCGCTATGGTAGGTCGAGGAATACTGGGCTCTCGGCTGTCGGTGTTCACCCATTAACTATGATAACCCTCCAGAATTTCCTTGCTGGCGGAACACAGATTAAAATTGAAACTCCTGGGAAAGCTGGCATTGTTATGCCCGTTGATTATATTGAGCCGCCGATAGTTAGATTGAAGGATGGCTCGGTCGTCAGGGTCTCTTATGAAAACATAGAGGTCGTGAAGAAGGAAACGGAAAAGATTCTTTTTCTTGGAGACATCTTAATAAGCTTTGGGGACTTCCTCTATAATAACAAGGAGCTTTTACCGTCTGGTTATACTGAAGAGTTTTGGTCTGAGGAGCTCAGAGAAATAATTCTCAAAGGGTTTAATGGAAACGTTGAGGAGGCAGCTTTAAGGGCTGGACTTCCACCCTCTTCCCTGAAAGCATTCTTAGATGATCCCTTCAGAAATAAGCCCAGCATCCAAGAAGCCATAATTTTAAGCAGGACGCTTAATGTCCCCTTACACCCCGCATACATATTCTTTTGGTCTAATATTAACGTTGATCATCTTAGGAAGATTAGAGGGTGGTTACTAGCGTCGGACATAACTTATGATGGATCCACAGTAACTAAGATAGATGGTGTGCTTGATCCAGAGATAAAAGAGATTCTTGAGGAAATATGTGTCCCCCATAAGGCTGTTAGGGGAAGAATAGTTATTGAGGGCGCTGACGCCCACGCGCTTGCCTTCTCCCTTGGAATACATGATCCTAAGCATGAGATCTCGGAAGACTTATCCGTTCTGGATAATTTGACGGCGCTTTGCGGGGCTATTATTAGAGATAAGGCGCCAACATTTATAGGCGCAAGGGTTGGACGGCCTGAGAAGGCAAAGGAGCGTGAGATGAAACCGCCAGTTCACGTCCTCTTCCCGGTCGGTTTAAGCGGCGGGACACAGAGAGACCTGATGAAGGCTTATAATAGAGGGAGCATCAAAGTTGACTTGGTTAGTAGAATCTGCCCTAGATGCCAAAAATTAACCTTCAGGAGGATTTGTCCGGAATGCGGTTTAGAGACTGATCTCAGACTTGTTTGCCCAAAATGTGGTAGAAGTCTCTCCATAAATGTTTGCCCTATATGTAATGTTGAGGCGAGGAGCTTTTGCCCACAAATAATATCCATTAAGGATTTAATTGATGATGCCTGCCGGAGGATTGGCTTTAGGCCCGAGCAGGTTAAGGGTGTTAAGGGTTTAACAAATAAGCTTCGTGTTCCAGAATGTATTGAGAAGGGGGTTTTGAGGGCTAAGTATAACCTTTATGTATATAAGGATGGCACGATAAGGTTTGACGCCACCAACGCTCCCCTCACGCACTTTAAGCCCTCTGAAATAGGTGTCTCGATAGAAAAGCTTTGGGAATTAGGCTATACTCGCGATTACCTCGGCAACCCCTTACAGGATCCAGATCAGATTTGCGAGCTTAAGGTTCAAGATATTATAGTTTCATGGAGATGCGCCGAGCATCTTGTGGCCGTCGCAAACTTTATAGATGAGCTGCTTGAGAAACTCTATGGCCTCCCACCATACTACAAGGTTAGTAAACCCCAGGATTTGATAGGCAAGATAGTCATAGGGATAGCGCCACATACATGTGCTGGCATCCTCGGTAGGATAATAGGCTTCACCAAACTAAACGTTTGTTTTGCACACCCCTTCTGGCACTCAGCTAAGCGGAGAGACTGTGATGGGGATGAGGACAGCATCGTGCTGGCCTTAGACGCCCTCCTAAACTTCTCTAGAGAATATCTTCCTGATCAGATAGGTGGGATAATGGATTCACCACTCTTTATTATTCGTGCAGTTCTTCCAGAAGAAGTTCAGAGGCAAGCTCACGAGTTTGATATCGCAAGTAGATACCCCCTCGAGTTCTATAGAGAAACTTTCAAGGGGACTTCGGCTAGAGAGGTAATTAATCTCATTGAAATTGTTAAGCATAGGCTGAACTCTAAGATGCGCCTTCAGGGCTTTGGGTTTACTGTGCCGACTTCAAATATTGAGAGCGGCAACCGAGAAAGCGTATATAAAACTCTGAGACGCATGAGCGACAAATTGAATGCACAATTAAGCTTAGCGGAGAAGATCAAGGCAGTTGACGCCCGAATCGTTGCCGAAATAGTATTAAATACACATTTCCTCCGCGACATCTCTGGGAACCTGAGGGCGTTCGCCACTCAAAGCTTTAGGTGTAAGAGATGTAATAAACGCTTTAGGCGCATACCTCTTAAGGGCGTTTGCACTGAGTGTGGTGGCGAGCTTACTCTGACTGTTCATAGGGGTGCCATTGAAAAGTATTTGGAGGACGCTTGGAGATTAGTTAAGAAATATGGTATGTCTGAGTATTATGCCCAGCGATTAGCCTTAATTGAGGAAGAAATAAACTCTTTGTTTGAGGTTGGTAAAGGCGCAAAGCAATATAGTCTCTCGGATTTCCTTAAATAACATATTCCTTATAGTATTTGTTCTATCTCTCCCATCAAGGCTCTTGCAAGTATTGGGGCGACGGAGACCTTTGCATACTTGTTTGTAACGCTATCTGTCCCAGCTATCTCCTCAACCCCGCTCTCCATAATAATTTTCTCTGCATCCCCCATAAGTAAGAGATGCGATACTCCAACGAATACTCTTCTAGCACCCTGCTCCTTAAGTATTTTTGCAGCGTTTGCCGCGGTCCTACCCGTGCTCACTATATCATCTATTATAATCGCGTCCCTGCCATAGACATTCATCTCTTTTGAAAGAGTAATTATCTCCCCAGTATAGCGGTCTCTTCTCTTCTCTAAGGCATCCCAATCAGCGTTAATGCTCTTCGCAGCGTATTGAGCTCTCTTCTTAGCCATATCCTCGTTATCTGGCGCTATGATGATGGGGTCCCTCAAACCTTTTCCCACAAAATATTTTGCTATTTCGCCTGAGGCTGTCAAATTGTAGACTGGTATCTTATACATTCCTAAGACACGCTCATTATGCACATCAATTGTATATACAGCGTCTGCGCCGAGATCCTCAAGGAGCTCCGCTATTACGGCTGAACTTAAGCATTCGCCCTCGAGATACCGTCTGTCTTGTCGGCTATATGCGAGATATGGAATGAAAACTCTTATTGTTTCAGCGCCGAGATCTCTTGCCGTATGAAGCATTAAAAAGAGCTCCATGGCATGCACGTCCTGCATCGGCTCTAGGCTCTGCACAATTATAAGGTGTTCCCCGGAGATGTTCTCCTCAAACTTAAAATAGAACTCCCCATCTGGGAACCGTTTCATCCTAGTGTTAACAAGGGGGACTTTCAGGATCTCGCTTATCTTCCTGGCTAAATCTAGGGAGCTCGGCCCACCAACAATCTTCAAGTCGACTCCTCCAGACTTTATGTTATGTTCAGATAACATAATTATTAGAAACTTTACTTAATTCTTTTCCAACATTTTTGTCATAGATATATTTAGATGGGGCGCCCATCATGATAGTTTACACGATTGGTTACTGGGGCAGAACAATCTCCGAATTCATCAAAATTCTAAAGGAAAATAATATTACAACGGTTATCGATATTAGGCGCTTTCCAAGAAGTAGTAACGCTGATTTTAGCAGGGAGAATTTAGAGAGGATTTTGGAGGATCACGGGATAAAATACGTTTTTCTAGGGGAGAGCTTAGGAGGATTCGTTAGAGGTGGTTATGAAAAATATATGGAGACAGAGAAATTTAAGGAGGGTCTTAACACGCTTATCGAAATCGCTGGGAGAGAAGTGGTCGCACTTATGTGTAAAGAAAGAAATGTTAAGTTCTGTCATAGACGCTTCATAATTCAGCGCTTAGAAGGCCTAGGAATAAATGTAAAAAACCTTTAAGAGTATAGAATTTGAGTCAGAAAAATTAATATGTTAATTAGAAGGATTTTATATAAAAAAAGTTTGGTGGTTAGTATGCCTATACGGGTTGCAATAAATGGTTTTGGTAGGATCGGCAGGCTCTTCTTCAGAGCTATTGTTGAGATGGGGGCGACGAAGGATATTGATGTCGTTGCTGTGAATGATGTGACTGACGCCAAGACTCTTGCCCACCTATTAAAATATGATTCTGTGCATGGAAAGTTTCCTGGAACCGTTGAGGCAAAAAGTGATAGTCTCGTGGTTAATGGAAAGGAGATAAAGGTTCTCTCTCAGAAGGATCCGGGCCTACTCCCATGGAATGCCATGGACATTTATTTGGCTGTTGAGTCTACTGGCTTATTTACTGATAGAGCTAGTGCCTCAAAACATTTACAAGCTGGAGCGAAGAAGGTTCTCATCACGGCGCCAGCAACTGAACCAGATATAACCATAGTCTACGGCGTTAACCACGATAAATATGATCACGATAAGCACAATATTATATCAAATGCTTCCTGCACCACGAACTGTGTTATACCAATGGTTAAAGTGCTCCACGAGAACTTCGGCATTAAGTCCGCCCTTATGACAACCGCCCACGCTTACACGAATGATCAGAGAGTTTTAGACCTAGTGCATAGGGATCTGAGGAGGGCTAGGGCTGCAGCCCTAAACATTATACCGACAACTACAGGCGCCGCTAGAGCCTCAACTATGGTTTGGCCTGAACTTAAGGGCAAAATTGATGGCATAGCTCTTAGGGTTCCAGTTCCAAATGTCTCAATATGTGATCTAACGGCCGTGCTAGAGAAGGATGTTACAAAGGAGCAGGTGAATGATGCCTTCAAGAAGGCTGCTGAGGGCCCACTTAAGGGTATATTAGCTTATACTGATGATCCAATAGTCTCGGTGGACGTGAATCATACAACGTATTCATGCATAATTGATGGGCAGTGCACAATGGTTGCTGGTGGAAACCTCGTTAAAGTCTTCGGATGGTATGATAATGAGTGGGGCTTCTCCTGCAGGCTTGTGGACGTGGTGAGACTAATCGGCGAGAAAGCAGGGCTAATTTAGAATAAAATAAACCATAAAACTTTTTTATTTTTTAATATTGGTTGGAGGAATTGGGATATGCCGAAGTTTCTTACGCTAGATGATTTTGACGTTAGGGATAAAGTTGTTCTCGTGAGAGTTGATTTCAACTCGCCAGTTGATCCACAGACGAAGAAGATAATTGATGATACTAGGATTAGGGCTCATGGTGAGACTACTATAAAGGAGCTCTCGGAGAAGGGTGCAAAGGTTGTCATATTAGCTCACCAGGGGAGGCCAGGCGACCCGGACTTCATACCCCTTGAGCAGCATGCCAAAATATTAGAGAGGATCTTAGGTAAACCAGTTAAATATGTTGATGATGTCTTCGGTGAGAAAGCTAAGAGGGCTATAAGGGAGCTTAAGGGCGGAGAGATACTTGTCTTAGATAATGTTAGAAACTTCCCAAAGGAGGCGAAGGATGCTCCTCCCGAAGAGCATGCAAAGTCCGATCTAGTGGC
>Ga0209394_1000262_pt1 | contig 47360 bp, 51 predicted proteins | sample JNZ201metaG_FD_184122 | JGI IMG/M metagenome (GOLD analysis project Ga0209394, IMG submission 184122) | Hot spring microbial communities from Jinze hot spring, China to study Microbial Dark Matter (Phase II) - JNZ 20120812A (SPAdes) (version 3) ...
CGTGAGCTGGGTTTAGACCGTCGTGAGACAGGTCGGACTTTATCTGCTGGGGGTGCTGGCTGCCTGAGGGGAAAGGGTCCCTAGTACGAGAGGAACGGGACGCTGTGGCCTCTAGTTCACCGGTTGTCCGACAGGGCACTGCCGGGCAGCCACGCCGCCGGGGATAAGGGCTGAAAGCATCTAAGCCCGAAGCCCCTCCCGAAAATAGGCAGCCACTCCCCGATCAAAAGGCTGGGCTGGCGACAGCCCAGACCAGAAGGGGACGAGGGCTCCCGTAAAAGACGGGGTTGATGGAGCCGGGGTGTACGCTGGAAGGCTTCGGCCGACCAGCTCAGCCCGCGGCTCCCAATCGCCCGAGATGTCGGGTGTAAGGCGGTGTCTGGGCGAATCCCTTTGGAACCCTTCCGTCGGCGAGGCTCCTATGCATGGCTTCAAAAACCTTTTAGATGCCTAAAAGTTTATTTCGACTTTTAACACGGTTCGTGAAGAGGTGTTCAGCATGAACCCTTATGTTCGAAGTGCCTCCAGCGGGGAACTGCAGAAGATTGTTGAGCTTATCAACAAGGCGTATAGGGGGTCCTACGAGTTTATCCCTTTCACCATCCAAAGCCTAAACCTGGAAATTTCAAGGCGGGGAATAACCTTTCTAGTGGCTGAGGAGGATGGCGCCATTGTGGGATGTGTTGGCTATTCCAGCCGTCGCATGGGCGTTGAAATCGAGTGGCTTGCCGCCTTCGACGAAAATGTTAGGGAGACGCTTGTCCGGGAAGTTGAAAGGATAGCGGAGGGCTCCGTGCATGTTCACGTTGACGTGGACAGCCCCCAAATGGAGTTTTGGGTTAGGCGGGGCTACAATGCTGAGGGGGGACTGTACCATATGACGGCGAAGCTTGAAGGCGTAGAGCCCCTCCCAGAAGTGCCAGCCGGCACCGTCATTCGAAGCCTAAAACCCGGCGAGGAAAAAACGCTCATCCAAGTTGTCAACATCAGTTATGGATGGGAAAGACTCCGAGAAGACTCCATCGCCACATGGAAGGCTGAACATCCGCCCTTCAACGAGGAGTGGATCCACGTCGCCGAGATAAACGGAAAAATAGTGTCCGCCGTGGTCTCAAGGCCGGACACCGAATACAACAGATACTTCAACGCTAGGAGAGGCTACCTTGGACCAGCGGCAACCCTCCCAGAATATAGGGGTAGAAATCTGGCTTCAGCCCTAACCAGAAGAGCAATGAACTTCCTATACGAGAAGGGAATGGACACCGTGAGCCTATACACCCTTGAACAGAACACACCTTCAGTTGCGCTTTTGAAGAAGCTTGGATTCAAGGTTCAACATCACTGGAAGTTTATGTATAAAACGCTTGCCAAAAACGCTCCTAACCACTAGAGGGCAACATCTGAAATTGTAAGGGGGAAAGCCCTAAAAAGAGGGGGATAATAGTTACGGGCGCTTTTGGGCTATTTTTTCGGCTTCCAGCTCCCTTACTCGGGTTTCTATGAATTCCGCCACTTTTTCTTGGCTGTAACGCCGCTCTTCCTCTTGTTTTCTAAGCTGTTCTCTGATGGTGGCTAGAACCTTGTTGACGTCGAAGGGTTTTAGGATGTAGGCGTCGGCTCCTCGGTTTACAGCTTCGATGGCATTCTGCAGTGTTGGATAACCCGTTATGATTATTTTCCGCATTCTGGGCACTGTGTCCTTCATTTTTGTTAGAAGTTCTATACCCTCCATGTCTGGCAGCCGAATGTCAATGAGGGCTATGTTGTAAAAGTTTCGCCTCGTCTTTTCAATGGCTTGCTTGGCTGTCTCCGCCTGGTCCACAGTGTAGCCTTCGTCTTCGAGGATCATTGTCAGCACTTTCCTTATGTTTTCGTCGTCGTCGACAATGAGGATTCTAGCGTTTTCAACCATACTTTTTCACCTCCTTCTTCTATTTTTGGTTCAAGGGGAACTGTGACCGTGAAGGTTGTGCCCTTTCCGGGGGTGCTTTCAACGGTTATGGTGCCCCCGTGGGCTTCAACAAAACGTTTACAGATGGCTAAGCCGAAACCCATACCCTTAGCCTTCGTCGTGAAGAGAGGTGTCCAAAGCCTCTTCAAAACCTCTTCAGTCATGCCAACCCCCGTATCCGAAACGGTGAAAACGACGCTGTCGCCCTTCCTCATGCCTTTAATGGTTAGGGTTCCACCCTTCGGCATGGCTTCCACGGCGTTTCTTATCAGATTTACAAAGATTCTCTTCAATTTCTCGAAGTCAGCCTTCATCCTCGGCGCTTTATCCACCATCTTCACAACGTTAACGTTGCTTGGAATCTCAACAGCCGCCAATGCCTCGTTAATTATGCTTTCAGGATCAGTTTCGCTTATGTCGAGTTTAACTTCCCTCGAATAGTCGAGGAGATCGTTTATTATCTTGTTTGAATACGCAATGTTCTTGTCGATGAGATTAAGCATCTCTAAAACTCTTTCATCGCCCAGTTGCCCAAGCCTCCTCCTAAGATAATAAGTGGCGCCTGCAATGCTTGTAAGCGGGTTCCGCAGATCATGACCCACCATGCCTGCCAGTTCGCCTATAACCGCCAGCCTCTGAGCCTTAAGCAGTCGATCATGCATCTCCCTCAACTCGCGAGTGCGCTCCTCCACCTTCTCCTCAAGCTGCCCCGCGTAGACTTCAAGCTCCCTCCTAGCCTCTTCTAGGCATTCCATGAGCTCCGCATTCTCGATGATTAAGGCAACCAGATGGAGGAAGAGCTCGAGAGGCGCAAGCGACTCCTTTGTTGGTTTTCGTCCATCAACAGGGTCATCCATGCTTAGTATACCGACGATTTTGCCCTCCGGTGTTTGTATCGGCGCGTATAGCAAGTCTTGTGGATGCCAGTCCACCATGTTTTCTTCGGAGAGACGGCTCGGAACCACCTGTATATGTTCTATCGCCTTCTCTGCAGGCACGTCTGGTGGAACACCAAAAACATGCTGCCTTGCCCATGGATCTGACCATGGAATATAGTAGAACTTGCCGATCTTGAATCTTTCAAAATTCGGGCCGAAACGTTCTCTCCAAACATGGCCCGAAGCTTGTCTCTCCTTTAGAAGTTTTATCTCCTCTTTTGTTAAGCCCACGGTGATGAGTTCTTTCCGATTTAAGTTTTCGTCGACCCGTCCAATAACAACTCTTCGCCAGCCGAATTTTCTAATGGTTTTGGCCACTTCCCTAAGCCTTTTCCGTGTATCTTTAATGGTCATTATTTTTGCTGAGCCTCTTAACAGATTTTCAAGCCTCTTTGCCATAGAAGTTAGACTTTGAGTTCGCTCTATGTTGGCTAAGGCTATGGCCACGTGGGAAGCCAGTATCTCTAGAAAGCGTTTGTCTTCCTCATCAAAGGCGTCCAGTTTTTCGCTTTCAACATTCAGTACGCCTAAAACTTTGTCTCCAAGCTTTATTGGCACCGCAAGCTCGGATAAAATTCCCTGAACTCCCGCACTAATGTAGGCTTCATCCTTTCGGACATCTGGAACATAAACGGCTTTCCCTGTTCTAGCAGCCCTAACAGTGATGCCTTTATCGCCATCCAGAGGTAATGTGAGTTTTAATGAGCGATCCAGCCCTATGGAATGCACCAGTTCAAGCTTCTTTCCCTTAACCAGCAGGATGTCAACAAACTTGAAGCCCAAAATCTTCCTCATGGCATCTAACGTCTGCCTGCACAATTCCCCTATACTCTTTGCCCTGCCAAGATTTCGTCCATAAGCGTTTAGGGCTGCCAATTTTTCCTGCCTTTTCATGTTGCTGATGGCTACAGCTGCGTGGGATGCCAGTGTTTCAAGGAGCTTCTGGTCGTCTTTGTCGAAAGCGTCTAGTCTTCGGCTTTCAACGTTTAATACGCCTAAGACTTTTTTGCCAACCTTCATGGGTACAGCGAGTTCAGAAAGTATGTCCTCTCCGCCCTTAACGTAGGCTTCATCCTTTCGGACATCTGGAACATAAACGGCTTTCCCTGTTCTAGCAGCCCTAACAGTGATGCCCTCATTACCCTCTAAGGGTAATTTAAGTGAAAGAACTTTTGAGTATCCGCGGTGAGCTACTAGACGTAGGACATCCTCCTCCACCATGAGGATAGATGCATACTCGAAACCCAGGGTTTTTTCCATGGCATCCAATGTAAGCCGATAAATTTCCCTTAGGCTTCTGGCTTTGTTGACTTTTTGGGCGTACCTATTCAGCTCAGAAAGCCTTTCCTCGAAGAGCCTTCTCTCCTCCTCAAGCCTTTTCCGCTCGCTTACATCGAGCACCTGTGCTATTGTCCGCATTCTCCCCTTGCTGTCCCATAAGGTTGTGGCTTTAACTCCCACGATCTTTTCTCTGCCACTCTTCCCCTTGACCTTCAACTCATACTCCGAGAAAAACCGTTTTCCTTTGTGCTGTCTTGCTTGTTCACGAAGCTTTCTGTCCGTGAATAGGCTTCTGCATTCCTCAGTTAGAAATTCCCTAAAATCATGTCCAATGATATCGCCTCTTGGATATTCCAGGATTGCGGCTAAAACGTCATTTGCATAGGTGATTCTGTAGTTTTCGTCCACTATGGCTATTCCGTCGTGAGAGTTTTCAACAACAGAGCGGAAAAACTCCTCTTTCTCCCTAATTTTCTCCTCTATGAGTTTCCGCTCTGTAATATCTCGGCTTACACCAATTAAACCCGTAATCTTACCGTCTCTGTCGAAGAGGGGAGCTTTTATTGTCTCAAAAATCCTCTTTTCGCCCTTCTCGTCTACAGTGTATTCTTCAACCCTCAGAGCTGTGCCGTTCCGCAGCACTGCCTCGTCGCTTTTTCTACACTGTTCAGCCAAATCATGCGGAAGAAGGTCCTCATCTCTCTTACCGACGATCTCCTCCATCTTCAAATTTACAAGTTTTTCAAAGGCATTGTTGGCTATAATGTATCGCCTCTCAACATCCTTCAAGTAAACAATGTCTGGGATCGCTTGAACCAGCGTATGGAGGGTATTGCTAATTCTTTGGATATCTTCCTCGTATTTTTTGCGGCTTGTCACGTCTCGGGCTATGCCAAGCTCGCCGACTATCTGGCCATTTTCAATTAAGGGTACGCTTATAAACTCGCCAATCAGGTAACCGCCAGATTTAACGCGAACCCTATGCTCAATCGGTTCGGGTTTGCCGGCTAAGGTTTTATGGAAGTTTTCAATGGCTTTTGGAACGTCATCTGGGTGGAGAATTTCCGCAAAATGTCTACCTATCCATTCCTCCGGTTTCCACCCGGTTAGCCTTTCAAAGGCTGGGTTAAGCGAAATAATAGTTCCATCAGATGAAAGGATGTAAATAACGTCTGGAGCCGCCTCAACAAGGGTTCTATATCGCTTTTCGCTTTCAGATAAAGCCGCCTCTATCTCCTTATAATCCGTCAAATCCACAGCCATTCCAATTTTCACGTATTTGCTCCCAAACCATGGAATGGCTTTGTCAAAGCATTTGTACCATCGTCCAGTCTTGTCGCATTTGTACTCCCAAGCATAGACTTTGCCAAGGTTTTCTCCAAGAAGGCACTTGTTATTGCAGAAGGGACAAGGGCCTTCCAAGTCATGAAGGACTTCATGACATTTTTTGCCTTCAGCCTCGCCGTAAACTTTTTTGAATGTGTCGTTTGCAAAGAGTATAGTGTAGGTTTCTAGATCTATTATGCAGACAAGCTCCTCTAAACCATCAAATAGCATGCGAAGTTTTTCCAAAAAGCGGGCTTCCTCATTCTCCGCCATTTTTAGGCATCACCCGGATGGAGAAGAAGCCTCTTTAAATGTTCCACATTGCTTAAAAGGTCTGGATTTTCCATTGGGAGTTTCAGGTTGAGCTTTTCACAAAGTTTTTGGAGGATAAGCCTTTCGAGGTATAGGGCGCCTGGACCAAAGATGCTTTCAAGGGCTTCCTTAAACCCTTTCAGGTTTTGGGGGATATCACCGGTTCGGAGTTTGAACGTGTTTTCTAAGTGGAAGAGTATGGCTTGTTTTGGTGATTCCCCTAGGGATGCCAGTCCCTCTTCAATGGCTTCTAGGAGGGTTTTTTGGAAATCGTGGGGAGTCAATGTTCTCGCCTATAAGTCGTATTGAATATTACGATTTGATACGTTAAAACCTTTTCGGAAAAACCATCCATTAAACCCTTATGAATCAAAAATCAATACTAATCGGCTATTTCGCCCTCGCCCCACCCTTCTGAAAACTCCGCCTCGCCGCCTCCACATAATTCACAAAAATGAACTCCCTGCTCTCATCCCACTCGAGGGGCTGCCCAATATGGGCGTACAACCTCTTCATTATCATGATCTCGAGGAATCGGGCGCCCACACCAAAGATTTTTTCGAGACCATCAGCGAAGTCCTTTATGCGCCTCGGAATCTCCTCCCTTGAAATTTTAAACTTATCTTCGAGGTGGAAGTAGATGGCTTGCCTGGCGGATTCGCCCAAAGAAGACAACGCTTCATCTATGGCTTCAAGAAGAAGGTTGTCGAAGGTTTTTTTCGCCAATCACACCCCTCTTATAATAGATAAGGGAAGCCTATTTTATGTTTTATAAGAGATTTGCTTAACGTTTTAATTTTATGTTTTTGCTGATTTCGAGTCGAAGTTTGACCGTGGAGAGGCATGTCTGCGAATCCGTTCTTCCATGAGGCTTAGGGCTTTCGCATAATCCATGAGGGCCATTCGCATGGTTTCGCTTTCGCTTGTTCCGAGCCTTCATGAAAGCTCCTCCAGCATTTCCTTCTGTTCCTTGCTTAGGATCACTTTTACTATGCGTTTTCGGGGCATTCTGAAGCCTCGTTATATTCTGTATATTTTGTATATCAGAAACATTTAAAAGACTTACGCCACAAAAATCTAATTGGTGCACCCTCCAATGAAAACCCTAAGAGTTTCAGACGACGTCCACCAGAAGCTCACAGCCCTCCTAGGCGAGCTTATGGCCCAAACAAGCAAGATGCAAACCTACCAGGACGCCATAGAAGCCATGCTATACCAGTCCGTCATATTGCCGCCCGAACTAATAAGCGAGGTGGAACGCTTCATCCAAACCCACAAGGGAAGAGGCTACACCACAAAAGAGGAGTTTATACGCCAAGCCATACGATTCTTCCTTAAATGGGAAAGCGGGGAATACGAATACATAGAAATCCCAAGGGAAAAATATGAAAAGCTGAATAGGGCAGTAAAGGACATGCGGATGCCCTACTACAGCGCCGCAGAATTCATAGAAGACCAAATAGACAAAGCCCTCGAGCAATATGAAAAATTCCTTGAGGAGATGGAAAAACAGAAGGGTAGCCCAGCCCGCCGGTGAGATCGTTGTCGGTTAAAGGTTTTGAAAACGTTGTGAAAGTCAAAACGTTTGGAAACGTTGACAAAAATTTAGTGGAGAAGATTCTCGGCGTTATTGGTGAGTGCTATGAAAGGCTCGGTCCACCCATGACGTTTTCCGTAGACCTAAACATCTTCGAAACCTCAAGCGGTCAGGGCTTCTTCGCCTCGCACGACGCTTTACAGGGAAAGCCGACAATAAACGTTTATCTGGATAGGCTTTCAAGCCTCCCGCCAAGCGTGGTTGAGGGCGGAATTAGACGTCAAGTAGCCCACTCCATCCTCCACGGCTCACCGGAATTCTACAAGGTCAAGTTTCCAGCCGAGCTAAGGCAGAGCATGCACACCTATGGTTTGCCGGAAAGCCTTGCAACGGAAATTCTCTATGGAGCGGCCATGGCAGCCAAGGAATACAGCGTGACAAAGTTCCTTGCGGAGGGGGGATATCTAGCCGATCAGGTGGCCTACGCCAAATACATGCTTGAACCCACAGCCCAAGAAATTCAAGCATGGGAGATGGCCAAATCCAACCCCATGGCCAGAATAGTCTATCTTGTGATGACTATAAGGGATATTTCATGCGCCGTCCCCCTCTTCAAGAACCCAAACTTCGGCGAAGAAATGAGAGTATGCATGGAAAAGAGGATCCAGCACCTGCCCGAAAACTATAGGGAGACGGTGCAGCGGATTGTGGGCGAAACCATCCAGAAATTTTCCGAAGACACCTTCAAAAACATAAACCTCCTAGTGAAGGCGTTCGTGGAAGACATAATTCGAAAGGAACTGGGCTCCCACAGATATGGAACAGAAACCATAAAGGGACTGGAAAAGTATGAGTAGGCTGGTTTTAGACGCCATCCTCAACGCCATGCATGTTTGGCTAAACGAAACAGAAAAAGAACAGCTATACCGCGAGCTTATAGCCTATTTTGGGCTTGTAGGCGCCCTAAACGAGTGCCAAGCCCTAGAATACGCATGGCAGGACCCATACAACCGACAGGAAATAGAACAATTCATCAAAGAATGGCTAACGTGGAGGCGTAGACGCAAAGGGGAAGAAGCTGTCATCGGCGTAGTTTAACTTTTATCAAATCGAAAGTTATTCTGAAATTTTTCAGTCAAGTTTTCTAATAGATTTGAATGCAAACAAATTCAAGTCTAGACATTTTTAGCTGTTTGGCCAGTCTGGCGGGCCTCTCGTTGGCCATTGGGCTGGCCTTTGGGTTGTCCAGTTCGGCTTTTCATTTTCTGGTGCCTTATTCCTTTGCTGTGCGCTGTGCGTGTGGAGGTGTATGCGGTTGCCTTGGGAGGTAACCGCCAACTATATTCGGAGTGGCCATCGCAGTGTTGACGAGTTTGAGCCTGAAAGCCTCCGCACTATTGTGGTTTCTGAGGAGGATGGGATTAAAGCGGTTGTCGGCAAGCCTAAGGGCAAACATGCGATGGAGGTTGTCAGCTATCTCTTCGACATCTCTAAGGGTTGGACTTTGGAGAAGGCGAAGGACTGATTTGAACGGCACCAGCAGAAGCGTCAAGGCGGAACTGAGCATTTCTATGCTGTTTTGCCCTTCAGGGTGCTGGAGAAGATTGTTGACAAGCCTCTGCGGATTAGAGGTATCGCCCTAACGGCTGGGATGAGCCGCAACATGAACATTTACCTGCCGGAAGAGCTTGAGGCTTTCGCTAGCCGGCTTGTTTCTACGCCCGTTTACATTGAGCATGTGGCTGTGCCGAACGCTGTTGGCAAGGTGGTGAACGCCCACTGGGATGGCCAAAACCTTTGGTATGAGGCTGAAATCTATGATGACGAAGTGGCTGAGAAAATTCGTAAAGGCTTGATCCGTCATGTGAGTATTGGCGCCGACTATGAGCAGCTGGATGTTGTGGATGGCAAAATTCCAAGAGGTTTGCACAATGCTGAATTAAGCCTTGTGGCTGTTCCGGGCATTCCTGAGGCAAACATCCAAATTGTGGAGAAGCTGACGGAGCAGGGCGGCGAGCCCATTGCCGCTGGCGAGTATATTTTGGGCTTTTACCAGGATTTGGAGGCTTTTCTGCCGAAGCATTTCAGCACTGTTTGGCTTACGCTCTATTGGGGTTATATGAATATGATGGCTGGAGCAGCACATGCCAAAAGGTCTACGGTTTCATCAACTCGATTGGAGCTTCGACGCAGTATCTCGCCTACAACCAGGCGGTCTGCTGAGCTGGCTACTTGGACGTGGTTTCACGTTGCCCAGCCTGCGACTATTATGATGCAGTTACAGCCGGAATCCTGTGGAGGGTTAGGTAGAACCATGACAAGCCAAGCCTCGCCTCCAGCAAAAGAGTCACCGAAAAACATTGGGATGCTTTCATGTATGGGGTGTCCGCCACGCCGACTACACGCCAGTGGAAGACAGGTGGGCGATGGCGACGGTTTGCTGGCTTGCGAGGCTCCTCCTAAACTATCGAGAGCCGCTGACGCGGTTCATGCAGGTTTTGAGGGCTATAGGCGAAACCCTCACGCTTTATCCGGCTATAGCTGCGGGCGAAACAGTTGCTTATGGCGAAGGCTTAGACATTCAAGCCGTCATCAATCCAGCCCGCGTTGACGAGGTTCTGCTTGAACCCGGCTACGTTTTGACGGTTCAACCCTTCAGTTGGAAGGGTGAAGCAGCCTACTATAAGGCGGTTTGTAGGAAGATGCTTGGCTGATGAGTGTAAACGCAGACCTCGTTGAAGCCATCATCGAGCTTTTGTGGGCGAACATGCATAAACATAAAAGCCATCAAACTCCCACCAGACAAACCCGTAGTAGAAACCATCGGCAAAAACTTTCAAGAAGCCCTAGAACTCCTAAGCCTCGTAGGCTTAAACGACGCCTTCCTGTTTCTGCGCACCTACCGCCAACTAAGCGACGGCCAAAAATACCGCTACAAAATCGCCAAACTTATAGAAAGCCAAGCCCAAGTCTGGATCCTCGACGAGTTCGCATCAACCCTAGACCGGGACACAGCCAAAACAGTCGCCTACAACCTCCAAAAACTAGCCAGAAAAACCGGCAAAACAGTCTTAGCCGCCACAACCCACACAGACCTTTTTGAAGACTTAAACCCATCAGTGCACATTCACAAACGCTACGGCAAAGAAATAACAGTCCAATATTACCCAAACACGCCAACCTTGGAATGCAGTCTCACCCGCGAAATGCGCATAGAAAAGGGCACAACCGTCGACTACAAGGCTTTAAGCATTTTCCACTACCGCTCAGCCCACCTACCCCCACCAAGAAAAATCTTCACCCTAAAACGCGGAAAAGAAACATGCGGAGTAATCATCTACAGCTATCCACCGCCAACAATGTTTGGAAGAAACCGCGTCTGGAAAGGCACTCTAAAACAACTCCAAAGGGAAGTAAGCACCATAACCCGCGTAATAATCCACCCGAAATACCGAAGCATAGGACTCGGCACAAAAATCGTCAAGGAAACACTGCCCTTAGCCGGAACACCCTACGTGGAGACATTAGCCGTCATGGCAAAATACAACCCCTTCTTCGAGAAGGCTGGAATGCAGAAAATCGCCGAAACAAAACCCAACAGGCACTTGCAAGAAGCCATAGAAAAGCTAAATGCGTTAGGCTTCAAGCCCATCATGCTTCAAAGCCTAAAACACAACATCGAAAAAATCATGAAAGTCGGAAAAGAAAGGGTCATAGAAATCCTAGCAGAACTCTCAGAGAAAGGCGGCATCCCAAGAAAAAGGATAATAGCCACAAGCAAAGCCTACCCAAATCACGGGGAATTCGTGGAGAAACTCAAAAAACTCAACGTCGAAGAACTGGCTGAAGCACTAAAACGGTTAAGCTTCCTAGCCCAAACAAAAGTCTACCTCTTCTTGAGCCCACAGCCAAAATCCATATCCAAAATCCACAAAACCTTTTTGAAAACACAAGATAGGCTTAATCAGCACTGGTGCCAGAATTGAAAGCCGAATCAGCCATACTAATCGCAGTGGCCATATGCATATTCCTATCCTTCTACTTTTCACTCTTATCCTTCATGACAGCAGAAGACGTGATAAAGAGGCAATTCGTTTTAATGGCCGTGTATTCCATTCTTTCCAGTATAATAATTTTCGGCTGCCTACTAACATACCTCATAATTAGGAAAGCTTTCACAAAGACAGCCTAAAAGGGTAAAGAATCCAAAGGAGACAGCAGCCAAGGCGCATAAAGCTTCACCACAACCAACACAAGGAAGGCGAACAACGGCACAGTGATATTATCATCTATCGGATTTGATTCAAAATGCTCCACAAAAGAAGCAACAGCACCCGCGAGAGCCCCAGCTAACCCCAGGACCACAGCGCCCACAGGTATGGAGAAGGCCGCCATTGCAAGGTTTCCCACCCAAGCCTTCGTCCTTCTCTTGTATATGGTGTTGCGCACAATCCCTGTTAAAGCATCCCCAACAGACATGAAGAGCACCGGCAGCACTCCAAACCAAAAGTTTCCGCCAGAAACAAGCCAGCCCAGAGTTATTATAATCCCCCACATGACACAGAAAGAAACCTCATAGGCGTTTTCCCTCACCTGGAACCAATACATCAGCCTGCCCCTCCTATGTGGCAGATAAAGGAAAACAGCGAGAAGAAAAGCCATAGCCAAGGGAAAAATTGGCGTCTCGAAAATGCATGGAACAAGAGACGCCACAAGACCCCCAGTAAAAATGTGGATGATTTTCCGATTATAATAGACGGCAACATTATGCTGAAAACCACGCCCAACCATCAAACCATAAAGCATCCGAGTCAAAAACACAGCAACAAAAATAACCCAAACGAAAAGAAAAACCGTCGCGGCAACCTCTCGAAGGGAAACCGTAAACAACATAACAGACACAAAATAAGGATAAACGCCAAAACAACTTAAGTCTTTGCATCTTAAAATCAAAGGCGTACTTTAGTTGAGCATCTTAAGACGGGCACTTTACCTAAATTTAACACCCCATACTTTTCTCTTAGAATCTTTCCGAGGTATATCCCATCAACTAATGCCCGCAACATATTTTTACGCACGTGATAACTTGCTCTTGAAATAAACAGCCTTCTTAGAACATTCAAGAAGACCAGCTGCTTCTTTCTACTATTAGTCATTTCTAATAGAGCTATACGGTTTCTGAGACTATAATACTGAAGCCCAACTTGCTCAGCGAATTTTTTTAGCGTCGCCTTTCTGTAATGTTCTCCTGTTATCAAGGGTAAAACCACACATTCGTAGCCATGATTCCACATCATTAAAGAAAGGAATGCATCCTCCAGAAAATACAAGAATCCAGCAGTAATATACATGATATTGTCTGATTTCAGTGAATGAACAATTGCGTCCACTCGATATAAAGGCATCGTGCCTTCAACAAAAGAAACGTGAAAAGGCTTGCGAAATATACCTGCTGGTTTTCCAATAAATGGTGCGTGTACTTTTACAAATTCGTCTATAAACATTCCAGCGCTATCTATTTTTCCATCACTTCCCAAACGCAAAATTAGACCTTGCACAGCACCCACATTTTCATGACTCTCCATAAAGGAGACCAGTTTCTTTAGATAGTCTTTACGAGGTATAGCATCGTTATTTACAATGGCAACATACTCGGATGTCGGATCTTTAGCCCTATACGCAAAATTAGCGCCACCCGCAAAGCCCAAGTTTTTGTTCAATTTTAGGACATGAGTTCTTGAAGGATTTTCATTCTTTTTTTTATAACTTTTTATATGCTTCTCAATAACCCTGAGACTGCCATCGGTTGAACCATTATCCACTATTATAAGCTCATAGTTTGGATATTCTAAACGCAATAGCGCACTCAAGGACTTTTTGATAATGTCTATCACATGAATACTATTATAATTAATCCAGAAGACCGAGACTTTTGGCTCCAACGAAGACACCTTTATTTTGATGTGCACGAATTATTCATGTTACTTCCCGATTCCAACACGTATTTTATGATCAATTCTTCCTTTAATTTTCTTACAGCATCCTTGATTTGGAGAGGCTTGTTGTATAGATTTTTCATGGCTTTACTTACGTCTAATGATGAATCTTTAGGTCTACTCGCTTTCCATTTTAATTCACACATAGCTATCGGTCTTATTAATTCATGATTTAAGTTAAATTCTTCCGCTATTAGCTTTGCAAATTCATATCTGTTCATTCTTGTCGCCCCTGCTAAATGGTAGATACCTGTAAGTCTCCTCTCAAGTACTTCAAGAAGCATATCTGCTAGATTCGTGTTCAGCGTTGGGGAGACCCACTGGTCCATCACCACGTTTATTGATTCGTTTTTCCTAAGTTTTTCTATAACCCACAGTGCGAAGTTCGATTTACCTGAAAGTGGTTTTATTCCATAAATAACGCTAGGTCTCGCTATGCAGAACTCGTTCAGTTTATCAATAACCTCCTCTTCTCCTTTCAATTTTGTCAAGCCGTAGTAATTTATTGGTTCCGGCTCATCTGTCTCTTTATACATCCCCTTATCTCCTTTGAACACGTAGTCAGTTGATATATAGATCAAGAAAACTCCACGTTGTTTACACAGATCAACAAGATTTCTTGTGCCTTCAACATTTATGTTCCATGCAAGTTCCTTATCCATCTCACATTTGTCTACATCAGTTAACGCGACGGTATGAACAACTATTTCTGGACTAGCTATCTTGAAAGCTTTCTCCACAGCAGTCCTATTACGGATATCAAACCTTATTGGAAAGCCATAGTTTGGTTTATGCATAAAATAACCGGAGTAAACCTTGTAGCCCACGCTAGCAGCTTTCTCTGCCATTTTTGAGCCCAGAAGGCCGCTAGCCCCGGTTATGAGTATGCTCATAACGACTACCACTTAAGCTTCCATGGAGTTGAGTGGAGAATCTTCCCTGAAATTATGGGCCGCCACCACCATTCATTATTGACATACCACTCCACTGTCCTCCGTAAGCTTTCATGGAACGAATGTTTAGGTTTCCATCCCATCTCTCTTTTAATCTTTGTCGCATCTATACTATATCTCACATCATGCCCAGGTCTATCTTCAACGAACTCTATTAAATTGTCACTCTTACCCATTATGGCAAGGATCATCTTTACAACTTCTATGTTCTCAAACTCATTCCCGGCGGAAATGTTATATATTTCACCGGATCCCCCGCCTTTTAAAAGCAGATCTATTGCTTCGCATGTATCCATGACGTAGAGCCAATCTCTAACGTTTTTACCAGTCCCGTAGATTGGGACTTTTTGCCCCAACTTAACCCTTATAATCGTTTTAGGTATTAGCTTCTCGGGGAATTGGTACGGACCAAAATTATTTGTCGGCCTAGCTATGACAATGTCCAAGTTAAAAGTTCTGTGGTAAGCTAGGCAAATCATGTCAGCAGCAGCCTTAGTTGCTGAATAGGGTGATGATGGATTAAGCCTATCACTTTCTTTAAATGAACCATCTAAGATCTCGCCGTAAACTTCATCAGTACTTATCTGGATAATCCTGACGCTCTTCCGCGCTTTCCTAACAGCCTCAAGAATGCTTAACACGCCATCAACATTACTCCTAAAAAATAAGTGTGGATCTGCTATGCTTCTATCCACGTGTGTTTCAGCTGCAAAATTTACTATCGCATCAACATCTTCTACAAGCCGCTGTATTAAAGTGTAATCAGCTATATCACCTTTAACGAATTTATATCTCTCTGTATTTACTCCGCTTAAATTCTTAAAATTAGAACCATATGAGAGGTTATCAACATTGATTATCTGAGCATCCGGGTATTTTTCAAGCATGTACCTAATGAAATTTGAGCCTATAAAACCGTATCCACCGGTAACAAGTAATTTCATTGTTTTCACCTGTGCGGTGGGTAGAACCAATCCCACGGCTTACCCACTCTTGGGTCGTCCATTCTTCCATTGATTTTAATGGGCATTATTAATGGATCATTCCATGGTCTTCTTTCTTCATCAGGATTTGCGTAATCATAGAGTTTATTTACAAAATATATGAGGAAGGCCGGCTTATAGCCTATCACCTTGAACCCGTGCCAATAGTGACCAGGAATTCTCAATACTTGCATTCTGTCTTCACTTAAAATTACTTCTACCAAATCTCCTCTCGTCGATGATTTTTTCTCATCATCATAAGCGCACACTTTAATGGAACCTTTCAATACCAAAAAGTAGTCCGTTTGACCATGCCTATGCCTATGCCAAGCCCTAACTACGCCCGGATAAGTCACGGATAAATTCGCCTGAAGTATCGAATCCTCGCCAAGAAGCTCCTTCCAGTCGCTACGCATTATTTCGATGAACGCCCCGCGCTCATCTGGAGAAAGCAGTAAATCGACCAGTTTAATTCCTGAAAGCGAAAGCTCCTTGACCTCGCCTATTAAGGGCATAGCGGCTCACATAGCTGCATAGTTGCTTAGACCATAAATGACTTTTGGAAAATCGTTTATATTTCGACTTCAGAATAATCTCCAACATTAAGCTTTACAGTTCCCTTTCCTCTAATGTTTTTAATTACTTTCACATTTTTACCAACAAGGCTCTCTTCCAGTCTATTTATGCCTTTTACTATCGCGTTCTCGAGGATTACACAGCACTCAACCGAGCTTTCCACTATTTGTGCACCATTACCTATGCTTGTATATGGTCCTATGAAAGAATCTTGAATTAGACAATTTTCTCCGATGACTGCAGGTCCCCTAATAATGCTATTGACTATTTTCGCGGTTTCTCCTATAGATACTCTCCCATCAACTCTTGAGTTTATGAGTTCCCCCTTTACGTCCCTCTTCGTTCGTTCATCTAAGATTAATGCATTAGCATACAAAATATCATCCTTTTTCCCAGTGTCGAGCCACCATCCTCTAACAATATTGTAGCCCACTGTATATCCCTTCTCAATCATCATGTGAATAGCGTCGGTTATCTCTAGTTCACCTCTCCAGCTAGGTTTAAGCTCTCTTATAACGTCAAAAACCACCGGCTTAAAGAAATATACCCCAACTAAGGCGTATTTGCTTGGTGGAATTTTGGGTTTTTCAACTAGACCTACAAGTTTACCATTTTCATCGAATTTTGCCACACCAAACCTAGTTGGGTCTTCGACCTCCTTAAGGAGTACGTAAGCATCATAGTCTCCATCAAAAAACTCCTTAACATACATTTTGATGCCATTCTGTAATAAATTGTCTCCAAGATAAACTACAAATTCACTTTCTCCAATAAATTCCCTACACAAGCCTACTGCATGGGCTATTCCAAGCGGCTTACTCTGATGGATGTAAGTGATATTTACGCCGAATTCAGATCCATCTCCATAATATTCTCTAACCATTTCTGGGTAAATGTTCCCCAGAACTATGGCTATATCCTTAATGCCAGAATCCCGAATATCCTCTAGCACATATTGACTGATAGGCTTATTTGCAATTGGAATAAGTTGCTTCGGTCCGCTGAAGGTCAAGGGTCTAAGCCGAGTACCAGCACCACCATGCAGAATTACACCCTTCATGGTGTTTCTCCTCATAGATCAACTTTGCAAAGGTTGTAATACTTATCATTAAAGGGAGCAAATCGGTGTAAATTTTTGGATAATACTATAGATAAAGATTCTCATTTAGGATGGGCCGGGCCGGATTTGAACCGGCGACCTTTCGGTTATCAGCCGAACGCTCCAACCAAGCTGAGCTACCGGCCCACGGTCAAGAATGTTATAAAATTCAATCATCATTTTTAAGGTTTTCAGAACGCTTTTAACAAGGCGAAGGTATATCTCAGAAGGGGCCCGTGGCCAAGTATGGATTAAGGCGCCGGCCTTCGGAGCCGGAGAACGTGGGTTCAAATCCCACCGGGCCCGCTGCTTAGATAGTTGTTTGTTCTGACTGTTTGCTGTTAAAACTGCATGGTGATTTCTAAATTATTCCTAAATTGTTAAATTGTTGTATAACCAAATGATTTTGGGCTAAGATGATAGAAGCGTTGACTTGCCCTTTTTGTGGGGCGCCATATAGGGAAACTATACCGGCTGGTACTGTCCAGGTTAAGTGTCAATATTGTGGAGCCATTATTCTTGTTCCGCCAAGTCTTGGAGGGGTTGTTCGACAATGTCTTAACCATCCGGAAACGTTGGCTGTTGGATTATGCAATGATTGTAGTCAAAGCTTTTGCACCCGTTGTTTATACGTTTTGAATGTTCAGGGTGGAAGATTGTATGTTTGTGCTAAATGCTATGAAAATCGAACTGCCAAGGGCAAAATTGCGGCAGTGCTTTCTTTCGTCCTCGCGCTTATATTTCTTGCAGCTATTCCGTTTCTTATGGCTTCTCCAGCGGCTTCGTCAGATATTGGTGGCGTATTTCGAATCTTGTTTTATGCGATCCTTCTATTGGCAATTTCCGCTGTTGGATTATTTATAAAACCGAAAAGCCCACCAAGTCTCTATGACATGATGTCGAAAGGCGCTTACATGCATACGCCAAAATCTTTCTTGAAAAAGTGTGTCAAATGCGAAAGAGAAATCCCGATAGCTTCGGAGAAATGCCCCTACTGTCAAGCAAGGCAGCCGGAATATGAGGCCTAAAATTCAAACATAATTCAACGTTTTTAATAGGGAAATTGTTAAATGGGCGATATGGTATCGAATGGAGGTGGTGTGTTTGTGACTATTTCGAGAAGTCAGCTAGCCAAACTTATTGATTCTACGCTTGTTAAAGCTACGGCCACAAAAAGCGAGATTGAAAAGCTTTGCCGTGAAGCCGTCCAGCATGGTTTCGGATGTGTCATGGTGAACCCAGTTTATGTGCGGTTGGCTGCTTCCCTACTAAAGGGCACGGATGTTAGAGTTGGCTCCACCATCGGCTTTCCGTTTGGCGTTTCTCTGCCAGATATTAAGGCTTTTGAGGCTGTTAAGGCTGTGGAGGATGGCGCATGCGAGCTTGACATGGTCATGAACTTAAGCGCTTTAAAGTCTGGTGACTATGAGCTTGTTAAACGAGACATTGAGGCTGTGGTGGCGGTTAAACGCATATCCAGCGACATAACCGTGAAAGTGATAATCGAGACGCCATTGTTAACGGATGAAGAGAAGATAACTGCCTGCAAAATCGTCAAGGAGGCGGGCGCAGACTTTGTAAAGACTTCGACAGGCTTGTTCGGCGGAGGCGCCACCGTAGAAGACGTGAGGCTTATGCGTCAAGTGGTCGGGAAAAATTTTGGCGTTAAAGCTGCCGGAGGCATAAGAACCTACGCGGATGCTGTTGCCATGATAGAGGCTGGCGCAAATCGCATAGGGACAAGCACTGCAACTACAATAATTCAAGGCGCACCCTAGTTTGCCAAAGGTTTTACAATGTTATTTTACGATGTTTTGTTAATTTTGTGAGTATCATGGTTATTGGAAGGAGTGCATCATGTAGAAGATGTGGGAAAATTCCGGAGCCATCTCATATTTTGATATTACCGTTATAACTGCCTCTTCGGCAATATATCTTTCAATGTATATATAACGTCTCAGTTTCTTTTGGACCGCAGGTTTCGTCTGTGTAGTTTCCCCATCCTCCTACAGATTCTACATATTCTCCTTGTGGATCGTATATGTCCAGAATTGTCCACCAGTCTGAGCGGGAACCTACTTCACCAAAAGCCCAAACCAGCTTTACAATGTAACCGTTCGAAGACCTTATACTGTCGCCTACGCGTAAAGTGTAGGTTCCGTCGCCTTCATATTCTGTCGCCATGGCTTTCGGCGTTAGAACAAAGCCTAGTATAAGCATACAGATAATAAGCATCTTCGTCCTTTACACTAAATGATATACAGCGATATAAAAGACTTACTAACCAATCACATTCGTTCAGGCGCAGTTATCCCAATAAGGTTTAAAGCGTTCCTTAAAACAATTCGGACCGCGTCAACCAGCGCCAGCCTTGCATCGCTGAGTTCGGGCGGTTCAGCCTTAATCACTGGAAAGGCGTTGTAGAACGTGTTGAATTTGTCAGCTAAGGTGTTGGCATAGTCGGCTAAAAGGTTGGGTTTGAGGGTTTCTACAGCCTCAATAAAGGTTTCTGGAAATTCCGCCAAAGCGAAAACCAGTTCTTGTTCAAGCTTCTCCTTTAAGAGACTGTAGTCTGGTTTTTCGGGTTTTCTTGCGGCTTTACGTAGGATGCTATATGCCCTTGCATGCGTGTACTGAATGTAGGGGGCACTGTTCTTTTCGAAGTTTATAACTCGGTCCCAGTTGAACTCAACTGGTTTCGCCGGGTCAACCTCCACAAGCGCATAGCGAACTGCTCCGATGCCGACGATTTCGGCAACCTTCCGCTTTTCGTCTTCTGAAAGCTGTGGCGAACGTTTTGAAACTTCCTCGTAGGCTCTTCTTATGGCTTCATCTAAAACCTCGTCTAGGGTTATGTAGCGTCCCCGGCGGCTTGACATCTTGTAGCCTGGCAGCGTCACCAGGTTGTAGGCGAAATGGACAAGGTTTTCGGCGTACTCTCTATAGCCTAAGGCGTATAGGGCTATTTTCAGTTGAAGTTGAGCGAGGGACTGCTCCATTCCAATGACGTTTATGCATTTTTCGGCTTTCTTGAACTTCCAAATGGTGTAGGCTATGTCCCGTGTCGTGTAGAGCGTGGTGCCGTCAGCCCGCACAAGCGTTAGGCTTGGCACCTCATAGTCCTTTCTCAAGCCAAGTTTGTCTCGTAGGCCTAAGATTTCAACGGCCTTTCCAGCTTCAAATTCTAAAACCTCACCTAGCATGGAGACAAAGGGCGTTTGTCTAAGTTTTCGGAGGACCTCCGCCACCAGTCCGCTCCATACAAGGTCGCTTTCCCAATCCCAAGAGTCATAGAACACGCCAGCGCGGCTTAGGGTTTCCTTGAATCCTTCAAGGCAGAGTTGGCTAACTTCTCGTATAAGCTTCTTAGCCTTCTCGTCTCCAGCCTCGTAGGCTCTGTTTAACTCGCTTATCCGCCTTTCGGGATCCGGATCCTCGCTTATTCTCTGGAGCAGCTTCTCGAAGAGGTCTGCGTATTTCTGTTTGAGCTCGAAAGCCACTGAAACCCAGTCGTCGAGTTCCCTGTTGATTTTGGCTATTTCCTCTTCCGCTGAGACCATCTTTGCCCTTTCAAGTTCCCGTTTAAGCCTATTGATTTCGACAAGGCAACTTGTTATTGTGTAGATTTTCCCGATGAAGTGGTCTGGCTTCTCAGTTGGTTTTGGTCTTCCAAGCTTCTCATATCCATAGGCGATTACAGCTGTTTGTCTTCCCACGTCATCCACATAATAGTGGCAGAAAACAGTGTGACCCCGTGCGGAAAGCATGCGGGCGATGGCGTCGCCGAGCATAGGGTTTCTGGCTTGACCAATGTGTATTGGGTGCAGCGGATTAACGCTGGTATGCTCAACAATTATCTTCTGTGGCTTTTCAACCCTAACCAAACCATAACCAATGTCCAGCTGCCGAACAGACTCTATCGTTAGAGCAGAAAACCGCCTAAAGTCAGCGTGGAAGTTTATGTAGCCCCCACCAGCCGCCACAGCCTCTTTGACAAGGAAAAATTTTGATTTGTCTATGGCCTGGATTAGCCGCTGAGCCAAATCTAATGGTTTTTCCCCTGTACGCTTGGCAAGCTCAAAACAAACGGAAGAGGCAAGCTGACCGAATTCCCAAACTGGAGGCTTCTCGAAGGCAAACCGCTCCACAAAAGCCTCTACATGGAGTTTTTCCATAGCCTCCTTAAGCAGGACTTCGCATTCTTTTCTCAACTCGGCCAATGGATTCTCTGAAATCATCAAGTTCGCCTTTACCAGAGGCTAACAGTAAATGTGAACACCTAACGTATAAGCTTATAACAAAGCAAAGCAGCCATCTTCATCTTAAAAATTCGCCAGTTTAACTCGATGCCTATATAAATGGAAACGCAGAGAGTAGGCAGATGAGCTGCAACGAGGCGCAAAACATTGAAAACGAAGATAGTTTTTTCTGAAAAATGTCTGGAATATGGATCTTGGCATATCGAAAGCCCGAAGCGGGTGCAAAGAGCCTACGAAATACTGCGAGAGAGAGGCTATGAGTTCGTGGAGCCGGAGCCGGCAAGCGAAGAAGACCTGCTTAAGGTTCACGACGCAGACTACATCCAGTTGCTCAAGCGAGGAGCCATAGAGGACCCTGACACGCCTGCCTACGAAAACATTTATGAGTATGCGAGGCTTTCAGCGGGAGCTGCCATCCTAGCCGCAAAAATAAACGGCTTCTCTCTAATGAGGCCGCCGGGACACCATGCGGGCAGATATGGCGCGGCTCTGGGCGCCTACACGAAGGGGTTCTGCTACATAAACAACCTCGCGGTTGCTGTGAAGTGTCTGGACAAGCCTACGTTGATTGTGGATATTGACGGCCACCATGGAAACGGGACGCAGGAAATTTTCTATGGAGACCCCAGGGTTATATTCATCTCTCTGCACCGGTACCCTCATTATCCCGGCACGGGAGCTTATTCAGAGGCTAACTGTCTAAACTTTCCATTGCCAGCAGATTGTGGAGAGGCTGTTTATCTAAGAACCCTTGAGGAGGCCTTGCGAAAGGTTGATATGCAGAAGATTGAGGTTGTGGCTGTTTCAGCCGGTTTTGATGCTTTTGCTGGAGACTTGGCCTCGCTTGGCTTGAGGGAGGAAAGCTACGAAAAGATTGGAAAAATTTTGGCAGCGTTGAATAAGCCGACCTTCTTCGTCCTTGAGGGTGGTTATGTAGGAGAGAACATTGGAAAAGGCATAGACGCCCTCCTCAAAGGCTTTGAGTGCTGAGTTAACAGGCTCTAACATTAAAGCTTATGAAGGAAGACGCCTAACATTAAACAGCATGAAACCATCTAACGGTAAAGTAGCCGGAGCCTTGATATTCGTTGGGGTGGTTCAGTTTGTTCTTTGCATGCTGGTGGCTGAATGCCTCTACCTCAATTACAGCGTCTCCAAGAACTACATAAGCGATCTGGGTGTTGGAGCTACGGCGCTGATCTTCAATGTTTCAGTGTTTCTGCTTGGCGCAATGGTTCTTGCCAGCGTCTACTTCCTAAAACAGAAGGTACAAAGCAGAATTCTTTTGGGTTTTCTAGCTTTGTGTGGAGTTGGAGCCATGGGCGTAGGCATCTTCCCCGAAAACTCTCCTTATATGCTGCATACGGTCTTCTCTTTAATCGCCTTCCTTTTCGCTGCACTGTCGGCCATAGCATCCTACAAGATTCAGAAGTCGCCAATGTCCTACTTCGCAGTGATTTTGGGATTAATGGCGCTGGCAGCGCTGATCCTATTTGTATATAGCGAAACATTCGTGAACATGGGCGGTGCTTCTGAAGCAGCCTTTTATCTAGGATTGGGTAAGGGTGGCCTTGAACGCATGATAGTCTACCCAGTGCTATTGTGGGCTGCAGGCTTCGGTGGATACCTGACAAAAGAATAAAAATGGAGATATTAAAGCGTAAGCCTAACGCTTTTTCTTAGAGTTTTTACTCTTGCTAAGCAAAGCCGTAGATGTAGCGGTTGCAAGCATAGTCATCGTGGTAAGCATGATGAAGACCTCGGGGACCATGAACCCTGACAATATAACGGTGACTTGTCTGTTTCCACTTACGTTAACTGTGGTGCTGTTTTCGTAAGGCCCATAGACTGCTGAAACGGTATGGGGCCCCTGTGGAAACTCGCCTGTAGCATTTATGATCGATGCCAGCACCGTCAATTTGACCCAACCGAACATGTTTGTTTTTCCTTTGGCGGTTAATGTTCCATCAGCGCATTTGACGGTTACATTAGCGTTTGGCACGTCTTGCCCAAGGGAGTCTTTAACGTAAACGTCGAGATACCAGTTCACGTATATTGCGGCTTGACTGCTAATTTGAGCGACATTGCCAGTGGAATTCACAGACCAAATCAATGAGGAGCCACTTAGATGCACTTCATCCGCCCTTGAAGTAGTTGCATTAAGCCTTGAAAATCCGGAAAGCCACAATTCACAAACATGCGTGTCATATACGGTAGCCTTTGACGACCCATAGAGCGTCAATTTAAGCAGCTTTGAATAGTAAATTATCGTGTGTTGAGAATTCTCAAAGCAGAGGGTCCAGTTGCCCACTTCAGTATTACGCAAAGTTACGTTTGGAGCGTAGCCACCACCTTCAAGGATCACCGAGCAATTTTCCAGATGGTTCCAGTATGAAAACGTGGATGGTTTAAGCTCGCTAATAAGGGTTTGCCTCGTCGACGAGTGAATTGTTAAACGGGTGATTGCTGAGTTATGAGCATTCACCGTAGAGTTATAATAGGCAACTAGGTCAAGCATAGAAGAATCATTAATGGTGATTCCTTCGGGGCTGTAGACGTGCACGGCACCAACATCTGAATGCCAGAGGTTCATAGATGATGAACCATAAAGCATTAAGCCCACAAACTCAGAGCCATCCACATTTGCAAATGAGAAATCATGCAGCTCCAGCCACAACCACGTTGCGCCTGCTGCATCTAGCTGATTTATCTGAGCTGTGCTGTTCCCATAAAGCAGTATTGTAATCAAGCTGCCAGCGTCGATTATGGCATTCTCCAAAATTAAACGTGGATTCCCGCCAGCAGGATTCGTCAAAGTTATAGTACGGTAAGATCCGGTCGGAGTAAAACGCATAAGGGCATCTCTTAAAATCAGGGTGGCATTTTCCGTCACGACTATGCTTCCGTTAATGTCGAATTCTCCACTAATGACTAAAACATCGTTGTTTGAAAGCACTAAGTCGCCCTGCCAGAAAGGCGTAGCAATCTTAATGTCATGCCAAGCATTATCCAGAGGCCAAAAACCACGGATAGTACCATTGTTATCTGCATACGCAACGCAAAAGCCAACAGTATCGCCGATTTTTAAGCTGAAGTCATGCACATCATCATGTGAGTCAAGAGGATGCTTAATTTCGAAAAAGTTGTAGGTTCCGTTTCCAATTGCAGCAGCACAGCCATCCTCTAATCCTCCATAGGCTGAGTCACTGGGCCATCCTACAGTGTCGTTGTAAAAGAAGTGGTCAAAAGGGATATCAACGGTAAAGCAGAAGAGACCATCATCCCCAAATTCCGGGATTACATGGTCATGATCATTGTCAAAGAAGATGGCGAAGACGTCCCACATGGTTTCGTTTCCAAAGTCATCGTCGGTTATCTTTGCAGCTAAATACAGATTATTGTAATCGTTCATGACATACATTGTGCCATTATACACCATGCTTGAGGTGATTATGTTGAAACCTATTTTGGCTGCTGCGCCCCACTCATCATCGCCGATGTCGCCATCTATTGTAGGCTGGTTCCAAGTCCAAGCAGACAATATAACACCGCTGTGCGCCATCACAGAGGAAAGATGTGACATCGAACCCATTTGAATAACAACGGCTAGCAGGAGAAGCACTGATAGAATATGGGCTTTCTTTTTCATTTAAACTCCTTCTTAAATGCTTACACTGCGGCATAGAAGTTTTACATAAGCATTGTGAACAGCAAATAGTAATTTAAAATCTAGCCCGTGGATTCAGCCGAAACGGGATTTTATGATGCTCAACACTGTTTCAGCTATGAAGTCCACTTGCTCGGTTCTTACACCCGGATGAACCGGAAGCGAAATCACTTGCTGCGAAGCCTTTTCCGTTTCCGTGAGCTTAAGCCGTCTAAACCTTCGGTATGGCGGCATCATGTGGATTGGCCATGGATAGTAAACTTCGGCGCCTATGCCCTTTTCTTTAAGCTTTTCAACAGTGGTGTCCCGTCTTTCCCTAGAAGCGCCTTTAAGCCTAACAGTGTAGAGGTACCAGCTGTTTCTGCAGTTGGGCTGCTCCTTTGGCAGTTGCAGATTTTCCGCTCCACCGAGTTTTACCGTAAGCCTTTCAGCGTTTTCTCTCCGCCTAGCTAAAAAGCCCGGCAGCCTTTTCAATTGAACGAGGCCTATGGCGGCTTCTATTTCAGGCATCCGATAATTGTGGCCTATGGCGACGGATAGGTATTTTTGCTGTTCACCATGACAGCGTATAAGCCTCAATTTTTCGGCTAGCTCATCGTTGCTTGTGGTTATCATGCCGCCCTCGCCGGTGGTCATGTTTTTGCTGGCGTAAAAGCTCCAACAAGCCATATCAGCGTAAGCCCCGACAGGCTTGCCATTATAGACTGCGCCGTGAGCTTGCGCTGCATCCTCAATTAGCTTTAACCCATGTCTGTCGGCGATTTCTCGCAGCGGTTTCATGTCCGCTGGTGCACCGTAAAGGTCCACAGCTATTATGGCTTCAGTTCGCCTTGTTACAGCCTTCTCGACTTCTTCTGGGGAGATGTTGTAGGTTTCCGGGTTTATGTCCACGAAGACCGGTTTTGCACCGGCCATTACAACGGTTTCCGCTGTCGCCACGAAGGTGAAGCTTGGAAGAATAACCTCGTCGCCCCGTTTCACACCAGCAGCCACAATAGCCATGTGCAGAGCAGCGGTTCCACTGTTAACAGCAAGAGCATGCTTGGCCCCAACAAACCTTGCGAATTCCTCCTCAAAACGTTTAACCATGGGTCCTGCGCCGAGGCTGTGGGTTAGTATGCCGCTTTTCAGGACTTTAACAACAGCTTCAATTTCCTCCTCTCCGATTTGCGGGGCGTTTATTGGAATCACAAGCTTAGCCTCGCTATTATGCTCATTCGAAGGCTATTAAAAATTTCCGAAGGTGGTGAAATAAAACAGTGTAGGCTAGGAAAGATGGTTATTGTTTAGGCTTTTAATTCGTGCTAGAAACTCTTCCCTTTCCCTCTCTACTTCTTCAATTCTTCTTTTCAAGAATTCCAGCTCCTCGGAGATTTCTTCAAGCCAGCTTCTAATGGCCTTTCGGCACTCTTCGGGGGTTGCCTCCACCAAATATTTTGAAACATCTCTTGGAACATTTTTCCCAAGCAAATCTAATGGGCAATCTATTCTTGGCGGTTTCAGAAAGGGGAAAAAGTGCCGGGTGGTGCGGGGAGGCATAAGCTGTCCGCTGAGACCGGCTGAAATTACTTCTTTGGCGGTTATGTTCTTGCTTGAATTGTTTATGTAACGGTGGATCCGCCTGCTGCCCACTCGGATTTTTGGGTTTTCTAGGGCGTTGACAAGCAGCACCGGTATTTTTTCGTAGCCTAAACTTTGGAGGGCAAGCCATCTGTGCATTCCATCTAGGATGACAAGCGTTTTCTCGTCGGCTATTATCGGGTATTTCAAGACTCCGTCTCTGAGGATTTCCTGCTTCAAAAGCTCTAGGTAAAGCGGGGAACCCTTTTCGTGGGGTCTTAGCTGTTCAATTGGCAGAAGTACTACTTTAAACTGGGAAGCTGCAGCCTGTTCGCTTTCGGCATTTCTACTTTCTGGGAACAATTGTTGGAACCTCGATTTTTTCAGGCTCGTAATCCACGAGTTTTCCAGCGAGGAACTGTTCGTAGGCGCCCAAATCCAGCAGGCCATGACCACTATAATTCATGGCAATAACCTTCTTTTCGCCTGCTTTTCTGCACCGCAGCGCCTCGTCTATGACGAACTTTAGGCTGTGGGCTGTTTCAGGCGCGATTATGAGGCCCTCTGTTTGGGCTAAGATCTGGGCTGCTTGGAAAACTTCCGTTTGATGGTAGGCGACGGACCGCATATACCCCTTATGGATTAGGTAGGATATTGATGGTGCCATTCCATGGTATCGCAGACCACCAGCGTGGATGGGTGGACATGCATAGCCATGTCCTATGGTCAGCATTTTTAGGAGCGGTGTCATTCTGGCTGTGTCGCCGAAATCGTAGGTGTATATGCCCTTCGTCGTGTGGGGGACAGCCTTGGATTCGCAGGCAACGAACTCGGTGTCCGTTTTGCCCCTAAGCTTGTCCATCATGAATGGGTAGCAGAACCCTGCATAATTGGAGCCTCCGCCTATGCAGCCGCAGACGACGTCTGGATACTCACCTATCATTTCAAACTGTTTTTTGGCTTCCAATCCTATGATGGTCTGGTGTAGGAGCACGTGATTCAGCACCGAGCCTAAGGAGTAGCGGGTATCATCGTGAGTCAGCGTGTCCTCTATGGCTTCACTTATGGCAATGCCCAACGTGCCCGGATGATTCGGATTTTCCTTCAAGAGTTTCCTGCCAAACTCTGTTTGATCACTGGGCGACGGAAACATCTCAGCGCCATAAAGCTGGGCTATGATTCGCCTGCCAGGCTTCTGCATGTAACTCACGCGAACCATGTAGATGCGGCATTTCAACCCAAAAATCATGCAAGAATAAGCCAAAGCGGTGCCCCACTGCCCCGCACCGGTCTCGGTTACGAGTCTCCTTATGCCCTGCTCCTTGTTGTAGTAGGCTTGGGCTATGGCCGTGTTCGTTTTATGGCTTCCGGTAGGGCTGAAGTTCTCACACTTGAAGTATATTTTCGCTGGAGTTTTTAGGAACCTCTCAAGTCGTCTCGCTCTATATAGGGGGGTGGGGCGTGGAAGCCTCAAATAGGCTTCTAAAACCTCTTCTGGAATTTTTATAAAGCGCTCTGTGGAAACCTCCTGCCTGATAAGCTCCTTTGCAAAAATTCTCTCCAGAAGTTTTGGATCTATGGGTTCCAGCGTTGTCGGATCTAGGGGTGGTGGGAGAGGCTCTGGCAGGTCTGCCTGGATATTGTACCATGCTGTTGGGATTTCATCTGGATCTAATATGGTGAAGAATTCACTTTTCTGCACTTTAGAGCTCATTATCTTTCACCTTTGTACTTTTCTGTACATTTAGGCGCATAATAATGCATTGAACATATTTATACTTTATTGCACAAAAAAGTACATTAGGAGAACAGAAACATGTGGGAGCTAATAAAACGCCATCTCGAGAACTATCCGGAACGACTTAAAGTGGCAAGAATCCTTGTGGAGAACGGTTTAAGCGTCAAGAATGGAAGAATATACCTGAACGAGATTGAAATTCCAAGGGCACGAATAGCAAAAGCCGCCGGTGTGGATAGGAGAACCGTGAACGAAACGTTAAGGGCCATAGGATCAAGCCGGGAACTCCGCCAAATCTTTAAGGACTTAAGGTCGGCTGGACATTCATTAAAGGAGATTGCACGCCACTTGGAACTTGGAGTTGTTGAAATAACCCCGGTGGACGCCCGAATGCCCGGCATACTGGCGAATTCAGCCATGATACTGGCGAAGAACGGTTTAAGCATTAGGCAAGCAATCGTAGATGACCCGGAACTTTCCCCGGAACCGAAGCTAACGCTTATCATCGAGAAGAAGGTTCCCGGAGAACTAATCCCGGAATTTTTGAAGGTTAAAGGAGTTGCAAAAGTTTCCGTCTACTAGACGGCGTCTAGATTTAACAAAGTTTTATCTATATGCTATTGAAAATAGTTAAGGCGTTGTTGAAGGTGAAATTGTTATGGTGAATTTTGCCTTCACCGAAGAGCAAGAGCTTTTCCGCAAAGCAGTGCGCGAATGGTGCAGCAAGGAACTAACCCTTGAAAAAGTTAGGGAAATGGATAACAAAGGTGAAATTCCAAGGGAGATCATCAAGGAATTAGCTGATTTAGGTCTGCTCCTCATGACGGTGCCGGAGGAGCACGGTGGAGCCGGGGCTGACTGGACAACAGCCTGTATTGCCGCCGAGGAGCTTGGATATGCGGACATAAGCATAGCCGTACCGGTGCTTTTTCTAGTTGAGACCGCATGGGGTTTCGTGACGGATAAATACTGCACCGAGCATGTTAGGGAGGAGGTTATACGGAAAGCCGCCAGAGGGGAAGCATTTATAGGTATAGCCTCAACCGAGGCCAGCGGCGGTTCAGATGTCGCCGCGATAAGGTCCACTGGCACAAGGGATGGGGACCACTGGATTTTGAATGGCGAGAAAACCTACATAAGCGGAACAGAGGAGGCAAAAAAGCTGGGCGGAGGCCACTTTACGCTTGTTAGGACATCGCCTCCACCGCCTGGGGCAGCCCACAGAGGCATGACAGCCTTCTTTTTGCCGATAAATGCACCTGGTGTGGAGGTGGGCAAACGGTTCGAGGAAATGGGACGCATGGCGATTTCAACGGGCAGCATTGTCATGGATAATGTTAGGCTGCCGGATGCCTACCGCATAGGCGAAGAGGGCAAAGGCTTCTATTTAACCATGGAGGGTTTTGATAATGCGCGGCTGCTGATAGGGGCTACATGCCTCGGCGCAGCTCAAAGAGCTTTAGAGCTTGGAATGCAGTACATTAAGGAGCGCAAGGCCTTCGGAAACCCCATTGGCAAGTATGAAGGCATCCAATTTGACTTGGCGGATATGTGGTCTGAGTTGGAAGCGCTGCGGTCGCTTGTTTACAGGACGGCTTGGATGAACGACGAGAAATATAAGCGGGGACGCTTCACGCCATTGGAGGTTACAAAGTACATTTCAGCCGTTAAATTGAAGGTGCCGCCCTTCGCCTTCAAGGTCTTCGAACACGTCATGCTTTGGATGGGGGCTTGGGGCTACACGAAAGACTGCCCACTGGAGATGGGATTAAGGGGCATAATGTCCTACTACATTGGAGCTGAAGGCGCCATGAACATTCAAAGAATAATCATAGCAAGAGAGCTGCTAGGCAGAGATTACATACCATACAAATAAGCTGATGCGGCAGCGTCTCAATCCAATGAGCTTTGAAGTTAAATGTGTGGCCTGTAGAAAGAATGCTAACCTTCTGGATTACAAGTGCGCCAGCTGTGGAAGCCCCTTAGCCATCAAAATACACAAAGCCTTCAGCAAGAGGGATATCTGCAAAAAAGACTTCAGCGTTTGGCGCTATGCCCAGTTTTTCCCCTACGTGAACACCGAGGACGTTGTGACGCTTGGAGAAGGCTGGACGCCTCTTGTTAAGTTTGCTGGCAACGTTTACTTCAAGCTTGAAGGCCTCAACCCCACGGGCTCCTTCAAGGACAGAGGCTCCACAGTGCTTGTTTCAGCCATCCACAGAGAGATAAAAAGGCTCGGAGGCTTCATCGCGGAGGATTCCTCGGGAAATGCCGGCGCATCTATAGCGGCGTATGCAGCCCGCGCTGGATTAAAGGCTAAAGTCTATGTTCCGGAAGGCGTTGCTGGACCAAAACTTAACCAGATAATGTTTTATGGCGCAGAAGTTGTCAGGGTTTCGGGTTCAAGGAGTCGTGTTGCAGAGGAGGCCCAAAAGCCGGAGGGAGGGAAATTCTATGTTGGGCATATACTTCATCCAGTTTTCCGTGATGGAATAAGAAGCCTAGCCTATGAGGTGGTTGAACAGTTTGGCTGGAAAGCGCCGAGGCACGTTTACCTTCCAGTTTCCGCTGGGACATTGCTTTTAGGCGTTATCGGTGGGTTTAAGCACTTGGCAAGCGCCGATGTGATCAAAGAGATGCCAAGAGTTATAGCGTGCCAAACAAGACAGGTCTCACCCTTATATCACCGCCTTAAAGGCTTGCCCTATCATCCCCCGGAAAAAGCGACGTCTATTGCCGATGCGTTGGTCAGCACAGCCCCACCTCTTTTGGAGCTTATGCACCGGGAATTGAAGGCCGTGGACGGCGACGCCGTGATGGTGGAGGAGCATGAAATCCTCCAAGCATTCAGAGAACTAGCGGGACTTGGCTTTTACGTTGAGCCTAGCTCAGCCGTAGCCTATGCCGCTTATCAGAAGCAGCTGCAGGCAGGTGAGGTGACACGCGGAGAGGAAACCGTCGTGATTCTGACGGGGATGGGGCTTAAAACAGCCTTGAAACCAAGCTGAAGCACTTACCCTTTTAGAAAAATTTATATTGAATCGCTGTTTCTCATTGAGTCGCATTTAGGGAGGTTGTTGGTTTGTCATTACCCGCATCTGGAATCCCAGTTCTAGTGTTAAAAGAGGGCTCAACACGTTCAAGGGGCAGGGAAGCCCAGCACACTAACATTATGGCAGCTCGCATAATAGCTGAAACCGTTAAAAGTTCCCTAGGCCCAAAGGGCATGGACAAAATGCTTGTGGACAGCTTCGGCGACGTTACGATAACCAGCGACGGCCGCACTATTTTGGACGAGATGGATGTCCAGCATCCAGCAGCAAAAATGATGGTGGAGGTTGCCAAAACCCAAGATAATGAAGCTGGAGACGGCACCACAACAGCGGTTATTTTGGCTGGCGAGCTGCTGGCTAAAGCTGAAGAGTTGATAGGGAAAAACATTCATCCAACGATCATAATTGACGGCTACAAGAAGGCTATGGAGAAGGCTCTTGAAACCCTTGAGAAAATCGCCATACCAGTCGACTTAAGTTCAACGGAATACCTCAAGAAAGCAGCTATGACATCCATGGCAAGCAAGCTTGTAGCCGAGCACAGGGAGCACTTGGCAAAGTTAGCGGTAAAGGCTGTTCTTCAAGTGGCGGAGAAGGTGGACGGCAAATATAAGGTGGATATTGACGACGTTAAAGTGGAGAAAAAGCCAGGTGAATCGCTGAGGGACACAATACTCGTGAATGGCATAGTCTTGGACAAGGAAGTTGTTCACCCCGGAATGCCGAAGCGCGTAGAAAACGCCAAAATCGCCCTACTCGACACGCCACTAGAAATTGAGAAAACCGAGTTTGACGCAAAAATTAACATCGAAAGCCCAGAGCAGATGGAGGCTTTCCTCAAGCAAGAGGAAGCCATGCTAAGGGACATGGTTGAGAAGCTTGCCGCAGTAGGCGCAAACGTCGTCCTATGCCAGAAGGGCATCGACGACATGGCACAGCATTTCCTGGCAAGAAAAGGAATCCTTGCCGTTAGAAGAGTCAAAAAGTCGGACATGGAGAAACTTGCAAAAGCCACCGGTGGAAGAATAATAACAAACTTGGATGACATGACCCCAGCGGATCTGGGCTATGCAAGTATTGTTGAGGAACGTAAGATCGGCGACGACAAAATGACCTTTGTTGAAGGATGCAAGAACCCCCGCTCAGTAACCATCCTTATAAGGGGCGCAACGGAACGCGTAGTGGACGAGGCTGAACGCTCGCTACATGACGCTATATGCGTTGTCCGGGACATAGTTGAAGAGCCAAAAGTTCTAGCTGGCGGTGGGGCACCGGAGCTGGAAATTGCCCGCGTACTGAAGAAGTTTGCGGAAACCCTCCCGGGCAGGGAGCAGTTAGCAGTGAGAAGCTTTGCAGAGGCCCTTGAGGTTATTCCGGCAACCTTAACCGAGAACGCTGGTTTAGATCCCATCGACATCCTCTCAGAGCTTAGGGTGAAACATGAAAAGGGCGAAACATGGGCTGGAATAGAGGTTCACTCTGGAAAAGTCCAAGACATGAGAGAAGCAGGAGTCTTCGAACCCCTATCAGTGAAAAAGCAAGTGATAAAGTCCGCGACAGAAGCCGCCTCAATGATACTGAAGATTGACGACGTCATCGCCGCCGCAAAGATGAAGCCTCCCTCAGTGCCCAAGGGCAAGGGCGAAGAAGGCGCTGGGGAGTAGAATACGTCCAAAAAAGAAGGTAAAGAGAAAAAAATTTTGATAGGCCCTCCAAAACTCACCCGTTTCGAAAGGGCCAGAATAGTTGGGGCTAGAGCCCTCCAAATAGCCATGGGCGCGCCGATCCTTGTTGAACCGCCGAAAAACTCCGCAAGCCCCATAGACATTGCCCTAAAAGAGCTTGAGGCGGGAGTGCTTCCAATAACCATTAGAAGGACGCTGCCAGACGGCACGTATCAGGATATACCGCTAAAGTGGCTTCTGGAAGCCGAGAAAAGCGAAAGGAAAAAAGCATCCGTCGCATCCTAACTAGGCTTTCTCTCTCTTGCTTATCTCCTTAGCAGTCTCAAGGGTTTTCCTAATTCTCGTCCAGTGGGCTCCCTGCCAGTATATTTGGCCGCATTTCGGGCATTCCCAAAACTCGTTATAGTGGGCATATGTGGTTTCCTCAACTCTGCCCGCAACCTTTTCTTTTGGTATTGGTTTGACTTGAGCGTTGCATTTTGGGCAACGTGACCTTTTCATGTCCACGTCTAGGCTTATGCCAAATTTTTGGGCTATTTTCGCCAAGTTCTCGGCTTCCGTCTGCCCATTCACATAGAAGGCTTGAATGCCCTTGGCTGCGGCCTGCTGGTAAAGCTCTAAATCCCTTGTTAGAAGAATTCTCTGCTCTTTTTTGGCTATGGCTATGAGTTGGGCGTCGTCCAGCTTGTTAGAGTATTTCACGTTGTGCCCCAGCATGCGGAGCCAGCGGGTTAGTTTTCCAAGCATTCCATCCGCAATAAACTTCAAGGCTAAACGCCTCCGAGGATTACTTCACCGCAACCAGCCTCGGCAACTATTTCATCGCCATCCATAACAAGCCGCCCGCCGACAAAAGTTTTTACCGGTTTACCTTTAACACGCTTGCCGTGGAAGGGCGAGAACCTAGCCTTCGAATGAAACTTGGACGCGTCTATGCAATACTCCCTTTCTAGGTCGACAGCCACAAGGTCAGCCTTGCAGCCTTCTTTGATAAACCCTCGCCCCTTAAGTTTGAATATTTTGGCTGGGTTTTCAGCCATCAGCCTAACAACATCTGCAATCCCAAGTAGACCTGCATTGACAGCTGTCAGCATCAATGGAAGCGACGTTTCAAGACCCGGTATACCTGTCTTAACGTCCCAAACACTTTCGGCATTTTTCTCGGTAAACGTGTGGGGTGCATGATCTGAGCCAATCAAATCAACTATTCCTTGCCTTAAGCCACTCCACAACGCCTCGACATGGCTTTTGTCTCTGAGAGGGGGAACAGTTAGCGCCATGACTCCAACATGTTTCAAGTCTTCAGTGGACAAAAACAGGTGATGCGGTGTGACCTCGCAGGTTATTGGCAGCCCCGACTTTTTCGCCTCATAAATGGTTTCTAGGCTTTGTTTTGTGCTCACGTGGCAGAAATGCACTTTGGCTTTGGTTTTTCCGGCAATCTCCACCACACGCCCAACAGCCTCGACTTCGACCGCCTCAGAGTGCACTTCAAGAAAAGCTTCGATGTCATGACGCCCCTCTTGTTTAAGCCTTTCCTCCGCCCTTCTAAGCATGTTCTTGTCTTCGGCGTGCACTGATATGGGGACTTGGGACGCAACTGTTCTAAACGCCTCGGTTAAGGCGTCATCGTCATCTATGTTTAATCCGCCTATCTGCTCGCCTAGGTAAAGCTTGAAGGCTACAGCACCCTCACGGATTATGGCGTCGATCTCCCGCATTTCCTTGGGGAACTCGGAATAAAAGCCCACATTAACTAGGATTTTTCTCCTCGCCGTCTCCATCCGCCGCTTCAAGGTTTCAGCGCTCATTGTGACGGGAGCATTGTTAGGCATATCCAATACTGTTGTGAAGCCTCCCGCAGCGGCTGCCGCTGTTCCAGTGTAAAAGTCCTCTTTGTAGGCTTTGCCCTCATCTCTTAAATGCACGTGAACATCAATCAAGCCCGGTAAAACCAAAAACCCCCCGAGGCTTAGCACATTATCAGCCCTAGGCATTTGGGTTTCTCGTCCAACTTTGTAGATGGCGCCGTTTTCAATGGCTATGCAGCACTCCCGCACCGCGCCTTCCACGTAGGCTTTCAAGTCTTTTAGGACTAGGTCAACGGTCAACGGTTTTTCGCCTCTCTTGCTGGAAGAAAAGGTTCTTTATGTAGATAAAACTAGCTTAGGGTTAGCGTGGCACAGCTAACTTGTTTTTGAGGACTTCTTCAACCTCGGCTTTTATCCTTTCATAAAGCCGATTGCCAATCAAACCTCTTTCAAGGGCTTCATCCAGTTTTTCCATGTCTAAGACTCTGGTTTCGCCGTCCGGGCGGATGCAGACGTCAACTTCCAAATCCACATAGCGTAAGGCGTTTGGATAAACCTCCACAGGCGTGTTTATGTTTATGTATGCTCCTTTCCACACGCCATCCCTCGAATAATAGTTTGTGGTAATGTGCCACTCGCCTGGTTTTGTTTGACTTACCGCCCGGTCGCCAGCCTCCTTCACAACATCAAGTCCATCGTAAAAGCCATCAGCCTTCATAGTTCTACAGTAGCGTATTCCACTGTTGTCCAGAACTTCGAGGACTGCCCGTCCAAGGTGGAAGACTGCACCGCTGAGCTTTACATGCTCCACATTTACGGTCGCGCCCTCTGTCGGGAATTCGGCGGCTACCTGCTCCTCAAAAAGCCTTTTCACCTTGTCGGGATTCTCCCCTTTTTCTAATAGTTTTTCAGCCATCTCCAACGCAGCGGAAACCTTGCCCCCGCAACTCTTGTAGAAGTGATGCCCATCTAATGTCGGTGTGACCATAGCCCTCAACGTGTCCAATTTTCTTTTTGACATGCTTGGGAACTCAACGCTCATAAAGCACAAGCCCTCAACGAGAAGGGATGGCGCCGTGGCTGATGATGCTTTATCGGTTAAGACCTTGGCTTTTTCCACGAGCATCTTCACCTCGTTTTCTAGGGCTTCCCTTGACTTGTGGACGGCTGGTTCCCGCCAGATTATCCCCCAGCCTTCGGGCGCCAGCTTATTTCCCAAAGCATAAAGCTCCGCCCGTTTAACGATGTCCCGGATTTTTAGGCTTACGCCTCCACGGCTGTTTTGAACGAGGATAGCGCAGTCTCCAACAATCTTAAGCTGGGTTGTCAATACTGGTGTTTTTCTGCCAATGCGTTTCCGTTCAACTTGCACGAGAACCTCGTTCTGGCTTTGAACAGCAGCCCCATTTTTGGGAAGAGTCCCAACGGTTTCGTCTTCAATCTTCACGTAAAAGTTTCTCTCGTTTTCGCCGATGACGCAGCCCTTGTATATGCCGTCCACGCTTACGCTCCATTCCCTCGTTATAACGTCATCGAAGGCTGTATGCAAAATTGCTTTGAATTTTTCCACAGTCTCCCTTTTCCCAAGCACCACAATGCCCTGAAGATCATGTTTATCCTTGATTTTCATGTCCGGAGGCTCGTTGTTGTCGGCTATGCCGAAACGCGACTTTATGGCTTGGGACGGCTGAACAACCTCGAAGCCATTTTCTAACAGCAACTTTGTAAGGGCTGTGGCGTATATGCCCCTAACCTTCGCCTTCAAGGCTCAGCCAACCTTTTCAATCCTGTAGAGGCTGTTAACTTTCTCCACCTTGAACTTGACGCCCAAAAGGGTTTCAGCCAGCCAAATGTTTGTTTCCAAATGGTCGGAAAGCTCCCTCGTGTAGTAGACGGATCTTCCTTTCGCCAAGGCAACGTATGGAACTAGCATGTCAGCCAAGTGCGCATCAACAGTTGCCCTTGAACTGATCTCCACATAGAGTTTTTCAGCAGCCTCCACGCCAACAGCCTCGCTTGTTTTCCTCAGCTCACCTATGGCATCTGCCCCTAAAACCGCGCCCCTGTCTGTTTCAGCCCAAAGCACAATGGAGCTGCCCTTCTGCAATGGATTTGAACGGTCATTCACAACTTGAATGTCGGCAGTTAAGCCTCTACCACGGAGATAATTGTTGGCAGATTCCGCCTGTCGCTCGGCAACCCTCCTATCAGCTAGGAAAGTGCAGACGGAGACACCCTTAACGCTCTTCAGCGCGCCGAACTCCTCCATCAAGAGGGGTTTAAGCTCCCTACACGGCTCAACGATTAAGGTGGCTTCACCCATGCCTTTCGGGTAGTAGCCATACTTGTGCACGGTTATGGTTGCGTTTACGCCCATACGCCTCAAAACTGGAAGGAAAACATTTCGCATGTAGTTTATTGTAGGGGCATGGGAAACATCCGTTCCGCCCTTTGATATGTGAAGGTGAACGGCGCTCTCGGCAAAAATGCATATGGGCAGAACGGTCATGATCAGCATGGGGATGCTTCCAGCCGTGCCGATTTTAGCCTCAAATTTTCCGCCCCTAATTTGTTTAGGCGTGAACCAAAGCTCCCTAGAGTTTAGAACAGCGCCTTTAACCTCCGCACTGCACAGTTTAGCCGCCGTTAAAACGGCCTCTAAATGTTGGGGTCTTAAACCGGGCTGAGGTCTGTTATGTCTAATGTTGAAAATGTGGAGTGGCTTGCCCAGTATAGAGGCTAGGGCTACCGAAAGCCTAAGTATCGTGCCGCTTCCGCTTTTCTGGCTTCCATCGATCTCAATCAATCGCCATCAGCCCTTGCCCATTTGTTACGGCAGATTGGATATGAGTTTGAACTTGATGCTCTCAGATCACCGCTTTAAGCGCTTCCCCAAACATCCTTTGCGAATATGTTATCTCCTTAATGCCTTTTACACTTTTCTCATAACACAGTCCCCTTATTATCGCTACTGGTGTGGCCTTATCAATCTGCCAAAATCATGTTCGCCGCTGAAACCAAATCCGCTAAATTGCCCACATCTCCAAATTTTGATTCTCGCCCATCCTCAGCAGGTATATCTTGATTTTTTCATCCATCAACTGCTAACTGATAAATACTACGTGAAATAAGTTTTAGTCGAAGCGTGAAGCGTGAACATCATGAGTGAAGATAGGGAGCACCTCGAAAAGCTGGCGGAAAAAGTGGAGGAACTCCTCATAGTTTTAAACCACATAGCCGAAGACCTAAAAATAGTGGCAGCCTCATTAAAGTCCATAGCCGTCGCCCAGCTCGGACAACAAAGACCAACAACAGCTGCGCCAACGCCAATATCGGAGCAGCCTCCCACCGAGAAGCCTTTGGGCATAGAGGATGTCAAGATGATGTTTCCAGAAGATTTGGAGGGGCTTCTAAATTTTGAGGACAAGGGCGAATACATTAAGATCACACCCCGCCAGTACTTGGGCGCCGAAAACTTCGCCAAGATAGCCCAAATAGTGCGGGGAGCAGGAGGCGACTACGTGAGCGCCGGAAAAGACAGCCACTTCCGCATACCGAAATTCAGAACATGATTCCACATTTAATATCTTATCTCAAAATCCTTGAATTCGCCAGTATACTCTTCCCATTTAACCTCAACGCCCGTAACCTTTGCACCGGGCGGCCCATGCTTGCAAAACTCTATGAGTTGTTTAACGGCTTCCTCCTCACCCTCAAAGACCGCTTCAACCCTGCCATCTGGGAGATTGCGAACCCAGCCTTTCACGCCGCGCATTTTGGCTTCTCGACGGGTCTCATATCTGAAGAATACTCCCTGAACGCGGCCACTCACAAACACGTGGGCTCTAACCTTCATGGAACCGCATCTCCCCACTTAAATTTCAATACACGTTAGGTTTTAGGCGCTCACTTTAACTTAACTCTCCCCACCGAGAGCTTTTGACAATTCGCCATCGACCTTTTAAGGCAAAAAGGGAAGCGCAAATTTCGGAGGCTAGCATTTGAAATCAAATTGCGGGAAACTTCTGGTTTATACCCCAAAAATGGCATCCCACAAAGAAAGGCTGAAAGTTATAAAAGCGGCTGTAGAAAAAACTGCCAAGACATTAAATTTAGAATTTGAGGTTGTAGCATTCAAAGGCAACACGCCAATATACGTTTACTATAAGGATGACGCCGCAGAGCCTGTGCCGCTTTACTGCGACGGCGAAGGCGAAAAAAGCCTAGAGCAAGTGTGCAATACTTTAAGAAGCATGATTTTCGTCCTGTCCTTCCATCCAAAATATGCCGCTTTAAAGCGAATTAGAAGGGCTGCTATGAAGTTTTCCTAAACTTTATGGACTGGTTTTCAAGGGTAATCTCGTAAACCTGGTTCACGTCGAAGTCTATGCCGAGGCTCTCATATTCCTCTTCAGTTAGGAACAAAATTATCTTTGGAATCGTGAACTGCGCCCTTGCCGGGAAAATGGGTAGCTGTTGCTGTAAAGCCTGAAAAACCTCCTGAACAACCCTAGCCTCCTCACTTTGAGGTTTAATAACGAACTGCGGTGCCGGACGCTCCTCAACAAGCTCTATACGTTTCCCAAGGTTCCCATCAAGATCGCGGATAGACTCAATTTTATTCACTCTAACATGAAACATTCGCATCACAAAATGAAAGGGCAACACTACTATTTAGGGATTAACCCTTTTATGATGGAGCCCTATGTGAATGATAACCACTTAGAGAGGGACTGCAACCTTTGCTGAGCAGAATGAGGAAAGAATTATCGTCCATCTGCGAAAACTTCCTAGTGTTGATTATAAGCTACAGCCTATTCAACTTAGGCTATGCCCTAACATGGCCTTTTGAGTCGCCCTTCGTACAAAGCCTTGGAGCATCCCCCTTCATGATTGGGCTAATAGGCTCCATAGGCTCATTGGTACTGTTCCTCGCGAGAATCCTGGAAGCTTATGCCAAAAAGCTTGGCTTTTCTCCTTGCATCAACGCTGATAATCGCGTTTACAGATCCCTTCTTCCATCGCTTCGGCTCTCTATACATTCTAGAAGTTGTGGGTTTAAGCGAGGTTGAATGGGTGTTGTGAACACGATAAACTTGGCAACAATGCTTACCTTGGGACTGTTTTTGGGTAAGGCTGTTGACATTTTCGGCAGAAAGAAAGCCCTTATCCTAGCCCACTTAATATTCACACCAACAACAGCCATCTTTATCCTCTCAAAAAGCTTCACGGCCTTCGCAGTAGTCTATGCCTTTTTCGCTATAGCTTCCATCCTCTTTGGTTCAGCAACAGCTGCCCTACAAGCAGACATGGTTCCAAGAGAAAGAAGAGGCAGAATTTTAGGAAGTGCCGGTGCCCTTTACATTCTTATGGGAGCGCTTGGCTCCATGGTTGGTGGAACCCTATATGAAAATGTGGGTCCGAAAGCACCCTTCATGCTGTATATACCGCTGGACATTATTGCGCTTTTGATAGTTTTGTTTAAGGTCAAGGAGGCTGAAAAGAGGGAGGCTTAACGGTTATTCCATTTCTATGGTGGCTGGCGGTTTAGGTGTGATATCATAATATACTGCCGAAACGCTTGGACATTTTGCGAGGATTTTTTCAGCCGTTTTTTCCAGCGTTTTCCATGGAATTTCTGAAACTTCTGCTGTTAGGAAGTCTCTTGTTTGAACGGCTCTTATGCTTATGGCGTAGGGCTTCTTTTCTGCCAGTTCGTTCACTGCGTAGAGCACCCTTGTGATTGAGGGGTTTTCGCTGATTATTTTTGCCTGCAGGGAGACAAGCCTTGAGATTGGTGTTTGGAAGATTTTGCCCTCGGCTGTTTCAACCTTCACGCCTACTATTTTGCCGTAGCGTCTTTTTCCGGCTTCCACGCCCGTAGCCTTGTCTTTGAAAACTTTCACATACACATTTCTTGAGGGTACGTTTAGGAGTCTTGCCACTGTTTCCCGTATATGGGTTGTAGAAGGCTCCTGAACTTCTTCATTGTCGATTATGGCGGCGAAGTATTGGCTTGGTTTGTGCTCGGCAAGCATGTCCTCAACTATTGTTGTTGCCTTTTTGAGGGTTTCAAGCTTGTCTGGGCGTATTTCGCCTACAACGCGCACCGACAACCCGGGACCGGGAAATGGTTGTCTCTCGGAGATTTCTGGCGGCAAACCAAGGTATCTGGCAACCATTCGCACTTGTTCCTTGTAAAGCGCAAGCAGAGGCTCAACAACTTTAAAGCCGAATTTTTCCATGGGGTTTATGCCTATCTGCTCTAGAACATTGTGCTGGGTTTTCACTCCGCCAACCGTTTCCACAACATCAGCGCGAATTGTTCCCTGAATAAGGACAGTGCAGCCTTCCTTTTTAGCTGTCTCGCTCAAAACGGCGTAGAAGGTTTCGCGGAACTTTTTGCGTTTTTCCTCGGCATCCCTCAAGCCCCTCATGGCACTCAAGAAGCGCTCGCGAACATTCACGATTTTCACTGGCACGTTGAAGGGCTCTTTTGAAAGGATTTCAGCTACCCTTTCAGGCTCGCCTTCCCGCATGAAAGCATCATCCAAAATCACGCAGATCAGGTTTTCGCCTATAGCCTTGCGCGTTAAAACGGCGCATGTGGTGCTGTCAACTCCGCCAGAAACAGCCACAAGCGCCCTTTGATCGCCTATGGCTCTGCGTATGGCTTCAACTTGCGCTTCAACAAACCCTTTGGGATCGAAATTTTCCATTTTGGATCGCTCCCTCTCAAGTGATTAGCTGATTTAGCACCTCGCGGCTTATGTATTTACCGCCTCTTGGTATTCTGGAGATGTTTAAAACCTTTTTCAAGGCCTTCATGGGAATCGGAGCTTCAAGTTCATGGAAGTTCTTAAATCTAATAAAGGTGGCCTTCTCCTTGCCTCCCAAAAATTTGATGTAATCCTCGAAAGAGGCTAGACATGTTTCTCCGCCATACCTTTCCCAGAGGCCTTCTGCCTCGCCGGCCACACGCTCCACAAAGTCGGCGACACCCTTGATTTGCATATAGGGACGCTTGACATAAAAGAGCAGTTTTTCAGCTTCCATTGGGCCTACAAGGTTTCGCCGCACAAAAACATGGATGCTGTGGCTGCCCTTTGCTCTCTGGCGGAGTTTTTCCCACCATTTCACGTCAGAAATTAGTATAAAGCCGTAGTGCTCTTCTGTTGGCAAAGTCTGCACCGCCAAGACATGCCACTCTTTTGAGTTGCCCGCTCGAAAAATAACATTTTCGGTTGAAGCGGAAACCTCCGCTTTCAATTTTTACGGGTAAAATGCAAACTTGAAGATCGGCATATCGTTGAATTTTAAAACGAAACTTTAAAAAATAGCATCTGAGGAAAAACGAAAAGCCCCGTATTCAACCGCTGAAGCCGGGTTAAGTTTTTCAGCAATTCATTCCATATTACAGTTGCCCTTCCAATGACTGGAGGATGTACGGTCTTGAACGTTAAAAACAGCGACTTGAAAGCTTTATCAGACGCTCTAAAGGAGTTGAATGAAAGCTACAATGACTTCATGTGCTCAATGTTGGATACCGTGAGGGAGGTGAAGACCGCTAAAAAGCTGTGGCATGATGGCCAGAAGCCTTGGCTAATAAAGCTTGGTTTAGCCCTAATAGTTTTCCCAGAACCAATTGTAAGCGATGTTCTCGGCAGCCTCCTAATTGCGGCTGGAACCATCCAAGAGGGGATTCGACGCCACACCCTCCACATAGAGGATATCCCAAAAACATTCCAAAGTGTGTTGAAGGAGCTCAAAGCGTCGCGGGAAAGCATCAGCCTAGCCAGCGGGCTTGGTTAAAATCTTATATTTGCAGCATGTTATAAGCATGACATACCGCTGGAGGGTGAGAAGCGTGAAGCTCGTAACGGTCCTATTGCCTGAAGCTTATTTGGAAGGATTAGATGAGCTTGTTAGGGCGAACATGTATCCAAGCAGGAGCGCCGCCATAAGGTCGGCAGTTAGAGACCTACTCAAAAAGGAGCTTTGGGAGCGAAGGGAAAGGTAAGCTCAACCGTTTGCTCCTTCAACAGCTCTTGGTTAAGAGATCCCATGCAAGGTTCTTGATTTTTCCAGCTGTGGCAGATGGATTCTCCGCTAGAGTTATAGCCCTTCCCACAATGAGGTAGAATGCTCCGGCTTTTATGGCGGATTCTATTTCGCCTCCTTGGACGCCGACGCCGGGGGAGTAGATTGGGATTTTTCCATTTAGGATGGCGTGCACCTCTTTTATTTTTTCTGGGTAGGTGGCTCCAACTACGACGCCGTCTGCGTTCCACTGTAAGGCTTTTCGGGCAAACGCCACGTACTGGGGTGCTTTTGTTCCGCTTTCATCTATTATGGTCTGCCCGTAGCCTTCGCTGGCTCCCTTGTGGCTCATATAGACGAGGAGAATGACGCCTCCACCCCGCTTTTTTGCGATTTCGAATACTGGTTTTAGGCCTTCCTCCCATCCCACGAAGGGATTGGCTATCAGAGCGTTGAAGCCTGCCTCGAAGTAGTATTCGGCGATGATGCGGTTTGTGTCGCCTATATCGTTCACTTTACAGTCCATTATTGTGGGAAGATCATGTTCATGCGCCTTTTCAATAAGTTTTTGGACGCCGTTGAATACTCCTAGGGGAAGGACGAGGTGATGGTTAAACTTTACAGCGCAGATGTGGGGGCTAACGGCGTCGATGATTTTCGCCGCCCTCTCATATAGGGCTTGACGGTTTTGGGGTTTCTCAAAGGGGAGATCTAAGGCTAGAACAATGTTTGACTGCTTGTTTTTGGCGGCTTCCCAGATTTCCTCACGAAAAGCCAAGGCTGCGGTTCCCTACACTTGTTTATGGGTGGGGCAAAAAATCTTTACCGTTTGAATTTCACCACCACAAGCAGCTTTAATGTACTCTAAAGCTGTTTTGACGGCGTCCTCAAGCTGCTGTATGGTTATTCCCGGCGCACCGTAGCCAACAAGTAAAATGTTTTTTGTCCTCTCGGTTATCTTTGTCTGGTCAGCGTCTCTGTGAGGGTAAATGCATAAAACCTGTTTTGTGTCAGCTAGAACGAGCATGTTGCTTTTTAATGCCAGTGGTTTATCCATGCCTATGCCTGTGAAGGATTCGCCTTCCCCTGCGAACCGCACGTAAAGGGGTGGGTTAAGCGTGTCTTGGTCGAAGCCGCTTATGGGGATTATTGTCTTCATCGAAGCCAAATTATAGGCGTCCACGGCTGTTGAAATTGTTGGCAATTCGCCGCCGTGCAAGACGCGTCGCAGCAGCGCTTCTCCGGAAGGTCTCGTCTTTGTTGGGTCTATGCCCAGTTTCCAGTAAAAGTCCCGGTATGCACGCACAACTGGGTTTTCTTTAAGCTTTTCAATGTCGTATTTGGCTTTAACCTCGGCGTAAGCCGCCCGTTTGAGCTGGCGGATCTTCTCGTTTTCCCTTTCGATGGTGACGTTGCTTATTGTGCCTATGCTTATGGCAATTTGGGGGAACTTAGCCGTCACATCGGCGCACCAGTGGACTTGGATTTGCACCATGCGTCAGCCTCGTTGAAAATTGTTAAATACCATGAAAGTTTTACGTTTTTCCCTCAATGATTGGCGAGCTTGCAGCCCTCGGAGCCGCCCTATGCTGGACCTTCTCAGCCGTCTTTTACAGGAGGGCTTTGGCTTCAACCCCGCCTATACAAGCGAACGCTGTGCGGTGTCTTGGAACCAGCCTTATCTTGGTGGCGGTCTTGGCTTTTTTGGGGCGAATTAATGTTTTTATGAAACTGCCGGCACGGACGCTTCTTCTTGCATGCACTAGCGGAGTCATTGGTTTAGGGGTTGGCGACACACTTTACATGTTCAGCCTTAAAACCATAGGCGTTTCAAGGGCTGTTCCAATAACATGTACCTACCCGCTTTTCAATTTGGTTTGGGCATACCTTTTGGCTGGTGAACCCATAACCATCCCGGTGGCGGCTGGAGCAATCACGATAGTCTTGGGGATTTGGCTTTTAACAAGCGAGAAAATGGACAAAGCTACCGCCAAAACACTGAAAGGGCAAAACATGCGCGGGGTGATTTTCGCCCTCTCCACGGCTATAGCATGGTCCATAAGCATTTCAATGATAAACCTAGCCGTGAGAGACGCCCAAAGTTTCCTGCATGCTTATGCCGTGAACACTGTTCGACTTTTGGCTGTTGCAGCGCTTCTCCTTGTTTATTCAGTGGTTAGCGTGAGGAGATCAGCCTTCTTAAAGGTTGGATGGCGTAATGCAGCGCTGCTTTTGGGCGGCGGCACAATAGCGATAGGCGTGGGATGGTTCTTTTTAACCTTCAGTTTTCTCCTCATACCCGAATCACAGGCAGTTCCAATCTCTTCCACAACGCCTCTGTTTTCAACGTTGGCGGGTGTGGCTTTCCTACATGAAAAAGCGACTGCCAAAATAGTTTTAGGCTCTGTGCTTGTTGTTGCCGGAATCTTCATGGTTTTCATGGCTTAACAGTTTTACAATAGACTTGTTGAAAAGGTTTATATGGTTGAACCTTGAATCCTCGGTGTGGGTCGTGGAGACCCAATTTAGTGAGATTCAAGAGATTTTTGGAAAAACAGAGCTTATCAGCCTTCTTCTTGTAAATGCGAAGAAGAAAATGCTGAAAAACGATTTTAAATTCAGAATTGAGCACCCCTGCCTAAACAGAAGCCTCTCTGCCGAAAAAAACAAAGAGCGGTGGGATGAAAAATGAGCAGCGACGGTAGCCATGCAAGGAGGGCGGTTCTAGTCCTCGAAGACGGGTCATTCTTCTTTGGCGAGGGTTTTGGGGCCACCGGTGAAGCCCAGGGTGAGCTTGTCTTCAACACGGGCATGACAGGCTATGTGGAAGCCTTAACAGACCCATCCTATGCCGGGCAAATTTTGATGACGACTTACCCGCTTATTGGAAACTATGGTGTATGCATGGAGGATTTTGAATCTGACGGAATAAAAGTGGAGGGCTTCGTGGTTAGAGAGTTATGCGAAACCCCCAGCAACTGGCGTTCTGAAAAAGCCCTGCCCGAATTCCTCGAGGAACATGGTGTTCCCGGCATACAGGGCGTTGACACAAGAATGCTTACGAAGAAACTGCGCATCTATGGGACAATGAAAAGCACACTAGTCGTCTATGAAGGGAATAATGAGCCGGACATTCAGGAGTTGATTGAGAAAACTAGAAGGCAGCCAGCTATAACCGAAATCGATGTGGTGCCAAAAGTATGTGTTAAAGAGCCAAAAATAATTGAGGCCGGCCGCAGCTTAGACGTGGTTTTAATTGACTGCGGCGTAAAATGGAGCATAATCCGCCTACTACAAAACTTTGCAAACATAATACTAGTTCCATACAACATTCCAGCGGAAAAAATTCTCGAATATGACCCAGACGGAGTGCTGATTTCCAATGGTCCAGGCGACCCGGAAAGGGTCAAGGAGACTATTGAAACGGCTAAGGTGCTTGCTGGAAAAGTTGTCTTGTATGGCATTTGCCTCGGCCACCAGATAATATCCCTGGCTTTAGGTGCGAAAACCTACAAGCTCAAGTTTGGCCATCGGGGGACAAATCAGCCTGTTAAGGACTTTGAAACTGGACGGGTTTTCATATCAACCCAGAACCATGGATTCGCCGTGGATAAGGAAACCCTCAAGGATGCTGGGTTAATCCTAACCCAGATAAACTTGAATGACGATACGGTGGAAGGCGTAAAACACAAGGAGCTACCAATAAAGGCCGTTCAATATCATCCCGAAGCCGGCCCAGGCCCCCACGACACCTACTTCTTCTTTGAAGATTTCGCGGAGAAAATGAGGGAGTATACGTAATGCCAAAGAGAACAGACATCCACAAAATTCTGATAATTGGTTCAGGCCCCATTGTGATTGGGCAGGCATGCGAATTCGACTATTCTGGAAGCCAAGCATGTAAAGCCCTGCGGGAGGAAGGCTACCAAGTAGTGCTGGTGAACTCCAACCCCGCCACGATAATGACGGACCCGGAAATGGCGGATAAAGTCTACATTGAACCATTAACAGTCGAGGTTTTAACAGAAATCATCAGGAGAGAACGTCCAGACGCCTTGCTTCCAACTCTTGGCGGGCAGACAGGCCTGAACCTAGCTGCGGAGCTTGCTGAAAAAGGCATTCTAGACAGATATGACGTTGAGTTGATCGGAGCGAAGCTTGAGGCCATCAAACGGGGCGAGGACAGGCTTCTCTTCAAGGAAACCATGGAAAGCGTTGGTATTCCAGTCCCAAAAAGTGCCCCAGCCTATTCAGTTGAAGAAGCGCTGAAAATAGCCGAGGAAATAGGCTATCCCGTGATAATAAGGCCAGCCTTCACCCTCGGAGGAACAGGTGGGGGTGTAGCCTACAATAGGGAAGACCTCATCCAAATAGTTTCTAGGGGCTTGGCCTACAGTCGCATAGGCCAAGTTCTAATAGAAGAGTCCGTGGTCGGCTGGAAGGAATACGAGCTGGAAGTCATGCGGGATTCAGCCGACAACGTAGTTATAATATGCTCTATAGAAAACATGGATCCCATGGGAATTCACACCGGAGACAGCATTACAGTGGCTCCGGCCCAAACACTAACGGACAAGGAGTACCAGATTCTCAGG
>Ga0209394_1000263_pt1 | contig 46933 bp, 50 predicted proteins | sample JNZ201metaG_FD_184122 | JGI IMG/M metagenome (GOLD analysis project Ga0209394, IMG submission 184122) | Hot spring microbial communities from Jinze hot spring, China to study Microbial Dark Matter (Phase II) - JNZ 20120812A (SPAdes) (version 3) ...
CTGACACCATCACAAGCCCTTTGCCTTATCATCGCGGTGAACCGTTATCAGCATGATAAGCCATGCTCGGCTATTGGAAGGCGGAAGCATTGCTTAACCCACTTTTCACCCATACACTTTGCAACCCACATCCTTACGTTTTGGACTCCCCACCTCTCCATGGACGACGTAAAATCTACGCAATTATCCATGAGGCAAACTATCTCCAAACAGTCAACACGTTTAAGTCTAACAGTCTCCATACGCATGCCCATCCTAAAGGAAAAGTTCTTTTTCTCGAGGTCTAACAAGCTCTGTCGCCTTGGCATCTTCAGACTTTATGAAACTGTATCCCCGTATAATAGCCGCTGGAATTCCCTCATCCGCCTGTCCTATAACAAGTTCGGCTGCTGAAGCCAACTCGTCTGCAACCGCTGTCTGTTTAACCCGCAAGACATAGCCAAACAAGTCCTTTTCGCCTCTCCGGTCCCTTATGGGCTTGATGCCAGAAACGCCGATCGCAACGTTTACTTCACCCTCCCTTAACGGGCGCCCCTGAGTGTCAGAAATTATCACGGCAACCTCACAACCAGTTAACCGTTTAATCTCAAGCCTAATCCTCCCAGCAGAGGAGTCAGGATCTTCTGGCAGAAGCGCCACGCATCTCTCTCCGGGTACATTGGACTTGTCCACCCCAGAGTTGGCACAAACAAGGCCGTGCCGGGTTTCGGTTATTATTTTGCCGTCAAGCATCCTCCGGATACTTTTAGCCTCCCTAAGCACAACCTCGACCAAAGCAGGATCTTTATCATAAAGCTCAGCGATGTTTCTTGCAAGGACAGAAGGCGTAACTTCGTCTAGGTTTATGACACGCCCCTCAGCTCGGGACACAACTATGTGGGTTACAACTATTATGTCGCCGTCTTGTATGGGGGTGCCCTGTCTCTCTGCGGCTTTGCATATAAGTTCGGCAAGGTTGTCTCCGGCTTTTACTATAGGTATACCCTTAATCCCAATTATTTGGATAATGCCCATGGTTGCCACGAAGGCTGTTTATTGTGTTTATACTTCTAACGGTTTCGCTTCAATGTTGTTTTGGCAGTTGATTGCGAAAATTTTTAATTCAAAGCGCCTCTCTTCTTAGGGCGAGATGATGTTTGATGAAGATATTGCACGAGTTTGTTCCAACCCGCAAATTTTTGAAACTTGCTGAGGAAGTCAAAGACCTTGTTGATGGATGGAATATAACGGACAGTGCCGCCGGCATGCCAGCGCCAAGCGGAACAGCAGTGGGCTGTGTGCTTAAAACCAAATATCCAGACAAAATAGTAATACCGATTTTTATATTACACTATAAGGGACCAGTCGAAGTTGGAGGCTTAGCCCTAGCCGCCGACGCCGTTGGACTCGATGGACTCGTCCTAACCATGGGGGATATACCAAAATACGGTGAACCAATAAAAATGTTCAAGTCTTCTGAGGAAGCCCGGGATTTCTTACGCAACACAATACGCTTGAAAACTGTTAAGTTGGGATGTCTATTAACAGCCCGCAAAACCGTTGAGGAAACCTTAGCCCGCGTGAGGGAGCCATGGGACTTCGTTTTCTTCATGAGGCTTGAAGACAAAACCTTCCCGATGCTGGAGCAGGTTGCCAAAGAATGCAGGCGTTTAAACAAGCCTATCTACACATACTTCCTGATCGGCACACCGAAAAACGCTGAAATGGTAAAGATGATAGGCTGGCCAACCACCACAACAATAGACCGCGTCGAAGAAGTCGCCAGCAAACTCAACGGACTCGTGGACGGCGTAATAGCTACATGTGCCGGTGACTACGAAGGCGACAAGGAACTCCTAACAAAACTACAGAAATTCAGAAGCTAAACGTCCCATTTCTCCTCTTTTATTCACCATTTTCAGAGCCCAATGGGATTATGGCGCTTACATTTCGCGGATTTCACATTGGAGCTTTTTGATGACTTCTTCGGCCCTTGAGGGGTCAACCTTTAACGTGTAAAGCATTCTCGGTGTGCGAAGCTTCAGTTTTACAATGTCCTTTAGACGCTTCACTGCGCAGTATTCGGCTCTTTTGCTCAATTCTACAAATTTGTCTATGTCGAAGATTTCCGTCGGCATGATTGGCCCTCCTAAACTTTGATTCGCTTTCTCTAGAGAGGGAGGGGCTAACTTTTATCTGTTTTGGTCTTCCATTTTCCCTTAAGCTTGTCGCAGAACTTTATAAGCTGCTTGCGGGTGGGATGTCGTCCCTCTCGATCTGAAATGTAGTAGGCTGCCACGGCGTTTGCCAGCGTAAGCCTAGCGGTATCCGAAAGCCCATAGGCATCGCCCAATATGTTCCCAGCGTTCCAAGCATCACCCGCACCCGTAGCCCTTAATACAGGCACTTTAAACGCTGGGATTATTGTCTGACTTTTCCTTGCGAAGGTTGCTGAGAAACTTGTAGTGTGCAGGTCTATTCTGACCTTTAAGTGTTCGGCTAATTTTTTGGCTGACTCCATGGCAAGTTCTTCAAGGGACACTTTTCCCTTAAGGTTGTTCGCTTCCGAGTTGTGATGGGCAGCATAGAAGACTGCCTCATTCTCGTTTAGGCTTAAAATGTCTACGAGGCCTGCCCGCAAAACCCTCTCTATTAATTCTGAGACTTTATCCTTGTTGGGGGTTGGATCGGCTGAATCAAAATAGTTTTTGCCTCTGCCCCTTTCCTTGACATGCCGAAAAACCGTCTGAGCGAGGGCTGTTCCAAAATTTCTCATCCCAGCCCAGTTAAAAACACATACATAATCAGCCTCACTGATAACCGTGAAATCTTTATCCGTGAGGTTTTGAGGCCCGAAGTCCGCCAAGGACCCTACATCCCTCAGCATAACATTAGCCTTTCCATCAGCCGTTTGGAATTCTAAGGCTGTTGTCACAGATGGCTTTTCAACAATCTTGATATGAGATAGGTCAATTTTAGGCGATTTAACATGAAACTTTAGCAGTTTAAAGCCAAGTCTGTCAGTGCAAACTATTAGCGTGACCTTTACGCCTAATTTGGCTAGGGCTGAAGCCGTGTTCACAGCGTTTCCGCCCCTGAAGTCCCTTTGGAAGATTCCATCGATGCTTCCGCCTTTCCGCCCAACAACATCCGCAATGATCTTTGTAAAGGCTTCTGGGGTCATGTCAAGGTGAATGAATCTGTCCAAAAAGAAGTCGGGCATGACAACAACATGCTTCTCCTCATCGGCACTTAGTTCTCTCAAGGATTTTTTGGCTTCCTCCAGGCAGTTGTCCAGCAACCTTTGCGCCTCTCCAGTAAATGGTTTTTGATTTGTTTAGTTAACTCTTTTGATCGAAAAGGCTATTCTAAAAGGAAACGCACGAAGTTCCAGACCATGTCGCCGTAAACCAGCGCGATTACAAGTCCAACAGTCATAAATATGAGTAAGGGTAGTCCAGGAGTTGCCCAGATCTTTTCTTGGATCCCTCCGTTTTTTATAGCTTCTTCAAGTCTTTTGACCATGACGTCTCTGCTTTCATCTTTCGGGAAAATCACAAGCTTTCTCTTGACACCGTTTTCGGTTCTTTCCACGTCTTCCAGCGGATAGAGATGCCACTTCTCCTTAACCCTTTCAATTGAAACCTTATAACCCGTCAAAAGCACCAGAAGCCTTTTGCCAACAGATTCTTTTCTCTGCTCACCCTCAAATAAGGGCCTACCAGTTTTCCACATCCACAGAATGTTGTATATGAGGAGGTAAACCGCCGACAAGGCGGCGAAGATTATGGCGTTGCTAAAAACTGTCAATGGGAAAAAGACTCGCATGAATGGTGAAACCTCGCCGGACAAGGGCGAGAAAAGTTCCCGTGGATAGAAGGGTAAAGCCAAAGCCAAACACATTAAAGCCTTGGCATCCGCACCGCCAAATCCACCAGCATAGAAAAGAATCACGGCAAAGGCTGCTGTTAGGATAAAACTTAAAGCGAAAATTGGTAAGGCGGAAAAATCAAAAAGGAAAAGTTCGGCAAATGTTAAAGCGAAAGCAAGCGGGGCGAAGAAGACCCAAACGTTATTGCTGACTTCGCGGGTTTTATAATCGCTCCATGAAGCATAAAGGAAGACCGTGAGAGACAGACAAATCTTCGCAGTTTCAATGAACACTCGCATAGCTCTTGCCGCCATTAATAGCTACACGCAGTAAACCATTTTGGCGTCTAGAAACAATATTAAAATTTTGAGAATAAAGACTATGGAGCTCTTCTGCTGAATTCCAACGGAGCACCGGTCTTTGGAACAACCTTGAAGTAATAGAGCACCCCACTATGCCAATGGTAGCCGTTTATCGTTATTGTTATTATGCCTCCATCCGCCGTGACCTTCCGTGAATTTGGATTGTAGGTCACATTGGTATATGGTGCCAGATTCGCTGACGACGTGCCTATGTACACTGCATCTATTGTGGCATCTGATGTCCCAACATTCCGCACATACAGTATTATTGTCCCATTCTCGGGCCAGCTTACCGTGTCGAGGACTAGTTGTACACCGGCTTGCTGTCCGGCGCTGCTCATATAGGTCATTATCCAAGCGTAGGTTACAACTATAGCTGCCACGGCTATAACGATTAGCAGAAGTGTTGCAAGGATTGGGGATATACCTCTCCTAGACTTTAACAAGGTTTTTGAGTTCATGACCGCACCTTCCATGCTAGTTAGGAATTCTGGGGATTGCTTATTTAACCTATATGAACTTGAAATCAACATTCAAAATCACCCTTCAGCAACAACGCTTACAATAGGCGGATGCGCCACAAGAACCCACAAACCCGTTGGAACGCCATTGACCACCCGATATATAGGCGGGGTATTGTCAAAAACGACTACAGCTCCATACCAGCAAATGTCTAAACTCGAGGTGAAACCTGAAACTCTGAGGCGCTTCACAGGCGAAAATTCGATAAGCTTACGGGAGTCTGAGACATTAAGGCATCCGGTATTGCCGCCAGCCATGGAATCAAAGTAATAAAGCTTAACGTTGGAGTCGCGTGGAAACATTATTCCAAAACCCCTCGTTAGAGAAGAATTCAATAATTGGCTCCAACGATGCTGCCAAACGCCGGACATGTTATAGAAGAGGGTTCCCGCCGCAGAGACCCTTGGATATAGTCCCAATGTACCGTTTTCGGTTAAGGCGGAGAGCGTGACACCCGCTGTTGTTCTAATCCGTATAGGACAAAGGTCTGTGATGGTTCTAGGTTTATCTGCTGATTCAAGGAATATAAGGCGCAGTTGGTAGGTATAGTATGTGGTGTTTGCAGGCAACGTTATAACAACATGCGCATAAAAGTTGTAGCAGTCAGTTACACCTCCCGAGTATTCTGGCTCGCCGTGTATGATATCTCTGACAACTCCATTGTAGATGGTATAGGCCCATTCCGGATCTGTATCGTCATATCTAGTGTTTATGCGCATTAGATCAGCAATAGCGGTCATGCCACCTACAGTTGATGTTATTGTGAAACCAGAGGATGACCACTGAAGGGTGAGTCTTCCGTTCCGCAGTATCCTATTAGATGGATTATCATTGAAGTAGAAATTGGTGTAAGCGTATCGTGTTTGAACAGCTGTGTCGCGTCCATCCCACCATATAGTGACCTTTGAAACGTCTCGGTTCACGAGGAAAACAAGCATGTGCCTATTGCTGAAAACGCTCATATTATTCGCCAAGCCAAGGGGTATTTTATAGTCTGAAGCCCAGTCCTCAATTTGGAAGGGAACCTCGCGGTTCACACCGTTTATGGTCTGATTTACACGAATCGACTTCACAGGTATTGGTGGCACAGGTTTGGCTTGCATTGTAAACTGTAGTTTTTGGCCAAGCCATCGCATAGTGCCGTTTTGCAAAAGCTCAACAACCATTGGCTCGTTTGGAATTAATAAGCTGATTTCCTTTTTGACACTGACATAATCAACATATATGTACTCATCTTTCTCTACATCAACCGCTGACCACTGGATCTTGAAGTTTGATTTGAAATATCGACTGTCAGTCAACTTTTGGTAGTATCTTAGCCAACCCTGCCCAGAGGAATTTGCCCCAAGGTCGGCAATTGTTCTCCACGTATTTCCATCATAACATTGTAGCAGAAATTCGCCAGATGAACAGCCATCATTTCTGTACCAAAACTCTATGAGAATGGCTGAGGCATCAGAACAATTAAGGACAGGTGTCGTCAAATTTCCAGAGGCAATGTTGCCTTTCTTGCTAAAACTTGCTGAAAATGTTCCATTATATGTCACGTTCGCATTTACCCAACCATTATTTGCGCTCCACCCGGAGGGGGGCCAACTCCCTTCGAAAGATTCCCTGTCAATTAAGGTTATCTTGGGGTTCCAGTCAAATGTGTATGCGTATCGAGTGTGAGAGGAGGCTACAACAATTATGCCCCTCTGATCTTCTACTTGAACCATGTAGGAGTCTGGATCCACACCGGCTGGTAGGTCTATTATGTATGTTCCGTCCGACAAGGCTGTTGGTTCGATTGCGGGGTTAACGTGCTCCCACGAAGAGCGCTCATAGTTGTACTTGTAGAATTTGAAGTTGCTCTTTCCGAGGTTTATTAGGGATTCATTTTCGTCCTTCGTGATGCGTAGATATGCTCTGCCGTTTGCTGTTCCTATTATGTTTACGTTTAGCTTGCAGGTGACACCATAGGATATTCCGTATATTCCCAGACCCGTTAAGTTGTAGCTTACTTCTAGGTCGCCCATGCTGTAGCTCGCTTTCTCATACCAGCGGGCTTGAAGGCTCATTCTGTTCACTTTGAATGATGTGCCCCAGTCCGGATGCATATTTGCTATGTTAGCAAGCCCGCTGTGAAGGTAGTTTTCAGCCAACATTTTTGCATATGTGGCATTGCCAGTCACCTGCAGTACAGACCCGTAATAGCCTATTGTGAAACCCAAAACCTGTTTTAATGCAAAGTTGGTTTCGTCTATTGCGCTTAAAACCTGCGGCATATCTGAAACAGGGCTGCTGCGGATGGCTGAATACGTGACTATTACCGTTGCAATTAATATAACAGCCACAAGCAAAGCCGCAATAATCGAAAATTGACCCTTCCGATTCATGACTACACGCCTCCCACCTGTCCAAGCTGCAGGACAACAAGTCTAGTGGCATCCACCGCCGTGTAGACGGACCGGTAAAGCCTAGGCTTAAAGGCACATAAAAGCCCAAGAGCAGTGAGCCTAATATCTGGGGTTCTCGTCAATCCTAAGGCGAAGAATGACCCAGTGACTTTGTTATCACCGGCTGCAACATGGCGGAATACGGCTCCCGGCATCCACCAATCGTTGTTCTTGTAGACTTTATTGAAAACGTAAACGACGCGGGATTCTGGCAAATTGTATGTGGTAAGTATTGACGCTGACAGAGCTCTTGTAGCCGTCTGACGGGGGGAGGGGTAGATGCCATAGTAATTGCAGTAATAAACAGCTGTGGGAGAAAGTTGAACGACACCTACGTCGTTTGTGATCCAGTTAGAATTGTAAGAGTAGCTTTTACCGTCTAGACCTTGGAGAAACGCGTTTAGTCCAGCAGGTCCTACGTCCCTCATCCCATAGATTCCCCAAGTGTTATGCCCGTCTGGGAACAGGTTGACGTTGCTAACGTAGTATAGTGGATAACCAACTATACTGACCCATGTAAAGTTGTACAGCCTCACTCTCTGTCCCAAGAGATAGCAGTATTTCGCGTAGGATCTCGCCTGTGAGTCATATCCTTGTGTGGCGTAGTACCCGGCGGGAATTGGCACAGCCTCTCCAAAAGTGTTTATTATTACCGCGCCTTGAACTACTTCGCCTTGTAGTGAAGTACCGTTCAATATTTTCGCAAGTTGATTTGTATTTTGCACCATTACTGTTTTTTGGAAGTATGACGATAGAAGATTGTAGAGGTCTTGGGCTAGGGTGTGAGCCGAATATCCTGTAATCCACCATCCTCTGGCGTCGCTGCAATTCAATATATATAGGGTCCCACCTACACCTCCCACATTCCCAATTTTTTCCGGAATAACTCTGAAGGTTACGTTGGAGGAAGCTACAAGATAAGACGAAGCTTCAGATTGGATGCCCAAACTTTCAGCGTTTGAAATAGACTTTAGGGGTATGTAGAGCTGTTCTTCACCATCGCCGCGCACAGCATAGACTGTCAAGTTATAAACTATGTTTGGTGGAAGGAGGGCTGAAAGGGCTACTTGAAGTTGGCTCCAGGCCTGTTCATAGTCTGGGTCGCTGGGATTTTTGAAGACTATGCTGCTTAGGGAGTAATCTGAATCCAAAACTTGGAGTGTTGTCAAAGCCAGCCTTCGAAGGTTTAAGGGTGAAACTCGTCTAGGCACTGGCAGCACGGCATAAAATGAGGCTATGATGAAGGCTCCTGTAATTATGAGTATGACTAGGAAGACTTCTATTGTGCGCATCATTAGCCGATCACCTGGTAGCCTTCAAGACTCCATAGAGCTAGTTTAGCTTGGTAGGCAACGTTGCCCACTAGAACTTGACGTATGTCTGTGGCGACCCAAGTTTTGTTTGAGAGATCTTCGCCAAAAATCACAGGGAAGGCCAGAGAACTTATACCCCATGGCATTAGGACAACGCCTGAATCCTTGGGATTGGCGCTTTTGCGGTATGTTACAACCAATATGCCTGGATTATATGTGGGAATCGTTATTATTTCATACGTGTGAGGATCATTACCATAGTTTAATAGTCCAACTCTTCCGGCGCCAAGCGGCATCTCTCGGAGCGTGAAATCTTCCGTCAGAATCACGAAAGTTGCATTGTATGTTACAGCGGCAGGATGATCGCCGCCATGTACATCCCAGCTGTGGGCGAGGAGAACTTTTCCACCTTCACTCCCAAGATCGTAGAGGAAGGGGACTACATAGTTTTCCTTATTCAGAACATGTTCATAGCAGCCTGTCCCAATCAACCCTCCTTGATGCACATAGGCAATTAGTACGTATGAGTCCTGGTTTTCGTTTATTGTGGAGAAGCTCAATATGGCTGAGCCAGCGGTGTTTGTGTGGGCTGTTCCATATTGTGTTATAAATGCTGGATACTGCCCTTGACCACCTGTGGGCTTAACTATGATTAGACAGTAGCTTACAACGGCGCCGGATAATGGGAAACCTGCCCCCTTCACGCTCACCGATAAGGTTACGGGGGTGGATTGTACCTTTGTTATTGAGACGCTGACTATGGGTGTTATAGTTAGTTGGAAGCCGTACGTTCCATTTACTCCGAGAAGCCTTGAGGCTAAGGAATAGTTGATGGCCTTTGTGTAGGGTACCAGGAGGAAGTTGCCGAATCCCATGGTTATGTTACTGCAGACTAATCCCAATTTTGGATAAGTCACCGGTTTACCGGAGGTGGATACGAGACGCATCAGGGAGAAGGGGCTTAGCCGGTACTGGGTGAATTCCGGGTCCTGCAGTCCAAAGCTTGTGGGGATGATGTTGCTTTTTCCCCAGTTTTCCGGTATGCCCGGGTTTAGGAGTATGTTGTCTAGGAGGTCGCTGCATTTTGTTGCGAGATATCTGTTTCTCTGGTAGAGGATGGCTGTTTGAATTGTTTGATTAAACAAGCCAACAAAAATCAGTATTGCACCTAAGAAAACGGTCATGGCAATCATGTGGTCTATCGTCGAGCCAGCCATAACCCGTCATCCTCCAAAAGCCAAGAGGATTGTCTTGTTTTGGAATTTTTGGGCGATTATGCAAGCGTTCGGGGAATTGCTTATGAAGGTGGATTCCCGCCAGATAACGTTTGGCCCCAAGAGGACTGTGGTTGTGGCTGTTATCTTTGTTTCTTTAAGTCTAAGCGTTATAGTTAGGACTTTGCTGGAGTTCATTTTCGGATCCAAGACCGTTTTCAACGTGGCGTTCCCGATATATGGAAGGTTTTCTATTAATGGTGGTACGTCGGGTTTTTGGATTAGGCTGCCAGTTGTGATGGTTAGATGGTTTAAGGTGAAATAGACTTGCTGGATTACGCTTCCAAGATGGCTTGCAACCTCTTGAAGGGCAAGGTTTCTCCGTGAGTCCACCCATATATTCATGAGCCAGCTTGCGGTTAAGGGGAAAAGCAGAATCTGCATTATTAAGATGGGAAGCATGATGATGTATTCGATAGTTATATGCGCCATAACAATCACCTAACTTTTAGCCATGTAATCCAAGCGAAACCACCACCGTTGCAGTGTAAAACTCTATGACGGAACCATTTGGAACGTTAAAGAGCTCCACCGTCCTTTCAAATTTGAAGAAGTCCTCGCCGAAACCTCCCCTTTGAAAGTTCTCTCTTGGAAAGTTTACGGTTATTTTGACACTATTGCATGTTCCAGTTTTAACGGAAATGGACCTTCCAGAGAGGGTTACCGACTGGGAGAGGTGTGGATGGTTTCCGGAAACCAGGAGGGGCAGAAAGAATCTAAAGTATTTTGCCGTGCCTACCGTTGAGTTCAAAACTCTTATGCATGGTGCTACAACTATTCTGATGAAGTTGCCGTCGCCCATTGGAAGTTTTTCTACAACAAAGACGTGGCTTGTAGATGCTGAGGTGCCCCTCTGTAAGAAAGAACCGTTCGACGGGAAAATCCTCTCATAGTAATTGTTGCCCATCGTATAGCTGCTTATTGGCACATTGAACAGAAGAATGCCCGTCGTGAAGTTTGCAAAAAACTTGTAGCCTGTTCCATCATGTAAATAAACGGTGTAGTTTAATACGCTGTCTTCGAATTTTACGTGTCCATATTTGCTTGCATAACGAATTGTTTGGGTGCGCCCAGGTATCCATGCCACGTCGTCTATTTGGAGGGCTACTGTTTGCATGAACTGTTTCATGGCGCTGAATTCGTTTTCAGTCATTCTTGCACTTAGAAAGTTGTTTGCGAAAACTATCGTAACCAATAGAAGCGTTACTATGGCGCCTGTAAGTATGACTGTGGATATGGCTGGACTTACGGCTTTACTATTTGACTTCAACTTTCCATGCAGCTGACTTTTAATTTTCAAGTTTCCCCCTCCTCTAGGCGCCGAATTTCACGAACATGGGTACTAGCTTGGCGGCTAGAACAGCGATGATGACAAGAATCGCAGCGTGTTTGAAGCCTGCGGCTATGGATTCCTCACTTATTTTGCCAGCCACTATGCCGATTAAATAGCTGTGGAATATGGCTGAGGTTACGAAGGTTGTTATCATGGGTCCCAAGTCTTTTGTTTGTCCCGTCCCTGCGACGCCTAGAGTGCCGGAGGTAAAGCCTATCATCATCACCGTTGTTGCCACAAGGAGGATGGCGGCGAAGTATGGCATCATTATGTAGGGGCGGACAGCCATTTTCTTCTCCTTCTCAACTTCTTGGGTTAGGTTGTTAAATCTGGCGAGGGACTCGATCATGGCTATTGTGCCGCCGCCTACATCTATCGTCTCCACAAGGAGGAACATGACAAGTTGGGCCATCCAACTCTTAACCCGCTTAACAAAGTCCATAATCACTTTTCTAACGGGGATGCCCCAAGAGATTTCAGAGCTTATTTTGCGGAGTTCCTTGCTGAACTCGCCGTAGTCGCGGTTAGCGAGGCTTTCAATACATTTTTCTGGAGATAAACCTGTCTTTCTAACTTCTGTTAGGTCTCTTAGGAAGCTTGTTATGCCCTGCTCCATGCTGGCTTTTTTGCTGCTTACTTTGTGATGTACGATGGCAGCTGGAAAAGTGGCTACAAACAACGATAAGGCAATGGCCACTGGTAAGTCGAAGATGGCTTGGAGTTGACTGAAGAAAGGCAGCTGCATATAGCCGAAGAAGTCTGTTAGCAGAAGCAATAATATTATGCCGAAGATGCTTGAGATTCCAAATGCCTTATAGGGCCTCATATCCACAACGGGTGTTTTGGGCTGCATGCTGTGAGCCAAGTATATGAACATTAACGAGAGCATGGGTGTGAAAATGTACGTGTAGAGGATTATGCCTGAATACATCGAGATGCCAACGCTATATATGGATTCAACGCTGAATAGGATGTAGAAGCAAAGAGACATCAAAACCATGACTATGATGAATGTTTCTAGGAGCATTCCAAGTCTTTCAGCCGCAGCCTTAACCCGCATAGCCCTAATCTTGAAGATATCCTCCGCCTTTCTTTCAAGGAAGTGGCCTATGTCTCCGCCAATGATGACTGTTGAGGCGTATCCAGCCAGAAAGTCTCTGAATATATCTAGCGGGTTTCTTTTGGCGGCGTTTTCTATGGCCGTTAGCGGGTCTATGCCGAAGATCTCCACATCCTTTATTATCTCCCTTGCCTCAGCCCTCATGGCTGGCATGAGCTCAACTTCTGCGAGTCGCTTAAAGCTGGTGTAGGGCGCTATTCCCCCAGAAGCCATAACGCTTATGTAGGCGGCTGCGAAGGGCATTTCTCTTTCGAGGTTGGCGGCTCTTTCCCCGGCTCTTGAGATAGGGATTAGGAAGAATCCTATCATGATGTATACTGGAAGTGGAACTAGGAAGACAAGGGGGACAAAGCCGTAAAGGTATAGCAAAACTACAGCGAGGATTGATATAGGCGTTGTTAGAACAGCGAGAAACAGCATTAGCGAGACATAGGTTTCTGGGTAAATTTTGATTTTCGCCCTTTCCAAGTAGTCTTTAAACTCAACTACATGTTTCAGGAAGTATGGGGCTACTCTTCCGAAAATGCGGAAGGACCAGGCTTCAAGGGCTTCTAGGAGCGGCAAGAGCCTTCACCTCCTCCCCAGCAATAACCTTCTCATAAATCTGTTCTGGCCGCGCATAATATTCGGCGATTATTGCAGCCACATCCTTGTAGCTTCTGATGTTGCGCTCCCTCATCCAGTGGAGGATCTGTTTGCGCCTTTCAATTTCTTCAAGCAACTCTTTCCGTCCTATGCCTAGGCGTTCAGAAATGTTGGATAGCATTATGCTCTTATTTAGGGATTGAATGTGTTCGTCTTTGGCTGGATGCCACTTGAAAACTGTTCGGTAGTCCTCATAGTCGGCTATCTCGTTAACGTTCATCACTCGCCTGTAGGCTTTCCTTTCGCCGCCCTTCATCAGGTGGACCCGTTGGACGGAGAGAACTATGTTCATTAAGGGGATATAGGCGGGGGCTATGTCCATGGGTTTCTGGGTCAGCCTTTTCACTGCGGAGTCCAAGTTTTCGGCGTGCATTGTGCACATACCGCCGTGGCCTGTTGCCAGTGCCTGGAAAAGCACGTAGGCTTCTTGACCTCGCACCTCACCTACTATGAGGATGTCTGGGCGATGCCTCATGGAGGTTTTCACAAGGTCGAAGAGGGTTACCTCGCCTACACTGCTTCCTCCTAAGCCGTAGCTCTGCCTCGCTATAAGGGAAACCCAGTTCTCGTGGGGGAGGTTGAGCTCCGCCGTCTCCTCAATCGTTATTATTTTGCTTCCAGGCTTGATTAAACATGCTAAAGCGTTTAGGGCGGTTGTTTTTCCGGCGGCGGTTCCGCCCAAAACCATGACTGAGGCTCGGTTTTCCAGGCACAGCCAGAAGTATGCCGCCATCTCTTCCGAGAATGTGCCCAAATTTATTAGGTCTATTATGGAGTATGGGTCTTCCCTGAACTTTCGGATGGTGAAGGCTGTTCCGAAGGGCGTTACCTCTCGCCTATAGCAAACTGCCAGCCTATGTTTTCCGGGAAGCGAGGCATCCACTATTGGGAAGGCTGAGCTTACATGTTTTCCAGCCATGTGGACAAGCTTAACAACCATATTGTCGAGTTCTTCATCCGTTTCGAACACGAGGTTTGTTTCAATGCTTTCGTAGGTTCTGTGCCATACATAGACAGGCTTGTTTACACCATCACATGAAATATCCTCTATATTGGGGTCTCTCATGAGAGGGTCGATTCTTCCAAAGCCCACAAGATCTCTTTCAGCGTGATAGAGAATCTTATACCACGATACGTCTGGAAGCCAGCCTAGGCTTATGCGGTACTTATCAACAATCTTTTTGGCTTCTTCCGCAAAGAATTTTCTGGGATCCTTTATCTCCTCTTTAGGAGACTCTATTTCCGCCAAGAGAATTTCTAATATACGGTTGTAAACGCCTCTCTCAAGGGGGTCAAGCTGAAGCTCATCCAATATGTACTTGTATTCGCCTGTCTTGGGGTTTTGAACTATGGCTACATGAGCAAAGGGCTCGTAGAGAGGATACCTCTCAACAACCTTGAATCCTCTGGGTAAGGGCTTTGGTGGAGGTGGCGGGATAGCCACCTGTTTCGGTTTTCCAATGTTGAATTTTATTCGTATCTTTCTGAGTTTTGAAAGTTTATCCTTGAGTTGAAGTTTGGGCATTCTTTCTGCTCCCGTATTTCTGTTATATATCTATACACTTGGGTTATTAAATATTACGTCTTACGAAACACGTCTATTCTTCCTCTTCCTCACCAAACGAAACCGAAACTACACCAGTTTTAACCAGCACCACAAATGCTATCACCAGTATCACTGGAATCAAGACTAGCAGAATTACCAGCCAAGGTATGCCGCCAGCCTCTGCAGCCGCTGACACCGTTAAGAACACAGACTGAGATGCGCCCAAGTAACCATATTTCTCGGCATTTACAACGATGGTTATTGAAGCCGTGTCTGAGATTTTCGGCGTCCAGAAGAGGAACTCATAACATCCGCTGGAGTTTGTTAAGGCCGAATTCTCTGAGAAGGTTCCCATGTCAGCTGAAACCGTGACGTTGGCATTTGCTATGGGCTTATCAAGGCATTTCACATAAACTGTTATCCGCACCATTTCTTCGGATTTAACCCAGTAGGAGCTGGCAAAAACTATCACTGTGAGGTTTCCAGGCTTAACCGTTAACAATGTATTATTGATGGCGCGAGCATAGCCTTGCTTAGAAGCCACAACAGTCAAGTTTATGTTTGTCTCGGTAGGAACCGGCGGCGCCTTAAAGAGGAAAGTTGAATTTCCATAGGCATCTGTAACTCCGTTTGTTGAACTCCACACTCCAGCATCAGCGGAAACTGTTATGTTCACATCTTTAACAGGGGATTCGCCATACCTCGTGTTAACAACAATGCTGATTTCCTCTTCCGAGACAACTGTATATCGCTCAGCCCTAACGGTTAAGGAGAGGATTTTCGGAATCACAAGCAGAACGGTTTGCCCTTCCCCATCCATATAGCCCGCCTTAGAGGCATGTACAACTATCGTTACATGGGTTTCATTAGACACTGGGGGAGTTGAAAACGTGAATGTAGCTCCACCGGTTGAATCAGTCAGCTTTTCAGTTTCCGCGAAGGTTCCACCAGCATTTGATGACACATTTACCGTTGCACCTTGAATCGGCATTCCGCTCCATGTGACGCGCACTGTTATGGTTGAGGGATCTTCGGAAATCACCGTTGAGGGTGTCGCAGCGACATCAACGCTTAGTGGCGGTATAACCTCCAAGTAGTCAAAGCTCGAGTCATCCGCGTAGCCTTGCATGGATGCTTTCGCAATGATTCGGACACTGGTCACGTCTACAACATCTGGTGCTGTGAAAGTTGTTGTGAAAAAGCCTGAAGAGTTCGTCAGCCCAGACTGCTGAGAGAAACTTCCGCCCCTTACAGAGTATAGGGCAACATTTGCACCTTCCACCGGGCCACCGTTGCTTGAAACGCGAACCGTTATGGAAACTTCTCCGCCACGATGGATAATGTGGCGGCTGAGGCTTAACTCAACATTTAATGAGGGCAAATTCACAACTTGAATTGTTACGGGGGATGATGTGCTCACGTTTCCAAAGTCGTCCATAACCGTTAACCGCGCCACGTAGGTTCCAGCGCTGCTGTATTTGTGGAAGAAAATCGACAGGGTTGTCCAACCGCTGGTTCGTCCATCTCCAAAGTCGAAGAAGTATTTGTCGATACGTCCATCATCATACGAGTAGGCACCTATGAACGTGACCTCTTGACCGGGGGCCACAGTGGTTTTATCTGCGCACAGAACCGCTATCGGCGGAGAATTTTGATGGTCTATTGGGGCTGTTAGGAAGAAGATGAAATCTATGTTGACGCCGTTTCCGCCTACTGGGTTGCCCTTTCCGCGGGGGTTGAGAGATTCATGGTATGGTCCGGTGAAGTGACCCCAATAGTTTTGAGTGGCGTTCACTCTGGCTTTATCTGAGGCTTCCATGCCCATTTTATTGTCGTAAATGTCGTTGAAGCGTATTGTATGGTTGCCTTGCTCATAAAGGGCGCCTACATCATTGGTGTGGATATAGTTTCGCGTTATGAACGTGGTGGCGTTTGTTGCAACATAGAGGCCATACTTGCTTAGGAATACAGTGTTGCCGCTTATTAGAATGTTGCCGCTGGATTTTTCCATAGATAGAGATATGCCGCTGTTGCTGTTTGAGGAGATATTGTTCTGAATTATGTTTATTTGAGAGTTGGCAGAGATGTTGCCTCGAAGGGTTACCCCGTTCTCATTCAAAGTTATAATGTTATTTTGCAATGTTGTTGATCCGCCCTCAATTACAACGCCGTCAAAGTTGTTCTGTATTCTGTTTTGACTTACTGTTGTGGATCCACCTAAGAGCGTGATTCCACTTTCAGCGTTAAATTGTATGACGCTTTTTTGAACCGTTAATACACCGTCCTGGACTGTTAAGCCGACCACTCCATACTCTATTATGCAGTTTTCCAGGAAGGATGGAGATTGACCGGCTCCATTGAAGTATATTGTCAGCCAGTCTCCAACCTTGGGGCTTTCTTTATTGGACGTGAACTTTATCGGTTTTTCCTCTGTGCCCCTAGCAATGAGCGTTCCATCAACTATGATTGCGAAGGGTCCCCCGCCAAACCTCACTTCAACACCTGGCTCTATTGTTAGGGTGACACCCCTGCAGATGGTGACGTTTTGAGAGACTATGAAGGGGCTTTCTGCGAGGGTCCAGACTGTGTCTACGTTGATTTGACCCTCCACATAGGTTGCTTTCACGGCGGGAAATTTCCAAAGGAGGAGGCTAAATGGGGCGAGGGCTAAGATGGAAGTAAATAAAATGAGGAGAAAGTTTATTTTCTTTTTTGCCATGTGGATGCATCCGTCCACGTTTTGTTGAGGTAATCCTTGGTCAAAGCTTGTTTAAGGGTTATGAATTTTGAATCAAGCTTGGAAATACCGACTTCCAATACTTCTTTGAACGTTAAAACAAGGCAATAGTTTTAACTTGAAAACATCACTAAGAAGGGGCGAGGTGGCCGTCTTTGAAGAGCTTCACAGCCATAGCCCTCGAAAACTTCCCATTAATAAAGCCCGGAGACAACTTGGCGAAGATAGTAGTGGAAACGGCGGAGAGAAACGGCGTGAAAATTGAGGATGGCGACATTATCGTTGTTGCCCAAAAGGTTGTTTCGAAGGCTGAAGGCCGTGTTGTGAGGCTTAGAGAAATTTTCCCCTCAGAGAAAGCCAAAGAAATAGCGGGGAAAACTGGCAGAAGCCCGAGGCTTGTGGAGCTAATTTTAAGGGAGACACGTAAAATTTTGAAGATTTCTCCTGAAACATTAATTGTGGAGGATACTCGTGGACTGGTTTGTATTAATGCTGGGATAGACAAGTCGAACATCGAAGGTGAGGATTCCTTCGCCCTTTTGCCAGAGAACCCTGATGCTTCGGCGGCTAGGTTCCGCATGGAAATTAAGAGGTTGACAGGCAGGAATGTGGCGGTGATTATATGCGACACATACAGCCGCCCATTTAGGCGGGGACAGGTAAACTTCGCCATCGGCGTTTCAGGGATTAAGCCTCTTAAAGATTACAGAGGTAAACGGGACCTTTTCGGTTACATCTTGAGGGTTAAAAATGTGGCGGTGGTTGACGAAATCGCCGCTGCAGCTGAATTGTTGATGGGTCAAGCAACTGAAGCCACTCCAGTTGTGGTTTTCAAGGGCTTACAAAATATTGTTGAATACTGCGAAAATGCAAGCATAAAAGAGTTAGAGATCACCCGTGAAGAGGACCTCTTCAGAGACGCCCTATGACTGATGTCAGCCCCAAACAAGGAAAGGGTTGCTTTTTTTCTCCTCTCCAATGGTTGTCGGCGGCCCATGTCCCGGATAAACCTTGAAGTGGTCGGGTAGGCTTTTCAATTTTTCAAGCGAATTCTTCATGTCTTTCTCAGAGCCCTGTGGGAGGTCTGTCCTTCCTATTGAGCCAGCAAAGAGAGTGTCTCCTGTAAAGACTTCTCCTTCACCCAGAAGGCACATGCTTCCGGGGCTGTGACCCGGAGTATGCATGACTTTTAAGGTTAGGTTTCCGAACTTTACGGTGTCTCCGTCTTTGAGTAGGATATCCGCCGGCGGCGAGGAGTTCTTGAAGCCGAAGAGTTTGGCGACAACTTTTCCAAGAGCCCCAAGCATGAAGGCATCCCTCTCGTGGATAAGGATGGGCGTGTTAAATTGCTCCTTAACGATTCCATTTCCGCAGATGTGGTCCGGATGCCCATGAGTGTTTACTGTAAACTTTAGCTTTAACGATTTTTCCTCGACAAAATTGAAGATTTCAGCTGCTTCATTGGGGTTTTCGAAGCCCGGGTCGATTATTATGGCTTCCCTTGTGTCGGGGCAAGCGGCAATGTAGCAGTTTGTGAGAAGTTTTCCCACGACAAACATTTGAATAATCATTTTTGCTCTCTCATGATGGCTTGACAAACTTCATAATTCTCTGGATAGGTTTAAAGAATATTTTGGTCTAAACAGTAATCTATAAATTGTCAGCTTTCCCACTCTCTTATTGGAGATTGGAGAGCTTGAAACTAGAGGAAATTTTGGCTGCTTCAGCCCAAATAACCCTATGTCCAAAATGCGGCTCTAAAGAGGGATTTTGGCTCGGATTCAAACGAGACCATGTCTACGTTCAGTGTAAGGGTTGCGGGGCAAACTTTGAACTCTACCAAATCTATAATCTAGGCGGAAAAAACAATAAGGACAGAACTAGTCAAAGCCCAAGATTCTTGAGAAAATAGGCTGAGACGAGTCTGGCGAAGCTGAGAAAAAATGGAGGTTGGTCAGAACCTTTCCCGTCTCTTCTTTGCTAAGGCAAGGATTATTGCGGTTATGGGCAGCAGCGCCATTGCTACAATCTTCCAATATTCTGGTATTATGTGCGATGTAAAGTAGACGCCTGTTGTTGGAGTTTGAGCCATGTTTCCAGCCAAGTCCACAGCCCTAATGTAGTATTGGATTGTTGTGCATGGCGGGTAACTGCTGCAAGGTATTGTGGCAGTATACTCGCCGCTGGCCGCCTTGGCCATTTGGATTTCCATCCATTGTGTAGCTGAAATGTTATAGTAGAGGGAGACCTTTTCGATGGCGAAATCTGTGACCGAAACCTTTACTGTTATGTCGAAGCCTGCTTCCACATCCACACTCTCGCCGGGCTGAACTGTTTGTCCAGGTGGGTCTTGGTATGGGGTGGATATTTGGGGCGGAGTTGTATCTATCACTGTTAGATTCAGCGTTAGGAAGGTTCCTTGGCGGAAAATTATCCTAGTTACATTAATGTTTTCAACCCACAGGTCTATTGGTATGCCGTCTGAGGATGCGCCGGCTCCTAGCATGTAATAGCCATTTGCGTTGGTTATCCATCTTTTTTGAGAGTCTTCAACGTTGATTATCTTTGTACCCTCCTTTGCGTAGACGGCGAATCCCGCCGGAACCCTTATGTTTGTTCCGTCAACCCTATGAATAAACACATAGCCATCTATAGTCATTGGGATTGGCGGCACTTGGGATTTAGCCAATGAAACAGAAAGAGTTACAGCTAACATTGCCAGCAAAGCTATTGCCACAAGTTTTAGAGATCTCTCCATTCCTTTTCTGCCTCCATACTTATTGGAGTAAAGAAAAGTGGGACTATGGAATCGGCGGAATCAAGTCCTGATCTTGGTAGAGGTATATCCAGAAGGCTTGCCCCGGAGCTAATAAGTCAGTTGACTCTGGTCTGGTATCAACCATGGTCCAGCTTTGTGCCGCGGCATCCCACACGTAGAGCCATCGGAAGTAGCTTCCCGGTTCAAGGCTTTCTAGGTAAACGTCTGCCTCCATGGAGGTTGTTTCTGTGAAGCCTGCTAGGCACCATCCTGCTGGCAGATGGTACGTGGTTGGCAGGGCCGGCGGTTCTGGTGTTGGCAAGCCTTGCACTATTAGGACATCGTAAGCTTTCATGTAGATCCAGTAGCCTTTCCCATCGGCCATGGTGGTTGGGTTCATGATCCATGATTTGGCTGTGTTGTCGAAGCCATAGGTGACCGTTACTCCAGCTGCACCCTGCTTCAGTATCAGCGAGTAAATGCTGGAAGTCGCTGTGTTGTTGGGTATTAGTGGCAACGACACCAAGTTCCAGCCTTCATGAAGCACTATTGGATACCACGTGCCCTTGGGAACCAAAATTATTGTTGAGACGGCTGGACCTTCATTGCCACCGTAGTCCACCGCCGCTATTGTTATGTTTGCCTTTTTACCCGCATAGCCCGTTAAGTTGAGAACCAGTATGCCTGAGAATGTTCGGTGGACGCCTACGCTGGTTAGTGTTTGGGCTTGAAGACTTGTAAGAGGCACATTGACTGTGGGTGTTCCGTTAACGTAGACTTTGAAGCTTAAGACACCTACATTGTCTGTTGCTGTTAAAGCTTTTATTATTGCTCCGCTGCAGATAGGCTGAACCGTAAACGTTGGAGCAGAAGGCTTCTCTTTGTCTCGCTTAATTTCCCATGTTCTAGTGAAGTTGTTGGGCGTTGGCCAGGCACTGTCAATCAAAGTTATCTTTAGAACCACATAACTAGAGCTTGTGACATTTATTTGGGTCGTTGTTATATTGGTGCCGTTGGTAACGTTAGCCCATAACGTGCTATTGTAATAGACTTTACCAGTTATAGGTGTTGCAGGATTAGAGAATGACGCATTAACCCGTATCCATGTTGTTTCTGCACCCATCCAGTAAATTCCATTAACGAATGGCAGTTCATTGTCATTTTGGTCGAGAACTTTGACGTAGACCGGTCGGGGTGCAGTGTTGTCTATTGTCGTTTGCCTCTCAGCGGAACCTGTGCGTCCAGAAGCGTCTGTGGCTGTTATCTTAACGGCTAGTTTGCCGTCTGGAATGGCTGTTTTGTTGGCGAAGGCGAAATCGTATGTGGTGTGGCTGTCCCCATGTCTCGCATAAACTATACGTTCAAATCTTGTGTCGTCGATTGTTAGGGTTAATCCATACTTTGTTATGTTTAGGTCGTCGCTAACGGTTCCGTTTATCCATATCTTCTTCCCAAAGCCCACACTATAGTACCCGCCAGCTGCAGGGTAGTCTATGTTAACTGTTGGAGCTTGTCCGTCGACTGTTACTGGGAGGTTGCGGGTTCCGAGAAGGGCTCCGCTTATATCCCAAGCCGTGACAAGCCAGTTAGTTGGATCTTCGCCTGTGGATTGTGTGGTCATGTTGACGAGTATCCAGACATATTCGCCTGTCAGTAGGTTTGGACCTGAAAGCTTGAAAGTTCTAAGAGGTTCGTCGTGGATTGCTGACCATGGTCTGCTGCCGCCATAGTTTATTATGGCTCTAAAAGTCCATTCGGGCGGATAAGTTATGTTTATTGTTCCAAGGCCAGTGCTTGAGGCTATGTTTTTAATTGTAATGTTGAAGTTGTAGCTTCTGCTACTTTGGACAAGTGACGGCGTTATTGTGGCTGTGAATTGAGGATTGAATGTCACAGTGAGCCAAAGGGTGTTGTTGAGGCTTGCGGTAGTCTGTGAAAAGGCGTCTACACCAAACTTGACAGTTGTCGGAGGGACAGCAGGCCACTGCACGGTAACCTCAAATCTAGTCCATTGATTTGCCGTCAAATTTGTAGCATTGCTATCCTCGGCTATAGAAAAGTTGTAAGATTTTTTTGCAGATACCCATTGGACAACCCACTTGCCTGTGTCATTCTTAGCTCGTGCGCTTATCGGAGTAAAACTTGCAGGTAAAATTATGCTTGTCTTGTTTATGCTTCCGGATTTACATGTTACGTTAAAGATATAAGTGACTACCGGAACCGTTGTGGTTAATGGTGTCACAGTGGCTGTATGCTGCGGATTGGAGTTTCCGCTTACAAAGGGTTTGTGTGTGAGCACCAGCATCGTTGATATTATCAGAAGGCTGGTTACAACTAATGGTGCTAATTTCTTCTTATTCATTTTGTTCACGCTCAGATGGTTTGTGCGATGTTTTGTTATTAAAAAGTTTTTAGGGGTTCGGAATCCGAACCCAAAACCGACCAGCATCCAATAAACTTTTTTACCACAACATTATTACTAGAACAGCCAACAAAAGCTCGGAAAAGGCGAAGCCATGACTGCAGAACAGCCCAACACAACAGTCCAAACAGAATTCGAAAAACTAAGGGAAGTGGTCATAGCTCATTTTCAGGTGGAAGATGCCCTAATAGAGCATGGCATTCCGACCTTCTATCTGAAGCAGCCTCAAGAGACAAAACAGCCTTTCCTACAATTGCTCAAAACGTTGGAGCCAATGGGTTTGATGGCTGTCCTGCGGAAAATCGACGGGAGAATAGTCTTGAAAATTTTGCAGAAGCCGCCCTCTAGGCCAAGCAATATCCTCGTTAACTGGCTACTCCTATTCGCAACTATAGGAACAACTTTCATAACTGGATACATTCTTTCCGAAGGCTTTACAGACCCTCTTATCGGCGGGGCAACCTTTACCATAGCCATAATGGCGGTTCTTGGACTGCATGAAATGGGCCATAAATTAACCGCAAATAAAGAGGGGATAGAAGCCACACCGCCATACTTCATACCTGGCCCTCCGCCTCTTGGCCGCTTTTTAGGCATTGGAACCTTCGGAGCCGTGATAATGCAGAAGTCGCTTCCGCCAAACAGAGACTCGCTTTTTGATATTGGCGTAAGCGGGCCAATATTTGGCTTCATAATATCCGCCATAGTCACAATAATAGGCATTCCATTCTCAAGCTATGAGTGGATTAAGCCGGATACTTCGACATTACCACCCTTACTGCTCTTTAGACTGGTCCTACAGTTTATACAACCACAAAACCAAATACCAAGCCCACCGGGGCCAGACTATGTTTTAGCAGTGAGACTGCATCCCGTGGCCTTCGCTGGATGGGTAGGCCTATTCGTCACAATGCTTAATTTGATGCCGGCCGCCATGCTGGACGGAGGACATGTTGCCAGATCCCTTTTCGGCGAAAAGGCCAGGACCGTGTTAACAATTCTTTCAATAGTCTTCTTGGCCTACGTGAGCTTACCTATGGCCTTCTTTGTCATGTTCATGTCCATGTTCAGGCATCCCGGCCCATTAGATGATGTATCTGAACTTTCAATGAGTAGGAAGCTTCTAATCATCGTGTTGGTGGCGATTTTTATTCTTTCTTCGTTCCTGTATGACTTGGTGTATGCCTTAGTATTGTTCTTGAAAGGGCTTTTCTAAAGTGTAGTTTTGTTCTTCAACCGTACAGTAATGTTTATTAAATATTAAGATGCATGAGACGCTTGAGGAATGATCCTCGGTGAAGGGGCTTGAAAGGCGTCCCCATACTACTAGTCTTCTTTGTGATTTTCCTAGCAGCTTCGCTTCTTATTCCCACGCCTATGTTTCCGGGAAACATCCTCTGCGCTCTAATTGGAGACTTTGCAGCCGAGTATAAGGAATGGGTAAGCGCGGCTTTTAACGCGGTTTTTTATGGAGTCATCTTATGGCTTGTTTTTATTGCGGTAAGCCGCAGATTTGAGGAGAAATAGCCTGAAAAGGCAACGGCCTAAATTTCGGATAATTGTAGAAAGCCTACAAGCCTTATGGTGCTTCCGCATTTTTTGCATTGAAGGACTAGCTCAGCCAGTGATGTCCCTCGAACCACCGTGTCCACGATCTCATAAACTTCGTCGCTTTCATCATCTGGGGATATTATTACCCCACATTTGGGACATGGAAAAGCACCATCACCATCAATCTTTGTTAAGTCAATCGTGTAAGCACCCACATCCTTTTTGAACGCAACTTTCTTCATCATTTCGTTACCAGCCCTCTCTCGTTGGTTGTTCCAATTCGCCCATACTATAATTAACGATTGTGAATCAACAATTCATATTAAAACTACATAGACTTCAAACTTAATAGCTCCCTTCTATGGAGAGGGTATCCCAGCAACTTTTGGGAATGGAACGGCATCCCAAATGTTTTCGAGTCCGCAGATGAATCTTGTAAGCCTTTCAACACCTATGCCGAAACCAGCGGATGGCGGAATGCCCGCCTTTAGCATGTCTAGGTACCACCCATACTGTGAGGGATCTTCACCGCTACGCTTCATTCTCTCAACTAGTCGTTCGTAGCGATGTTCCCTTTGGCCTCCTGAAATTGCCTCCCCGAAACCTTCTGGATAGATAAGGTCAAAGTCTTCTAGAATCCCTGGGTTTTCTTCGCTTTCCATATAGTAGAAGCTTCTGGCCGTTGCTGGATAGTTCGTTATCCAGAATGGTTCGCTATGGGCTTTTGATATGGCCTCCTCCGCCTCCCATGGAATTTCCTCGCCATACCTAACCTTTATGCCCATACTTTCAAGAACCTCGAGAGCTTCTCTGTAAGTGTACCGTTTAAATGGCCTTTTTGGAACCTTTAGGGCTTTACAGCGTTCTCCAAGTTCTTTGCGGCATTTTGCCTTCACATCGGCTATAACTTGGCAGAGCATTTTCTCCCCAAGGTCCATAACATCTTCACATGTGGCATATGCCACCTCAAGGTCTACTTGCCTAAACTCTGTTAGGTGACGTCGCGTCTTCAAGGTTTCCAGTGGTTCAAGGCGAATGTTGGGGGAAAGCGCAAAAACCTTTGGTAGCGCAGTGATAATCATTTGCTTGTATAGGATCATGCTGCTCATAACTTTAAATGGAACACCATAGTAGTCGATGGTAACCTGCTTTGCGCCTCTGATTCCAGGATCTGTAACGGGTCCGATGATAGGCGCCAGTATTTCAGTGAATCCCTCGCTTTTCAAGAAGGCTCTTATTGAGGATATGATCTCATCTTGAACCTTGAGAACATTAGCCAGTCTTTTCTCCCTTATGGTCAGGTATCTTCTTCCCAGTTTTTCTGCAAGGTCTACAGTTGGGCAGCTCATGGGAGTTTAAATGGATGCTGAGACTATTAAATTTTTTATTTAAAGCCTTGTACTTTTCTCAAACAGATAACTATTTAAGTGTGATTTTATGTAATTTTTACACATGAAGGCAAAACTTGATGAGAAGGATTTGGCTATATTGGCTTTGCTTCAGGAAAACTGCCGCATGACGGCTAGGGAAATCGCCCAGAAGATAGGGTCGCCCATAACGACGGTTTTTGCAAAGATAAAGCGGATGGAACAGCTGGGAATAGTAAAGGAGTATAGAGCAATTTTGGATCATAAAAAACTTGATTATGGCGTGACCGCCTTTATTTTGGCATCATTCTCCTACAGAACTAGCAAGGATGAGGTGCCATTGTCTCAGAGGGCTATTGCAGAGCAAATATCAAAGTTTCCAGAGGTTCAGGAGGTTCACATAATATCTGGCGACTGGGATATATTGATAAAGGTTAAGGAAAGAGACGTTGATGCTGTTGGAAAGTTTGTGGTGGATAAGCTTCGCACAGTAAAGGGCATAGAGAAAACCCTAACCTGCATGGTTTTTGACACCTTAAAGGAGACGACCGCTGTGCCAATACCGGCGGGAAGGTTGAACAAGGAAAGTAGGCGGCAGCGCAGCTTAAAAGTAAAGGTTTAGTATTACGACACGTTGTAGAACCAAACCATGGGGAAGTGCCAAATGAAGTACGATGTTGTGGTCGTGGGTGCTGGAACAGCGGGCTGTTTAGCCGCGAAAACTGCGGCTGAGGCTGGGCTGAAAGTTTGCATTGTCGAGCGGAAAAGTCGAAGAGAGATAGGCGAAAAAGTCTGTGGAGATGCTTTAGGAGAACATCACTTGAAGGCTTTGGGGCTGAGTCCACCTCAACATGGCGAGCTTGAGCGGAGAATTGAAGGCATCAAAATTTACTCACCGGACATGGAGACGGTTTTCACGGTTAGACATGAGGATTTTTCCGGCTATCTGCTGAATAGGCGACTTTTTGGGCAGTGGCTTTTGAAGTTGGCTTTAGACGAGGGAGCAGTCCTTTACGATTCCACCCAGTGTCTCGAGCCCATAATTGAGGGAGGCTATGTTGTTGGGGTTTTGGCAAAAAACATGAAAACCGGGGAAAAAGTTCGATTTGAGGGCAAGACGGTCGTGGATGCCAGCGGTTTCTTGGCTGTCATCAGGCGAAAGCTTCCAAAAGAGATGATGATAGAAAATGAGATTTCAAGGGAGGACGTGGAAGCCTGCTATAGGGAGATAAGGCAGCTGAAAGAGGAAAATCCTGACAAAAGTTTTTGTGAAATTTATCTGAACCAGAAAGTTTCGCCCGGAGGCTACACATGGATTTTTTATAAGGGCAACGCGAAGGTTAATGTTGGCCTCGGCGTCTGCATGCGAGGCGACTTTCCAAACCCCAAGAAGCAACTTTACGAGCATGTTTTAAAAAGGCCGCTCTTTGAAGGCTCGCTATTGCTAGAGGGGGGTGCATGGTATGATCCTACAAGACGGCCTCTTGACAACATGGTTGGGAATGGAGTAATAATTACGGGAGATGCCGCGTGTCTTGTGAATCCCATTCATGGTGGCGGTATAGGCCCATCAATGCTAAGTGGTTATTTAGCTGGAAAGACCATAGTTGAGGCTTTGGAGAAGAGCGACGTCAGCCAAGACGGCTTGTGGTCCTACAATGTTAGGTACATGGAGGAGTATGGGACTAAGCAGGCGGGGCTTGACGTTTTTAGGCTTTTGCTTATAACATGTCGGGACGAGGACTTGAACTATGGCATGAAATACCAGCTTTTGACGGAGGAAGACGTCCTAAAAGCCGGCTTAGGCGAAGATTTCAGCCTGAAAATAACTGAGACGGCCAAACGAGTGTTTAGAGGGATTAGGCGCATCGGCTTTCTAAATAAGCTAAGGATCACTGTAAACCTTATGAACAGGGTTAAAGCCCACTACAGAAACTACCCGAAAACTCCGGGGGATTTTGAAAAGTGGCGCTTGAAAACCGAGGCGCTATTTAACGAGGCTAGGTCAAAACTTTTAGAGTAGTAAAATATGCGAGTTGCAGTCCTGGCCACTGGTGGAAAGGATTCAACCCTTGCCCTCTATAAAGTTCTGAAGGGTGGCTATGAGGTGAAGTATCTTGTGAGCATGATTCCAAGGCGGGAGGATAGTTGGATGTTCCATTACCCCAATATGCATTTGGTAGATTTGTTTGCCGAGGCTGTTGGGCTGCCTCTTATGAAGGGTGAAACTTCCGGAGAAAAAGAGGTTGAAGTTGAAGATTTGAAAAGACTTGTTGCCGGACTTGACGTTGAAGGTTTAGTGTGTGGTGCAATAGCATCTACCTATCAGAAAACAAGAATAGAGCAGATATGCAAGCAGTTAAATCTTAAGTGCATAGCACCTCTCTGGCAGCAGAACCCCTACAACATCTTGAGGGAAATTCTGAACTTAAAATTTGAGGTCATTATCACGGGTGTTTACGCCCACGGCTTTTCAAAGGAATGGCTTGGAAGAAAAATTGACACGGAAACCGTTGATGCTTTGATGGATCTAAATAGACGATTTGGAGTTTCTCCGGTGGGGGAGGGAGGCGAATACGAAACCCTAGTGCTTGATGCTCCATTCTTCACAAAGAGATTGAAAATTGTTGAGGCGGAAATTGTTTGGAAGGGGCAAAGTGGACATTTGCTTATTAAAAGGGCTGAGCTAATGGACAAGACAAAATAGGCAGTCGCTCGTTTGGAAAAGTTTATTTTGCTGGCTTGTGATTCATTGAAAGCCGAGTGGCGGACAGAGTCCGCTGGGATGTAACCGTTTGGTTGAACCATAAACTAGGGTGAGGTGAAAAAATGGCGTATAAATATATTGCAGAAGCTTGGAAAAAGCCGGAAGAATCCTACGTTGAAGAGCTGATGCGTCAGAGGCTTGTAGAGTGGCGGAAGCAGCCCGCAGTGATTCGTATAGACAAGCCGACACGCTTGGATAGGGCTAGGAAGCTTGGCTACAAGGCTAAACAAGGTTTTGTGGTGGTTCGTGTCCGAGTGCGACGTGGTGGACTGCGCAAGCAGCGTCCAAGATCTGGGAGAAGACCAAAAAGGATGGGTGTTAGAAAATACAAGCCCGCCAAAAGTTTGAGGCTTATAGCTGAAGAACGCGCTGCAAGAAAGTTTCCAAATCTTGAGGTTTTAAACTCATATTGGGTTGGCGAAGACGGCCGCTACAAGTGGTTTGAAGTGATAATGGTTGACCCCAATCATCCAGCCATAAAATCTGACAAGGACATTAACTGGATTTGCCAGAAACAGCACAAGGGACGCGTCTTCAGAGGATTAACAAGTGCGGGCAAAAAGGTTAGGGGACTGCGAAAGAAAGGCCGAGGAGCAGAAAAAGTTAGACCAAGCAGAAAAGCGGCTACAGAGGAGTAATCCTCATGGAGCCTTTAAAGCCGCTGGTATTTAAGAGGGATGGAAAGCCACGTTTAGGGAAAGGCTTCAGTCTAGGCGAGTTAAAAGCGGTTGGACTAAACCCAAAACAAGCCCTAAAACTTGGAATTCCGATAGACACTAGAAGAAAAACAGCCCATGAAGAAAACATTGAAATGCTAAGAAAAGCCTTAGAAGCCAAAAAAGAAGCCGGGAAATCTGAACAAGAAAAAATGAACAACAAAGAGAAAACTAGAAAGGGCGAGAAAGGGAAAAAGTAAAACGTGATGAGTCATTTTGTCTTCTAAAACATCTGTGACTCATATTGAGATAAGGGTGTTCGCCCACGCAACAGAGGATGAAGATAAAGTCTTAACGGCCGTGCGGAACACACTTCCACCACGAATCTCCGAAAACATAACCTTTAAGCGGTCAAGCCTTACAGGACACCATGGAAACCCAATAGTGCTTTTCGAGGCAAAAATAAGGGACAAGGAGGAAGCGAAGGCTTTTCTGCAAAAGCTTGCATCATCATTAAGCAGCTTGGACAAGGAAGCCCTAGCCAACGAGATTGAACAGCATGTTGAAAAGGGATGCTTATATCTGAGGCTAGATAAGCAGTCCGCCTACCTAAACGAGATTAGGCTCTGCACAACGGATCCCATACACTTCCGAATTCATTTCAAGAGGGCGAACCTAAAGGAAATAGTGGCGTTCTGCAGGGAAATAGGGTTAATCCCATGAAACGCCGTTTCGTCGACCTACATCTGCAACCAAACCTAGGCGACGCCGAACAGACCAGAAGCATGCTGATAAAGGCTGCTGAGTTAGGCTACCGTTTGGTGGCAGTGCCGCTTCCAATGGCTTCTATGGAGAGCTTCGCCAAAAAACTAATGGCGATGTGCCATGAGGCGAAAATTGATTTCGCATCTCGCCTTGACTTGAAGCCAAAAACGCCTAGAGAACTGCTACATCAGCTTAGAAAATTCAGGAGAAGAGTTGAGGTAATTGCCGTGGCTTGTGAATCAAAGGATGTTGCACGGCAAGCCGCAAAGGATCATAGAGTGGATATCCTGAATTTTCCAGCTATAGATCCACGTAGGAGGTTTTTTGATAGGGCTGAAGCTGAGCTTGCCTCAGGCAGCACCTCAGCACTTGAGATAGACCTGAAACCAATTTTAACATTAAAGGGCCCCGTTAGAATAAGGCTTTTAGCAACTCTTAGGAGGGAGATAGCAATAGCTGAAGATTACCACGTGCCAATTGTAATTTCAAGCGGCGCGACAAATCCTTTACAGATGCGGAAACCCATGGAGATGGCGGCTTTAGCCTCGCTATTCGACCTGGACAAGCCCACAGCGCTAGATGCTATCTCTAAAATACCCCTTGCCATAGTCGGAAGGAATAGGGAGAAACTTAGTTCAAACTTTGTTGCACCGGGCATCCGCATAATACGTATGGGAAGAGATTGCCCCCATGAAGGAAAAAATTAGACGCAGATATCTAGCATTAAAAATCGATTCAGACCAAAGATTCAACCAGAAGGAGTTTATGGACGCAGTTTGGGAGGCCATTTTAAAGCTTTATGGGGAATATGGCGCCAGCAGAATGAATCTTGCACTCATAGACTATGACACAGAGAAAGGACTGGCCATAACCCGTGTTACTCACACCGAAATCGAGAAATTCAGAGCCGCCATAGCATCCATAACGGAAATAGCTGCAAAACCAGCGGCGGTGCACGTTCTGAGGATCTCTGGAACTCTAAAAGCACTTCAAAGAAACGCCAAAAGGCTTAGCGTGAAACCATAACGCATTAATTGTGTAAGTAAAGTTTCTATTACTGGGGGATGATGTAGCCGTCCCAGTCTGACAGATGCAATGAGGAACTCATGACGGGCAGACCCCATTCTCTGGATCATTTAGAGGCGGAGTTTCGCGTCCCTTTCCCTTTTTCTTTTCAATCCAAAGGAAACCGCCAAAATCATCCCCATAATGAAGCCGCCTATGTGCGCCCAATAGGCTATGTCACTGCCCACGTCAAATAATCCGTAAAGCCACTGAAGCAGAAACCAGAACCCCAAAAACAGAACTGCTGGAATGGGCAGTATAAAATAGCCTATCCACGTCAAAATTTTCGCTTTGGGAAACAACACGAAATAGGCGCCTAAAACTCCAGATATCGCCCCCGAAGCACCCACAACCGGAGTGTTGAAGTCTCCCGGATAAGTTAAGCCAAGATATAGGCTGGCTATGTGAGCGATGGCCGCTGCTAATCCGCATGTAATGTAGAGAATTAGGTAGCTTCCGTGACCGAAGATATCTTCAACGTTGTCTCCGAATATGTATAGGAAGAGCATGTTGCCAAGCAGATGCCACCAGTCGGCATGCATGAACATGGATGAAAACAGCGTGTAAAGTCTCTCTCCATGCACGATCTCCTGGGGAATCATGACAAACTTGTCCTGAATCTGGCTGGCAACTCTCGACGAGAGGAAAATTTCCTTTGCGGACAACCAGTAGACGAGAAATATGATTATGTTGGCGATTAGCAGCATACGATTTACATGAGGTGTCCTCAGTGGGCGATTTAAGTCTTTAAGTGGAAGCACTCTCGAGTCTCACCAGACTTCCATGCATACTACTGCACTTAAATGCTTTTATCGCGTCTCGCAAGGGATGCCATTAGGTTAAACAATCAATCATCTTGTTGCATGTTAAACATTCATCGGGTATGGGCATATTTTTCGGGCGTTTCTTTAGGAAACCGAAAAAGTGTTGACATTCGCTTCCAGCCTTTTCATGTCCCTCTGAGGCTCTCCGGGACGCCGAGTCCCTTCTTGGCTCCTCGGTTTTTGGAGAGGGAACCTCTTTCACCCTCGTTAAACAGCGAGGACAAGCATAGTAAGTTTTTGAGGTATCACCAGAAGAAACTGTCGCCAGAACGGGTTTTTCAAAAATTTCTCCACACTCATCACATGTTAAGCTCTTCATTTTTGCCATATCAGGAGGATACAGGCTTGTTTCATATTCTGTAGACGTCATGGGATGTAGCCTCGCGTTATTCCAAACCTTAATATTTAATAAACTTTTTTGAACAAGCGTGCAACACAAAAACACATGAAACATCCAAAGTGGGCCGGGCCGGATTTGAACCGGCGACCTTCGCCGCGTGAGGGCGACGTCCTAGCCAGCTAGACTACCGGCCCATTTGGGAGGCTGTTGCTTACCCAGAATTAGTATTACTGCTTCATAAAACCTTTTTCAAATGCTCACAAAACACTCAGCGAGTGATGTCTCATGGGAGACTTAAAGGATGATAAATGTTTAAAGCCTTGGAGCGAAATGGATGTTTTTATGCTGTTTTTATGTTTTATAGCCTTTGCCGTGTTGGGATATTTTCTTGCAAGGCAAATCTTGTCCTAATGAGCAGCCATTTTAGGTTTATTCTTCTTCCTTCATCACGATGCTCTTGACTTTCTTAACCCATGGGATTGAGAAGCAGTTTTCTTCAAACCACTCTAGAAGTTCCCTTCGAATTGTATCTGCCTTTTCTGCAGCGCTTTCATCAACCAGCTCAACGGTTATCACAGCGAATTTACCTTTCACTTTTAATCACCCCTTTTTCCCAAAAACTTGGACACCGCATTTTTAAAGGATGTTTCAGCTGCCGATTTATCCTAAATACAGATTCGGAATATCGGAATATAAACAATTAGTTATCTAAGAAACGCAAATAAGCATCCTCCAAAAATCATTTAATAGTCTTGCCGAGGTAGCTCAGCCTGGGAGAGCGCCCGGCTGAAGACCGGGTTGTCGCCGGTTCAAATCCGGCCCTCGGCATGTATACCTCAGTTCTATCTCCTAATAAACTGATTTTCTGGAAGCTGTGAGATTTGAATCAACTATTGGTGCTGAGTGCTTGTGAATAAAGAAGGGGTGTGGTGGCTATTTTGGTGATTCTTCAACTATTATCATTGTGAGGGTTGATCTAACCTTGTCAAGTCTTCTTATGCGCCATGTTACTATTTCCTTAAGTTTGTCCATGGATTCGGCGCCGACTCGGCAGATTATGTCATATACTCCGTAAACGGCGAAGGCTTCTTCAACGCCCTCAATTTTTCTTAGCTCTTTTAGGACATCTGCCTCTGAACCTATTTCAGTGTTGATGAGTACAAAGGCTTTTGGCAACTCAAATCCTCCTCGGTAATATTGTCTATCCTTGAAACCTTATAAAATATTTGTGTTGCTTAGTTTGTGAAATTGAATCTGGTTTGCTTTAAGCTTCTGATATTGAAAACATTATTATGGGATAGCCCCACAATATTAGCTGTAGGTTTGGAGCAAATGTCCACTAGAAGCCCCTGGGATATAATTACAAGCCGTGAGATGCGAGCTTTAGAGTTGAACGCTGAGTATTTTGGGATCTCCCAGCTTCAACTCATGGAAAATGCTGGGCGAAGTGTAGCGCAAGAAATAGCCTCAAGGTTTACACCCGATAAGAGAGTTGTGGTTTTTTGTGGTTTGGGCGGTAATGGTGGAGATGGTTTTGTGGCGGCGAGACATTTGGCGGCCATGGGCTTTAAGGTGACGGTTATTCTTGCAGGAAAGGCAAGCGAAATTTCTCATAGAGCAGCCTTTGAAAACTGGAAAGCATTGCAATTTCTGAGGGAAAACGTCACCATTTACGAGGTTTACGATGATTCGCTCATGCCGGAAATAAATGCGGATGTGATTGTGGACGCTCTTCTTGGAACGGGAACAAAGGGCATGCTTAGGCCGCCAATAAAACAGCTTGTTGAGAAGATAAACGCCTTGAACGCCTTTAAAGTGGCGGTGGATGTGCCGACTGGGATAGACTCCGACACCGGTGAAGTTTTGGGGGTGGCTGTAAAAGCCAACCTGACAGTAACCTTCTATAAAAACAAAGCGGGACTGGAAAAAGCCGGAGAATATGCGGGCGAGGTGATTATTAGAGACATTGGGTTGCCGGCGGAGCTTGAATGCTATGCTGGACCGGGAGACGTCAAACTTGTGGTAAAGGATCGTGTTCCAGAATCCCGCAAGGGAGACTTCGGAAGGTTGCTTGTGGTTGGGGGGAGCGAAACTTTTTCCGGTGCTCCAGCCTTAGTGGCACTTGCCGCACTGAGAACGGGTGTTGATTTGGCTTATGTTGCCGCGCCACGGAAAACGGCTTATGCGATTTCAGCCATGTCGCCCGACTTAATCACTATAAAGCTTGATGGGGAACACTTGAACACTGGCAACATCCCAACCTTAAAAACCTATATTGAAAAAGCAGACGCCATTGTTATGGGTCCAGGACTGGGGCTTCACACCGAGACAATGGATGCTGTTAAAGCCTTGATCGATAGTGTAGAGGAGGCTGGCAAACCCCTTTTGCTGGATGCAGATGGCTTAAAGGCTTTCGCGGCTTTCAAAAGGAAGCTAAACATGCCCGCAGTTTTAACGCCCCATGCTGGAGAATATATGATACTAACTGGGAAAACGTTGCCGAAAAACCTTAGAGAAAAAGCCCTAGAAACCCAAAGGACTGCCGCCGAGCTGGGCGCCGTGATCCTCCTTAAGGGCCCAGTTGACGTTATCGCTGACGAAAAGAGATTCAAGCTTAATTTCACAGGAAACCCAGGGATGACTGTCGGCGGAACTGGCGATGTGCTTTCAGGAATTATTGGGGCCTTTTTGGCACAAGGCTCGGATCCCTTTGAGGCCGCCGTCGCCGGAGCTTTTGTTAATGGTGCTGCTGGAGACTTCGCCGTCTCAGAGAAGGGGTATCACATTATAGCCTCTGACCTTTTAGAGTGGATTCCCAAGGTTTTAGATGATCCCATGAGTCATGCAAAGGTGCAAAAGGCAAGTGCAGCAAAAATCGCTTAAAATAGTCGTTTATCACGCTGGACAATGCGACCCCAAAAAATGTACAGCCTTAAAGCTCAAACGCCATGGCCTTGTCCGCTTGGTGCGCCAAATTAAACTATTACCAAAGGGCGCTGTGATCTTGAATCCCTTTTCTAAGATTGCCTTTTCACCCGCTGATAAAGAACGCATAGAGAAGTGTGGTTTAGCCGCCTTAGACTTTAGTTGGGAACACGCCGAAAAACCGCTGATGAAAAACGTTAGGGGGGCTTCCAGATGCCTACCATATTTGATAGCCGGAAACCCCGTCAACTTTGGTTGCCCAACAAAACTAAGCACCGTTGAGGCTTTGGCGGCAGCCCTCTACATAGCTGGATTTAAGGAGGACGCCTATAGACTGTTAGCCATATTCAAGTGGGGACACACGTTCATCGAACTAAACAGGGAGATGCTTGAAGAATACGCAAGGGCGAAGAACAGCCGTGAAGTCATAGAAAAACAGAAAAAATTTTTGAGCCAGCATGAGATAAAAACTCCAAAAACCGTTGAATAAAATGGAGCCCGTAATGGATTTACCCATATTCATAGCTTCCGTAGTCTTGATTTCCCTATCGGGTGTAATGGCACCCGGGCCAGTTTTTGCGGTGACTGTTGCAAAGGGTTATGAAAGTAAGAAAGCTGGGGCTTTGATAGCCCTCGGCCATGGGGTAATAGAATTTCCTTTAATCTTCCTCTTGTATCTTGGGCTTTCAGAGTTCTTCCGCTCTGTTCATGTCCAAAAAACGGTCAGCTTCGTGGGAGGTATAGTTCTCATTTTCTTAGGTTTCCAAATGTTTAGGAACCGTGGAAAAATCGGTTTAAAACCACAGTCCTCGGGGTACACCTCCCTTGTCGCAGGTTTTATCGCGACGACTGCGAATCCCTATTTTTTCCTCTGGTGGGCAACTGTTGGCGCAACCCTAGTCCTTAATGCTTCGATGTTTGGCTATCTGGGCATTGTCCTGTTTGCCGTTGTCCACTGGTCTTGTGATCTAGTATGGGACACTTTTGTATCTATAACGGTCTTCAAGTCGCGACGTTTATGGACCCAGAAAGTTTTTGACGTAATATTCGCGTTTTGTTTTGCAGTTTTGGCAGTTTTCGGCGTGTGGTTTATAGCTTCAGCCCTTCTATGGTAGACCGCTCACTTTCTTGAGCCTATAGCGCTCATAAATTAGCTCGACACTGTTGTTTTCAATTATGAACTCTACTGGAAGCTTTCCGCCCGCTTGGAATGCATAAAATTTTTTCACGTTGCCTTCAAGGTTTTCTGGAATCAGCGGAATCACCATATCCACGTACTTGTCACAAATTTCTATTTGGAGGAGACCTCCCTTGGCCACAACTTTCGCGTCCATTGTCCCCTTATAGGTTTCGTATATCCCGGTAAGCTGCTCGTACGTGCTTTCAACCTTTACGAATGGAAGTTTCTCCGGGTCTTCTCCCACCAGCATGACGAGAGCATAGAGGCCCATCTGAGACATAGGATAGCCGCTTCCATTAGCCAATAGGACGACTCCAACCTTCTTCTCCGGAATATAGCCCATATAAGCCGTGTAGACAAGCACCGAACCCCCGTGGCCCACCAGTTTGTACCCGAAAAAGTTTGGAATTATGCTCAGCCCATAGCCGTAGGATTCACCGCCAAAAATCTGTAGAGGAAGCTTAACCCTTGGTTTTTCCATCTCCTCAATGGAATCTGGAGATGCTATCACGTGGTCGTTGTACTTTCCACGGTTAAGGTACATGATTATGTAATGCGCTAGGTCGATTGCGTTGCTTATGAGACCACCATCGGCGTATATGCCGTAGGGATGCCTAGATTTCATGCATTCTCCATTTCTGGTGATAATGTATGGAGTTGCTACGTCGGCATCAGCATCCACCTCTTTCTTTTGGAAGAAGCTTCGGTTCATCCCTAGGGGTTTGAGAATATTCTCTCTTACATACCTGTCGTAGCTTATGCCAGAAACCTTTTCAATGATGTGGCCCAATATGACGTAGCCCTCGTTAAGGTAGAACCACCTCTCTCCAGGTTTGGAAAAAGCCCACTGGTTTGCCTCTCGCATAAAGGTGATCAGGTCTTCAGAGGTCGCTATTGGAACCCATTTACCACCAGCCCCGACAACATAGCGAATCAAGGCTTCTGCATAGGCTAAAGCGGGTATACCCGAAGCGTGGCAGAGCAGGTGCCACACCTTCACTGGTTCACCTTTCCACTCTAGGTTTAGCGAGACATACTTGCTGACTGGATCATCAAGACTCAATTTTCCCTTTTCAACCAGCTGCATTATTGACAGGGCTGTGAAGGATTTTGTAACCGAGCCTACGCCATAAAGGGTTTGCGGGGTTGCTCTCAAACCATACTCGAGGTCTCTGAAACAGAAGCCCCTGCTATAAGCTAGTTCTCCATCTTTTACTACTGCAACGCTTAGACCTGGAAGGTGGGTTTTTGATATTTTCTCAAAGACAAAACTTTCAAATTTTCCATAGTCCACAAAGCTCACCCCTTCTACTGTCAGGTTTTTGTCTAATAAGTTTAAACTTTAAAGGTTGAGGCTTCAAAACTTTAAACGGGTGCTGGGCATGGACGAGGAGATTTGTGAATTTCAAGTTGGCAAGGCGAAAGTCTGCATTGTCCAAGGTGACATAACTGAGATGGATACTGATGCTATTGTTAACGCGGCAAACCCCTCCCTCATGGGAGGCGGAGGCGTGGATGGGGCTATTCACCGCAAGGGTGGACCGAAAATCCTTGAAGAATGCAAGAGAATAAGGGCAACCGAATATCCCAACGGACTTCCAACAGGAAAGGCGGTTATCACCACAGGGGGCAATCTCAAGGCTAGATATGTCATCCATACTGTTGGACCGATTTGGCGGGGTGGAGACCATGGTGAACCGGAGCTTCTAGCCGAAGCCTATTGCAACTCCCTGAAGCTAGCAGTTTCCAGAGGACTAAAAACTATATCCTTTCCATCGATTAGCACGGGGGCTTATGGCTACCCGATAGAGAAGGCGTGCAGAGTAGCCCTAACAACAGTTAAGGAGTTTCTGGAAAGGGAAAACCAACTCGAGAAAGTTGTGCTTGTCCTATTCAGCAAACGTGACTTTGAAATTTACAAGGAAGCTGCAAAAGAAATTTTGGGAAAGGCTAATATCTAATGTAGACTTTACCTCCAAGCTCTTCAACGCTTAACTTGAGCTTTTCCAAAATCCGTTTCATTTTATCATTAACAGTTTCCTGCCATCCCTTTGGACCGCTTGGAATTCGCACCTCTATAATGCAGTAGTATTGCTCTCCCAAGGGGCTCGTCAACCCTCACATGCATAGTCCGGGGTTGAGAACTTAAATCATGCGAATTTTAGGTATGAATCAGACGTATTCTAATGTCAGATTCCGAAAAAGTACAAGCGCTGTTAGTCGAGATCAAGAATTAAACATGGAATTAAACTCATGTACAATGGATCGTTGACATCACTTTTAACCAAAAGGGGATCAACATATGCAACTAGAGTTTTTCCATAGGCATCCGTTTTAATTCTCCAAAAGCGTTTCAAGTCCTTTTCGGCAAGCTTCCTCCTGCCTTCCATGTCGGATTTAGCTGCGAGTTCTATGGATTTTAGGTAGAAGTCCGTGATGGAGTAATTCACTAGCCTAATGTTGAACTTCAAATCCTTGTCACTGAGCTTCTCCGAGGTTTTTAGACTGGCAATCACAGCGTTTCCGAAATCATTTAGGCTTTGTTCTTTTAAAACGATCAAGGGGCAGATGAAGCGGGAGGCTTGGAAAAGTGAATCTAAAATTGGGTTATCCTCTATTTTTGGCAGAGTTAAAAGCTTCTTCCACTTTAGGTCAAGTTGCAAAGTCTCCGAAACTCCAAGTTCTCTATACCTAAACTTTCTTTTAAGCCATTCAAACTCCGCCTTGGGGGAGATAGCCCTCGAAAAGTAGACCACTCCCCTAAGGTTCTTAACGAGGTAGAGGTGCAAAGGCTCTGGATAGTCCACAAAATACTCTTGCGTTTTCAAAGTTTAAGTTTTATCGGTTCTTTTACAAGGCTTATGCGCTTGCAAAAGGCGCAAATTTCACCTGAAGATGGAAAACCACAGACTTTACATCTGCCAAGTGATGGCGTTTTCAGCTTAAGACCTTCAAGTAGGGGTATGAGTTCTAGAAACCTGTTTAAAAGCTGATGTTTAAAGTACGGGTTGTACTTAGATATGGTTTCCAGAATTTCTGTTCTCTTCCGCACCCCAGTCCTCTTAGAAAAGGGGCAATCAATCTCTCTGAAGGGTATATCCTCAAACAAGCAGTAGAGGAGATTCTCGTTTTCTGGACTGCGGATAAGCGGCTTAACTTTTGAAGCCATACCCTCAGCGAGGGGCGGCAGAACCGGTTTAAGTCTGACAAACTGCTCCCATCGTCCATATATAAAGTTGTTGAGCATCACGCCGACAACATCTTCAAGGTTATGTCCCGTTGCAAGCACTTGAACTTGAGCTTTCACTGCCATTTCTTCGAAAACTCGCCGCTTTATGGTGCCACAAACCGAACATAGCTTCTTCTTAAAGGATGTTTTCCTGAAATCATCTATTCTGATGCCTAATTCTTTATAAAGGTCGAAGACTTGCAATTCCACGTCCAACATGTCAGCCAGTTTCTCAACTTTTGCCTGGCAGTGTCCTGAATACTCAGGTATTCCTAGGTTTATGTGCAACGCCACAAGCTTAGTCTCCGGAAAAGCCCTTCGAAGGGCGTGGAGAAGCGCAGCGCTATCTTTGCCACCTGAAACCGCCACGCCCACTACGTTGTTCTCACGGAACATTTTGAATTCCTCCACAGTTTTCCTAATCCGGTTAACGTAAAATTCAATGAAACACTTGGAACACAAATTCATTCTGGCATATGGAATTTGCACCTCAGTTTTCGCTGAGCGGCACTTTCCGCAAATTAGGGGCATAGTTGCATCAACCCCTCAATGTTGCATCGCTGATAAAAGCGTTTAGTTCAACGCTTAAACGAATTTCAGCCCAAAATGGTTTTATAGATTCAAACCAATACTCTAAACCTCTGAGTTCAAAGTTAAATGGAAGTTTGATTATGTCTCAGGACAATTTGTTATTCTCTAGGAGACGAAAGCGTGTAATCATAATGGGGGCCGCTGGCAGAGACTTTCACAACTTTAACGTCTACTTTAGGGATAACGACGCATACGAAGTTGTAGCCTTCACGGCTACGCAGATACCGGGAATAGAGGGAAGAATCTATCCTCCGGAACTTGCAGGCAAAAATTATCCAAACGGCATACCCATATACCCTGAAGAAGACCTGGAGAGGCTGATAAGGGAATACGATGTTGACGAAGTTGTTTTTGCTTACAGTGATGTTTCCCACGAATACGTCATGCATAGGGCGTCCATTGCACTGGCAAATGGTGCAGACTTCAGGTTAATGGGACCGAAAACAACAATGTTGAAAGCCAACGTTCCCGTGGTGTCCGTTGGAGCTGTTAGGACGGGTTGTGGAAAAAGCCAAACCTCCAGACGCATCGCAAAAATATTGAAGGACAAGGGCTTAAACGTCGTCGTGGTCCGGCATCCAATGCCCTACGGAGACTTGCGAAAGCAGATTTGCCAACGCTTCGCAACCCATGAGGATCTGGACAAGTATAATTGCACAATAGAGGAAAGGGAAGAGTTTGAACCCCACTTGGAAAATGGTGTAATTGTTTATGCTGGTGTTGATTACGAGAAGATCCTCAGAGAAGCAGAGAAAGAAGCAGACGTAATAGTTTGGGATGGAGGAAACAACGACATACCCTTCTACAAGCCAGACCTGCACATAGTCGTTGCTGACCCCCATAGAGCCGGGCATGAACTGGCATATCATCCCGGAGAAACCAACCTCAGAATGGCAAACATCGTAATAATAAACAAAGTGGACACGGCAGACCCAGAAGACGTCAACCGCGTTAAAGAGAACATCAGAAAAGCAAACCCAAAAGCCCTTATTCTTGAGGCTGCATCGCCAATAACCGCCGACAAACCAGAGCTAATTAAAGGGAAACGTGTCCTAGTAATCGAAGATGGACCCACGCTGACCCATGGAGAAATGCCTTATGGCGCCGCAACAATTTTAGCCAAACAGCTTGGAGCCAGCGAGCTCGTTGACCCGAGACCCTACGCCGTTGGATCCATAAAAGAGGCTTATGAGGGATACCCCCACCTTGGCTCCGTGCTTCCAGCCCTCGGCTACGGCGAAAAACAAATCGCAGAACTTAACGAGACAATTGCCCGCACGCCATGCGACGTGGTTGTTATAGGGACACCTGTCGATTTAAGAAGACTCATAACCATAAACAAACCAACAGTCATGGTGAGGTATGAACTCAAAGTTTTAGGTCCCGTGTCCCTAGAGCAAGTTCTAGAAGACTTCCTTCAGAAGGCTTACAAACATGAACGGTGAAGGGGCAGAAATTTCCAGGATAAAAATAAGATTCACAATCGAGGGCTTAGGTGAAGCTGAGGGCGAGCTTGTCCGCCATCTAGCCCCAAGAACCGTAGACATGATTGTCCGGAAGCTTCCATTTGAAGGGAGGGCGGCTCTATGGGGAGAAGAAGTCTATTTCGAGATTCCGGTTAAGATGGGCGAGGAAAAAGCCAAAAGAACCGTTGAAAGGGGCACAATAGCCTTTTGGCCCATGGGAAGCGCCCTCTGCATATTCTATGGGGAAACTCAACCATATAGTTCGGTAAACGTTTTGGGAAGAATAACGAAAAACCTTGAAATTTTCAGTAAGGTGAAAAGTGGCGCCGTAATCAAGGTGGAAAAACTATAGGTAAACGCTTTCGCTCCAACTTTTGAGGAGCCTTTCACATTCCTCTTTTACTTCACGCTTCCTGGTCTTGTTTCTCAGAGTTTTAATGAATTCTATACGTTTTTCCACAGAGCGCCTTTCGGCTTCCCCGCCATAATACATTTTGCTCTCAATGTATTCCTTCATGTGGTTTGCTTTTTGTATGAATAGACTTGCGGCGTCAATGGGGTTGGCTACGGCGTATTTGTTTGCCCATATTACCGCTTCTGATTCGCGAAGCTGTGTGAAACCGTCAATCTCAATTATTCCTCGAATATAGGTTCTTAGAAAGTCATAGTAGCCCGCGGTTTTAACAAGTTTGAGGGCTTCTCTAACCTTTTGTTTAAATTCGGGGCTTCCCTTAACCCTTAAACGGTGCTTATAACCTTCTCTGGTAAGCTTTTCCGCTTCTTTAATTTCTTCTTCTGTACAGATCCTCTCGGGATAAGGCAAGCAGGCTCGCCCCAAAATGGGATGTGTAAAGATTGTTAATCCACAGCCTTGTATATTTTGATGTCATGGTTTCCGGAGACCAGTTGGACCAAACCATCATTTTCAAGTCGTTCGAGCAAGTCTTTTGCGGCGCTTATCCTAATGTTAAAACGGGATGCGACGGCATAGGGTGTTAAAACCCGCATTTTTCTTAGTTCTTCCAACATTTTGCCGCCTTTAATGTCTGGAACCAATATTCCAGCCATCTTTTTCTCTTTCGGAGCTGCTTTTTCCTTCTCTTTTTCCTTTTTCTTTTTCTCCTCCTCGCTTTTTCGCATTTGCATGCGTTCCATTTGTTTTAGTGATAGCTTCTTTTTTCCACCCACAGCTTGACACCCTGGTTTTTAGAATATTCGCTCCGCGCCTTATATCTATTACTAAAAATTGTGAAAAAGAGGGGTTTTGGGTTATCGGCCCATAACTTTTCGAGCAGCGATTTCGATATCCTCAGCCTTTATCGTTTTTCGCCCCGTGTGCATAGCGAAGTCCAAAGCTTCCTTGGCTATTTTAATCCCAATTTCTTCTAAAGCCTTTGCAAGCTCTTTGGCGGCAGCTTCGCTTACTCTTTCTGCACCGGCTTTCTTGCAAATTCTATGCATGGGGGCTATTGCCAACTCTAAATCAGCCATAAAGACGCCTCCATGGCTTCTTTTTGTATTTGAAGCAATATTTAACGTTTATTGCATTTTATCTTCCAAAAATACAGTCTAAAGCTCAGCATTCTTTATTCAACAGAGGAAATTATAAAAACTTCCGGTAGTCAGTTTATGCTCAAAGTGGAGCAAAATGAAACAGTTGAGGTTCGTTGACGCACACATACACCTTTCAGACGAGGAGTATTCGGGAAAAATTGAAGAGATCCTTTTGGACGCTAGGAATTCCAATGTTGTCGCGTTGGTTTCCAATTCCATGGATCTTGAAACCAGCATCAAAAGCCTAGAACTGGCTATGCAATACGAGGGGGAGGTCTATGCCGCCTTGGGAATTCACCCTTGGAGTGTCAACAATTTGACCGAGGAAGCGCTTCGTCAAACCTGCGAATTTATCCTAAAGCAAAGGCGGAACAAGGCTGTTGTAGCCATCGGAGAGGTTGGCTTAGACTACAAGTATGACGAGATATGGGATCAGCAGCTGAGGGTTTTTGATGAAATGCTTAGGCTGGCTGAAAAATTGGACTTGCCCGTCATAATTCATTCCAGAGGGACAACTGCAAGTATTGTGGACATGCTTCCATCCTATCGCTTGAAAAAGGTTCTTCTCCACTGGTTCAGCAACCCCATAAGCGCGCTGTCTAAGGCTATAGATCATGGATACTACATAAGCGAAGGTCCTCCCGTAGTCTATTCCGAGGGCATTCGAGACGTTGTTAAACGTGTTCCTCTGGAAAATCTCTTGACGGAAACTGATGGGCCAGTGCGCTATTTTAGAAGCCCATTTGATGGTAGATTAACAAGTCCAGCTTTTCTGCCGAAAGTTGTTAACGCTATAGCTGAAATTAAGAGGAAAGATGTCTCTGAAGTTGCTGAACAGATACTGAAAAACTTTGAGGAATTTTTCGGGTTAAAGTTGAAAAAAGAGGACTAAAACGCGTAAAGTTAAAATTAGGTTGTGTTAATGAATGATTCATCCACCATCAGAAGCGGCGAGAAGCATGTTTAGGTCAACGTGGAGGCAAGTGTTTGGGGAAAGTTCGAACAGAACAAATTAAACGCGTAGCCAGAGAACTCATCAGACGTTTTCCCAACAAATTTTCGAGGAATTTTGAGGAAAATAAACGTCTGGTCGCCATGCTTGTGCCCGGAGCAACGACAAGGGTGCGAAATCAAATAGCAGGCTACATAACACACGTTTATGGCGGTATTGCACTAGCAGAATCTTCCAGCGAAAATGAAGAGAGCGAGTAGCTTATTAGCCACTCCTCAAATTTTAAAGCACAGGCGACTGGGCGATGATTGACCCTTATAGGCGAGGATGGGCTTTGCGTTATCTGCGTGAGGCAAAGGCGGAGCTGGAAGCGGCTAGAAAACTACCCTACATGGCTCCAAGCCTAGTTCTTGAGGCAATAAGGAAAGCCAGAAACGCCATATACTATAGTCTAGGCGATCCAGCTTTTGTTGAGAACATTGTGAGGGAGGCCATGGAGAAAGCCCAAGTCGTAAACGATCCCATTCTTAAGTGTCTCGTGGAAATAGAAGAAATCATGCAACAGATGACACAGGTTGAGGAGATAGATGAGAAAAAAGCCATAAAACAGGCGGACAGCCTAATCCAAACCGCCTCTGAAATTGTTGAGGCTGTTATAGGAGAAAAAGTGGAAAAGTAGGTTTAAAGTTTCTTTAAGGCTTCGTCTATTCTTCTCAAAGCTTCTCTTATGTTTTCAATTGAGTTTGCGAAGGATATTCGGAGGTATCCCTCGCCATACTTCCCAAAAGATGTCCCTGGTAAAACAGCTACACCCGCCTCATTAAGCAAGTAGTCTGAAAGCTCCTTTGAGCGCATGCCTATGCCTGTTATGTTGGGGAACACGTAAAAGGCGCCTTTTGGCTTCTTGCATGTTATGCCCTTAATCCTGTTTAGACCTTCAACTATTATTTCTCTGCGTCTCCTGAACTCGGCAACCATTCTATCAACCGAGTCTTGGGGTCCTCTTAGGGCTTCTATACCTGCCATCTGCACAAAAGCGCATGTGCATGAATTGGAGTTGACCATTAGTTGCGTGATTTTTTCAGCTAAATCCCTTCGCATGACACCGTAGCCAAGCCTCCAACCCGTCATTGCGTAGGTTTTTGAGAAGCCGTCAAGGATTATCGTTTTTTCTTTCATTCCTGGAAGGGAGGCTATGCTTTCATGGGTTCCCTCATAGATTATGCGGCTGTAAATTTCGTCTGACAAAACTATTACGTCGTCCCTATTGGACATACAATCCGCTATAAGCTTCAAGTCCTCCCTCGTTAAAACTCCGCCTGTAGGATTTTCCGGCGAATTCAGAATAATCATTTTCGTCTTCTTTGTTATCTTCCCTTTAACATATTCATGGTCAAGTCTGAAGTCATTTTCCTCCTTTAAGGGAATGGGCACTGGTTTCGCTCCAACAAAATTTATCATGGACTCGTAAATTGGAAAACCAGGATTCGGATAAAGAACCTCCTCACCCGGGTTTACACAGGCCAATATTGCAAAAAACATTATCGGCTTCGCACCGGGCGTGACGACGACCTCTTCTGGATCAACGGGAATCCTTCTGGTTTTAGATATGTATTCAGCTATGGCCTCACGGAGCTCTGGGATACCCGCCGCTGGCACATAGTGGGTGTATCCCGCGTAGAGGGCTTTAACGGCGGCTTCCTTTATGTTTTGGGGTGTGTCGAAGTCTGGTTCTCCTATTTCTAGGTGGATTATGCTTTTTCCTTGCCTTTCAAGGGCTTTAGCTTTTGCAAGTACTTCAAAGGCTGTCTCTGTTCCAAGAACGGACATCCTATCCGCGAATATGGAAGGCATAGAATCACCATTTTAGAATTGTAGGGTTTGTATTGTGGAATATTTAACCATTACATTTCGCAATATGGTTAAAACATGATCAAAGGATCTTCGAGGGAGGCCTTATTTTAAGGACTTCTGGATTTACAAGGTTCGGCGGCTGTTTTCCCTCGAAGAAGGCGATTAGGTTTTCTGCAACCATTTCAGCCATTCTTGAGCGGGTTTCGTAGCTTGCGCTGGATATATGAGGGGCAACCACAACGTTATCAAGTTTAAGCAATGGGTTATCTACCGGCGTGGGCTCCTGCTCGAAAACGTCTAGAGCGGCACCCGCAATCCACCCCTCCTTTAACGCCTTGTAGAGGGCTTTCTCGTCAACCACAGCCCCCCTAGAATTGTTGATTAGGTAGGCTGTTTTCTTCATTAATTTAAGCCTCTCCTCATTTACAAGGTGATAGGTTTCCTTCGTCAGCGGGACATGTATGCTTATGAAGTCAGCTTCCCTGAAAAGCGTGTCTAAGTCAACTCTTTTGGCGCCGAGTTCCTTTTCTACCTCCGGCGGCATGGGTACAATATCATAGTAGAGGATTTTCATGTTGAAGCCCTTGGCTCTCCGGGCAACAGCCATTCCAATTCTACCGGCGCCTATAATGCCAATTGTTGCGCCGTAAACGTCTCTTCCCAGAAGCATACTGGGATGCCAGCTTACTTTCCACTGTCCAGTGCGCACATATCTATCCGCTTCAACGACTCGCCTTGCAACAGCCAAAAGTAGCGCCCAAGCAAAGTCCGCGGTTGTTTCGGTTAAGACGCCGGGCGTGTTTGTGACGTAGATTCCTCTTTTCGTCGCCTCAGCCACATCAATGTTGTCGTAGCCTACAGCCATTTGGGCAACTATCTTCAACTTCGGAGCAGCGTCGAAAACCTCTGCGTCTATCCTATCAGACAACAGTGTGACCAAAGCGTCAACATCCTTAATCTTTCTTATTATTTCCTCTTTGGGAGGAGGCCCATACTCGGGCCAAACCTCCGCATCAAAGTGTTGCAGTATCAGTTTCATGCCCCTTTCGGGGAGCTCTCTGGTCACGTAAACTTTTGGTTTTGCCATACGGTTCACCATGACAACTGGTGCAAAACACTTATGGACGTTGAACTTATTACATTTACTATTCCCTCTACAAATTTGTAATGGGAAAAATTATGACTATCATCAAGAATTTGGAACAACTTATCCAGAATGGACGGAGTCAAGCGGACAGAAAGGCTAGAGAGTTGGCGCTGAAAAGTCTTGAAACTGCCATTAAGGCGGTGGATCCGAGAAAATTGATTACCTCAAAATTGATGCTGAAAAATTCCCTTTTAAAGGTTGGCGGCTACACCTTCGATTTGAACCAGTTTAGGGACATATACGTTATCGGAGGGGGCAAAGCCAGCGGCTCAATGGCTGAGGCCCTAGAGGCCCTTCTTGGCGAAAGAATAACAGATGGTTTGGTCAATGTGCCTAGGGGAAGCATACATAAAACGAGAATTGTGAAGCTCCACGAGGCA
>Ga0209394_1000264_pt1 | contig 46771 bp, 37 predicted proteins | sample JNZ201metaG_FD_184122 | JGI IMG/M metagenome (GOLD analysis project Ga0209394, IMG submission 184122) | Hot spring microbial communities from Jinze hot spring, China to study Microbial Dark Matter (Phase II) - JNZ 20120812A (SPAdes) (version 3) ...
AGCCCTTGTCTCGCTTGGTGAAGGTGGAGATGAACTCCTATTTAATAAATTTATAAAGCGACATATAGCGGCGTCACCATTTATGGAGATCCCATGGGAGTCTACTGTAGGAGTAGTAGAGTTAAGGACGCTTTAGGCAGCCGCTTTTTCCACTCACTAGTTATAGATCTGACTTCGTAAGGGATAAACTTAGAGATCTAGACAAATGGCTTAGTAAGCAAGGCCACAGACCTTTACTTTACTTAAAAGCAGGGAAGCAGTTTGTATTTATAAGTGGGCCCGCTGGGATTTGAACCCAGGGCCTCCGCCGTGTGAGGGCGGCGTCCAAACCAGGCTAGACGACGGGCCCCTACTATAGTGGTTTAATGTTAGTAGATTAATAAGCATTATATATAGACTACTTGCTTTTATCTATTGCCTCACCTGATGCTTCCTACACATGATGGTGGTTCAGCTAAAGTGTATACATTGATTACTTGCATTTAGAGTAGGCAGCAAATTCTATTGCTTAATCAACATGCCTTCTCAAACACCGATCATTATTAATGCAGATACTTTGTTCTCTATGAGTTCAACTAAAAGCATGGATTCACTGCAAGATGTTGCTACTGGACTAACGCTTCCAGTTCTTATTAAGGACTTCAATGCTTTCCCCACGCTCATTCAGCGCCGTTAATACGTTATTCTAAAATCCTCTGCAAAGTTTACAAAGGAAGTTGTTTATGCACAGTGAAGTTGCTTGATCTGGAATGATAGCAACGTATACGTAACTAAGCCCCATCTGTATTAGGATAGGTACATCGGCATAAGAGTAATGGATTGGCTGAGGAGTCTTTTATTAAAGGGGCTTAAAAACGCAGCCAGCTGTGGAAAAGATAGCTACTCATTTAGATAAGTAAATAAGATGGGTAAGGAGGCATACTTCCATAGATCTAGGACTTATGCTAACATGCATTCAGCAAATACGACTTTCCATCAGAACAGATATTGTTACATTACTCTAAACACTGATTTCTATGTTTAGACTGAGTACTCCAATAGTGTCAGCCATGCCACTGCATGTGCTCACAAATTTGTATATTTCAAATACCGCTGTCACTATGAGCATAGTAGTAATGGCTGCAAAATTCATTGAAGCCCTCCACTAATTCTCCTCAAGATCTTTCTAAAGAAGTATATTATTTGTCTAGCTTCATATTCGCTCGGCATACCTCTAGCTATTACTGCTTTTAATGACCTCTTTATCCGCAGAGCTTTTTCCTCACTCACCTTAATTGAGGCAGCGACGTCATCAATTAGTTTATGGATTAACTTAATTTTTTCTCCAGAAGCTCTAGGAGGCACGTTTGAATATGCTCCGCCAAGAGATGTGTAAAGCTCGTAGAGCACTATTCCTACAGAGTGACTTAAGTTAAGGATCGGATAATCTGGGTGAGCCGGTATAGTTATTACGAAGTCAGTCATTGATATCTCCTCTCTAGTTAATCCAGTGCTCTCTCTGCCGAACAATATAGCTATGGAGTCCACGGGCCTGCTCTTAAGTACTTCAATGAAGTTCCTTAACTCAATGGACTGCCTTAAGTAATCCCCCTTGGAATACCCTATGCCAGTAGTGGAGACTGATACGCTTACTCCACTTAAGGCCTTACTTAAGTCATCAACTACTATTGCCTTCATTAAAAGATCCCTTGCTCTTGCAGCATAGTTTAGAGCCTCCTCAATGCTTGCCTTAGGATTCACTAGGAATAACTCATATACCCCGAAGTTCATGCATAGCCTTGCAGTAAAACCTATGTTAATTGCCCCCTCAGGCTCTACTAAGATTACCCTAACTCTCAACTCTCCTTCACAGCCTCAACAGCTATTAACTCCTCGTAAAAGAATGACTCTTTTTCAATCCTTAAAACTTTAAAGCCTTTCGCAAGCAGTTCACTAAACACTTTCTCAGGGTTTGAAAGAGATGAGAAAACTATGTAAATTAATCCACCGTTTCTCAAGACTCTTCGCGCATCACTTATAATGGATAATATTACTTCACAGCCATCGATACCGCCTATAACGGATTCATCTGGTGGAAAACCATCGTATGGGAGGTATGGGGGATTCGATATCACAACGTCAATTGAAGAAGGCTTAATGCACTCAGCAGCATTGCATTGTAAGACCAGTGCAGAGTATAGCTTAAGGCTGTCAACGTTATACTTAGCGTTTTCTACAGCATTTTCACTTAAATCTATCAAGATCACTCTTCTGGGGCGGCCAATTACATGAGCATATATGCCTAAAACGCCTGAGCCTGTGCATGTATCTATGATTGTTGAATCATTTAGTAAGCTTGGATCAAGCAGTTTCGCAAGCAGCCATGTATCATTTGATGGCTCATAGACTCCATCAAATACAGCTATGGATAAGTCATTTACTAGAGGTAGGCGCTTCATAAAGCTCCACCAACTTAGCTAGTTCAATAAATGCTTGAGGAGGCAGCTGATACACTCTTGCCTCACTGCTTACTCCAATAGGCTCTAATTCATCTCTCCTTAAACCTAGGTTTTTCTCAATGACTTTAATCGCTCTCTTCCTCCTCTCATTAAATAATACTCTAGTTAATTCTTCAACCCTCCTATAGATGCTAGTATACGGATTCTTTCTCTCCAACACGAGTAGTCTAGAGATGACTTTAGGCGCAGGGTAGAAGTCTCTTGGGCTATACAAGGCTTCAGGCTTAGTGTTGAAGAGCAACTGCATTATTATGCTTAGCCTCCCATACTCCTTAGTATTTGGCTTAGCACAAACTCTATCTACAACTTCTTTTTGCAGAACTATTAAGGCTAACTCCACTGAACTCTCTCTAGCCACTTTAATCAATAGATCTGATGAAATATAGTATGGAGCATTTGAAACAACAACTTTACACAAGTACTTTAAGTCAAGGGCATCTGCATTAACTACAATGGCTCCTGGATAGCCTGCAGTCACTCGGCTAGTTAACTCAGCTAACTTCTCATCTAATTCTATTGCTAAAACTCTATACCCCTCCTTAAGTAGGGCATATGTAACTACTCCCAGGCCTGAACCAACTTCACATATGAGTTCTCCAGGTTTAACTCCATGCGCTTTTAATTCTGTTATAAAATCACGTACTACCTTAGGGTTTACGAGGAAGGATTGACCCATTGATTCCCTGGGCCTTAAGTTGTATGCTTTAAGAATGCGCTTAGTCCATTTATAGAGGTGAGTTCTTGAGTCAAGAGGAGGAAGGTCTATGGCCTATACCTCCACTAACTCCCCTTATCTTCCCTATGATATCTAAGTAGATTGCTCCAGCAGCCATTTGTTCTCTTAAAGGCTTAACGAATAGGAAGTACTTCTCTCCATTGCCGGCTATCTCCATAACAATTCTATCCACAATAGACTTAGCTACATCAACTATCTTAAGCCGCTCCTGTATGTCTTTAAAAGATGTAAACTTCCTCTTTTCTCTTTCCTCAAGTATAGCTCTTACAGACTTCCTCCCAATCCCTGGCAGAAGCTCTAGTGTATGGAGCCTAATGTTTATTGGCTCAGCTTTATTGAACATCTCGACGAATAACGACTCATTATCTAACACTATTCTCCTAATTACGTCCTCTAAGTTAGCTCTAGCATTAGAAGTTAAATCATTGTAAGTTATTCTTCCAATAACTCTCCTCACTTTACTCTCCATATCTAAATACACTCTTTCCCCAGTGAGAAGCTCTATGTTGCTATAGGGTTCTACTTCAAGCAACATAAAGTACCTTGATCCAATGACTTGTGCAACGGGCCTATTTCTATACATTGGGTACTTATCTAAGGGATTGCCATAAGGCATGTGATCTAGTACATATACCTCCATCTCTCTATCATCTCTATCGCTTCTTCCACGCCTCCAATGAAAACCCCTGGACATCGCTTCAACCACCTCTATGAATTACTTTAGCAAGGAATATTTTTTAGTTAACTTTCTATTTAAGCTAGTCTTACCTTTACGTAAAATCGCCCGCTATCTACTTTGGACAATACTTAGAAATTATGGATAGAATGCTCTCTAACTCATTAGTATCAAATACTTTGTCCTCTAAAACCAATAATGCCCTAAGTTCTTCAATTGTTTGAGGACAAATATTTACAATCATTACTTTTGACTCATTCCTTAAGTTAAATGAGTTGAGTTCATTGAGGAGTTCTTCAGCTTCCTCACCACTCATTTTTGAAAACTTCCTTAAGTACTCAAGAGTCTCGTGCGCTAGTACTGATGCTGGTAAACCAGCTGCCTGCAGTTCCTTCAAATACTTTTCAAGCATGCTTTTAGCAATAGGGTTTGGCACATGGGCTTCTTCAATGACTTCTACATCTATATCTATTGACAACATATCACCACTGTTTAATTCTTAGATTATGTAGCTTTTTGAACTTCCATTGGACGTAAGTGCTCTGGACGAACTATAATTACTTTCCTCTTATCACCTAAGAATGTCTCAATCAAGTAGCAGGAACCTCTTTTACCTATAACAGTGCCCGTCATTCCATGATATCTCTTATGGGGCATGCCGCTGTGTACTGATGGATTTATCTTTACGTGTACTTTATCGCCAACTTTATACTCATGCATGACTAAGCTTAGTGGAGGTATAGCTCCACGCTCTCTAATGCTCTTCCTTAAGAGCTTCCTAGTCCTATGCCTTGCCCCCTTCGGCTCTTTAACCAATTACATCACCTGAAGCATTCTTCAAATGTTGCCTTAGCATTAAATTGTCTACCAATAGAGTAGTATTTAAAACTCTCTGCTTTCATAGAAACCACAAGATTATGAGAATGCTATGGTGATGAATGTATGACTGGTGGAAGACAATGCCCTGTATGTGGACGCGGAATGTTTAGGCGTAAAGCACTGATCAATCACATAAAGAGGTATCACGGCTGGTACTTCCAGGAATTCATTGCCCCTAAGCAATGATGCTTCATGCCAAAGGTGTATGTATCACTGTCCAAAAAATTAATCTACGGATTCACTAGCTTTATCCATAGATCGCGTGACTTAATTAAAGCTAACGCCATAGACCTCCAGCCTAGATCTTTGTGCTTTTATGTAAAACGAATAATTATTGCAAACGTCTAAAAGTAATCTACTTAAGCCACAGACTTCTCAAAGCTTTGAAAAGTCTGCGATAACTTTATTTTCATAGTTTATAACCTTCCACCTCAGTGTACATTGGAAGGTGTTATAAGATGCTTAGTCAAGTAATAGTTATAGCGTTACCGCCAATCATTGCAGGTACTTCAACTTATATAGCATTGAAATCGTGGATCCCCATAGCATATAGGTTTGGTCTTACTGGAAGAGACATGAATAAAGCGGGCAACAGCATTGTAGCTGAAGCTGGAGGAGTATGGGCTTCTGTTGGAGCAAGCTTTGGCTTAATTACTCTAGCAGCTTTAAAGATATACTTAGAACACGCAAGGGAGAGCTTGCTTGAACTATACGCTCTCAGCCTCATGTTATTTATGGCTAGCTTCCTGGGGTTCGTAGACGACCTCATGGGGTGGAAGAAGGGGTTGAGAATAAGGTACAGAGTGCTGCTCATGGCTCCTCTGGCTTTACCAATTGTAGCTATACAAGCAGGCGTATCTGAAATGGCTCTACCATTCATAGGTAAAAAGGATCTAGGGCTTGCTTACTCCCTAGTTTTAGTCCCCATAGGAGTCATTGGAGCAAGCAATGCATTCAACATGGTTGCTGGATACAACGGCCTTGAAGCATCCATGGGCATAGTCCTACTCACATATACAGCTCTCTACTCATATTTCATTGGTGAAGCAAATATTTTGCTTGCTTCAATAATTGGTGCAACATCCTTAATAGCATTCCTACTCTATAATTGGTATCCCGCAAAAGTATTCCCCGGCAATAGCTTGACGTATGGTTTCGGAGCTTACTACGCGAGCTTAGTCATATTAGGGAACTTTGAGAAGTTTGGAGTAATGCAATACGCTCTATACTTTGTAGAGCTAGTGCTTTTCTTCAGAGGCCTCTTTAACAGAGTCTATAAGGAGAACTTTGGTTTAGTGCTTAGCGACGGCTCCCTCGATCCTCCATATAAAAAGATCTATAGTTTAACGCACTTAGCTATAGTTATTCAGAAAAAGATCCGTGGGAAAGCAACTGAGAAAGGAGTGGTAGCAATACTGCTAGGATCGCAGTTTGTTGTATCGTCAATAGCCTTTGCTCTATGCATACTCAACGTTGTTTAACGCTGTGTTCTCTCATCACTCATATCTAAGCGCTAGTGCTGGAGGTATTTTAGCTGCTTTATAGGCTGGGAAAAGCCCTCCAGCCAGACCTACTAATAGAGTTAGTAGAGCTGTTCTAGCGATGAGTGTAGGCTCTATCTTTGGATGAGCTGCTATAACTATTGAGGCAGCCATACTTCTAATCTCTAGGCCTCTTGATGCAAGTACTTGTGCTCCAAGGGCTCCAATAAATATGCCTATAGCCCCGCCGATAACGCTCATAACTAGGCCTTCAGCTAATATAGCTATTAGGACCTGTGCATTAGTGAAGCCAACTGCCTTCATGACTGCTATCTCCCTTATTCTTTCAACAACTGCCGTTATCATTGTTGAAGCTACTCCAGCTATAGCTACAGCAAATGCCGACAAGCTTGTGGCAAATGATATGAAGTCTACAGCTGCAACAATTGATCTTACTACATCAGCTATCCCCTGAAATGACACTATGTCTACGGCATTGCCAAATACATTCCTTAACTCACTTACTACAGTGTTAACTAAGCCTACTGATTCCACTAACACTAGTATGCCACTCCACCTACTTAATCCAAGAACTTTCCTCCCTGACTCAAGAGGCATAAATACTGTTGAATCAGGGCTCAGCATGAATGCTCCGCCGAATTCATCAAGTATTCCTGATACAACTATGCTCACCCTCCTAATGCTAATACCATTCCTTCCCTGAACATATGTAGTTATTAGTATAGCGTCCCCCACTCCATAGACTTGTACTTTTGCGTCATCAAATGCAATGCTATGTCCTACAACGGCATTTATTATTTCGCTTTCAGATGGAATACTTCCTTGAGCAACCTTTAGGCCCCCCATAGCCTCTAAAATCATGTCGATGGCCGTTGAATATATGAATACTTGTTTTTCAGCTCCTCCAACTTTAATGACGCCTTGAGTGCTATAGAAGGGCTCCGCTCTTTTAATTCCAGCAATAGTCCTAATAGTCTCTAAGTCTCTTTGAGTAAGCTCATACTCTCCTCTTGGAAATACGACTATTAAGTTCTGCCCCAATGACTCTATTCGACTAACTATGTAATCTGAATAGCCCGCTACAACGCTTGACATCATTACCATTGCTAAAGGCCCTATAGCTATGCCTACTATTGTAAGAGCTGCTCTCAGCTTTCTCTCACTAAGGGATTTTACCGCCATCCTAAGTACGTCAACTATGAATTGCGTTAGCAATTCATCCAGCCCTACTATTCACTGACGCTAATTCTACTGCTAAGCTTTCTTAAGTATCTGTAGAGCAGTAGGAGGAATGCTGTTAGAAAGGCTGCCACTATAGCTATAACTAAGTAGTGCTCTACTTCAAGGATAGGCCACTTCTGTGGAGGTTGAGTAGTTGTAGTAACTTGTACTTGAACTACTGTAATGTTGAAGCTCGTGGACTCAAGTCTATAGTATTCATCTCTATAGCTAATCTCTATGATCGCTTCTTTACCTGCAGTATTGTTTACACTTAGCTCTACTCTAAAGGCTGTTTGAGAGGCTGAATCAAGATCTCCCATAAATGTTGAAGCCCTTAAACCACCGTAAATAACAGCTACCTCTATGCTTCTAGCCGTAGCTAAACCATAATTGGCTAATACGCCGCTAACGACTAGCACGCTTCCCCTAAGATCTGCTTTAGCGCTAACGACTCTTAGATCTATGAATGGCTCTATAATTAATGACGTGGATGCATTAATGAACTTTTGATACCCTAACGCGTCCTTAAATAATACGCTCACCATTAGTGGTAAACTCATGTATCTGACAGTAGTGCCACCTACACCAGTCATAATGGTCAGCGGGTTATAAGCAAACTCTACTGTAAGCGAAGCCTCTCTCTCAATTCTACTCATGTAGAAAGCAGATTGAAGAGGTACTGCTATAGGGGATTGGGGAATTATATACACATAGACTTCATATATAGGTGAGTAGCCTTCATTAATTAAAGTAATGTTTGCAAACCCCACTCCCTGTTGAAACTTAAGTATGGGGGATGCTTTAACTACAATGAGCTGCGATGAGCCTAGCACTTCTATAGGTATTAGAACTCCCACTCTTCTAACGTTACTCCAGTGATCAACTATGTTTACATAGGCGTTGGCGTAAAAGACTCCCGGCTTATCTATCAATATGTTTAGAGGAATGTAGAATGTAAATACGTCGCCTACGCTAACCGACTGTGGAGCTTGATACTGTATATTTAAGTACCTAGCTATTTGTTGCAGCTCAAGTACTTGAGAAATACCGTAGGCCTGCTGTATTGGTAGATATCCTCCAGAAGCTATGGCTGCGTAAGTACTGTTGTTTAATGAACACGTAAAGCCGTTTGGAAGCTCTATTTCCAGAATGCTTCCGGAAATCCTTGGAATATTGTTGTTTCTAAAAGAGACCACTAGTGTAGCTCCATAAGAGCCAGGTGAAGGAGCTTGGCCAAGCCATGTTGGAGTAAGCAATTCTATAGCCCTACTATCATCATGGACCATTATTGGCACGTCGAAGTACTCAACCCAAGAGAGATCAGCTCCACCAGCTTCAACTACGTACTCTACTTCAAGAAGAGCACTGTATAGCCCTGGGAGAACCCCCCCTACGCTTATTGTAAAGCTTAGAACAGTTGTTGAAAGGCTATTCAACGGACCTGCATTATATGATGAAGCTTTGCTAGAGCTATTTACTGATGTAAAGCCATTGGGTAAGTGCAGTATAGCACTTATTCCTCTAACTGTGTAAGGCCACGTGTTGGCTAGCACTATTGTAAACGTAGCATTCTCTGTATTAGGATAAGTAGGCCAGTCATTAGACCACCTATATTCAATTAATTTTAAGCCTTTTCCAGCTGCATATTCTTCAACTTGTAGAGATATGATGAAAGATCTTTCGTAAAGCAAATGCGCGTTATAGCTTGTGACTACATAACTTATTGATAAGTTAAACGATACTTGGCCGGCCACAGCTTCAGCTAAGTCTACATATAGTGTAGTGCTACATGCATAACCTGGAGCTAGGCTCGGTGAACAAACTTCTCTTGATAGAACAGGCTTTACAGCTTCACTAAGTGGAGTCATATCTACAATAACTGAGCTAGCTGAATACCTCCCCCTATTGAGTACTGATATTGTTACTGGAGCCATTCTCTGGTGTTCAAGAACTGTAATGGGTTGACCGGCTCTACCCCAATACCAAGTCACTAACATTAAGTCTGGAGCATAGTTCTCGCCGCTATCTATCATTATAGGTGCTTCAACCACTTGCTTAAAGCCCACTAAAGCTCCTCCAACACTTCTATAATACTTGACTCTAAACACCAGTGTGTAAATGCCTGGGCGAGCATCGCTGAATACATCGACTAATAGCGTTAGATCGCATGATGAGCCGCCTGCTACGCCCATTGAGCAACCGCCATAGTCCTTGACTTTCAATACATTTGGGACTTCCACTAATTCAATAGCTACGCTAGTAATAGGCTCAGGCCTTAAGTTAATTAGTGTAGCCACAATCTCAAGATCGCGACTTGATGGAAGTAGAGGTGCATAAGCCCCCCTATATTGAGTTGTAATACGTGAAACTAGTAGCGAATAGTCTTTTATTAAAGGAACTTCAATTAAATGATCGCTTATAGCAATGTAGCTAGCTTCACTAGATCTAATGACCCCCCTTAAATGCAGTCTAATATTTACTTGAGGGACTGAGGCTTCAATATCTATATTGTTGAAGACTAGCGTAGCTACTTCCCCATAGCTTATTGGAGTACTTGAAGACCAAGACGCATTACTTGAGCCAACTACAGTGACTCCTGGAGTAAGAAACTCTAGTACTGCTACGAGTACAGCAATAGGATCTCTTGAGTAGCTTTGAACGCGAATGTATATACTTGAACCCTTACTCTCACTACTTGAGTATCCATTAAGCCACCCAGCGTCTATTATGCTAACATTTAAGTATGGTTTCTTAACTTCCAGCAAGGCCGTAATTGTCTGCGAAAACCATGATTCAGCTCCATTAATTACCAATATGCCTCTCGCAATGATGACTAAGGGGTAGAAGCCTTCATCAGCGTTAGTCAAATCCACGTTTGTAATAGTGAAAGTCATGAAGTCCCCGTAAGCATAAGATCCGCTTAAGCTATAGTTCCTAGATCTAGAGCCATCGCTGAACGCTATGGGAGGCGGTAGAATTACTTCAATGCACAGTCCTGTAGCTGAAACAGGCTTAACTAACTGCATTGTAAACGATGCTGAGCTATCAATGGATGTAGCATACAGTGGCTGTGGATTAGTTGTAATTGACACCAGGTTTAAAGGATGAATGTTATTGCTTAAAACACTAAGTGGTATGGAGTACTCTATGTAAACTCTATAGAAAGACCCATCGCGCGCTGAAGCCACTCCATCGATAGTTAGCTTAGCTATGTAAATCCCTGGGCTCACTTCAGGATCTATTGATATGCTTCTAAAGATCACTGTAGTCCTTGAACCTGATGCCACGCTTACTCCACTAACTCCAATTACTTCTGGAGAAAACCCGTTAGGTAAAAGGATCTTAACTAATGCATCCACTACGTTGACGGCGTCAAGGTTTTCAATAACTACCCCTAGATCAACTCCTTGAGTACCAGGGTACACTAGCCCACTGCTCCAGTAAGCATCTACTACTCCAAGAGCTAGTTGAGGAATGCTAACATTTAGTTGAATAATGTAGCTTTGATTGCTCCAGAATTCAGCTCCATTAGCTGTGCCAAAGGCTACTAAGTCTACTTGAAATACAGCCAGTCCTTCGCTGACTGACAACTCACTTGAAGTAATTGTAAGGAAGTCGCCGTAGCTGTATGGTCCACTTAATGTAGTTACGCAAATTTTTGAGCCATTAATGAACATTGCTCCATAGAGCGCCTTTACATAGACAGCTATGGCTTGTAAAACTATACCCCTACTATCCTGATGCTGCATTCTAATGTATAGTTTAGTCATGTTCATTCCTATAGAGGGTCTTGGCGAAGTAAAGCCGTAGTCTATTAAAACTACTTCTACTGCAGGAGGCTCAGATAACACTACATTGAATGAAGCTTCTATAGGTGATGAATACGTCACTCCATCATCTGTTATAGCAGTTGCAGTAAGCTTAAGTAAACCATAGTATGTGCCTGGGGAAGCGTCTTTAGCTATGCTTAAGCCGGCTGCAGTTATGATTGTATAGTCGTTTACACTCACTTCTCCAATAAATACGTTTACTTCGCTAGGCGTAAAGATCTGTGGAGGAAGTTGAATAATTCCAGAAGCACTTAACACTCTTGAATTGCCGCTGTTCCTTAAAACAATGTTTATGGATACACTGCTACTGCCTGGATAAGCATTGGGAGTCCAATAAGCGTTTTCAACAACTAACTTTACTGGAGGGTAGTGAGAGACTTCAATGGATACCCCGGTGACGTTATACGTAGTTAGTTCTCCATTTGCTACGTAATAGAGCGTTATTGTTGGATAATACGCTCCTGGAGCAATGGCTTTAGATACATCAATGTAGTACTTTAGTGTAAACGTTGCTCCAGGCTCCAGTAACTCTATCACTGAGTAATCAGTGTTATATGGTGGAGAACAAGTGGAGTAGCCTCTTGATGGAGAGAATCCCTGGGGGAGGTTTATGCAGCCGCTTAAGTAGCTTACAACGCTTGTCCCATTATAGAGGATGCTAACTAGTAGCTCTACCCGCATGCTCCCAGGATATATGGTTGGTGAGCCTGATTGAGAAGTATAAGCGTAGTCTAACAGTAGGAATTGACTGCTAGAAGCCGTCGTTGCCTGTATGTAGATGGGCTGCAGTAGAATACATATTAGTGCTAATGCCCCCCCAATCCTCAATGAAGATGCATTCACTAGCCTCACCCAACTTAATGTACTGTGTCTTAAATACTTTCCCAATTAAAAATGTCTTTGCATACAATCCTATGCTTTAATCATGGACTCTACTGCTTCATGGAGATGTTCTTTAAGGGAGTGCCTCTACACCTAGACTTAGATTTAACGTACTTCTCGCTTTCCACAGGGCAAACTACGCTATCGTGAGTGAACACACGAATAACGCATTCTATAAGCGCCTCAGTCTCCACTCACTCTTATGGGCAAAGTCCGTCGCGTAAGCGGGGGACTGCAAGCAGGCAAGTAAATGACGTTCTCTCAGTTCGCAGACACGACTTCAACGCTGTTCTCAACAAGGCGATTACTCTCTGTGCTCCTCTAATAGCTAATCGATTTACCTGCGGCATCAAGTGATCTCACGTGTTTTCCTTGAGCGCTCAGTCTTGAAAGTGCCTATAGAGTTTTCTAAGATGAATCAGTGCTCTTACGAGTAGCGACATTAGCTGTAAGAGAGGCAATCCTATACCTTAAGTCTTTATTGATGCAGCTTCATGGAGCTTTCTCAACGCTCTCCTAAGGCTCCTGAAGTTGTTTCCATGCCTAGTTTCCTCCTCTTGCACGCCATAGCTAGGCACTATTTTGCCGTAGTTTGTTGCAAGGGTCGTTTTCAATGAATCTATTGTGGAGCAACATATTAACGTCAACCTTAATTGACTCAGCCTGCATAAGGAGCGCGTATTGCACTACTATGCTCTCACCAGACTTAGCTATCTTCACAAGCACTACGTATGTGGATTAGCGTACAGCTATTAAGTCTATGGAGCTATGAATCAATTTCAATTCTACAGTGATTACTGCAGAAATCTATAAGTATCTAAGTGAAGTTAGTAGTATGAGGGGTTCATGGGGCATATGGATGAGTTAAAGGATATTAGGGAGTTCTGTAGGGATGAATATGAAGCATATAATATGTACACGCTTTTAGCTAAAAATCCTTTGGTAAGTGCGAGGATTAGGAGTACTATTGGCAAAGCTGCTTTAGATGAGCATAGGCACTACGTCTTTTGGCGTAGCATTGTTGGTGAGTGCTCATCAACTCCTTCAACTATTAAAAGGCTCTTGCTAAGCTTACTATTACCCCTATTTGGCGTAACAGTAACCATAAAGTTCATTGAATCCATGGAGAAGAACGCTCTTGAATCGTATGAGAAGATCTCTTCAATGAGGCCGGAGCTTAAGGAGGAAGTTGAGAAAATAATTAAGGAAGAGGAAGAACACGAGGCTTCATTTATCCTAGGGCTAGATGAAGGAAGAGTGAAGTACTTAGGGTCAATAATGCTCGGCATATCTGATGCCATAATAGAGTTGACTGGAATATACTCTGGTGCACTAGGTGTTTTCGTTAATACTTTAAGTGCTGGGCTAACAGGGCTTTTAGCTGGAGTATCAGCAGCTATATCAATGACTATAGCTTCATACGCTCAAGCAAAGCATGAAGTAGGTAAGGCTCCAAAAACAGCCGCTCTATATACAGGCATTGCATACCTATTAGTTGTACTGCTTTTAGCACTCCCGTACTTCCTCATTAATGTCATTACATCAGCTTTTGCAGCAATGATTGTGGCAGCTCTATTAGTGATAGCATACATGTCCTTCTATAGCTCAGTTCTCTTTAAGAGAAGCTACTTAAAGGAATTTATTGAAACCTCTGGACTAATGTTAGGAGTCTCCATACTGCTATTCGTGCTTGGAAACGTATTAGGGCAGTTATTCGGAGTAACCACTTCCATCCATTAATCTAATTAAAACTCTACTCCCCCAAGACACAGGCCTCCTCAACTCCCCCTGTTCCGATCAGTGTTAGTTACGTCCACGCAGACGCCTTCCTTCTGAAACATCAGTAGCCCATACTTGACCCTCAACACCCTCTCTAAGGGACCGCAATGGTGTTAAGAAGCTTCTTATAGCCTTAGTTTAAGTAGAGGCCTTAACTAGCCTATAAGGAACTCAACTATGCATAGAATCTTACTTCAACTAGCTAGAGTCGACGCTCCTCCCAAGCCTAGGCGCTCTTACTCTAGGGAGGCTTAAAGCATATAGGTATTGAAGCTTCACTAGCTCTAGGAACAGTATTGCCTCATGAAGGGAGGGGTGCTTTAAGAGCTTCAGAGGCCAGCCTCCATAGGGGAGAAGCTTAGAGCAGTAGTAGAGCTTAAAGGCTAGCTCTAGAGTTTGAGTGTAGAACACAGTCCTGAAACTAAGTGTAAGCCCTTGCCATTGGGCTTTAGCAATGCCTACGACCTGGGCGTGGAGTGGCTAGTAGCTAAAATGAATTACTCCGGTAGATGCGCAACCTATCCATAAACTACAATAACTTAGGATGAGGGGCGGGGGTCAGGTGACTACATATGGAGCTAGAGGAGAGATGCTATGCACTTATCTCTCTCAGGCTCTCTAGAGCCTACTATTGCTCCATCCCTTATAATGTATATTTTTTGAGCGCAGTTAGCTACTTCAGAGTTATGCGTTACTACAACTATAGTGTTGCCCAGCTTATTTACGTCAATAAATGTCTTTATGACTTTCCCAGACGTTTGTGTATCGAGGTTTCCAGTAGGTTCATCAGCTAGCACTATGCTTGGTGAAGTAACTATTGCTCTAGCTATAGCCACTCTCTGCTGCTGTCCCCCACTTAACTGGCTAGGCCTTTTATTAAGCCAGCTTAACTCACCACCTGCCTCAATTAAGGCTTTCTTAACTAACTCTATTCTCTTAGACCTAGGGATCCCCCTTACAATAAGCGGTAACTCTATGTTCTCTAGTACTGTGAGTCTTCCAACTAAGTTATACTGCTGGAATACAAAGCCTATCTTTTCATTTCTTATCTTAGCTACTTCCTTATCGCTTAGCCTAGAGGTATCAAGACCATCTATGTATACTCTACCTGAAGTAGGCCTATCAAGTAGCCCCATAATGTTAAGTAAAGTTGTTTTACCAGAGCCCGAGGGGCCCATTATTGCTATAAAAGCTCCCCTAGGGATAGTTAAATTCACGTCTCTAAGAGCCTTAAACTCCATTACACCCGTTACATAAACCTTAGTAACGTTGACAAGCCTCATCACTTCGCTAGCCATGAAAATTCACCGCATTTTCTAGGGCTTCCTCCATAATTTAAGGCACTATTAAATATGTCTTAGAAGGCAATTAATAAAGAGCTCCAGGCCGCTTTCTCTTCAACTCTTTGGGGAAGCTTCACACATGCTTTCTATAAAGGTGGAGCTCTAGATAGCATTTTTAAAGCCATTCTCCAGAACTAAAACCGTAAGGCAGCGTGTGGATGTAACTTGAAGCTACTTATAGGCATAGACATTGGAGCTACGTGGATTAGAATAGCGTTATCAAAACCTAGTGGAGAAATAATCAGTAGAACATCCTTTAAAACTCCACGTAGTGGGGGAAGGAGAACTGTAGCTGAAGCAATAATAAATGAAGTTAGAAGAAGTCTAAGTGAACACCTGCCTAATGTAGAGGCAATAGGAGTTGGAACTATCGGCCCCCTAGACCTTTCTAGTGGAGTAGTCTTTAATGCAGCTAACTTACCTATAAAGACATTTGACGTAGCTCAGCCGTTAATGGAGGAGTTAGGCAGACCCGTAATTATGGCCAATGATTGTGCAGCAGCAGTTTGGGGGGAATACATCTTTGGAGCAGGAAAAAACGTAGAGAACTTAATTTATGTAACCATCAGTACTGGAATAGGTGGAGGCATAATAGTTGATGGAAGTCTACTTGTAGGGAAAAGCGGAAATGCACATGAAATTGGGCATATAGTTGTAGACGCTAGTGGAAAAATGACTTGTGGATGTGGAGGGAGAGGTCATTGGGAAGCATACAGCAGTGGAGCAAACATACCTAGGCTAGCTTCAAGACTCATCGAGGAATGGCCTCTAAGCAGTTTAGAGAAAATGTCTAAAATATATGAAGCATACGCTAGCAACAGTCTTTCACCTGAGCTCATATATGCTGAAGCTAAAAACAACGATCCATTGGCATTAAAGATACTATCTGAAGTAAATAAGTACAATGCAGCTGGTTTTGAAAGCATTATAAATACATACGATCCAGAATTAATCACTATAGGAGGCTCCATAGCTCTTAACAACCCTGAATTAGTCGTAAAGCCCATAGTTAGCTATTTAAAGAGCACTAAGGGGCTGTTGACACAGCCCCCTGACGTAAGGCTGACGGAGCTTAGAGGAGACGCAGTAATCATAGGAGCTATAGCACTAGCTGCAATGCCCCCGCAATGCTTGCTTAAAAAACTCAAGTACTTATCTAAGAAGTAATGAACTCCTTCAGTTATAAAATATTGGAAAAAGCTCAGTGCAATGAAAACGCTATTAATTGACCACGCTTTTCCAGTCAACACTTTTTTCAATAACGTCAACTATTTCATTACCCTTTACCTTTAATGATTCAGGAGTTATAATGCTTTGAGCTTCACTTAATTTTTCAACAGTAGTATATGTATCGTATGGGACGAGTAGTACTGGAATACCTACTTCTCTAGCCTTCACTAATACTTTAATGGATGGATAGAGGTTCCCAGTCAATATTATTACGCTTGGCTTAGTCTCTATAGCTTGTAGAATTAGATCGCTTCTATCCCCTCCAGTTATTATAGCTGCATTTACAGCTCTCCTAAACCACTTTAAAGCATTCTCGGGACTCATTGCACCAATCAATACATCTTCAATAACGTTGCTCAGGAAGCTCTCTCCTTCAAGTACTTCTGCTCCAAGAGCTTCAACAATATCCCTAACTGTAGGCGCTAGTAATGCACGTCTTTCACTTATTATTCCAAAGACTTTAATTCCCGCACTCTCTAGTGCTGGCACCAGGAGTTCTCGTACTCTTTCAATGAATGGGGGTTGAACGCCATTTAATAGAACTCCATGGATTCTATAGCCATGCTTCTCCATGAAGTCTTCGTATAAAAGCACTTTATCGACAACTTGATCTATTGCTGCAATGCCTCTGCATCCTGCAATAAATATTACTTTTGAATTAAATAATTTAGCTAGCTCTGGGACACTGCATCCAATACTTAGTAGAGTCTCTGGATATCCATGGCTTTCTATGACTACTGCATCCTTTCCATCAATTATCCTCCTATAGCACTCCTCTACAGTTTCTCTGACTTCTTTAACTCTGCTCCTTAGCTCGATGTATCTATCGCTAAGCACTATAGGCGAGATTACTTCTATTGGTTCACTTAAACTTAAGGCCTCCTTTAAAGCAATCACGTCTGTATCAATGTATTTTCCTCCAGGGAGCTTCTTTCTGGCGATCGATATAGGCTTAAAGTATGAAGCTTTCAATCCTTCATCAATTAGCTTCCTTAATAATCCATAAGCTATAATTGTTTTGCCGCAGTAACCTAAACCAGTTATATATATGGATTTAACCACATTGCTTCACCTCTAGGAAAACACTACCTTTATGTCTAAAGCTATACAACCCTCTCCCTCATTATATACGAAGAGTGGATTAATATCCATTTCCACTATTTCAGGCACGTCCTGCACTAATTGGTTTAGCCTAAGGATGACGTTGACTATTGACGCTATATCTGCTGCAGCTTCTCCTCTAATACCTCTAAGCATTGCATATGCCTTTGTTTCCTTAATCATATCCATTGCTTCACTGGGCGTTACTGGCGTCAACCTAAATGATACGTCTCTAAATACGTTGGCATAAATTCCTCCTAAGCCAAACATAATCATGTGTCCAAAGACTTGGTCCTTAGTTAATCCAACAATTACTTCTCTACCTCTAGGAACCATTTTTTGAACAGTTACTCCATAAAGCATTGCTCTAGGAGCATACCTACTGACTCTACTTAAGATCGTTCTATAGGCTTCCCTTACTTCAGCATCTGAGTTCACATTTAATACAACTCCACCTACATCAGTCTTGTGAAGTATTTGTGGAGAAGATATTTTCAGTGCTACAGGATAGCCCATTTTATTAGCTGCATTAACGGCTTCATCCTCAGATTTAGCTAGAAACGCTGGTGGAACAGGTATGCCGTAAGCTCTCATTAGTTCCCTGGCTTCAACTTCTAAGAGCACTCTTCTACCATCACTTCTAGCGATACTTATGATTTCTCTAGCTCGTGAAGCATCAACATCATAGAACTTCACGTATCTCTCAACAGCTTTCTCTAATGCATCTAGATAATCCCTATACTTACATAGTCCACTTAGGGCTAGCACTGCTCTTTCAGGTAGATCAAAGCATGGGATTCCCTCACTTATCAGCATGTCTGCAGCTTCTCTAACAGCTTCTCCACCAATGAATGCAGCTATCACTGGCTTACCCGGATGCTTTCTGCTAACTTCTATTATAGCTTTAGCAGTCTCAATGGGCTCAGTCATGGCTTGTGGAGTCAATATGACTATTAATCCATTAACGGATTCATCGCTTAACACTATATCTAAAGCGCTTCTATACCTATCAGCTCTCGCATCACCCAATACATCAACTGGATTGTAAATAGCTGCGGCTAGAGGTAGCTTTGACTTCAAACTACTTATAGTGGATGAATTAAAGCTTGAGAGCCTTAAGCCCATTTTTAAACTTAGATCTGTAGTTATTATGCCTGGCCCTCCAGCATTAGTCACTATAGCTATGTTGTTTCCTGCTGGAATCGGTTGATTGCTGAAGGCTATTGCGTAATCAAATAGTTCACTTATATTGCTAGCTACTATAATTCCAGCTTTCTTAAATGCGACTTCATAGGCAGTGAACCCACCAGTCATAGCTCCTGTGTGGCTCATGGCGGCTCTTGCTCCAGCTTCAGTTACTCCACCCTTCAACACTACTATAGGCTTCTTCATTGATACTTGCTTAGCAATATCTACAAACTCCCTTCCTCTCTCAATAGACTCTACGTAGAGCAGTATTACCTTAGTATTCACGTCTTCACCTATAGTCTGTATGAAGTATACTTCATCTAAGTCAGCTTTATTCCCCAAACTAACGATTTTTGAAAATCCTATTCCCCTCTTAATAGACCAATCCAGTATAGCCGTTATGAGAGCACCGCTTTGGGATACAAAGGCTATTCTACCCTTTCTAGGCGTTACAGCTGCAAAAGTGGCATTCAATGGAGTGTAGGAGTCAATGAATCCCAGGCAGTTTGGTCCGAGAACCCTCATTCCGTATCTTCTAGCTATGTTTACAAGCTCTCTTTCTCTATCAGCGCCTTCGCCCCCTATCTCCTTAAAGCCAGCTGATATCACTGTTAAGTACTTTACTCCTCTTCTACCGCATTCTTCAGCAACTTCTATGACTGCTTGAGCGGGTACTGCTATTACAGCTAAATCAACTTCACTCGGCACTTCACTTATGGACTTATAGCACTTAAGACCTAAGACTTCATCAGCTTTAGGATTAACTGGATATATATTCCCGCCATATCCACTGTTAATGATGTTCTTAAGCAATGTGTAGCCGACCTTAGTTGGCTCTCTAGAAGCTCCTATTACTGCAACACTCCTTGGATTAAACAAGCCATTGCTCATCACTTATACACCTCGTTACCACTAATTGAGTAAGAGTTCTAAAACTTTACTTTCACATAAATCACTGAAGAGATCTATGGAAGTAGTTAAAAATTTAGTTTCAACAATACACCGTACTTTAAGTTTATTACTTCAAAGCTCTATATGCCGGACTATGCGCTAATACGGGGAGTTGATGATGCGTGAAAGTGAAAGCCATTTTATTAGATTTTGATGGAACTTTAGTTGACATGAGCTTTATGGGCGCGTATTTAAGAGATGTGAGGAGGCGCGTAGTTGAGCTATGCATATACGCAGGCGTTCATCCAAAGATCACTTTAAAGTACAGCGATCCATATGAATTATTCATTTCAATATATAGGGATCCAGTCTTTGCTGAGTCAGTGGGGGATAGAGCTAGCTCATTAATTCACAGCATCTCCAGTGTAATTGAGGAGTATGAGGAGAAGAGCATTCCATTCACTAAATGCATGCCAGGCTGCGCTGAGTTTCTCAAGGAACTTAAAGACCTTAACGTAAGAACATGCATAGTGACTCTTCAATCATTGAAGGTGACTAAAGCTATTCTAATGAAAGAGGGAGTACTGAATTACATAGACGCCATTTATGCACGTGACTCACCTGGAAAGCCTAAGCCCTTTAAAGATCACATTATTGCCTGCCTCAACGAATTCAGTGTAGATAGGAATTCAGCAGTAATGGTTGGAGATACTTTAATAGATCTTTCAGCGGCTGTAGAAGCTGGATTACCATTTATAGGTATTTCAACAGGCCTATTGCTTAAGGAGGAACTAATTGAAGCGGGGGCTAATGCAGTTGTAGAAGGACTTAGTGAGCTACTGTCATTACTAAAGGATAGCGGTTCATTACCAATTCATGTAAAGTAGGAATTCACTTGGAGACACTCTTGATTCAAGAGCTCTTGCTTCAGCCCTCTTTACCTCAATGTACTTTTCAATGAGTTCTCTAGGAAAAACAGGCTTAAGGTACTCATTGTCTACTTCAAGTGAGTCAAGTGCTTCACTAAGACTTCTAGGGAGATTCTTTAACCCCATACTCCTTATGCTACTCTCACTCAACTTATATAGCTCTGCATCAATAGGTGCTCCAGGCTCGAGCTTTCTCTTCAATCCATCTAAGCCAGCCATTAATGCAGAGGCTATAGCAATGTATGGATTAGCCGTTGGATCAGGAGCTCTGAATTCTATTCTTGCATCATTCATAGAGTTAACGTATGGAACTCTAACTACAGCACTCCTATTCCTATAACCCCAGGCTAGTACTGTAGGTGCTTCAAAGCCTGGGACAAGCCTTTTATACGAGTTAACTGTTGGGGAAACTAATGCAGCCAGCGATCTGCCGTGCTCAATAATGCCCCCTATGAAGTACTTGGCTTCCTCACTAATGCCACCGTCACTACTGAATACGTTTCTTCCATTGCTCCACAAGCTTATGTGAAGGTGCATGCCTGAACCACTCAAATCTTCAATAGGCTTAGCCATAAATGTAGCTACGTACTCCAGCGATTCAGCAAAGCTCTTCGCTAAGTACTTAGTTAGAACAATTGAATCAGCTGCATCTTTCATTGAAGAAGGCTTAAGCGATACCTCAAGTTGATTTGGCGATACCTCGTGGTGATGAACCCTAATCCTCAACCCAGCTTGAGAAAGGAGTTCAAGTAGCTTCTGCCCAAACACTCTCACTTCACTAGAGCCGCGCAGTCCATACATATTATATGGTCTTGGTATAGTCACTCCTTCAAAGCTATTTACCTTAAGGATTGCCCTCCCAGGCCTCACCACTACCTTGACTTCCTTAAATACATAGAACTCTAACTCTACTCCAATCAATGCCTTGTAGCCGAGGCCTTCAATATATGCCGACAATTTATCCATGAGGCTCCTGGTATCACTCCAAAGTGCTTCTAGAGGACTTCTTACATTAGATAAGGCGACTTGTGTTTTACCAACAGTCTTTACTGTGCCTAAATCAATTGACAGACAGAGATCGCTTAACTCAACTGGCAGTACATTTATGGATGAGCCATCTATGCATAGAGCACTCTCTTTACTTACATCATTGCACTTAACTGTTATTACGTGAGTTCTGCCAACTACATCTACGTAAAGGACTTCAATATTCCCCCGATCATCATTCGCATCCAATAACAACATCCTCAATTAATGTCTTACAGCTTAGAGTAAGGATTGGACAGTAAAAGAATTTTTCCACAAATATGTACGAACACTTATTTAGTGCAGCTTGCTGACAATTCTCGAGGAGGTGTAATAGTTATTGTGAGTAAGCCTTTAGATGAAATAGATCTGGAGATACTTAGAGCACTAGCCTTAAATGCAAGGATTAGCATTAGAGAGCTTGCTAGAGAACTTAATAGATCTCCATCAACTATTCATGAAAAAATACGGAAGCTAAAGAGAATGGGTGTAATAACTGGATTCACTTCTCTGCTTAACTACAAAGCCCTTGGCTATACAATAAATGCGCTAACCCTGCTGCAAGTTGATGGAGCGAGCATTGAAGAATTGGAGAACTCTCTTGCTAAAGAGCCATGCGTCAGGTGTGTATACGATGTAACTGGTGAATACGATGTAGCAGTAATTTCCTCATTTAAGAGCGTTGATGAACTCAACAAGTTTATTAAAAGGCTAATAAGTAAACCATACGTTAAAAGGAGCGTCACGAGCATTATACTTAGAGTAGTAAAGGATACTCCTCATTTAGAGAGCTTTCTAAAAGGCGAGCGCCACGTGGATAAGCATTGATGAACGGCTAAGAAGTCATAGCACTCTTACCTCAACGCCTTTTTCCACTAACTTAGCTAAAACATATGTGAACACGCCTTCATTTATTCCAATAAATTCCGGCAATACTACTCCTCTCACATTCCACAACTTATCTATGAGGAGAGCTCTTACAACAGCATATAGAGTTAAGCCTTCCAAGCTATGAGATGCAGAGATCTTGTTTAAGCAATCGTATGTAGCTTTTATAAAGTACTCTACTTCCTTGATCAATCCCTCAATAGCGCCTCTAGACTTTACATAAAGCAAAAACTCATGATCTATGCCTATGAACTTCCCTAATTCCACCCCCAGCTCTTTTTTAAGAAAGAGCTCTGAACTACTTGGCTTTGCTAGCAGTAGCGCTTTAAGCTTCCTTAAATTCTCCACTACGTTAAAACACACCAATCTGAAGGTACTTATAGATGCACTTCTAGCAATGTTCCTCACGCTATACGTTAGTGTTCCAAGCCTATCTACGCGCACTGCCCATAAAGATCCTGCTCTTGGAACTTCAATGGAGCTTACACTACTCAATGGATCTAGATCTATGGGGACTCCATTAACTATTGCCTTAGCCTTAGTTGAGCATACACTTAGGAATTCTTCAATGGAGCTTATTATTGCAGTACACTCAGCTTCTCTAGATTCCTTAGATAATTCTCCAAAGTATATGTTTAACTCAAGTAATTCCTCCATCAGTGACATTATTCTTCCAGCAATAATATTGCTTAAGCCGGGGACTACGCTTAAGCAAGGTATGAATATTGAGCTGCATTCATTGAAGCTCAATTCACCAGGATCTTCTATTACTTGTACTGTACTAATGAAGTTCTTGCATAACTTCTTACTAATGAGGAATGCTCTGCGGCTAAAGTCCTTAGGTAAAGAAGTTACTACTAAATCAGATTCCTTAATAATGTCCTCCAATAGTTCTTCATTTAAACGGCTTACTCTATTGGAAGTTAAAGGAGTTGTAGCGTAAGTTAATTCTTCAAAGTTAACTCCATCACTGGCTAGAGCATTTAGGAAAGCTCTAACAGCTGGATTAACTCCAATTATTGCTATCCTCAAGGCGATTACACCTGGGCTAATCCAACAGCTTCTTCAACGCCTTTTAAATTCATTATCTTAAGCCACTCCTCTAATCCCTTCAATATACGGGCAACTACTTCTCCCCCCTTCATCAATGCTGTACCTACTTGAATTGCCCTAGCTCCAGCTAAAATCAGTTCTGCTGCATCACTCCACGTACTCACCCCTCCACAACCAACGATCTCTGGTTTAAGCTCTCTGTAAACTTCATACACAACTCTTACGACTATTGGATGTATTGGAGGCCCCGATAGCCCTCCAAATACATTTGATAGAACTGGCTTAGCCGTATAGACGTCTATAAACATGGCCTTAACAGTGTTTATTAATGTGAGTGCTTTAGCTCCAGCACTAAGAGCTTTTTCACACGACTTAACTATTGAATCACTTAAGCCTAGCTTAGCTAGTATGGGCTTTGTAGTTATAGAAGCTACATTTTTCGTCACTGAATAAACGTTATGGGGATCGACGCCTATCTCTATGCCATACCCTTTTGTATGAGGGCAGCTGAGGTTTAATTCAATAGCATCTACGCCTGCTTCATCTACAGCTATAGCTACTTTAATGAATTCATCCTCATTCCTTCCACCAATGCTTGCAATTAAAGGTACTTTCAATGCCTTAGCTCTAGAGACCAAAGACTTCACTGCTCCTACACCAGGATTAGCTAATCCAACAGCGTTTAACACTCCTCCATTTGGAAGCTCAATGATTATAGGAGTCTCATAACCCTCCCGCGGCTGTAGAGTTATAGTCTTAGTGACAACTGCAGATACATTATAACTCACAAGTATGTCTATGTGCTCAGGCGAGCTGCCTAAAATGCCGCTTGCATTCATCACTGGGTGCTTCAGCGATAATCCAGCTACGCTAACTCCAAGAAGCATTTACTTTCACCACCTCCGTCAAAGGCATTGGCTTAATGCCTTCAAGGAATTCGCCGTTCATATAGATGACTCTTCCTCTAACTACTGTCGCAAGTATTGAGCCTTTAAATACTGCTCCATCGTATGGAGTGTTTTTAGCTTTTGAAACCATTTCCAGTGATTTAACGCGGGTTTCACTACTAAAGTCAACTACTGTATAGCTAGCTATGCCTCCCGGAGAAGCGTCGCCAAATAAGCGTAATTCAAGAATCTCTGAAGGACCCTTTGACAAGAGCCTTACAACATCGTTTAAATCCAGCTCAGCCTTCAACGCTAAGTTTAACATGGCTAGTGCAGCGTACTCTATGGATGCTATACCTGAAGGGCATTCAGCGAAGTCAACGCTCTTTTCATCAATGCTGTGTGGAGCATGATCTGTGGAAATAGCATCTAAGTACTTAACGAACTTCAATAGCGATATAGGCGTCTGTGGATGCCTAAGCGGGGGATTCACTTTAGCTATACAGCCACTCCTCAATTCATCAATCGAGCTTAAGTACAAGTAATGAGGACAAGTATCTACTGTAAACCCCATTTTCTTAGCCACTAGAAGCGTTAATGGATTAGTCGCGTGAGTTATATGAATCCTTACATCCCTCCTCAAACCTATGCTTACCAAAGTTGAGTAAACTCTTTCAACAGCCTTTAACTCCCCCTCTATAGGTCTACACTTCCACCTAGAGCCAGCTCTACACTCATTTATGAAGTAAGGGTCTTCAGCATGCACAATTAACTTAAGCTTCTCTACATTCATCGATAGTACTGTGCTGAGCAAGTTAAAGTCCTCTGGAAATATCTTTACTCCCACTACACCTGGATGCTTCAGCATTTCAACTACTTCACGGGTTCTCAGCGAAGGAGCTATCCAAACACCATAGTCTACACACGACTTATTGTTAAGGGACTCCAGCTTCATTCTAAGGCTTTCAACGCTATTCACTCTAGGCTTAGTGTTAGGCATGTCTACTACAGCTACGTAACCTCCTTTAGCAGCAGCTCGCGTACCGCTTTCCTCATCCTCTTTATAACTCAACTCTAAGCCCCTTAAGTGGCAATGTATATCTATGAAGCCTGGGAAGGCCACTCCCTTACTTAAGTCTACGTGCCTATCTACACCTTGAATTCTTTTAAAGCCATAGAGTCTCTCAGCTACGACTCCGCTATGTATTACTAAAGTTAATGGAATTACATCCCCTCTATAAAAATACCTAATCCAGAGGCTATCCATGCTCAAGGTAATCAACTACTTGAGAACACCTGTAGAGAGGGCCATCCACGCAGAGAAGTGTTGGCAGAGGCTTAAGTGAGCACGTGCCGCATAAACCTATGCCGCACTTAACTATTGACTCTAGGACTACTAAGGGATCTATTTCTATAAGCTTACTGCAGCCTTCGCGAAGCATTTCAGGAGGCCCAATTAATATGACTCTATCCCAATTTCCTTGGCTAATTGCTTTAGGCGCAACATCAATAGCTGTACCACAGTAGCTTGAAGAGCAATCTTCAGTTGCTACATAGAAGAAGCTTGGCTTAGCCCCTTGAAATAACTCGTTTTCACTGATAACTTCGCTAGCTCTCCTCACTCCCCAAAGCACGCCTATAGAGGACTCTGTTCTTAAAGCAGTTCTCACTAAATATGGGATTGGAGCTATTCCAACTCCACCGGCTATAACTAATACTCTTTCTCCTCTACGTAAATTCAAACCCCTTCCATACGGGCCCCTCACCCCTATGAATCCCGTTGTTTTTGAAAGAGCTTCCGTCCCCCTCCCCCTAACTCTAAAGAGTATGGTTAGTAAGCCACTTACGTAGTCTGAGATAGACATAGGTACTTCCTTAACTCTTGGGATCCAAACCATGATGAATTGGAATGGCAGCGGATTAATGCCTAGATCATCCATAAGCTTAAGCTTCATTCTATAAATATTCTCCCCAAGCTCCTCTACACTAATTACTTTAGCGCTTCTAAAGCTCATACTTTAATCAACCTATATAAATCGTCTTCAGCAATCATTGTGCCGCAATAGCTGCACTGCATAGTGATCGGCTTACGGGAGAGCACTCTAAACCTACTCTTTATAGGTTCATTGCTTTTGTTAGTTATGCAAGTAGTATTTGGGCATACAACTATTTCCTCAACTACTTCAGGTATTTCCACGTTAAATTTCTTAACTACTTTAAAGTCTTCAATTATATTTATGGTAGCTGTTGGTGCAATTAGAGCTATAATGCTTACCTCATGTTGCCCCAGGAACTTCCCCTCTACTTTAATTATGTCTTTTTTACCCAACTTCTTGCTTTCAACATTCATTATGATTGCTGTTCTAGTTCCTTCACGACCACTTAATCCAATTATCTTCAACACATCGAGAGCTCTTCCAGCAGGTATATGATCTATTACTGTCCCAGCCCTTATTTTTGAAACAACTAGTGTTGGCTCACTCACAGTTCACCACCTAAAACCATAGCTAGTAGAGCCATTCTCACCGGCACTCCTAGTGAAGCTTGTAGAAAGTATGCAGCATGCTCAGAGCTATCTACTGAAAGCTCTATTTCATCAACTTTAGGTAGAGGATGCAGTATTTTAAGTGAGCGCTTAGCTTTCTCAAGGAGTTTTAGCGTTACTTTGTAAGTGCCCTTAGCTTTCTCATACTCAGTTGGATCTGGAAATCTCTCTCGCTGAACTCTAGTTACATACATTACGTCAACTTCTCTAATTACATCATCCAGCTTACTCAACTCCTCAAAGACTATGCCTTTACTCTTTAAAAGCGAAATTACTTCAGGCCTAGCCCTCAGTATTGGCGGTGACACCAAGTATACTTTCAATGGCTTAAAGAGAGTTAAAGCATAAATGAATGAAGTAGCTGCTCTACCATACCTAAGGTCTCCCACAATTGCGTAAGTTAAACCATCTATTTCGCCAAACAATTCTCTCACCGTATATAAATCGATCATGGCTTGAGTAGGGTGATGCTGCTTTCCATCCCCACCATTTATAACTGGGTTTAAAGCTATTTCAGATGCAAACTTAGCTGCTCCCTCAAGCCTATGCCTTATAACTATTAGGTCGCTGTAGCTATCAAGCATCCTCACAGTATCAGCTAAGTTCTCCCCCTTAGCAATACTTATTGACTCTTCGCTTGAGAACCCAATAACGTCTGCGCCAAGCTTTTTAGCAGCTACTTCAAAACTCATCCTAGTTCTAGTTGAAGGCTCAAAGAAGGCTAAGGAAACCACCTTGCCTTCAAGAAGCCTTAGCTTTCTATTAAATAGCTTTCTAGCTTTATCGCTTAACTCAAATAGCTCCTCTAACTCCTCTCTCTTAAAGTCAAGTATGGATATTACGTCTCTACCCATGAATGAACTGTTCAACGCGCCCGCTCAAAAGCAGACTGTCTACTTAGTATAAAAACTTTAAGCTTGCTTTAAGGGCGCGCTTTCTCCATATACTCAATTAACTCCCTTAGCAAGGATTCATCAATTATTCCAGCTTTGCATAGTTCAGAGAATATCTCTCTAGCTGTAGTTAAGCTAAAGAACTTTAGCCCAAGCCTACTTAACCTCTCTCTAGCTCCCTGCTCTCTATCAACGATCACTATGGCTGCAATAGGCTTAGATCCTGCTGAAGTTAATGCATTCCAAGCCCTCTCTATAGAGCCACCAGTTGTAGCTACGTCATCAACTATAGCTGTCTTTCTGCCAGCTACATCTCCTTCAACTAGCGACTCCATTCCATGAGCTTTCCTCTCACTCCTAATATATGCAAGAGGCTTCTCCGATAACGCAGCTATGTAGGTAGCCAGCGGTATTCCAGCAGTTGCTACTCCAACAATTGCATCTACTTCTCTAACAACATTGAATCTCTCAATTATTTCTAATGCAACTCTTTTAGCTAACTTTGGGTAGCTGTAAAGCCTCCTAAGATCTATGTAGTAGGGGCTATCAATGCCTGACGTTAGCTTAAAGCGCCCGAACCTTATCATTCCGTATTTATAGAGCTCTATTGGGAGCCAAGACATTCCCTCACCTTCCTTTCCTGTTCACTAAGAACTCTCAGTGCTTCAGCACTGGGACTGCTTGAAGCAACAATAGTCCTGCCAACTATCTCATAGTCGGCTCCTGCACAAATAGCTGTACCAGGTTGAGCTCCCTGTACTCCTATGCCAGGTGAAAGTATCTTAATTCTATTGCCACCTAATTCCCTAACTCTCCTAACTATGTTAGGTCTAGTAGCTGGTGCTACAACCCCCCACGCGTTTAGAGATAGCGTTAGCTCCATGAACTCCTCGAGGTGTCTATCAATAAACTCCTCTGAGCCTTTATGACTCATTGAAACTACTAAAATTAATTTCACATCCAGCTTCTCACATTCCTCCATGAGCTTATCCAAAGCTCCTGATCTACCTACAAAAGCATGCGCGATCACTGCATTTACTCCAACTTCACTAAGGTCTCTTACAACAGAGGCCATTATGTCTCCTATATCAGCAAGCTTTAAATCAGCTATCAGCAAGCCTGAGTAGTCATAGAAGATCTTTTTACATCCATTAATACCTGCTTTAGTTAATAGAGGTACGCCAATTTTAAAGCCTGCAACTAACCTCCTTACTCCATAAATTACTTCCCTACCCCAGTTAATTACATCCCCCTTCTGTAAGGGGTCTAGAGCTACTATTAACATGAAGCCCTCTCAATCGCTATCGTTTTTCAAGTATATAAAGTTCTAAGCTATTTAACCTCCCCCCGCCTTGATTTAGAGATACATCCCCTCCTTATTAGAAAGTGATGAGTTAACGAATCGCTTCACTTAGCTCCACTATAGTTCCTTAAACACTTCTCTAGACTACTCGCTTCAATATATACTTCACTCATGTTAAGTGCGCTTACTACATCTCTAACACTTATGCCTCTATTGCTAGCCAGTATATCCCACAAGGTTTCTACAAGGGACCACGGGTAATATATCCACTTCCACTCCTTTAATTCAGCGATGTAGTAGTCCGGCCTATACACACTCTTAGAAGACTTATAGTGTATTACTGCAGTCCTTACTTCAAAAGGATCTAGTTTTCTCAAGCAATCAATAGTGTTCACCATGGTGGTTCCTGTGTCAACTACTTCATCCACTATTAAAACCCTCCTCCCTTTGATAAGTTCTACTGGTAGATGAGCATTTATCAATGGCTTGCTGCCAATGGCTTTGCCATGCATATAGAGAGTTGAGCGCACAGCGTATAGCTCGTAAACTCCCAGTACATCGCTCACTATTCTAGCCGGTATCAAGCCTCCACGCGATATTGCAACAATTAGTTGAGGCATATAATTGCTCTCCAGGACTTTCATTGCTAGCTCGTAGCAATACCTTAATGCAGTGCTCCACGGAATGTAGATAATTGACGATAGATCCATGCAATCGCCCGACGCCTATTCATACTCTATTGTTGCTGGAGGCTTTGGAGTTACATCATAGCCTACTGCTCTAACTTCAGGGCTCTCTAGTAATTCTTCAGCTAACTTAAGCAATAGGCTTCGCTCAATTACAGGGACGCTAGCCGTCATATAGTCCCTGGTTTCAACGATTCTTATTGCAACAAAGTAGTTCCCGCTATCCTTAGAGGCCAAAGATGTTAGGATGTGCGGGTGCTTCACTACATCAAACCATTCATGTAACTTAACTGCATTACGCTCATCGAAGCCTTCAACTAGGATCGGGTGGCCGTAGACTCTTGAACCACCAACTACTCCCGTTGTCTTCACTGAAAATACTTTAAATAAGCTGTTACCTAAGTAGCCTTCATTAATCACATCGTGTTCCCAAACAGCTGGGAAATACTGGCTGTAGCTACATCCACTAAGCATTTCATCAACCACCCTAGTTGCATGTTTTACTAAGCTTAGCTTATCTCTATTGAATTTCCCAACAGCTCTAATCAATAGCCCCGGGCCTGGGAAAGGCTGTCTTTGAACTATTGAGTAAGGCACTCCGAGATAATGTGCGAGTGCTCTAACTTGATCCTTATATAGATCTCTCAGTGGCTCAATGATTTTCACGCCGTACTTAAGTAATAGTTCTTGAGTTAAGACGTTGTGTTGCGTCTTTACTCCTCCAAGGGTCTCAACAACATCCGCCTTAGTAGTTCCTTGAATAACGTGGCTGCACCCATGTCTTCTAGCTATATCGCTTACTGCACTATAGAACAAGTCTTTGAAAGCCCTTCTCTTCTCCTCTGCATCACTTAATCCATCTAAGTTACTCACTATGAAGTCTGAGTAGTCATATATTGTCAAGTCAATTAATCCACTTAATGCATTTCTAACTGCCTCAGCCTCTCCATACCTCATGAGGCCAGTGTCTATGAATACTGGCACTACTTTATCTTTCAAGACCATTTTAGCAATAACAGTTGCAGTTACACTATCTACACCACCGCTTACACAGGCTATTGCGCAATCCACGTTGTTGTAGTTCCTCTCTAAGTAACTTAAAGTTGCTTCTATAAACAATTTAGGGTTGAACAACTTTAACCCCAGCATTCTTCTTAAAGTCTAAAACACTTCCTTAAACTTAAAAATACACATGCTACAGGATGCCTTTAGTACATAGTTAAGAGCTTTTAACTCTCAACTTTATGAATAGTGCATAGCTAGATGCTGTAGTAACTCTTAGACTCCACTAGTTGCTTTTACACAATTCTTTTCTTAACTTCTTCAATTAAACTCAAGATCATTTTGAGCATTTTCTCCTCTTTCTCAGGACTCACTCCTTCAACCATTACTTCTACTATGGGTTCGCTTGGAAGAGGCCTTATGTAAGCCCACCCAACATCTTCCTCAATTACTTTAATTCCATCTATTGATTCTACTTCCTTCCCCTTAAGTTCATTGAAGAGTGTCCTCATAAATACCCCCCTATAGTTGTATGGAACGTGGATCCTTACCTTCTCCCTATACGGCTCAGGTATTTCATTCACTAACTCGCTCAACTTTACTCCCTTACTGCCTATGTACTCAAGGATTTTAAGAGATGTGTATATTGCATCAGGACCCGGGTGCAGCCATGGATATATAAATCCTCCTCTGTCATCTATTGCTAATACAACATTGCTGTATTTTCTAATGGCGTCAGCTACACCCCTTAGCCCAAGGCCTGCTCTCACTATTTTCCCACCAAGCTCATTAATGTACTTCTCAAGGATTGTGGAGGCTGTTTCCGGCACAATTACTATACCACTTCTCTCCTCCAATACAGCTTTAGCTATTAGTATGGCTGCTACCTCTAAATTGATGGATTTTCCAAGATCATCTATTACTAAGAGCTTGTCTCCATCGCTATCGAATATGAAGCCGGCAGCCAAGTTCATTGATGGAACAACTCTTGATAGGAACTCCACTGAAGTATTTAATGGAGCTTCCTCTGGAGGCAGCACCGGGCTTTCTTCACGGCAGTTTATGAAGAATGCCTGTGCATTAAGCTCATTAGTTATAGATGTCAGTGGTTGAGCTACAGTTCCATAGAGGCAGTCGACTAAGAACTTCCCAGCTTTTCTAACTGATTCTCCATTGATTTCATTAACAAGCAGCTCTACGTAGTAATTCACGTGGCCTCTCAATATTGTTAATACGCCCGTTTCATTTGCAGTAACTCTTCTGTAAGACTCCTTGAAGAACGCTGCCTCTATAGTTCTAGCATCACTGCTTCCAATGAATAGCCCGCTTCTATCAAAAATCTTTACCCTAACTCTAGCTGGTTCATAAGTTAGTGTTGACACTATTATTCCTGCATCGGCTTTTCTGCTAACTATATAGTTAACTAATACTGGGAGAGGCGTTAATCCAAGCTCCTCAACTCTAACTCCAGCCGACAATAGACCCGATATTATTGCGTATGCTGCTGCTCTTGAAGTAGAGTAGTTATCGTAGGCTACAGCAACTCTACTCCCACTTTTAACCCATGAACCTACAGCTAAACCTATTTTAGCTGCATGCTCAGACGTAATCTCTATGTTTGCTAAGCCAGTAATACCCCATGGATCCACTAAGTTCTTATACCATCTAATCCCCCACTTAAGGCTTGTTGAAACAGTTGTATATGGATCAACTATTTTTGAAGGCCAAATCTTTACTCCAGGCTTAACAATTGATCCCTTCCCTATAACGGTCTCATCACCTATTATGCAGTCCTCACATATGTAAGCGTGACTCTCCACTCTAGCTTTTTCCCCAATTATAGCACTATTTACTTGAGCAAAGGATCCTACGTATACGTGATTCCATAGAATGCTTCTTTCAATAACAGCATTGTGATCTATGATGTTGTTTAATCCAATCACTGAGAAAGGCCCTATTCTACAGCCCTTTCTAACGACTGTTTCGCCACCAATTACTACTGGCGGTGAAATATCTGCTTCTCTAGATACATCTGCTTCTCCCTGAACATAGACTCCTTCACTAACTTCTCTTCCAAGAGATCCTCTAGGCACTGGGGCTTTTCCACTAAGTACATCTAAGTGCACTTCACGATACTGCTCAAAGCTTCCTATGTCATTCCAATAGTAGTCGTCTGCCCTAAATCCATATACCTCCATGCCTCTTTTAATTAACTCAGGAATTAAGTTCTTTGAGAAATCGTACTCTAAGCCTCTTGGAATAAGCTTTAAAGCCTCAGGCTCAACTATGTAGACCCCCATGTTTATTAAGTCACTGAATACTTCACCCCAGCTGGGCTTCTCAAGGAATCTAACTACCTTTCCATCGGTGTTTAAGAGGGCTATGCCGTATTGAGTTGGGTCAACGGCCTTCCTTAACGCTATGGTGAATACTGAGCCTTTTTCTTTATGATATTTAAGCATTCTCCCTAAATCTATGTTTGTAAATAGATCGCCGCTGAAGACTATTGCTGTGGAATCAGAGCCTAATTCATCGTAGAGCTTTCTTACTCCACCAGCTGTTCCAAGAGGCTTTTCCTCAACGCTATAGATTATCTCTAAGCCCCACTTAGAGCCATCGCCAAAGTAGTCGATGACTGTGCTAGGCAGGTAGTGTAAAGTGAATCCAATTCTATTTACGTTAAAGTTCTTTAAGTGTTCAACTATGTACTCTAGGAGAGGTTTATTGAATAATGGTACCATGGGCTTAGGCCTATTAGCTGTAAGAGGTCGAAGCCTAGTGCCTTCTCCACCAGCCATGACTATTGCATTTAAATTCAACATATACACCAATAAGCCTGGGAACACAGTACTAAAGTAATGTTATTAAGCCCTGAGATAAATACTTTAAGAGAGTGATGAACGAACCCGAGGCAGAGCTGTAAGGCTGTGAAGAAGGTCGGCGAACCTGATAACTGATTTAAGGACAGTAGCCACAGCAACTATTAAGAATTCTTAAGTTTAAAAGCTTGTAGTTTATAGAGAATGCTGTGACTTAAGTCTAAGTGTGATGAGGCTTAGTAGGGAGGCACCCTGAGCGGGGATGGCTGAAAGCGCCCTGCTGAAGCATTCCCATTTGTCTCCACACATTAGTTTTCGTCAATTGATGTTCCTCCACATCCAGGGACTCCAGCCTCGTTCACGCGGGCTCAAGTATTCACGTGTCTTCATGAGCAGCCGTTGAGCCTTAAACAGTGCTTGGAGCTCTAAATAAAATAAATATGATGGTTGCAAAGCACAAGGATAAATCGTAAGAGAGCCGGGGAAAAAGCCTACGCAAATGCCTATGAAAGAGCCTAATGAGTTGCTACTTCTACTAACAACTTAACTCTGCTGCATGTAATGATCGCTCTTTATAAATTACAAGGATATCAATGACGTTCCATCATATGGACTATGAGCAGCTTTTAGATTTAACCTTTAGTGAAACAGTCTATAGCGCAGAGGCTGGCATAGGAGAAAATGAATAAGAGCGCTCATAAAGTTAATGAATGTGCACGGCTTTGAGAATTCGCTTAAATGCGTTTAGAATATCATAAGAATTTCGTAACACCAATAGATGTAAGCTGAAAACTCTCTAAACTCAAACATCGATACTGGACTTGCTAACTTTTTACTTTAACACTGAAAGAAGAGTTAACGGAAGTATGCGTTCCACCGCTAGGAGCTCGATCTTTAAATGCTTTCACGAAGTTTAAAGCTGTTGTAAAGCATTAAAGCTTTGAAGCAGAGATTACGCGTTGAGCAATAGTTGCCATAACTATAGTCAACAATAGTATTGCTGTTAAAATGCCTAGCTGGCCTGTAGAGGCAAAAATGTACCCTGAAGTAGCAGCACCTGCTAAGCTAGCTAATTCACTAAGTACAGTGTACATTGCTGTCCTATAGCCTGCAGTAGCGTTTACAAAGGCTGTGTATATAGCTATATCTATGAATACGTTAGTTAAGTACACTAGCGTTATTGAAATGGAGAGCAGCGTTGGACTTGGCCCAAGGCAGAGCAGTGCTGTTGCTGAAACAGCTCTTACAACTAGTGAAACTATCAGTAAAGTTCTACTCTTCTCAGAGAAGTCTATTGGTATAGCGCTTAAGGCTGTGGAAGCTATTACTTTAGCTGATCCATAGATAGCTAGAGCTCCATCAATTCCTAAGCCAAGTACTTTCAGGAGGAAGTATGGAAGTGGAGTGAATAAGTATTCATTGCTTATTCTCAAGCTAATTAATGAGAGAGCTATTGGAGTTAAGCTTACTTCAGCCCCCATGCTCCAAATCCTTTGGAATATATAGTAACCTGTAGGCGTGTAGAGGCTTTGATAACCAAGGGCTGTAATAGCTCTTGCCGGCAATAGGATTCTATGAAGAGTCTTCTCCAACTTAGTTAGCGTTCTCTCAATAGGTAGTAAAGTCTTTGGAGCTGTAGCTAAAGTAGCTACTCCAAATAAGCTAGCGATAAAGGCTAGTAAAGTTAAGTTATTTAAAAGCGCTTTAAAGCCAATGCTTGCAATAGCTAAGAGCAGGAGTCCTTCAATTAATGCAATTAATTGAACATACCTTCTATTCACGCTGCTCCACTTAGAGCTGTCGTTAGCCTCTAGTAGAGCAGTAATTATTGCTAGCCTAGCGGTAGCTAGAGATACTGAGTGCGCTACGAAACCTAAGGATAAGTAAGCTATGCTAGAAGCCTTAGTTAAGATAGCTATTGAGGACGTAATTAGGATTACTGACGACATAAGCAATTCCTTTATGAACCCCTTATTAGAGAGCTTTGACGCTAAGTACGCTGAAGGAATGTACGCTAGAGTCCATACAGCATTAAGCAAACCTATGGCAATAGCGCTTGCGCCAAGAACTACTACTGCAAATAAGTTGAGTATTAACTCAATGACGTTAAGCAACCCCATATAAGTGCATGCAAAGACGAGCTGCATAAGCGCCACCAGTATAGCATTCTAAAACCTAAACACCCTGCTTAGCATCCATGGATCTAAGTTAGAGCTATACAACTGTAATAAAACCTCGGGTAGTTGTATGTAGGGCTTTCGTAATTCACATTCATGAAAGACTCTGCTTTCATCTATTAACGTAAGTTAGTGGAAAAGTATATAGCCTCAGTAGTAGTTTTAAGTGAAGCAGGTGTTTAAAATGCCTTTAAGGCCGGGGAGGTGTTATAGGCATTTCAGTGGACCACCGTACACTAGGAAGGAGTATATACCTGGAGCTCCTCCTCCAAAGATAACTAAGTTCACTATGGGTAACTTAAGCAACGACTATGATTATGTACTTGAATTAACGGCTAGCGAAGCTGGTCAAATAAGGCATAATGCGCTTGAAGCTGCACGCGTAATTGCTAACAAGTACTTGTCGACTGAAGTAGGTGATGTAAACTTCCTAATGAAAGTTAGAGTATATCCACACCACGTGCTTAGGGAGAATAAAATGATGGCTTTTGCAGGAGCTGATAGGCTTCAAGATGGAATGAGACTTTCATTCGGTAAACCAATTGGGCTGGCTGCAAGAGTGTATCCAGGAGACGTAATTATTGAAGTAAGAGTAAAGAAGGATGCAGTATTGAAAGCTAAAGAGGCACTTAGGAGAGCTGCATCAAAACTCTCTATACCGACCCAAATAGTTGTAAAGGCTCTTAAGCCCCAGCTACAGCCTGTTTAAGTGAATGCATTCTAAAGTTAAATAATGTCTTAAGCTCTTTACGCCTCTCTTCAAGAAGCATATAGATTCAAATTGCTTTATAAACTGCATAGAACTACTTTTAATAGGTAATGCTAGAGCTGATCGTATTGAGCATGCTTCCTATACCTACCGGTAGAGGGGGCAGAAGCCCTATTACTTATGCATTAATAATAATTAATGTTGCAGTATACTTAGTTACAAGCTACAGTAATGCATTCCTCCAGATAAGTAATCAATGGCTCGACTTCGGTTCCTTTATACCTGTTACATTAGTTGAAACAAGCCAGTTATACAGGCTTTTTACAAGCATGTTTATGCATGCAGATATATTCCACATTTTCTTCAATATGTACTTCCTCTATATTTTTGGAAAAGAAGTTGAGGCAACAATAGGTTCGCTAAGGTACTTGACTCTATACGTTGCTTCAGGTATATCGGCATCCATATTTCATACAGCATTCGCCATCATTAGAGGACCTGTGGACCTCTTTATTCCAGCAATAGGTGCTTCAGGCGCTATAAGTGGTGTTCTAGGGGCTTACTTAATGCTTTATCCTCAGAAGCGCCTAGGGCTATGCTGGTTCCTATTCCTAATGCCGTGGTGTTTTACAACTACTGCCGGCTTCTTCCTAATATTCTGGTTTGCTACTCAAGTTATCTACGGGTATATGAGGCTCGGTGGAACAGCATTTTTCGCTCATGGAGGTGGATTCGTAGCAGGCATACTCTTACTCTATACACTAGCTCCACGGTGGCTGCGTGGAGGGGAGCATGCAGTTGCTTGGGATCCATGGAGTTCATCCTACGTGTATGTAAGGAAGAGGGGCTTAGGATCCTTGTGGAAGGGTTTATTGATAGCTCTATTAATAGCTCTCCTTGCAGGCTCAGCCTACAGCTATGCAATAGCGGAAAGCGTTCGATCTCCTATATACGTCTACAATATTGAAACTCAAAGAGGCGGCAAACTGGATCTAGATACTGCAATATACTGTACAGCAGGCAACTTAATACTTCAGCCATCAAGCGATAACCCTAGAATAGCCTTTAACAGACTGTATTGGTCTGGCCTACTGACTGGGGGAAGCTCTTCAAATGGTTTAGTTAAGGGCTCTGGAGAGCCTATGCCGATAAATGAGGCATGGATTATAAAGGCTGTTGTTGAAGGAGTACAAGTAAGGATATACTTTAGTCTCAGCGGATTTATTGAATATGATGATGCTGGAGTATTGAAGTACCTTAACGGCTCTTTAACTACTGAAGTAGTAAACGTATTCTTCCTGGGGTTTACTACACGTGTTGAAAAAGGCGATAGAATAACCATGGACGTTCTAGTGGAAGTTCAATCAATTTACAACAATATAGGGGATAACATTGTGAGGCCTGCTGCAATTACAACAGCTATAATCTTATTGCCAACAACACTCATTGTTGCTAGGAAAGATCGAGAGTTGGCGCTTACTTAACTTACTAAAGCGTGTTCTCTATAGTGCACATTTGAGGGAAAGCGCATTATTTAATAGCTTAAACTATGTGTCTGCTTAGTTAGCAGAGAGTTAGAGTGCGGTGATTTAATGCCAGTAGTTGGGAAAGTTGAGGGGAGGTATAATCCACATAGAGTTGAAAGCTCTGTAAAAGAGTACTGGGATAAAATTGACCTCTATAAATTAGTGCTCAGTGAGAACAGTAAGTGCGAGAACATCTTCTTATTCATAGATGGCCCTCCATATCCATCTGGAGACGTACCTCACGTAGGTACAGCGTGGAATAAATCATTGAAGGACGCTGTCCTAAGGTTTAAGAGAATGACTGGCTATAGAGTGTTCGATAAACCGGGCTATGACTGCCATGGATTGCCCATTGAAGTTAAAGTAGAGCAAAAGCTTGGAGTCAAGTACAAAAGGGAGATTGAGGAAAAGATAGGGGTTGAGAAGTTCATTGATGCATGTAAGAGGTTAGTTTACGAAAACGTGGAATCAATGACTAAATGGTTTATGGAGCTAGGCGTATTAATGGATTGGAGCAATCCGTATCTCACTATGAGGGATGAATACATAGAGTCCGGCTGGTGGCTAATTAAGAAAGCTGATGAAATGGGCCTACTAGATAATGAGTATAGAGTAGTCTACTGGTGCCCTAGATGCAGCACGACGCTCGCTGAATACGAAGTCGAATACAGTGAAGTAATTGATCCAAGTATATACGTGAAGTTCCCAGTTAAAGGATGTGAAAGGGAGTACCTAGTGATCTGGACTACTACTCCCTGGACTTTGCCAGCCAACACATTCATAATGGCTAACCCAGATGCTGTTTACGTCAAGGTATTAGTTAACGGCGAGAAGTACATATTAGCTAAAGAGAGGCTCAGAGGCTTTCTTAGCGAAATTGGTTTAAGTGAGTTCAGCGTAGTTGAGGAGTTCAGCGGCCGCGAGCTAGAGGGCTTAGAGTACCAGCATCCATTACATGACTTAATACCTCTTCAAGAACAGCTCTTAAAACACCATAAAGTAGTTTTATCTAGAGAACACGTTGCACTTACTGAAGGAACTGGGCTAGTACACGGCGCTCCAGGGCATGGATTTGAAGACTACGAAGTAGGGTTGGAATACGGCATTACTTCAGCAGCTTCTCCAGTAGATGAAGAGGGGAGGTTTACTGCTGAAGTGGGTGCTTATGCTGGCATGTACGTTAGAGATGCAAACAAAAGAATAATAAGCGATTTAGAGAGCAGAGGGTACTTGCTACATAAATCAACTATAGCCCATAGATATCCAGTTTGCTGGAGGTGTAAGACCCCGGTAGTTCTACGAGCTACAAAACAATGGGTAATTAGAGTAACTAAAGTAAAGAATGAATTAATTAAGGAGGCAAGTAAAGTTAAGTGGATGCCTAGTTGGGCTTTCGACAGACTTCTACACATATTGAACAACTTACAGGATTGGGTTATAAGCAGGCAGCGTTATTGGGGCATACCTCTTCCAATATGGATTTGCCCCAATGGACATAGAGTAGTCATTGGGAGCTTAGAGGAACTACTGAAGTATAGTGGAATGAGACCGAGGGAGCTTCATAAACCGTGGATAGATGAAATTACGTTTAAATGCCCTAAGTGCAGTAGTGAAATGCGTAGAGTACCTGATGTAGCTGACGTATGGTTTGATAGTGGAATAGCATTCTATGCAGCTAGAGGCAAGCCATTTGAGTTGGGGGTAAGCGAAATTCCATCAGATTTCATAGTTGAAGGACATGATCAAGTGCGGGGCTGGTTCTTCAGCCTCCTTAGAGCAGGAGTAATAGGTTTTGGAGTCGCTCCATATAAATACGTATTAGTCCACGGCTTTGCACTCGATGAAAAGGGCCGTGAAATGCATAAGAGCTTGGGGAATTACGTTGGAACTGATGAAGCAATTGAGAAAGCTGGTAGAGATCCCCTTAGATTGTGGCTTCTTCAAAACACTGTATGGGAGGACTTAAAGTTCTCATGGGATGGTATTAATGAGATCCGCTCAGCTCTTGATGTAGCGTGGAACGTCTTCGTATTCGCTTCAACTTATATGAATTTAGATAAGTACGATCCATTGATCTACTCTGTAGAAGAGCTTAGAGATTACTTAAAGTTTGAAGATAAGTGGCTATTGTCGAGGATAAATAAGTTGATAAAGGAGGTGACCAGTGCATTCAATGAGTATAGAGTGCATGAAGCTGTAAGAATGCTTAAGGACTTCATAGTTGAAGACGTCAGCCATTGGTATGTGAGATTCGCTAGGCCTAGAGTGTGGATTGAGGAAAACGCTTTAGAGAAAGTGGCTGCATACGCTTCAATGTATTATGCGTTGAAGAAATGGCTTATAATGATTGCTCCTATAGCTCCATTTCTAGCTGAAGAACTCTACTTAAAGTTCGTTAAGCCAGCTGAACCTAATCTACCTCCATCAATACATCTCTTGAAGTGGCCGACTGTTGACGAAGACTTTATAGATGAAGAGCTCGAAGAATCCATGAGCGTGATTAGGGAATTGGCTTCAGCTGCAGCATCAGCTAGAATGAGTGCTGGAATAAAGCTAAGACAGCCAGTTAAATGCATTACTGTCTACACCAACAGTGAATCAGTTAGAACTACATTGGCAAAGCACTTAGACGCCGTGCTATTTATAACTAACTCCAAGAACCTGGATGTAAAGCCTTTAGATGAAGTAAGCAAGATCGTTAGATACGTCGCTGAACCCGTTTACAGTGTCATAGGATCTGAGTATAGGTCGCTAGCTAAAGAAGTAATAAAGTATGTGGAGGGAAACGCTGAGCCTATTGCTAAGGACGTAGTTACTTTTGGAAGACATGAAGCTGAAGTAGGCGGCGTTAAAATAATTATTGAGCCAAGGCACGTCAACGTAAAGAAGATTTACAACAACAACCTAGTAGTAAGAGAGTTTAAGTACGGCGTCATAGCTCTAGACACGCGCCTTACGCTAAGGGAAGTATCTGAAGGGCTGGCAAGAGAGATCGTGAGAAGGATTCAAGTAATGAGAAAGGAGATGGAATTACCTGTAGATGCTAAAGTAAATGTGTGGATACAAATGCCTCGTGAAGCCATAGATATGGTGGAAGAGCTGAAGAACTACATATCTAGCGAAGTGCGTGCGCTAGAGTTAACTCTAAGCGAAGAAGCCCCCAGTAAAGTCAGTTCAAACACTTATAAGAGGGAGTGGTTAATAGGGGAAGATAAAGTAGTGATTTACATCTCTACTTAAGATTATGGGGTTCCACTAAATTTTAGGTTTATTCAATTCTGCCCCTCTTTGCGCTTAGACTTCATAGCAACAGCATTAATCCACAGTCCTAAATTGCTAGCCTTACAAACCTGAATAATGGTTGGGAAGAGGGAGTCTTAGTTTAAGATTTTTTAAGAATGTATTGAGGCAATAGCATATGCTAGCATTGAGATTGCGTAAGCTATAACCATCATTAATACTATTGACGATAGAGCTATTTTAAGGCTCTTAGATTCATTGTAGATTGTTGCTAGAGTCGCTATACATGGGACATAAAGCATTGTGAAAATAGTGAGGAACACCAATTGAGCATCATTGACTCCAAGGATGTTTAGTGCTTTAGCTGGAACTTCTTCGGCAGTAATAATTGCTATGCTTGATAAAACAGCCTCTTTTGCAAAGAAACCTATGATTAGTGCAAATCCTATGGACTTAGCTAAGCTTTCATTAAAGCCGAATGGAGTAAGCAAAGGCGATATAACTGATGCTATAGACATACCTATACTTAGTGAGTAATCACCTGTGTACGTTAGGGATGGAGTGTAATGCAGCATAATCCACGAAGCCAATGATGCAAGGAATATTATTGTAGCTGCCTTAAATAGGAAGTGCTTGATTTGATTCCAAGCAATCCACCATATGACGCGAAGTATAGGGGCATGTATTGGAGGTATTTCTAAAAGTAGTTCAGGCTCTTCATAAAGCTTCTTCCTCTTATACATGATCACTAATGACTTGTTAACTGCTATAAATACTAAGAGAGCGGCTGCATAAGCAGACGCCATTAACATTAATCCATTCAAGCTCCTTAACGCTGTTGCAAAAGCTAACACAACTATAAGCCTCGCCTGACACGGTATGAAAGCCATGGTTAGCCAAGCCCTCACTCTCTCATCGAAGTTGGGGGAAGCTCTTGCAGCAATAACTCCAGGAACGTTGCATCCAAAGCTTATTGTAATGGGGAAAACCATGTGTCCTGAAAACCCTATTTTTCTAAGGAATGGGTGCACACTTGCTGCTATAACTGGCAGTAAACCAGAGTCCTCGAGCACGGCGAGTACTATGGAGATCGTTGCAATGAGCGGTAGAAAAGTCATTACAGTTCCAATACCATTTATAATTCCATCAACTATAAGGCTTCTTAAAACGCTATTACTTATACTACTTGAAATTAATTTACTTAAGTAATCAAAGCACCTGCCAACTACGTGAGACAACGAATGATCCTCTATGAAGCTAGCTAAGCCTCTTAATCCAATGGATTCAAATGCCATATTTAACGGAAAGCCCGTGTTAATAGTAAAGACTACTGTAAACAGCGCTAGCACTAGTAGCATTGAAATTAAAGGCCCGATCCGGGGCTTGTAGAGCAGTGCTATTAAGCGCTCTCCCCTACCCTTAGTGGGCATTCCTTTGATAACTAAAGCCCCTTGAAGTACTTCAATTACTTTATTAAACCTCTTCATTGCTACGGCTTCAGGCATTGTTAGCTTCAGTATTTCCTCGGCTTCTCTTCGAATAGATCTTGCTTTTTCAAGTACTTCGATCTCTCCTCTCTTCAAGAGCCTTGACTCAAGGTCTCTGTCTCCTTCAAGAAGCTTTACGGCAAGCCACCTCGTTGGGAAATCCTTAGCTAAGCTGCTTTCCCTAACTATCTCTTCGACGCTCCTTATGAAAGGCTCTAGTTCACCATAGTCTATTTTAATTAATTGTCTATAGGGCTCTCTTTCATGGACTTCAATTATTTTATCCAGCAGACTTCTTATAGAGTCAGGAGACTTAATAGATATGGGGACTATTGGAGCACTTATTTTCTTCTCCAATAAGTCGTAGTTTATGTGTATTCCAGCGCTATGAGTCATGTCGGATTTAGTGAAGACGACTACTACTTTGCTCGTTAGTTCAAGTACTTCAAGCAGCAAGTACATAGTTCTCTCAGGTATAGTTGAGTCTACTAAGACTAAAGTTACGTCAGCTTCACCACTAATTATGAAGTTTCTAGCAATCACTTGATCTATTGATGTGGCTGTTAACCCATATGTTCCAGGCAAGTCAACGAACCTAATTCTATAACCCTTGTATTCTCTAAAGCCTTCGCGTTTTTCAACAGTTACTCCAGGCCAATTAGCTACTTCAATGCTTTGGCCAACAATTAAGTTAAATAACGCCGTCTTCCCAACGTTAGGCTGGCCGGCTAAAGCTACCGTTATCTCCTTCAATAATACCGCCTAATGATTGATTAATTCAACTACTATTCTTCTAGCTATGCCTCTGCCTATTGATATTAATGAACCCCTAGCCTTTATTAAAATAGGGCCTCTGCTACTGTTCTCAATTACTTCAATTTCAGCTCCTGGAGTAATACCCATTTGAAGAAGCCTCGTGCCCCACATACCGGGAGCACTTACTGTTATTACCTTTGCTTTACACCCTCTTGGAACGTCAGCCAAGTTTAGCACTGTAGATCCCTGTTAGGTTAGCCTAACCTACATTACTTACGTCTATTGCTTAACTATATTAAAAGCTTAACAGTCTAGCTATGTCATCAATCATTTTTAGACCTGAGCCCGTTAATGGAATTAGAACTTCCCTTACACTTGCTCCTTCATTAATGACTTTATTTAATGCAGCTAGTGCTGTAGCGCTAGTTGGCTCTACTAGAAATCCTAGGTTAATCAATTCCCTCAATGCTTTAATTACATCATTATTGTCCACTAATACTACTTCCCCTCCAGATTTAGTAATTGCATTAACTACTTCACTTAACCTAGGGGGGTTGGGGACCATTATTCCATCTGCAATGCTTGAATCACCCCTTACGTTTACTGTTCCATGGATTGCTTCATAAACAGGCCTTACAGATACTCCCTGAACTCCAATGATTATCGGCAGATCCTTTATGAAGCCAAGTTCAGTAAGCTCACTAAAGCCCTTGTATAAACCCAGTAATAATCCACCACTACCTATAGGTACTATAATTGCGTCTCCCCTAAAACCTTGCTCAAAAGCTTCATAAGCTATAGTCTTATTGGCTTCTGGGTAGATGGGGCTCCATGCATGTGCTACGTAGAATGTATTAATGTCTTCAGAACGTTTTAATGCTTCTTCAGAAGCCCTTCCTCTATCTTCAACTTCTATGATTGCTGCTTTAAACAACTTAACTAAGTTCTTCTTACCTAGTGGGGCTTCTGCAGGAACTATTACTTCAGCTTTTAAACCAAGGGCTTGTGCATACAGTGCTACTGAAACGCCAGTATTGCCGCTTGAGTCCTCAATAACTCTTTCGTAGTTCAATGATCTAGCTAGAGATAAAGCCATTACTGAGCCCCTGTCCTTAAAGCTACCGGATGGATTTAGATACTCCAGTTTAAACCATGCCTTAACTCCTCTAAGCTCCCTGACAACTAGTGGAGTGAGGCCTTCGCCCAGACTAATCAGCGGCGCGTAAGGAAGCATTGACTTATACCTATAGATCCCCCAACCACTCGGCTTCCACTCAACGTCGTACTCTAAATCTATTGGAGAATAACACTTAGGGCATCTGTAATAGTATTTACTGAGATCGCTTTTAAAGCCACATCTCCTACAAACCCAGGATAGTTCAGTCAAATTAAGGCACCTTAATGCATAGAGTGCAGCACTAGCTTAAACACTTTCTTTCACTTTCATTTAATGGGCCTTACTTAAGTTTAATAATATGAACGATAGTACATCCGCCATTTCCATAGCTAGAACTTGTGGTGAAGAACCTGAGTGCCCTGATGAAGCTTCAATTCTTAAGCAAACATTGTTTCCAAAGCTCTTCATCTTAGCGTAAAACTTCAATGCATGAGCTGGATGCACTCTATCGTCATATAGCCCAGTGTAAACTATTGTTGGAGGATACTCTTCTCCCTCCTTAAGGTTATGGTAGGGTGAGTACTGAAGTAAGTACTCTCTATCACCACGGTCTTCTGGATCCCCATATTCTGGAATCCATGCAGCGCCTACGTACAGTTTATGGAACTTCAACATATCTAGAACGGGGTAGCCTATAGCAGCTACGTCCAGGAGACTTGGCTTTAAAGTCATAACAGCGCCTATTAATAGACCGCCACTGCTTCTGCCAAAACCTGCAACTCTAAACCCCATAGACTTGAATTTCTCAACTACAGCAATATAGTCGTGAAATACGTTCATTTTATTGCGCTTCATGCCTGCTTCATGCCACTTCTCACCATACTCCGATCCACCTCTAAGATTGACTACGACGACGTCAACTCCGTGTTTTAGGAGTATCGGTATCCAGGGGGTAAAGAATGGAGTTAGAGGTATTGAAAAACCTCCATAGCCGTATACTACAACGTTCTTAGATCCACTAGGGCTTTTAATCCAGAAGAAGTGGACTCTAGTGCCATCGTGAGATATTGCAAAATCCTCCACTATATCCGTTGAAAAAACTTTAGGATGCTCCATAATCTTCTTAAAAGCTAATTCAGCTCCAAGCACTTCAATAACTTCATATGGTTTCGTAAAGTACCTAAGCTCTATAAACCCTCCACCTCCATAGGAGTACATTCTTACAACGCTTACTGGCTCAAAGAACTTGAATTCCCCTAAAACTCCACCCTCTAGATCGTATATTTTAATGTAGGAAGACGCGTGTTTTAGATATGAAGCAACTATGTGATCACCGATCATAATGGCGTCCTGAAGGTATTCTCCAGCCTCTGAAGCAATTGCGTCAACGCCTTCTACACCAATCCTTAAAATTCTCCCGAGTTTATTACCATCATATACTACGGCGAAGTAATGGTCTCCACGAGAATCTATGAATTTAGCTCTAAAGTCTCCCTCTAAAACCCTAGTCCACTTACATGGATCTTCTAGAGTGCCTGCGTAAAGAGTTTCCCTTATCCAACCATAACTAACTTCTACAAGGGCTTTAGAGCCATCTGTAGATTGAAGCAGAGATATGTAGTGATTTCTAGGCATGTTGTAGCCGAAGACTAGTTCGTCCTTGCTGTCTTCTCTTAGGAAAACTCTTTCACAAGGAGCTTCAACGTCGTCAGGGCACTTACCGCTCCTAAAGAACTTAACGTAGTAATATCTATCTCCCCCCTTTAGAAAGATTACATCTGATATACTTCCATGAATGGAGTCTATTAGTGAAAAATCCCTTAAGTTAATAACGACTAACTCCCCTACATCAGAGCCCTTGAGAGTGTAGAAGTACGCCAACGTTCTTCCATCACTATCTAAATAGTAATCGTGAATTACTGCATGATCTCCTAAGTTAGCGCTATCGACTACTGTTAAAACCTCGCCTTCT
>Ga0209394_1000265_pt1 | contig 46266 bp, 49 predicted proteins | sample JNZ201metaG_FD_184122 | JGI IMG/M metagenome (GOLD analysis project Ga0209394, IMG submission 184122) | Hot spring microbial communities from Jinze hot spring, China to study Microbial Dark Matter (Phase II) - JNZ 20120812A (SPAdes) (version 3) ...
CTTAAGGGTAGAGACTTCATTACTACTAGAGATTTTACGAGGGAGGATCTCGAGTTTCTACTGAATTTATCTTCTCATTTTAAGTCAATGTTTTATGGAGGTATGAGGAAAACTCTTAGAGAAGTTTTGGAAGGTAGGAATATTGCCTTACTCTTCAAGAAACCCTCGACTAGAACTAGAAACTCTTTCCAGGTTGCAGCTAGTAGGCTTGGAGCATTTTCAGTATATATGAGACCTGACGAACTACAACTTGCTAGAGGCGAGCCCATCATAGATACAGCAAACGTTCTAGATAGATATTATGATGGTTTGGTCATCAGAACTTTTGAGCAGGCTGAGGTTGAAGAATATGCTAGGTACATGAAGAATCCTGTAATCAATGCTTTAACAGATGAGGAGCATCCATGCCAAGCTATGGCCGATTTACTCACTATAAGAGAGAAGAAGGGTAGACTAGATGGATTAAGAATGGTCTACACTGGAGATGTATGGAATGTATGTCACTCACTTATTACCGTAGCACCTGTATTCGGTATAGATTTGATAATAGCTGTTCCGAAAGGGTATGAGCCTATACCCGAAATATGGAAGTTTGGTCAAGATAAAGCTTCAAGAAACGGTACGAGGCTGGAGATTGTTCACGATATTAGAGAAGCCGTGAAGGGAGCAGACATAGTATATGCTAATACTTGGTGGAGCATGGGTAAGCCTGAGATGGAGAAAGAGAAAAGGAAGATAGATTTCAAACCATTTACTGTAACGGTCGAGATCATGAATCTAGCTAAGGAGGACGCAATATTCATGCATTGCCTACCAGCCTACAGGGGAAACGAAATGACAACAGAAGTAATTGAAGGGAAATGGTCCGTCGTATATGATCAAGCAGAAAACAGATTATGGACAGAGGCAGCAGTATTAGCTGCACTAATTCCATAGATATAATACTCTGCCACTAATTAACATTGCTCAAAAATATATAACCAAGATAAGATAATATAGTTATGCTGGTGGAGGTGGATAAATGTTTAACTTAGAGTATGAAAAATTTAAAAAGAAGAATAGTACCTCCTGTAAGATATTTGAAGAAAGTAAGCTTTTTACACCTTGCGGTGTTCACAGTAATTATAGAGTCCATGACCCGTTTCCGATCTTCGTAAGTAGAGCTAAAGGGTCTAGGATATGGGATGTTGATGGAAACGAGTACATAGATTTCAACATGGCTTTCGGAGCCCTCGTAGCAGGTCACTCCCACCCCATACTCATTGAAGAGTTAAAGAAGGTATTAGAAGAAGGTACAATTTTCGGACATGAATCAAGCGAATCGGTTAAGCTCGCAAAGATCTTATGTAATAGATTTAACTTAGATATGGTTAGATTCAACTCTACTGGCATGGAGGTTACCATGTATGCTGTTAGGCTTGCCCGAGCGTACACGGGTAGAAGCAAGATCATGAAGTTTGAAGGATGCTATCATGGAAGCAACGATAATCTACTTGTAAGCGTTAAACCCCATCTCTCAAAAACTGGACATATTAAGCATCCCATACCTGTGCCCGCCTCGCCGGGACTGTTACCTGAAGTCTCGAAATACACAGTAGTAGCTCAATTCAATGATGTTGAATCCGTAGATATGCTCTTCGAAAAACATGGAGATGAGATAGCTGGAGTGATACTTGAACCAGTAGCGATGAACATGGGCGTGATAGAGCCTGACCCAGAATTCCTGAAAACATTGAGAAAACTATGTGATGAATATAATTCCGTCCTCATATATGATGAAGTGAAAACATGCGGTAAATGGTTTGGTGGAGCAGAAGAAAGGTATGGTGTAAAACCTGACCTGAAGACTTTAGGCAAAGCGATAGGGGGAGGAATACCGTTATCCGCCATAGGTGGAAGAAGAGAGATAATGGAGCTCTTCGGACCCGGCAAGGTCTCACATGCAGGAACATTTAACGCAAACCCTTTATCAGTTAAAGCAGGAATAATAACTCTAGAGAAGATCCTTACTAGAGATGCGTTGGATAGAGCTAGAAGGTTAGGCGAACAGCTTGCTAACGGATACAGAGATATAGTAGCAGACTACAAGATAAAGGCATTGGTCAGCTCTATAGGTATAAGCGGAGCAATACTCTTCACCGATCAAGAACATGTTAGAAACTATCGTGAACTACTCAGATGCGATTTCGGTAAATGGTTTGGATACTTCATCTCCATGTTGAATAGAGGAATTATCCCAGCGGCGACAGGACCAGACGAACAGTGGACCGTTTCAGTCCAACACTCTCCAGAAGATATTGAAAAACATATTGAAGCATTCAAAGAAGTAGCATCAATAATTAAAGATGTTAAGCAACCTCTGGAAATGGTTGAAGCTGTTTAATCCACTACATCCAGTCACTAGCGTTCTTCTACACTTCGGGGATACCGTTACCTATTCTAACGGTTCTTGTAGTGTTCTAATAACCTTCCTTTGATCATCAGATAGAACCTTTAAGGATGATCTGTTTGTGAAGATATATTATCAGTATTTAACGTCTATTCCAAGTTTCTTCAATGTCTCCATCGTAGGTCTCCCATCTTCATCCCATCCTCTAAGTTTGTAATATTCGGAGAGAGATTCATTAAACTGGTATAGGTTAACTGTTTTCCCATCGGTTTTTCCACCTTTCAAAGGCTCATTAAACATCTTTGGAGGCAGAACATCGTCTTCCCTCTTAAAGCCTTCTCTAAGATTGAATATTCTAGAAATATTCCAGATTCTCTCACCGATTATCTTTAACTCTTCTACTGTGTATTCTCTTCCGAGGGCTGGTTTTAGAAGTTTGACCATGTCCTCATAACTTGAAAGCCAGAAATCACATATTATCAGTGACCATTTGATGCTGTTCAGGTCTTGTAGGTCTTTAACGAGCTGGGCTTTTCCCACAAAACTGTATGGATCCATTTCACCGAATGCATCATATGCTACCGCCCAAGCTCTGAGATGGCATGCTCCTCTATCCGCTGTAGCATATGCAAGAGCCATGCCGTATGTTCCTCTAGGATCGTATGCTGGTATCTCAGCTCCCTTCACATCTATCCTCTCTCTCAAAGCTTCTCCACCAATTTTTTCAGCAGCTCTTCTCGTTCCCTCAGCAAGCAGGTTCCCAAACCCTCTTCTATACGCTATCATTCTGCTCAACCCGATTAAGAACTCGACATCATTCCAAGAAGGCTTTAATCCGTTGAGATCCTTCTCCGAGATCAGTCTCTTCTCATAGAGGCGGATCGTGAAACCTATCGTAGCTCCAAGAGATATAGTATCCATCCCAAGGTCTGTAGCTACTTCAGCCGCCTCCGCAACATCTTTAAGATTTCTTAAACCAGTGTTGGAGCCGAGCATTGCCAGTGTCTCGTATTCTGGAGATTTAATCAGTCTGGAATCGAACTTCAGTATCCTTTTACATGCGAGTGGACAGTGCGGGCAAGCATACTTTTTAGCTGTCGCCTCCCTCACTCTCTCCGTGTTAATTTTATCATGGTATTCGAACGACCCCGACGTGAAGCCATATGTTGGTAGAACTCCAGCATTATGTGAAAGATCAACTATTATTGGTGTACCATCAGTCTCCGCCCACAGGTTTTCTGATGACTTCACTCTATTCCGTGTTAACTCAACTACGGTCTCCCTGAATTTATCTGGATCGTACAATCTAACGTCACCTTTAATGTTCTTAACCGCTAATGCTTTAAGATTCTTAGATCCAAATACTGCTCCAGCCCCTCCTCTTCCATGCACCCATAATCCACTATCAACAACGGACGCGAATCTGACGAGGTTCTCTCCAGCTGGACCTATAGCTAGAACACTAGCATTCTCATCCCCTAGTTCTTCTTTAATAAGTCTCGATGTCTCAAGTGTTCCTAAACCCCATAAATTCACAGCATCATGGAATTCTACACCCTTTTCCGTAATCTCAATATAGGTGGGTTTATCAGCTCTACCTTCAACTATCAATAAATCATATCCAGAATACTTCATCCTAACACCGAAGTATGATCCACTATAACTATCACACACAGTATTTGTTAGGGGTGATTTGGTGATGATTGGGTATCTTCCAGAAAGGGGGGCGATGGTTCCAGTAAGCGGACCGGTAGAAATGATTATCTTATTCTCAGGGCTCAGAGGATCAATCTTCGGAGAAACTTCTTCAAGTAGATATCTAATGCCTAACCCTCTACCTCCAATATATTTCTCGATGAAGTCTCTTCTCGTCTCTTCAATACTGAAACTCTTACTTGTTAGATTAATTCTTAGAAGCCTCCCAGTATAACAATACAGTTCTTCATCAATCATATTAACCATATTTTTATGTATACTCACAGGTTTATATTTTTTCCTAGTATCACTTCAACATGTTGAGTGCTTCTTGTACGACGATCTTATAATCCACATCTATATTTCACGTAACTGTTAGCAAGTCATAGAATAATCCTAGAGTGATAGTCTATAGAAAGAAAAGATATACAATATTCCTGGAGATCTGTATATCACCGCAGATATCTAGATGGTGTTTTCGAGAATCTAGGATTTAGTTCTGACATAGTATAAGTTCACTAGAAACTTCTCTACGAGGAAAGAAGAATGATGGAGAATGCTTGCTGAATACTTAAGGGGAAGATGTTGTAGCTGGTACTCATTATTCGATTTCTTCAGTGGTTTAAGTGTCAGCCTGCTTTATGAAAAACTGTGAGGATCTCGTAACCTTTATTTTCCATGACTCAGTCAAATCATATTTATCACACATTACGTGACTACATGAATCTTCTCACTCTCAGGAAATCTAGATACTAATTCGAGAGAAAATAACAATTATTGAGTCGCTGTGCTCGTCTCCTAATCTTAAAAATTTTATATATCTTTACCCTGTAAATATTATAGGGATGGTTAGTAGGAGAGATGTGTTAAAGATAATGGTGAGCGGAGTTCTAGGATTGGCGATTGGAGGAGTTGGAGGATATTTTTCACGTCAAAGTGAAATCGATTCTCTTAGAAAAGAAATAGAAGACCTTTCTAAGCAGATAGAATTACAAACCTTTAAACTTGAACCGAATTTAAACATATATAACTGGACGTATTACATTAATAGAAACTTGGTCGACTGGTGGGCTAAAGAAAATGGTGTAAGCATAGTTTATGATACGTTTGAATCACTCGATGAAGTAGTTGCTAAACTTCAGACAGGGACAAGCGGGTATGATTTAGCAGTAGTATCAGATTCAGTTGTCCAAGAACTAGCCAACATGAGGGTCTTAGAACCAATAGACTTAAAGAAGATACCTAACTTTAAGCATATACCTGAAAAATTCAAGAATCCATACTACGACCCTGGAAACAAATACAGCGTAATATACAGTTATGGGACGACGGGTCTTGGATGGAATAACCAGGAGGTCGCACCAGAGGTTACAGCGTGGGCGGACGTCTTTGAAGTTGACCGCCACCTCGGAAAATATAAAGGAAAGATAACAATGCATACAGATAGTATCGAGACATTTGGAGCGGCGCTGATATATCTTGGAAGAGACCCGACGAGTACTAAAGATGAAGATCTTAGAGAGGCTGTAGAATTATTGAAGAAGCAGAAGCCTTATCTTGCAGGTTATGCCTCAACAGAAGAATACATGGCAGGCCTAGAAGCTGGAAGATTCTTAATCAGCCATGCATACAATGGAGATATAGCTGGGATAATATATGCTTCAGATGAAAGAGAGATAATAATAACCAAAAAGCTTGAGTATATTTCTTATACCGTTCCAGAGGAGGGAGCTCTGGCATGGGCTGACAACTTCGTGATCCCGAAGGGAGCCAAAAATATTGAGGCGGCCCACGCATTCATAAACTTCATACTCGACCCCGTAGTATCAGCTATCTGTACTATGACTGTTAAGTATCCATTCCCGGCTGGTAAAGATTACGTGCCAGAAGAACTACGTAAAGATCCAGTAATATTTACCCCCGAGGAATTATTAGATAAGCTTTATTGGACAAGACCGTTTACGCCGGAAGAAAGAGCGAAGAGAGCAGAATACTGGCTTGAGTTGATGGCTGCATAAAGCTTCTAATACTTTCTAGGAGAGAGGGCAGATGGGTTTCAGCGATACTTTACTAAAACATATAAGAAGAAACGTAACTGTGAAGGTATCATTACTTCTTATTCCGCCACTACTATTTCTCGCAATCTGGTTTTATGCTCCATTCTTTATAGTCGGATTATATAGTTTCGACATGATTAATATTCAACGTGAGATAGTCTTTAAGCCTTCTCTAATACATTATCTTAGAGTATTAAGCTGGACGGGGGCCATGAAGATATTCCTCCGCTCACTTTACTTTGCAGGCGTTACCGTAATATTATGTCTACTGATAGGGTATCCAGTAGCCTATTACATCTCTTTTAAAATGAAAAAGTACAAAGACTTGTTCATAGTATTGTTTATCATACCTTTCTGGGTTAGCTTCCTTTTAAGAACGTATGCAATGATGAGTATACTCGATGAAAGAAGTTTCTTAAATGTACTGCTAACTTCGCTTAAGTTAATTGATTCACCTATTAGGATAATGTATACAGATACCGCCGTCATCTTAGTGATGGTTTACGATTACCTGGTAATGATGGTTCTGCCACTCTACGCGAATCTTGAGAAACTCGATAAGACTTTACTAGAAGCTGCATATACTCTCGGAGCAAGCCCTGTCAAAACATTCTTAAAGATAACTCTCCCCTTAAGCATGCCTGGGATAATGGCGGGGTTCCTACTGGTCTTCATACCAGCTGTAGGCGAGTTCGTTATACCAGAGCTAGTCGGAGGTCCGAACAATTACATGGTCGGCAACTTGATTTACGAATTCTTTATGGGTGCAAGACATTGGTGGATCGGTTCAGCGCTCTCGATGTTGTTTATCGTCTTCATCTTATCGCTGGTTATAACTTATGTTAGGAAGATGGGGGAGAGGGGGCTAGCATTTTAATGAAGGGAACTAATCTGTTTCTCAAAATCTTCACTATCTTGGTTTTCCTATTCCTTTACTCTCCAATAATCGTAATGGTAGTTTTCTCATTCAATGAATCTAAGTCTATAGGGGTTTTCACGAATTTCTCACTTAGATGGTATGAGAAAGTTATCAACAATCCTGAAGTCTGGAAAGCCTTATTCAATTCCTTCTGGGTTGGAGCTGTAGTAACAATAGTCTCATTAATCTTAGGATTAATGATGGCAATGGCTGTTACAAGATATAATTTTAGTGGTAAAAGCATTTTGGAAAGCTTAATACTTATACCCGTGATTATACCAGAGATTGCAGAAGCCCTCTCCCTACTAATAATGTATATTTTCTTGAATATACCTCTCGGTCCAGTGACTGTCATAATAGGTCACGTAGCATTCTGCATTTCATATGTTACAATAGTGATGCGGGCTAGGATGGCAGGATACGATAGATCAATTGAAGAAGCGGCGAGAACACTAGGAGCTAACGAATTCCAGACCTTCTTCAAAATAACTCTACCAACACTTTATCCTGCAATACTCGCAGCAGGCCTCCTAGCATTTACACTTAGCTTCGACGACTTGATAAAAACACTCTTTACCACAGGTCCAGGATTTAAAACACTCCCATTAGTAGTATGGTCTTCAGCTGCTAGGGGAGGAGTCTCTCCAGAACTGAATTCCCTATCATCCTTTGCTTTATCTATCTCTTTTCTGTTTGCAGTTTTTAGATTAAGAGTTGAAAGGAGGTTGGAGAGATGAGTGATGTATTCTCTGTAGAGTTAGAGAACATAGTTAAAAGATTTGGAAATGTTGTAGCGGTAGACCATGTTAACTTAAAGATTAGGGAGAACGAGTTCTTCTCCCTATTAGGTCCTTCAGGATGTGGAAAAACAACAACTTTAAGGATAATCGCTGGGCTAGAGGAGCCTGACGAGGGAGTAGTCAGGATATATGGTGAGGACGTCACAGACGTGCCTACACATAAGAGAAATATTGGAATGGTCTTCCAGCATCTCGCATTATTCCCGCACATGAATGTATTCGAAAACATAGCTTTCGGATTAAAAATGAGGAAGGTTCAGAAAGAAGAAATAAAGAAGCGGGTGAAAGAGATTCTAGAAATCGTGAAGCTTGAAGGATTGGAATATAGGAGAGTGAACCAGCTTAGTGGCGGTCAGCAGCAGCGTGTCGCTCTCGCTCGTGCACTCGTCATTGAACCTGAAGTTCTCCTCCTTGATGAACCGTTAGGAGCACTAGACTTAAAGATAAGACAGCACATGATGGTTGAGTTGAAGAATATTCAGAGAAAGGTTAAGACAACATTCATATACGTTACACATGACCAGACTGAGGCGATGACGATGTCTGACAGGATAGCTATAATGAAAGATGGAAAGATACAGCAAGTAGGTACGCCTTTGGAGATCTATTACAGACCATCGAATACGTTCGTTGCATCCTTTATAGGCGAAGCCGTAAATCTCATTGAAGGAGAAGTTGTAGAAAACGGTCTAGTAGATACAAGTCTAGGAACAATCCACTGTGCTGGGTCTTTAACAAAAGGCAGGGTGGCAGTGATGGTTAGACCGGAGATGGTTGAGATAGGCGACAAGCTATACAATGTAGATAACCTGTTCAGAGGTACAGTACAATCAATAATATTCAAGGGCTCATACATAGAGTATCGAGTAGATGTTGAAGGCAATACATTCGTAATCCATAAACATGGATCAGCAGAACTGGGAAGATTACACCATCTCGGAGACATTGTTGAGATAGGGTGGAAAAAGAACTCAAGCATCATAATACCTATCTAGGATAAAAACATATATGGTGTAGGGTAAAGCGTATGAGGTTTCTAGTGTTGGGAGGGGCCGGGGCGATAGGTTCAGTAATAGTTAGAGACCTACTATCAAGCGATAGTGTAGAAGAAGTCGTCATAGGAGAGATAGATAAAGACCGATCTCTTAGACTCATTCAATCGATCAACGATGGTAGATTATCATTTAAACACATAGATGTTAGAAGAGTAGACCTTCTCACAGAAGAGATGAAGAAATACGATGTAACTATCAATTCAACATGGTTCGAGTATAACTTGGAGGTAACGAAAGCGGCCATAAACGCGAAAGCTAGACTCATCGATCTAGGTGGATTATACTATATGACTCTGAAGCAGCTAGAATTGGATGAAGATGCTAGAAAAGCCGAAGCATCTATACTGATCGGTTGCGGGGAAGATCCAGGCATAAGCAATATCATGGTGAGATATGTTTCAGATAGACTCGATGAAGTAGACTCTGTCTTGATTAGAGATGGAGATAGAGATCTAAAGCCTCCGCAGAGAATTACCTTCAAATTTTCTGTAAAAACCATGATGAATGAATGGACGAGAAACGCAGTAATCTTTAGGGATGGAAGATATGAAGAGGTTCCGCCACTAAGTGGGATAGAAGAGTTCGAGTTTCCAGAACCAGTTGGAAGAGTAAAAGTCTGTTTCAGCCTTCATTCTGAACTTGCAACCATTCCCAGATACATCGGTAAAGGATTAAGATATGTAGACTTCAAAATAAATTACGACTTCGACATGATTGACATCCTCAAGAAGTTTGGATTCTTCTCTGACCAGCACATAACTATAGATAACCTAGAGATCTCTATAAAAGACCTTACAACACATATCCTGAGAAGATGTATGTTCGACCCATCCAGAGACACAATAGACGATGCCGCATGTATCTTTACTAAGATTATAGGTAAGAAAGATGGTAGAGACATCATCTACTCAATGTATGCATTATCAACTTCAAAGAAAGAGTGGAATACTCCGGCCTCTAGCTATCTTACAGGGGTCCCTGCATCAATCGCTGCTCAAATGATGGTTAAAGAAGAGATAAAATTTTATGGGGTTAAGCCACCTGAAACATGTATCCCTACAGAAAAGTTTCTAGAAAACCTAAGCCGCAAGAATATAATAATTGGAGAAAGAATTGAGAAAAAATGGTAAATCTTACTTTATTTATTCTAGAAAGTCTTTTTCTTATATTTTCATTTTTTATTTATTCTCTATTTATAATGTTAAAGAATTTATATCAATGATACTAATAGTTAGGCTTAGGTAGGGGAGGATGTTCTTTGTCTGGAAACGTCATGGTTGTCGGTGTAGGAGGGGTTGGTCATGTTATTGTTTCTACCCTCCTCTCAGATCCATTGGTAGACCAGATTATTGCAGTAGATATATCTGAAAAGAATCTTAAACATCTTGAAGAAAAATATGGGAGAGAAAAGATATCTACACATAAAGTTGATGCGAGAGATTCAGACCAACTAGGTAAATTAATGAAGAATGTAAATATCTTAGTCAACGCAGCACATTATTCTCTAAATCTGGACCTCATAGAAAACTGCTTAAAGTATGGATGCAACTTTATCAGCCTAACTGGCGGAGAAGAATTATGGATAGAGGGAGGCTCTAAATTCAAGGAAATGATTGAGCTACATCTGCAAAGAGATTCTGAATGGAGAAGAAATGAGTTAACTGGGATACTGGGGTTAGGTGAAGATCCTGGTCTCTCAAATATCTTTGCAAGATACTTGGTAGAGAATTTCGATGAAGTAGATGAGGTGACGATAAGAGATGCAGATACGGTTAAAGATGATAGGTTTGTCATCGCACCGTTATGGAGTAGAGAAGAATTATTATTGTCAAGTATCGCTCCAGCTGTATACTATGAAGATGGAGTATTCAAGAAGGCCGAACCTCTAAGCATTTGCCAAGAGCATGTCTTCCCAGATCCAGTAAATGTTAAGAAGATCTATCTAAAAGAACATCCAGAAGTCTGGACCCTCTCAGTATTCCTTCCAAAGAAAGCAAGAAGAATATCGTTCTGGTATAATTATGATCGATTATCTGCAGAGATCATTAGAGCTCTATGGAAGATGAAGCTACTCTCTAGAGAGAAGATTAACGTTAAGGGAGTACAGGTATCACCTTTCGACGTAGTCGTCGAGGTTTTACCTCAACCAATAGATTTAGTAAATATTCAAGGATACGCAGGCATCGAGGTAGAAGTCAAAGGAAGAAAAAATGATGCATTCTTATCACAGAAGATCTTCACATACATTTCACATGAAGAAGCGTATAGCAGATTAGGGGTTAACGGTACTTCATATCTTGTTGGTTTACCTGCAGCTATAGGAGTTATCCTTCTACTTAGAAAAGAGTTAAGAGATAGAGGATTACTCTTTCCTGAGCAGCTTAATCCTCAACCATTCATTAAAGAATTAACAAAACATAACTTACCTCTAATATTTGAGGAAAGGAGAATATTTGAACTCGGGAAAAACCTATAGATATAGCATTTTCAGAACACTTCCATTGTACTAAAATCCTCAGTTTATCTTGAACCTCAAAAAGAAAAAAGAGTATGTGGGAAAATTGATGGATATGTTTATCTTTGAGTGTGCCTGGTATTTTTAAGGAAATATTTAAATAGTATACAAGTTGTATACAATGTATGAGTGATGTATTCTCTATACGGATTCCTAAAAAATTGAAAGAAAAAATGGAATTGTTGAAAGATGTTATTGATTGGAATGAGGAAGTTAGAAGATTTATTGAATCTAGAGTTAACGAAATGTATAAGATCAGAGTGTTAGAAGAAGTGAGGAAAGTTATTGAGAAATTACCTGAGATGCCTAAAGGCTCGGTTACGTGTTATGTGAGGGAGGATCGTGATAGTTATTGATGCATCGTCTTTAGTCAAGTATATGCTAAGAGAAGAAGGCTGGCATTTAGTAGAGAAATATCTCTATCAGGGAGTTGTAACTCTTGATCATGCGAAGAAAGAAGTTTTAAACGCTATATGGAGACACCATGCAGTTAGAAGAATAATAGATAGGGAGCTAGCCATCGAAATATATAGATCTCTTGAGAAACTTGTAGATGCAAAAGTTATCATCATGGAAAGAGAAGAGAACTATATCGATAAAGCTTTTGAGATAGCGCTAACACATAATGTAACCTTCTATGATTCACTATACCTATCCCAAGCATTAAGATGGGGTAGACTTTTAACGAGCGACCAGTTACAGAAGCAGGTAGCTGAGAAAATGAATATAAGAACAATCTTCATATAAGTTTAGACTACATGTTCAATCTTCAATGTTTTAGTTTTGATTAATTGTTAAGCTTTAAGAATAATTTTATTTCTCAGATTTTTATGAGATCCATTATTTCTGGGTAAAGAAAAAGGAGAATGCAAAGAATACGGGAAATATTATTAACTGGAAGTTAGGTATCATGAAGATTCTTCCTAGTAGATATTTTTCATAGCAATTTGATCCAATATTCTATCACGTCTTGTAGGATTATGCTTTTCTTCTTTATTCTTTCGAATTCTTCTGGTGTATAGAGGAGTAGTTCTACGGATATTTCTGTAGGTAAGAGTTCTCTTACAATTCTATATCTCTTGCCCATGTCAAGGTCCTTGAATAATGTTGATATGATTATTAGGTCTATATCACTGTCACGTAGCCAATCACCTCTAGCATAACTTCCGAAAAGATATATCTCCACATCTCCTAAACTCTCCTTAGCTTTTACAATAAAGTCTCTAAGAATTTTCTTAATTCCTTCTGGAATCTCCAGCTTATCCAAGACCTGTGATTCTACCAACTATTCTCACCACATCTTCGGCCACAGTTACAAGTCTCTCAGCTAAAGCTTTATCAATGCTCTCCCACGGTCTTTCCAATCCAGCATTCGGGTACCTCGCTAAGACATAATATGGAGAAAGCTCAGATATCCCGATCTTTAAATCTTCAGATAATTCCAAGCCCAACTCACCGAGCAATCTGACTAGATCATGAGTCTTTGGAGGTCTATCTCTCTTGAGAACCATGAAAGCTGCTTTTAGAGCTTTCTCAACAGCTTGATGAGCTGCAAATAAAGCCCAATTAACTCTGCTATTTAATAATGCTGAACGTGCTTCCTCGAGATCTACCACAGCGCCGTCAAACCAATCTTTAGCCTCCCTCCTGATATTATTCAAAAGACGTCAAACACCTCCACAAACCATAATTTTACGAAAGGTCATATAACTATTTTTCAGAATAAGTATGTTCACCATCTCTATATCATTGTCTCGTAGACCTCAATAACTTCCTAGCTTCTTCTGACACTTTCATTACAAGAGAAAGTGCTTAAAGCTATTTCCCGAAGAATTAATAGATATGACGATTAGATTTCTTACAATTTTTCTAGCATGTTTTTTGCGAAATTTTTAGAGTAATCTCATAGCTTGATTGAGGGATTTCTAGTCTGTCAGGGTATTCTCTCTGAGGCTTGACGTCCGTTAATATGATAGTGTAGCAGTCTAACTCTCTTTTCTCAGCTCCAGGCATTGTCAAGTTTACTGTCTCAACATACCGACCTCTCTTAGCTACCGATATTTCTACTGTTACTTTTCCAGACCAAAAGCAGTAAACATTTATCGGGCATCTACTATCTTCAATGACTTTATTGATTACTAAGACCAACTCGACACCTCTTACCAAGGCTTTCTCGCCTACTTTTAGCCGGAATTCTTCATCCAATGAGGGTGATATTTCAAATTTTTCTCCACCCGGAAGGAAGAGGATGAAGACGGAGAGTATCGCTACGGCTATCAGAGCTAGGATGAAAAATTTCATGTTAAGTTGTCTGAGCACAGATTATTTTCGAGGCAGCGACTTTAAAAGTTTTCACACTACCAACGCTCCCCATAGTTTCTCTCCAGCATACCTACAATATGGATTGAATTTAGTTTATAGATAAGGAGTTCTATCTCGACGTGGATGTTTATCTTATGACAATGGCATGTCTCCAGCTGCATCATTATTATTCTTGGTTGATGGGTTAGTATAATGCTCTAGAGCTCTGCAGAATGCTGAGAGTGTGTAGCAGGTAATGTGGTCGTTATTGCAGATTCTCGGTGAGCATTCTTAGAAGTCATATATACTGCTCAGAACAATTATGCATACTAGAGCATGTCTGAAGAGGTTATTCGATTTAAGTGTGAGGTTTGCGGTTCAAGCTTGAATGTGAGCCCCGAAGATATAGTGTCTATCTGTAAATACTGTGGTGGGCTTAACTCTGTGAGCAGAGTCATCAGTAGAGACGATATCTATGTTGTTCCCAGCGTAGATGAGGGTAAAATCATAGAGGAGTTTTGGAGGAGGGTTAGAGGGGATATCGATCTCAGGAAAATAGCTGAGAAAATAAGGATCAAGTCTATTCAAGGATGGTACATCCCCTACTGGATCTCACGAGTTGAAGTCGAGGGTGTGGTCATATATACAAAAAAGGAGCATAATGGTAAGCATGTGAAGATCATTAAGAAGAAAGAGAAATTTTCAAGAGCTTTAGATATGCACGTGGTTGGTAGGAGGCAGATGAAGAATGTTGGGGTTGGTGAATTGATAAATGCATATTTCAAACATAAGGCTGAGACCGTGGGAATCCGAGATCTAGATGAGGGCTGGTGGAGGTCGAATAAGCTAAACTTCCTCAACATAGAGTTTGACAGAGATGAGGCCGCGATTATGATTCGGGAAGATGCTGTAGATTTTATAAGGAAGAAGTGGGAGGACATGGCGGATGAGATAAAGTTCTTCAAGGCGGAGATCTTGAATATGGAGAAGCCGAAGCTCGTTCTGCTCCCACTCTGGGAGGTGATATATGAGTATAGGGGGAGCCTCTACTTTGCTTATCATGAGGGCTGGAGTGGTTCAAGCCTTATCTTCGCTGAGCCGATGACTGTGGGAAGACGGTTTCTCTACCTCGCCGGGATGATTTCGTCAGTCGTAGGAGGGATGCTTATAGGCATAATTTTCTCAACAACATCGTATAATGGCTCAGACTATACTTCCATCTTAATACTACTCTTCTTCTTCATTACATTTCTCGGGTACCGATTTGCGAAAAAATTCATTTCAGATGTAAGGGTTGAGAGATCATGGGGGTAGTATGCCCCGATTGCGGTGCGAGGTTCCAATTCCCTGAGAGTGTAAAAATGTTTACATGTCCCTACTGTGGTCTAGTTTTCGGAGAACGTGTTGAGGAAGACCATTACTACTTCCCATTAATGGATATGGATCCATACACCATTTTACTGGATTTTCTTAGAAGGCAATTTGGAATCCCATCTGACATAACATCTTCATCATCTCTAAGGATGAGACAGCTCCACTACATTCCAGTGTACTTTTACTATCTTTATGGTAGAGCTGTGGGTCAGTGTGGTAGCGCTGGATGGACGAGGGCTGAGGAAGGTCGCTACATAGGGATCGTAGCATCCCGAAATTTTAAGAATATTTTGATGGAATATCCTTTTCCAGTTAGAGGTAGAAGGTTCTTCAGGAAAGAGATTATGAGTATGGGGAATTATCATCAACCTGAATTCAGCGAAGAAGATGCGAGAAGATATGCGGAAAACCTTCTACGAAATATGTTGCTTAATGAGTTAAGACGGCAGTGCAGTAACATTAGCGAGGTGAAGACTGAGGAGATGAAAGTTGCTTTCCGAGGGCTAGTCCACTACCCAATTTACCAACTAGAGTATGTATACGATGGTGTTAGATATTCTTCGTATATCGATGGTGTAGATGGGAAGATAATTATCGCAGAGTATCCTATCAAGATTCAAACGCGGACCCTACAGATAGCTATTAGTAGTCTACTTCTAGCTATACCATTCTTGGTCGGTCTACCAATCTCATCAATCTTTGGAAGCCCACTACCATTCATATTTTCAATAATTCCAGCGGCCGCTTCCTCAACACCATTACTTAGAAGAAGTTTAACGAAGAAGATATTATCCTCAGAGCTGAAAATGGTTGGAGAAGAATCTAAACCAATCTTTTCGTATATGAGGAAGATCTTTCAATAAGAAAGACTTATTAGGCATCTGACATGGAATAGTTCGATGGTTAGTTACGGAGCGGGAGCATTGATAGTTTTAGCTTTGTCAATTGGATTAGCATTAATAATTTATGGAAGCGGGATCTTAGAATTTAATATCTTTAACATACCATCTTGGATTTTCGGACCATTAGGTGCATACACTCTGATTTACGGCATCGCCTCTAGGAGAAGCTCTCTCTACTACTCGATATGGGGGACACTGATGCTAGCAGTGTTCCTAGTCTCTACACTCTACACTGTGTTCAATCCAGTAATCATCGTGGGTGTAGCTATTATAGTGATAGCCATATTAGGTTTAATCGCTAGGGGGAGATCTGAAAAATGAGTAAAGGAAAACATTTAGATAATGTTAAGAAGGAAATGACGCTTACAGAAAAGATCCTAAGCTATATCCCAGGGTACAGGGGTTATAAGGAGAAAGAGATTAGGAGAGAGAGCGACAGGCTTGTCAGAATGGAGGCAACCAATAGGCTTAAGGAAGTCAAGGACATTATTAGAATGAAGCTTACTGAATTAGCTCAATTAGGTAAGATAGAGGATAGAGACGTCCCAAAGTTTGAAGTATTCTTATCAAGACTTGATAGAATTATCGTAAGGATAGAGAAAGCTCCAGCCGGCTATGCGGGATTATTTGACGCAGTGAAGGTTAAAGAGGATAAACTGGACAAGATTCTTGAACATGATCTAATGTTAATCGAGGAATCGAGGAATATGAAAGAGCTAGCTGGAAAATTCGAGAAACTGGAAGCCCGTGAAGATCTACTGAAATCTGTAGAAGAACTTTTAACAAGTGTGAGAAGACTTGAAGAAATAATCGATCGAAGGACAGAAATACTTAGAGGGCTAAGCGAATGATAAGAAACGTTTAAAAGCACTTAATTAGATTATTTGATCAGATTCAAGGTTGATGGTTTAATGCCGAAGGTAATTGAGTGGATCGGGGCAAGGGAGGGAGAGATAGTCTGGAGATATCCATCGGAGGAGATTAGCTGGGGAGATAACCTGATAGTCCATGAATATGAAGCGGCCGTCTTCTTCAGAGATGGTAAGGCTTATGACGTCTTCAGAGCTGGGAGACACGTTCTCACAACAGTGAACCTTCCGCTACTCACGAGAGCCCTGTCCATAATATCCGGCTTCGATAAGATTCCATTCAGAGCGACCGTAGTATTCGTCTCCCTCAAACAGTTCCAGGGAAGATTTGGTGCTCAGAGTCAAACTAGAGAACTCGCACCCCTCAAATTTTATGGTAGCTTCTGGTTCAGGATTGAGGATCCAAACTTATTCGTGAATGAAGTTGTGGGCGGTCAAGGGGTCTACACGACCGATAAGCTGCAAGAGTTCTTGAGAGGATACCTTAATGAGAGGTTAATTGACGCGCTAAGCCAATACTCGTTAATCGAGGTATATGGTAAGCTCGATGAGACAAGCTTCCTAGCCAAGAACCTTCTTTACGATGCATTTAAGAAGATAGGACTCGAGCTCATCGACGTAAAATTTGAGGGAATAGATACGACGCCCGAGTGGAGGGATAGAATCTTCTACCTCAGAACAGGTGTCCAGGCACCGGAAGTTTTAAGAATGGAGACTATTCAAAAAGCTGCCGAAAGCCTATCGAAGAGTTCTGGAGCTGCTATGGGAGCAGGCATAGCTATAATTCCACCACTATTCCAGCCTCAAGCCGCCCAAGCTCAGACGATGATATTCTGCCCAAAATGTGGTTTTCAGAATCCGCAGACGGCGAAATTCTGTAGCAATTGTGGAACACAACTCCAAGCTTCTGGACCTTCTTGCCAAAAATGTGGGACAATCAATCCTATGGGAGCAAAGTTCTGTATAAACTGTGGAAGCCCACTCCAAGCATCTAACAGATGTTTAAAATGTGGAAGCGAAGTTCAAGTAGGAGCCAAGTTCTGTCCAAACTGTGGAGAGAAGATAGCTCAATAAGATATACGGATATAGGCTGGTGGATACATCAATCTATAGAAAGAACATTATCCGACTTTAAGTTTCCATTAATTACATGCGTTGATGAAGAATGATTACATAGTTCTTTTGGCACCGCAGTTTGGGCACACCGTATCTGTCTGTGGAAAGAGGGTGCCGCAGTACTTACATGGGACCATTACTACTTCACGGATTATCTCTTTTACAATAGGTGGAGCTGTGGGTTGGGCAACTTGTATCTCCAGAGTGGGGCTGACGGCGTCTGGTCTACCCTTAACCGCTACGACGCCCTTAATGGTCCATGAAACATTTCTATCCATACTTTTTGACGTCGGCTTTAATGTTATTGGGATCAAGATGCTGAAAGGAAATTTCTCTGAAAAACCTTTTGAGATACGGATTGGTCCGCTGAGACTAACTCTGGCGGAGTGGAGTGTCGCAGATTCCCAAACCTCTCTGACAACCTCTCTCTTCAGACCTGGATCGTAGAATCGTTTTAGAACTTTCGCTGACTCAACGCACTGCATCTCGCACCTGATCTCTTCTGCATCAAAATCTTCGTCAGAAGATACAAGCAACTCTCCCTTAACATTTCCACCGAGGAAAAAGACACTCTCGCTGAGACTTAACTTCACGCTAACTCTCGGAGGCGTAACTTTCTCAGCTAGCTTTTTCAAGAAAGACATGAGCGCTCCGTAATTCTAAATCATGAGACCTAATTAAACATTTATCTCTTTAGACTCTTGAAAAGAATAAGACTATACTCGGATACAATATAACTTTCATATAAAGTCGCTTCCAGTAAAACAAAACTCATGTTTTACAACTTTTCACATTCTTCATCCACATGGTTATTGCCTGAAAGTTAAGTTCAATATTAATTTCGGCCACATTCCGTACTGGTTTCACGTGATACAATTCAGCATTAATTTTACTCTTCTTTAATCTTTGAGTTACAACATTATTCAGCAAAGCTGAAGAATCTTAAAACGGATTCAGAAATTCTGTTAATATATTTTTTGGAAAAACTTAAGATTCACCTAAAATATTTAAGTTATATGAGAAAGAAGCTACCTATTGAACCTCTTACAAGAGATGAGGTATTCCAGAAATTGAGAGAGTACTCTATAGATGATGCAGACCCTCTTAGTGGGAGATTGTTTACTATAGCTTTCGAGACGGGGTTAGATGAATTGAAGAAGGTAGCATACGATGCTTTCAAGATGTTTATGGATAAAAACATGTTAGACTTCACTGAATTTCCAAGTGCTATTAGAATGGAGAAAGACATAGTAGATATAGCGGCATCCTTGATGCATGGAGATGGAGATGTGGTTGGAACATATACTTTCGGAGGTACGGAGAGCGTCTTCTTAGCTGTCAAAGCTGCTAGAGATAAATTCATACTCGATAAAGGGTTCATAACTATTCCTGAGATAGTTATGCCTATTACAGCTCATCCATGCTACGATAAAGCTGCTGAGTACATGGGTCTAAAAGTTAAAAGAGTTAAAATAGATACCGAGACGTATAGGGCGGATGTAGACTCAATCAACGAAGCCTTAACTGAGAATACAGCAATGATCGTAGGGTCAGCGCCCAACTGGCCTTTCGGAACAATTGACCCGATCAGTGAGCTGGCTGAGATAGCTTTAGAAAAGAACGTCTGGCTACATGTAGATGCATGTGTAGGTGGATTTATCTTACCATTCATGAAGAAATTGGGAGAAAACATACCAGAATTCGATTTCAGAATTGAAGGTGTTTCATCAATCTCTCTAGATCCACATAAGTATGCCTATTCTCTTATTGGAGCTTCGGTAATCTTGTTTAGGAAAGAATTCTACAAGATGTTCTCCCAATACGTAAACTTGAAGTGGCCTGGTTACCCGATCGTAAACCCTGCGGTCCTGTCTTCTAGATCTGAAGGACCATTGGCAGCGACATGGGCTGTTCTCCATATGCTTGGAGAGAAAGGATACTTAGAGCTAGCCAAGAAAATCATCACCACTAGAAATAAAGTATCCAGTAAATTGAGAGATATAGGTTACAAGATAATGGGAGACCCAACAGTCATAATAGCATTTACATCTGATAACATCAACTTATTCAGATTATCTGACTATATGATTAGGAGGGGGTGGTATTTTCTAGCTCAGAAAGGTGTACCGGAGATGGGTGTCCCTCCAAGCATACATCTTACAATCACACCTATCCACGAAAAACTTGTTGATGAAATGTTGAAAGACTTGGAAGAGGGTACTTCCGAGCTACTAAAGATCCCTCCAACAGATGTTGAAGGATTAGTGGAAAGCTTAGGTTTGATAATGAGCTTAGTTACTCCAGAAGAAATAGATATACCAATGCTCAGCAAACTACTCAAAGAAGCAGAAAAACTTCTAGAAATATATGGGCCGAAGCTTCTCGAAGCATTCAATCTAGACAAAGGTTTACCTAAAGAAATGGCTTTAATAAACCAAGTATTCAATTCTCTACCTCCAGCTATAACAGAACTACTAGTAAACTACATAGTAATCCAGTTATTCAAAAAAGGAGTATAACAATCAAACATTCTCAACTACACAGTAATTACGTTCCGTAGCGACGAGGTCTGGAAGATTAGATTTACTTATCTTTCTCATACTAATTCTAGTAAATCATCATTAACTAAAATTTAGATCCAATGATACATTTGACCAATTCTGCTATAGCAACCCTTTTATCTTCCAACTAACGTTACATCTTTATTGAGAACAAAGCCGAATATTTTAGAATAACTGTTGACGGTCGCGTGAAATTCGGCGTAGGATTAGCCAAGTTGCACAAGTCGTGGAGTATAAATATATTTTGTTGTAATAGTTTTCTCTATTAATAGTTAACAGAAAGGCTTAAATAAAGTTAGTGAATTGATAGAAAATGTGGATTGAGATGAATAAGAAAATTAAGCTTGTGTTTGTATCGATAATTCTATCAGTAATGTTAATAATTGTTTCTAATCTACCAGTATTAGAAGCTCAGCCAAGACATGGTGGAACACTTATAATTGGATTAAGTTCCGAGCCACCTCATCTAGCTTTAAGCGGACCCCCAACTTGGGTATTTTATCAAGTAGTCCGTCAAATAGGTAATTCTTTGGTCAGTTTTGATCCTGAGACGTTAGAATGGAAACCTGAATTAGCAGAATCTTGGGAAGTGATTAAAGAACCTGATGGTGGTATGACTATTATCTTTCATCTAGTTAGAAATGCAACATGGCATGATGGTAAACCATTTACATCTGCAGACGTAAAATTCACTTATGAGCAGGTTGCACCAGTATTTAATAGTTTTGTAGCCTATATGATGAAAACATATGTAAAAGCCGTTGAGACACCTGACGACTATACTGTGATATTTAGATTTAATACTACATGGGCTCCTGCATTCTATCCAGGCTACTTCGGCGGCTCTGGAATAAATATTAGTCCAAAGCATTTATATGAAGGTACCGATATTGCTAATAACCCATATAATACTAAACCAATTGGTACAGGACCATTCAAATTCAAAGAATGGAAGAAAGGCGAATACATAGTCTTAGAAAGAAATGAAAACTACTGGAAGAAAGGTTTACCATACTTAGATAGAATAATCTTCAAGATAATAAAGACTTCTCCAGCATTAACACTAGCATTTGAGAAAGGTGAAATCGACTTTATATGGACTTATGGTTTAGCAATGTCTGATGCTGTAAGCTTACAAGAGAAGATAGGTCTCGGACAATTAGTTGGAAAGAGAGTATGGTTCTTCCCCAGTCCTGGAGGTTCTCTAGATGTCGTAGGATTCAATCTACATCCACATGGACCAGCCCCATTAAAAGATGTAAAAGTTAGAAAAGCTATAGCTGCAGCGATAGATCGTAAGAAGATAGCTGAAGTAGTATACTTTAACAGAGTTGAAGCTTTAGATACGGTTGTATCTAGCGCTCCAGCAGTAGCTCGATATAATCCAGGTATAAATCAGCCTGCATACGATCCTGCACTCGCGGAAAGACTATTAGATGAAGCAGGCTATCCACGCGGTCCAGATGGCATAAGGTTTAAGTTAAGGCTAATGATAGATTCTGTTTCTTATCCATTCTATCTTAAAGAAGCAGAACTGATAAGAGATTTCCTAGCACAAGTAGGTATAGCTGTTGAAATAGTAGCATTAGATACCGCAGCATGGCATGAAAGAGTATTTAAGAACTGGGACTTCGATATGAGTATCTTCCCCTTCGTTCACGGTCCAGGTCCAACATTTTTCATTAGATACTATACTGAAAGAGGGATCGTTAGAGCTTCATGGTCGAATGCTATGGGTTATAATAATCCAAAGTTTAATGAACTAATCTTTAAGGCTGAATTCGAAATCGATAAAGAGAAAGAAGCTGAGCTTGTAAGAGAGGCTTTGAAGATCTTAGTAGAAGATCAGCCAGCCGTATGGACATGTTCAAGAACATTTATAGCTGCTGTTAATCTTGATTTCACCGATGAACTTGATCCTGGAGCATGGGAGCATGGGATGGGTACAGGTTACCTCAATCTAGAGAAGATCTATTGGGTTAAGGCGCCTATAAGAACTGAGGTTATCACTGTTGAGAAAACTGAAGTGACTACTATAGTTCAGCCAGGTACAACAATTGTAACTACTATGACTAGACCTGAGGTAACAACTGTCGTGATGACGACGCCAACTGTAAAACCGGTAGAAGTTCCAGTAATTCCTGAATGGGTTTACGCGATCGTAGCTGTCGCGGTCATAATTGCCGTTGGCTCCATCACCTACGCCATTCAAAGAGTGCGAAAAACCAAAACATAAAAATCTTCATTTTAAACTTTATCAATTTTTATTTATATTCTGAATCTAGAAATAGAGGTAAAGATCTATGTCAACTCTTAAACACGTCTTGCAAATTATAGACATACTAGATAATCCCAATGTTAGTGGTGAGAAAATAAGGAGATTCTTCATAGATCAGGGTTTTAAAGATATTATAGTAGATGTTGAAACCATTAAAAGTGAAAAAAGTTCTACAGATTTTATAACTATTACTATTCCTGGAGCTAGTGGGAAAATTTCTGGAGGCACCTACCAGACTCTAGGTATAGTTGGAAGGTTAGGTGGGATAGGTGCTAGACCGAGCGAGATTGGACTTGTTTCAGATGCCGACGGTGCAATAGTAGCTTTAGCGGCTGCATATAAGATTGCTGAGATGAAGAACAGGGAGGAAGTAATCTTAGGTGACATAAAAATAACGACACACATATGTCCCAACGCTCCAACGAGACCTCATAAGCCAGCACCGATGATGGATACTCCTATCGATATTTTTACTCTTCTAAAAAAAGAAGTATCAGCTGATATGGATGCAATTCTCTCAGTTGATGCAACCAAAGCAAATTTAGTAATTAATCATACAGGTTTTGCAATAACTCCTACCGTTAAGGAAGGATGGATACTCAAAGTTAGTGAAGAACTTATAGACATATACATTAAAGTAACTGGAGAGCCGCCCGTCATAGTTCCTATAACAATGCAAGACATATTACCATACTCAACCAATGTTTATCACCTGAATAGTATGATGCAACCTTGGCTATATACGAGAGCGCCTGTTGTAGGAGTTGCTATAACTACGAGAATGGTTGTGCCGGGCTCAGCGACTGGAGCAACAAACATCATTAGTTTAGAAAATGCTACAAGGTTTGTTGTAGAAGTTGCTAAGCAGTTTAGTAGAGGTAGGGTCAGATTTTATGATGAAGAAGAATGGAAAACTATTTTAGCAATTCACGGTTCTCTTAGAGATATTATGAAAAAAGGTGCTCCTGAATGAGGTGCAGATCTTGACATATACCATAGGACTTATAAGAGTTTTAACTATAGATGATGAAGAAAAACTAAATCTACATGGAAAAATAATTGAAAAAACATTCCCAGAATTAAAGGTGATAACAAAATGTATCGAAGATCAGCCTGAAGGAATATATGATCTTAAAAGTGAAGAATTAGCTAAACATAAAATTTTAAAACTAATAAAAGAATTTCAAGATATGAATGTTAACGCCGTCATTATAAGTTGCGCAGGAGATCCTGCGGTCGCTGAAGCAAGAAGGATTTTCAAGATACCTATTATTGGAGCAGGTTCAGCCTCAGCATCCCTAGCCTTAGCATATGGAGAAAGAGTAGGTGTTATAAAGATTACCGAAGAAGTTCCTAAGATAATTAGAAAAATTCTAGGACCTCACTTGATTGCAGAAGAACGTCCGGAAAACGTTAGAAATGTAGTTGATTTGATGAGTGAGGAAGGGAGAATTGAATCTATAAATGCATTAAGAAGATTATTAAAATATGATGTTGAAGTCATAGTGCTAGCTTGTACTGGTTTCACAACGATCGGTTTTAAGAAAATAGCCAAAGAAATAACATCTATACCAATCATAGATCCCGTTATAGCTGCAGGATCCGCTGCAATAAGTATATTAAAACAGAAGAATGAGTAATAGATATGATTAAAGTAGATGAATCGATTGCTGAAGCAGCAGTTTTAGGTGGAGCTTTTTATGGAGGAGGTGGAGGAGGAGACCTAAATACAGGATTAAGATATGCTAAGCTTGCTATAGAATTGGGTGACGTTATAATTCTTGGTATAGATGATGTGTTAAAAAATGAAGACAGCTATATCGTTACTTCCTCCATCGTTGGAGCTCCTTCTGCTCATGAAAGACACGTACTTCCAAGCCACATCATTAGGTCTGTTCAACTACTTCTAGATGTAACGAATATCTCTATATCAGGTTTTATAACTTCTGAAAATGGTGGACTATCAACTGTTAATGGATGGATACCTGCCGCCGTATTCGATATACCGGTTATTGATGCACCTGCAGATGGGCGGGCACATCCTACAGGTGTAATGGGCTCTATGGGTCTTCATAAAGTAGCAGACTATGTATCTATCCAAACAGCTGTGGGAGGAAGCAAAAATCTTAACAGATATATTGAAGTAATTGCAACAGGTTCAATACAAAAAGTTGATAAGATAATAAGAGAAGCTTCAGTTCAAGCTGGAGGTATGATAGCAGTTGCTAGAAATCCTGTAGCACCTGAATTCATTAAGAAGAATGCAGCTGTAGGTGCTTTAACCAATGCGATAGAAGTAGGTAAAATATTTCAGAAGTATAAAAATGACGTTGAGAAGATATGTGAAGAAATTCTCAAGTTAACGTATGGAAAGATTATTGATAAAGGGGTAGTGGATCATGTTTTACTTGAAAGTAAGGGTGGGTATGATATAGGTAGGATTATAATAAACGGTAAATTAGATAGATATGAAATAACTTTCTGGAATGAATATATAACACTTGAAGATTCGAAGAATAGAAGACTTGCCACTTTCCCGGACTTAATAGTCACCCTAAATATTAAGACGAGTCTACCTGTTTCATCTGCAGAAATTCGTAGAGGTGATGAAATACTATTAATGGCGATTCCGAAGGAAAAAATACCATTAGGTGCAGGTGTTAAAGATATTGAATTACTGAAGGAAGTAGAGAGAATAGTCAATAAAGAGATCGCAATGTTTTACAAGTAGGCCTCCAAATACTTTAAAGAATGAACAAATATTCTAGCGTGGCTATCTTAAAAAGCTTTATTAACAATCTACATCAACATAAACTTAGGGGCCATCATTGAAACTAATCGAGATATCTAATTTAATCGTTTACTATAATACTTCACAAGGCTTAGTCAAAGCTGTAGACAATGTTTCATTAGAAATTAGTAGAGGAGAAGCATTAGCTATTGTTGGAGAATCTGGAAGCGGTAAGACCACTCTAGCTCTATCGATACCGAGGCTGCTTCCAGATAATGCACGAATTTTAGGTGGAAGTATTTGGTTGTATCCAGAAAAAGTGGACTTGACAAAACTTTCTGAAAAAGAACTGAGAAGAATAAGAGGGCGGAGGATAGGTGTGGTTTTCCAAGACCCTATGACTTATCTCAATCCAGTAATGAAGGTTGGTGATCAAATAGCGGAGAGCATAGTATATCATCAAAATTGTTCATTAAAAGAAGCTAAAGAAAAAGTATTAGAGTTATTAAAGAAGCTAAAAATTCCAGATGCAGAAAATGTAGCATCACGTTATCCCCATCAATTAAGTGGAGGTATGAAGCAGAGGGTCATGATCTCAATAGCTATTTCTTGCAATCCAGAACTTCTAATAGCTGACGAACCTACTACAGCGTTAGATGTTACTGTTCAAGCAGAAGTTTTAGAATTATTGAGAAATTTAATCCAAGAATTAAAAATAGCTTTAATTCTTGTTACCCATGATTTAGGAATAGTAGCTGAGACTTGCGATAAAGTTGCAATAATGTATGCTGGTAAAATAGTAGAGTTAGCAGATGTTTATAATCTGTACCGAGATCCAAAACACCCTTATACTGTAGGCTTACTTGACGCTGTTCCAACAATTAAGGAATCGGAGAGTAAGATATCCATTATAGGAGGAAGTATACCAGACCTAATCAATCCACCTTCTGGATGTAGGTTTCATCCACGATGCCCTTATATGTTTGAAAAATGTAGACAAGAAGAACCCCCATTAGTAAATTTTGATAAGAATAGATATGTTGCATGCTGGCTTATGGAGTGATTTTTATGGAGAAAAATTTCTTTCTGAAAGTTGTAAATGTTAAAAAGTATTTTCCAGTAAGTAAAAGCTTTCTCATCAAGTCTCAGAAATATGTTAAAGCTGTTGATAACATAAGTTTCAGCATCAGAAGAGGGGGAACCTTAGGTATAGTGGGTGAAAGCGGATCAGGTAAAACTACTTTAGCACGTGTAATACTACGGCTTATAGAACCAACATCGGGATCTGTCTATTTTGATAACAAGAACATCTTCGACTTAGATAAGCATGAGTTGAGAAAACTTAGACCGAAAATGCAGATGATATTCCAAGATCCTATGGCTTCTCTAAATCCTAGAAAGAAAGTAAAGCAGATACTTACACAGGTGTTTAAACTACATACGTCTTTAAGCAATGAAGAAATCTATGATAGAGTACTAGATTTATTGGAGAAAGTTGGTTTATCTCCTCCAGAATTATTTCTTGATAGATACCCTCATGAACTTAGTGGAGGGCAGAGACAGAGAGTATGTATAGCTAGAGCAATTGCTCTCAATCCTAAGCTCTTAATAGCTGATGAACCCGTATCTGCTCTTGATGTATCTGTTAGAGGACAGATAATCAACCTGCTTTTAAACATATATAGAGAACGTGGAGAGGACATGATATACATAATCATCTCCCACGACATCGCATTGATTAAGAGCATGTGTAAAGATACTCTAGTAATGTATTCAGGAAGAATGGTTGAATTTGGTGAGACAGATAGCATAATTAAATCTCCTCTTCATCCTTATACGAGAATGCTTATCTCAGCAGTTCCGATACCAGATCCAGAAATTGCAAGAACAAAGAAACGTATACCTATAAGTGGAGAACCGCCTTCTCTAATAAATCCACCTCCTGGCTGTCATTTCCATCCTAGATGCCCTTACGTTATGGAGAGATGTAAGGTAGAAGTTCCACAATACTTCCAAGTTGAAGATAGACTTGTTTCCTGTTTTCTATATGCACAATATTAGCTTTACAATTTAGTTTAAGAAAAGACTTTTTATCGAGAAAAATATCTTAAAAATAGGAGGTGTAAATAAAATGTCTTCTCTCATACCTTTCATAATTAAAAAGTTATTACAATATATACCGATGATATTTGCAGTTATAATAATAACCTTTATACTCGTACACATGGCTCCAGGAGACCCTACATTTATCCTGGTAGGAGAAGTTGGAGATGAAGAATTTATAAAAACTGCACGAGCAAGATTGGGACTTGATAAACCTCTTCACGAACGTTTTATAATATATCTCTCAAATGTGTTAAAAGGTGATTTAGGATATTCTTATCTCAGGTCTGAGCCAGTAGCTAAATTGATAGTTGACCGTATACCTGCTACTCTCCTATTAGTTTTAACTGCAATGTTCTTCTCAGCTTTAATTGGAATAATGATAGGGACTATTGCTGCTGCACGAAAAGGTGTTCTTGACATTTCACTCTCCACACTCTCATTATTTGGTATCTCAATACCCTACTTCTGGTTAGGACAAATTATACTCATAGTTTTCGCTGTTAGACTGGGAATCTTCCCATTAGGTGGAATGGTTACGGTTGGAAGAAGTTATCAAGGAATAGATTATGTTCTAGACGTGATATATCATCTAGTTTTACCGGTTATGACATTAGCAATCTTCAACTTAGCTTACACGACAAAGATTACAAGAGGAAGCGTATTGGAGGCACTTACCCAAGATTATATAGTGACAGCTCGTTCAAAAGGATTGCCGGAAAGTAGAGTAATATTCAGACATGCTCTTAGAAATGCTCTAATACCTGTTGTAACTTATATAGGGTTCAACACCGGTGTTCTACTTGTAGGAGCAATTTTAACAGAAACGGTCTTCGCATGGCCTGGAATGGGCTCGTTGTTATACGACTCGATTAGGCTTAGAGATTACCCAGTTATACTTGGAATATTCATATATGGTTCAATAATCATCATTATCGCAAATCTAATTGTAGATCTACTTTACGGATTACTGGATCCAAGAATTCGTGTGAGGTGACATGTATGAAGAATGAAAAAATTAAGAAGAATTTTCTTTTAAAATCTGGTTATCTTCAATTCCCAATCAAGAAGATAATTCTTACTCAGATGAATTCCCGTATTTTCGCAGGATTGATAATTATTTCCATTATTACTATAATGGCTATAACTGCACCCTTCATAACATGGCATCCTCCACTTAAAACGCTTGTTGGTAAACCATTTACAATTCCCAATAATCACTATCTTTTCGGAACGGATGATTTAGGTCGAGACATCTATAGTAACGTTATCTATGGTATAAGAACATCGCTTATAGTAGGATTGAGCTCTGTTTCGATAGCCGTCATAATTGGAACATTGATAGGTGTCTTAGCAGGTTATTATAGAGGTATAATAGAAGATTTTCTAATGAGAATAACAGATATGACTTTAATTCTACCTCAATTCTTACTAGCTTTAGTCATTGTCGCAATATTTGGTCAAAATTTCCAAAATATAATCTTAGCTATAGGGGTGGTTAGTTGGCCTGGGATAGCAAGAATGGTTCGAGCTGAGTTCCTCTCAATAAAAGAGAGACCTTTTATAGAAGCTGCTAAAGCAATAGGATTATCTGATATGAAGATAATCTTTAGTGAAATACTACCAAATGCGATGCCAGCGGTTATACCCTACATAATTCTACAAATTAATGCTGCCATATTGATAGAAGCTGGATTAGGGTTTCTAGGCATAGCTGATCCAAATGTACCTAGCTTAGGTTTAATGTTGAATACAGCTCAACAGTATTTAATGAATGCGTGGTGGATGGCCGTTTTCCCAGGTTTAATGCTATCCATAATAGTAATAGGACTTAACTTATTAGGAGATGGATTAGTAGAATATTTAAATCCACGTTTAAGAAAAAGATAACGATTCTTCAACAAATTGTTTTGAAAAGCTTTAATGAAGGGAACTGTCTTAGAACATTTCTAAGATAATTTTACCTACAATCCCTCTAGTAGTAATTACCTTGGCTAGAGGAGCTGAATTCCGTAAAATATGTTTATGCATGAAACTATAACCCATACAATCCATTATAACAAACCTGATATCTTTACTTCTTATCTTCTCTCCAACTATGGTGAAATCTCTGATATCCGACGAATACGGTGAGATAGATATAATCTTTAATTTATGAAAATATTTTGACCATTTATCATACGCATAATCTATCTGTTCAGAAGATGGTATAAGTACAGCAACTTCTCCATTATAATAAATACTTGAAGCAACTCCTTTAAGTATTTTATCGGGATACACTATAGCAGTAGTAGCTTCAAATTCAGGGAATTCTCCAGAACACAATATGATTATTACATCAACTTTCTGTGAATCTAGATATTTAATCTTCGATTTCATAAGAGGTATAAGTTTTTCTTTAGATACTCTTACCTCTGATCCATCTCTTAATCTTGAAATATAAACTACTTCACCTGGTTCAGGTGTTAGGCATTCCATTACTTCTTTCTTACTTTTGAAGTCGTCTAAAGCGCCTACCTCTATTATTTCTATACTGCTCGGTAGAATTTTTGAAAGATCATTCATAATATCTTCTCTTGGAGATTGTCCAATCGTTAACATACCAATACGATTCAACATAACCTATTCTGCATTCTAAATAATCATCCTATTATTTTATTTCTTTTTATTTCTTAATGAAGAAGATATTCTTTAAAAATATTTATATAAGATCGTTACCCAAAACATAAGGTGGTATAATAATCATGAGTATGTTTATGGAGCTCTATAACTCAGCTTTAAAAACAGTCCGAGATCTTGCTCTAATTAAGTCTGGTGAAAATATCTTGATCTTAGCTGATACAGTTGTAGATTGGGAGATGCTAAAAATGTTGGCATCTGCAGCATATTCTTTAAATGCAGAACCTTCCATCATGATATATGAGACAAGAGAAGAAGTAAATGTAGAACCACCTAAACATGTTGCTGAAGCAATGAAGTCTAGTGATGTAGTTATTAGTCTACCATTGATGTATATACTCCATACGAATGCGTATAATGAAGCACTTAAAGCAGGAGCTAGGATTCTCGAGTTAACAGGTATGAATCCAGACATGATGATTAGACTTATTGGAAGAGTTGATTATTTAAGAATGTGTGAATTAGGAGATCGGCTAGCGAAGATTACTAAAGATGCAAAAGAAGTTCACATAAAGAGCAGTAGTGGAACAGATTTAAGATTTGAAAATGATCCGGCTAGACCCGTTTTTCATAATGATGGAATTCTTAGAGAAAAGCATGTTTACAAAACATTAGGAGGACAGATATCGTGGGCACCTATCGAAGATAGTATTGAAGGTACTATAATAGCGGACACTTTCATATGGCCTCCAACAGAGTTAGGTGTTCTTAAAAATCCTGTAAAATTACGTATCAAAGAAGGAAGAATAATTGAAATCGAAGGAGGTGTAGAAGCAAAAATATTTGAAAACTGGTTAAGAAGTATGGAAGATGAAAAAATGTATTATGTAGCACATGCCTCATGGGGTTTTCATCCAAAAGCAAGATTGATCGGGGTACCTCTTGAAGATGAAAGACTTTATGCGGGAATAGAATTCGGTTTTGGCTCTCAAAGCTTAAAATTCAGAGGACGTATTGGAAAAGCAAGATCTCATACAGATGTAGGTCTCTATAACCCTGATGTATATTTCGATGAAGTTCTAATTGCGCATGGAGGTAGATTCGTACACGAAGACTTGAGGGAACTTGATAAAACATTAAAGGGATAATCTTCAGAATCTCTAAGAAATAAAACAACCATTCTTAGTATTTTTAAGCAATTGAAAGAATTTATTCAACAAAAACTTACTTAAGAAGTATATAAAAGCAGGCCTTGACGCTCAATCTACTAAATGTTAAGGGAAATGATATTAAATCAATTCTCGGTAAGCTTTATCTGAATGTATTATAGAATTCTACTTTGATGATTAAGATCTATTTTAGAGGCGGTCGCTTGAAAAATAGGCAGACATTGATATTCTACTATCTAATGGTGATTGTGTTCTTGATGCTTATATTACTACTCTTCCCAGGAGTTTTGATACTTACGCCACTAATTCTTGAAGATTCTGCTAAGTATTTTCCCATCATTGTTGGTGTGGCCGTAGCTCTAGGTATCGCTCTCATATTATTAGCTATCAGATATGATAAAATATCAATAGTCAAGATACTTGGTAATGGATTCCTCTTGGGTAGTAGGTTGATTGAGTGGAAAGATGTAGATGATGTAAAGTTCTGGACTGAAACCTACATAGATTTAGAAGCTGAAGGATCCCCAGTCATAGGATACGGAATTTATGGATACGCTATGCCTAGAGGAGTTAGACTTGAGAAATATAGATACGTCGTCACCCAAATATTCCATAGAAGAGGAGTAGACGAACTGTATCTTCAAAGTACAGAGTTCTGGAAGTTCGTGAAGGCAGTTATTAGAGCTGCTGAATACTCACGACAGATCTCGACTAATGAAAGATGGTTCCAGAAATTTAAGAAACTAGAAGAAAAAATATAACTTCAAACATATATCGCTTTTATCTAAACGTAGTAGTTTCTGAACACCATGACTGATCACCAAAAATAACTTAACTAGAATTGAGAATTAGTATATGAAAGTATTGTTATTCCTATGTTCTCCAGATAATTCTTTAGCTTAAACTGATTTTTATCCAGAGTGAGCAGGGCTGAACCACTTTTCCCTGAAACCGCTATCAGTAAATCGATATCATAGATTGTTTCTCTTTCTCCATTTAGTAGTGCTTCCGATTTTATCTTAGAAGCAAGTTTTATGACTTCTTCATCGACTTCGTATATTGTTAGCCATTTTAAAACTTCATCAAGCCATGCGAGTTCTCTTGCATTCCCATACTTCTTCCATAGGTAAAATGCTCCAACCATTAGCTCGTACTCTGTTAACCTACTTATCCCTATATCTTCTATTTTATCTTTTAGAGATTCCAGCATTTCATCTTCACGTCCTGTAAAGTAGTTCGAGAGGGATAGAATCTTTTCAACTCTTAACGATACGTTAGATGCGATAAGATAATTTATAACTTCTGAAAAAGATCGTTTACCCTTTATCTTCTCCAATTTCTCATACACTTCATCGGAGATCGTTATTGTTTTCATGTAAAATACACTGTATATTATATGAGATTTTCTATTTAAAACTGAATAATCTTAACGCTTGTAGCAAGCTCTACCACTATAGCTCTATTATAAGTAATAAGATCATCAATATAATGGAGAGTTAAAGATAACAGATGGTCCAGTTAGGCTTCTAAGTTGCTTTTACTTCTCCTAGAAAATTACATTTTCTAGGATAAATTTAATTATCTGAGAAATATAATTTTATCTGAGATCGTAGTATGAGTGTTAAGACTAGGGTTAGCAAGAAGAATACTCTCTATATTCCCTAAGTCTATAGCTGAAGCTTTAGGAATTAGAGAGGGTTCATTACTGAAAATGGAGGTCAAAGACGGTAAGCTTGTGATTGAGGTTATTAAAGATCCGTTCTGGCTGGCTTTAAGAGGACCTAAATTTGGCTCAACCACATTCGAAGAATTTGAGAAAGAATCTGAGAAGATGCAGGAGGAGATACTTTATGGAGAGGATACTAGTTGACTCAATATATCTCCTTCCAATGTTAGGTGTCTCGGTAAGTGGTGTTGACAGAGTCTTACAAGTGTTAGAGAATCTTTACAGATCGAGTGCTATCGAAATATACTATGCACATTTCAGCATACTTGAGATTATAGGTAAACTGAGTAAAATGAAGTACGATTTGAACATAGTAGAGGCTGGACTTAACTCTATTATGGAGAACTTTAAATCAGTATTCCCGACACCACGATCTTACTTAATGGCGTTGAAACTCAAATCCATGGGTTTTAGAGACCTAATAGACCTCCTACTCCACACCACCTCACTAGAAAATAATCTCAAAATGCTTACTAGAGATAAAGAGCTGGTCGAGTTCTTAGAGAGGGTTGGTGAGAAGAAAACGAGTGCAATAATTCTGGAAGAAGAGTTTCTAGAAGCCCACATATAACATGTCTACGAGAGCCTTTTACATAACTCCGCATTTCCAGAGAGACTTAGTAGAGTAGTAATGTCCATTCTTTAAGTTTACCGGTTATCGGATCCACCTGTAGGCCGAGTATCTCTAGTGTTGTTACACCTATTAGAAGCTTGTCTATAACGTCTGAGACTAAGACCGGTATGACATCGCCCCGCCCCTCAATCTCTATCCAAGCCCTACTTCGGTCCAGCTCAAGTCTTCCAGCACCTGTCTCAATAACAGTTTTACCTACTATTTCGAGTCCAATCTCATTAGAGACTTTTCTCGGGATTACTGTGAGCGTTGCACCAGTATCCACCAAACCTTCAACTTCAACTAAGCGTTCTCTACTCGGCGGCCCCACCCTCACCCTTACAACTATATGGCCCATATCCCACAAAATAAACTAGGATAAATATACTTAAAAATAATGCTATTTTCCCCTCTAAATAAGTTACAAACTCAATTCTTGGAAAGCGATATAGATACTGACAAGTTATTGAGGCTGCGGAGAAACCATAGTGAGTGACTTTAAGTTCTAAGTTTATTTTCAAAGATGAAGAATATCCAAACAACAATACAGGTTTCTATATTCTCTCTGATGGTAGTGGGTTAAACAGATACATCTAGAGCGTTGCTTTCAGTATAGCATTTTATAGAAGTTTTCACATGTATGTTTGGTTTAAGATGTCTCTTAGAGAAGTTGAAATCTTGAGGAAGCGGGCTGAAGATTTTCTTGAAAATGCTGAAAGATTGATCGGTGAAGGGAAATATGATCTGGCGGCATTCTCTATCGAGCAGTACTGTCAACTCATCTTAAAATACAAGCTTCTATTGAAGACTGGAACCTATCCTAGAACCCATTCTATACTAGGTTTGCTACGTTTATTATCCACTTTATCAGAAGATGTGAAAGACATTATCGAGGATTCTAACAAAATTCTCTATTTAACCAAAATCGAGGATGCATATATAGGTGCCAGATACCTTCCCAGAACATATGAAGAAATTGAGGTGAGAGAAATGTTGAGATTTGTGAAGGAGGTGTTTAGGAGGGTTGTCGAGAGAGTTTGATCTATACATAGAGTCTGGGAGGAAGAGGATTGAACAACTTAAGAATTACGATGTTGTTGCTAGAGAAGTTAAGAACATTGTCCAGAAGATTCTGGGAGAAGTGGATGTCTATGTCTTCGGCTCAGTAGTGGAGGGCAAGATCACGGCGTCCAGTGACATCGATATTCTAATAATCGTAGACGATGTAAGTCGTGAGGAAGCATACAGGATTAAAACGATGATCTATCAATCAATAGATGCACCTATAGAACTTCACGTAATCTCCTCTAGCGAGTTTGAAAACTGGTACAAGAAATTCGTTGGCAAACTAAAAAGAATAGATTAAAATCTTCAGTCTTTCTCTAATCTTAGTTCTCAAACTTTCTAAACCTTCTTCATAAAAATTTAGTTAGGCGAGCTCTTGTAACTCGGAGAACTCTGGTTTACTTGGCTTTCAGGATTTTATACATCCCGAACCCGGCTGTCCTATTTATTCCAACTTGTGTTTCTTCACCGATTCTCAAGAGAACGTTTACTGCTCTTGCGTTTTCTTCTATGAATGTGTCTTCCGGTAGACTTAGTCTAACTCTCCCAGTGAACCCTACGAAAAACCTCTTCCTCCTCCTATCTAGTAGTCTATGGGTCTTTATGTCGGAGACGCCGGAGATAGCGACACCTCCTTCTTCAAGCCATTTTGTGAAACGTCTACCTATCAACGTCACGCCAGCATACTGATCCCACTGCCTCTTAATATTCCTAAACATTAAAACAGGCTCTGGAAGCGGGTAGAATCTGTAGTGGGATCTGGGGCCACCAATAAACTTCATAATCTTCGCAAAAAACCCGACAGCATGTAGTGGGATGTACGGCGATGGTCTTCTAAAACAAGTTGGAGAGATAAACTCGACTTCATACCTCCTCAGTGGCTCAGCATTTCTAATAAGCTCTTCCAACTTAATCCTCTTACATGAGATCTCGATCAATTGATATGCATTATCCATGATCTTTAATTCTCTATGCTTGGTAAATGATTTTAAAATAATCTCACTCAATCTCGTTAGATAGGATGCAACCCTGAAGAAATATGTATTAGCATCAATTTCAATGAGCATCGAGATGGAGAAGGGAGCTAAGCCACCATACTCATGAAGCCTAGTAGCCATGGCGGGATCGGTAGACTTCAAAACATTGTAGAATACACTTCTGAGGTAGAAGCCGGAGGAGTAGCCCAACCTAGATCTTGAATTAGATGTCAATATGAAGCCGAAAACATCTATCGGCAAGACCCGACAAAATCTAATTTACGTATGATTTAAAGATAAAAGAAGACCTTATCAACGATCTCACATGTTCTCAGATACCTAGTCTTCCTATATGGCTTAAGATTTTTCCAGAAATCTTTCTAGCATCTCTAGCTATACTCAATAGTTCTTGATCAACATCCTTTCGTTGCTTCATCATCAAGATACTAGCTTCAAGTCTAGAACTTAGGAGTGATAATTCTTCCAACGCTCTAATATCACCTTGAAGTGAGAGAAAGAGGAGTTTAACAAACTTTTCTGCCATTTTTTTATTGGAGAAATTAATGTCTAAGGCTTTTCTAGCAAGCCAAAGTAAAGCATTTTTACTCCACTCTTCTTCTAGTAGATAGTTAAGTAATTCTTTCGAACGTAGATATATATCTCTAAGAGGAGCGTGTAAGCTACTATTTATAGCAGCTGGCTTAGGTCCTACTGGATCACTAACCGTTAGAATGAGTAAGTTATGGGGCTCATCTTTCAGTAGATCCCATAAATTGATGATTAGATAGATTATTAGAGCATCTGCAGGTCTAATGCCGTGCCAAAACCCCACAAGCTTGTTCTGTAATATTTGCCAAGAACTTTTAGACCACGCAAGCTCTAATGGGAGTACGTGCACGGATGCCCAGCTACCTTCCTCTATTCTAGTCCGCCCAATTCTACTTATTATGTAACCAGCTAACAGTAATATAAAGAAGTCTAAACTGACTCTTATTTTTAAGTCTACTGAGAACCCGTCTTTGAAAAGTGGTCCTCGAGTTAAACCATAAAGCTCTAGCTTGAAGATGCTTGGCAGAGAATAGCCTTTCGAACTGAAGGGTTTCTCAAGACCTTCCTTGAAATCATTTAATCTTTTACGTTTAAGAATGTCGATGTAAGCTTCAAAAATTTCAAGTGAATTTAATTCGCAGCTAATTTCTGAACATAGTTTGGTGAAGATAGCCTTATCGTTTTTTCCACTCATAGGTATCATATCGAGCTTCAATTTTTCAAGCTGCTTTCTTCTTTCTTCAAGTATGTTTACCACAGTTTTCAAGCCATCAATTATAGCTCCAGATACATCTTCCCCTCTCAGAATTATGTAGTCATCTCTCTCCTCTTTTGAGGCTTCAATAATATTGAGAAAAGAGTATAGGTAGAGTCTCAATACGAGGAAGCTTTCCGGCACCCTTATTCTTAACACATCCATCCGCCTACACCTCCATAAACTTCTTGAATTCATTAATTAGCAAGAAGCTTGAAACACCTCCCCTCCTTTCATGAGCATCAAGATTATCTACTAAAACTATTGGAAGCATGAAAAGCGTATACAGTTTTAGCCACCTTCTATTTTCATCAAATTTCTTCTTTAGGTAAAATCTCAGCATGCTTGCAATATTATTTAATAATCTTTGAAATTCTTGCTGATCATTTACAAATACATCTCTAATCGTTAATCCAAATACGCTTAAGACTGACTCTAAGCTTGAAACATTATCGCAAAGACCTTTTCTGACTATGTGAATTAGTCGTTTTCTAATAAATGAGTTTACATCCATTAAAATCAATGGGATGTCTTCTCGAAAAGCCTGGTGGTGGTTTAGAATCGCCATTAGAAGTAGAACTCCGAGTTTTTGATCTTCTAGCGAGAAATCACTAGATAAAAGTATCTTGTAACATGATACCGTTGAGAATACTTCATGATATTCAAAACCTCCACCATGTTTTTCTAATTTCTCCTGATAGTATTTGTATGCCTTTCCGATGTCGTGGATTGTTGCACCTAGTTTCAACATGTTCTCAATAGATTTTTGATCCACTTTGTTTAAACCAGATTTTAGGAGTCTCACACTTACTATATTGAGATAGCTTGGATTATTTATCGTGAATTGCTCAATCAATTCTAAGCAAGCTTTCATATGATCTATTAATGGATGGTCTTTATACGCATAGGGGAGAGCGTTTTTCATACCCATACCAACCCCTCCAATGGATCTATTCTCTCCACTACGACCCCTTCTATACCATACTTGAGGAGAGAAATTGTTAATGGATCTTCTGAATTTAATAGCTTGTCGATGAATTTTTTCTTAAGAACGATTAATTGAAACTCACCTACACTTCCTCTAGCTTCTTCTACATAGCTTTCAACGATGTTGTGACCTGTCATGCTTCTTTCTCTCATAACAACCATTCTAGTAGACTCAAGTATCTTTTTCGCAAATTGTTCTGGAACACCAACACTGTACTCGTATGAAAGCTCTTTACAAATTTCAGAAGCATCGAAGACTGTAACTAGACCAAAGGTGTTTGTGAAACCTCTCAAATTTATAATTGCTTCTTTCGCATCTTCTCTACCTAGGATGGGTTGTTCATCTAGATCAATTAGTATCCTTAGTCTTCTGTAGTCTAGAAGTGATTGCTGATCTACATGAGTAGTATAGACATGCTCCATCTTCTCTATGAGAGATTCCTCAAATTCGAGCTTTTGATACTCTCTCCCGCAAAGCCCCTCAATATTTTTCATCGAATGTAAGACCAATTCTTCACTGTATACCCCAGAATACTGCTCACCGTCTTTCAAATCTATGACATAGATATCTCCGTTGCTTGAATCCTCGAATCTTGCCACTCTTCCAGTTCTCTGAATAAATCTATCGAGGGGACATGGATCAGTTATCAAGATGTCGAAACTTTTGTCAAGACCTGCTTCAACGACTTGAGTGGCAACAATTATCCTTGCATTATCAATTTCCTCTATCCGTTTCTTCTTTACATCTTCACGCAGTCTTCCATGAAGTAAGATCGCATCTTGAGAAATATGTCTAAATATTTTTACAGCTCTCTCAACTTTATTTACCACTATCAAGATTTTCCTTTCAGTATTCTTTCTCACAATATCCGTTATCTCGTGTTCTTCTATAATTTCGAGCGACACTTTCACGGCTTTTCTCTGATCTTCGAATGTTTGATCCCTCAACTCCCCCCATCTCAAGATGTTTTGCTCTGAGATTTCTATACCTCTGTTTTTCAGGATAGTCCTTATTGTCTCTATTAAGATTTCTGGAAGAGTTGCAGTAGAAATTACTACTGGAACACCAACTTCACATAGGGCTCTGATAGCTGATAGAATTGATGCTAACGATTTTAGTTCCTCGTCTAGAGATCCGATATTTGACAGTAGGTGAAATTCATCAAAAACAACGGCCGAGGAATATATGTTGGCTCTTGGAATATCGTAATGCGAGTAGCCGAGCTCTATGAGTTTTCTAAATTCTGATGCAGGGACCTTGAAGAAGTTCATCATGAATGTATCTAGTGTGGTTACTACGATTCCTTTCCCACAGTAGAATGGAGTCATAGGCGATCCCATGTACTGTTTATACACCCGAATTCTCGAGAAATTAATTTCACGTACAATCTTCCTTAACCTCATTTCTACATCATCAACTATAGATCTCATCGGAAGAACATGGATAACTCTCAACCAATTATTGTCTTCTCCTTGAGATGCTAACCCCATGCTGAGCGTTATCGAGGTTTTACCATAGCCTGTGGGAAGCTTAACTATCAGTGGATTTACCCCTTCATCTAGCCTTCTTAAAGCTTCTTCGATCAGTTTTCGCGGAGTCCAGCCCAAAGTTTCGCATGCATTCATGTAGAGTTGAAGAATAGACATTGTTTTCACCTTCTAATTTCTGGGAAAACTATGACTACATCTTCATCTAATTTAATATATGATTCTGCTTCAACAAGTATCTCTGTAGATGTTACTGGACTTCTAGATCCTGGAAGGATGTATTCTTCGAATATGGGTTCATCATAGCGTCCCCACCCTCTCCTCCAGAAGATCTCGGTATAATAGTCACCTTCAAGCACTTTCCCAAATCTTGATGGGAAATAAAATCTTGTCTTAGTGCTTCCTCTAAGAATCATTGATTCATCAAACTTCCTGCAAGATACTTTTCTAATAGTAACGATTGATTCCTTACTTCCTATTCTATCAATACTCCAACCAGCTTCAATGAGAGCTTTAACTGGATCTCCTTCTATAATCTTCTCGAGCTTCGAGTAATCAAAAAGATATGCTATATCCATGATGCCCGATGGATAATATATCTTGCTACAGTATATTGCGCCAGTTCTATATTTAGGCAAGTATCTTCTTCCCTGAGTCTTTTCTTGAAAAAGCAGTGTTACATATCTATTCAAGTCATCCATTATGAATGCTCTTCTACCATTTGATAGAGCAGCTGATGCATTAAGTAAAGCATCATCTAAAATTGAGGCCGGGCTTCTGAAATCTACTTTCCTCTTTTTCCCTGTTTTAATTTCCACAAAAATTATTTCTCCTGAAACAGTTTTACCATCTAGATCTCTGAGAAGATTTCTCTTTACTAAGCTGCTTGCTAAGGCTCCTACAAGAGTTGTTGGAGGTGGAAGTGGGAGAGATGCTTGAAACTTACTTGAGAAAGGAGTTCTCACCCAGTAACCCCAATGATACTCTGCTCTAACTAGTAGTCCTAAGATCATTTCTTTTCTCTTATTTCTTCTTCAACTATCTCAACTATCCTTCTAGCGAATGCTTCAGGATTTCTTGTAACCTCGACGTTTTCTATGTTGTCTGCAGCGCCTTCTCTATCCAAAGCAATTAACATTATTCTAGGTTCCTTGCTTCTGATTTTTCTAGATAAGATAATGTATTCATTGGCTCTTTCAACAGTATCTTTAATAAAGTTTCTTGAATTTCCAGGAGACGTTACGAAGCCTTTATCATTTGAGTATGCTGCTATGGCTGATAAATACTCCATATTTGGTAGGAACCTGCTCTTTTTAGCACCGAATGGTAGCAGTGTTATGAATGAAGCCAAAGCCGATAATGCTGCTCTAGTTCTATTTTCTTTCTGAGCCTTAAGCAATTCTTCATATTCTTCATGCCTTTCTCCAAATGCTGTTAAAGGTGTTGCAATTTCTTTAAATGAAATCGTGAAAGTAAATGTGTATACTGCAGATCCAACTTCGACGTTGTAGGGTATTTGGTACTGCTTCATGGATGATGGGGAGTGTCTAACATGGAATTGTGCTTCAAGTGCTGTTGCTTGTATATCTTCTAATGCAGGGATCATGTAACCGACGTTGAATAATGATGTTCTTTTAACAGGGTAGTCTCCAGCATATAGAAATCCTCCAACATCACATATGAAGTCTTTCAGCATTATCTGGGTCTCAGTTTTCCTTATCTGTGCTTCACTCTTCGGTATGCTTATTCCATACTTATTCAATAGGCTGTCATCAGCGAATTTTAAGAATTCTCCTCTCTCACTTTCTTCAGTTAATGGTAGGTTAAGTCTCTTGGCTTCTTCTACGAGACTCATTTGATAGCCGTGTGCTAATGCTTCTCCTGAAATTGCAGGGACAAATCTTATCGCATATGCTTCTTCTGTTCGAATAACTATAGGAGCAGTTCTATGTCTAACGAGATTACCTACCGATTCAACACTGTTAAGGCTTTCAAGATTCATTAAAAGTCTTAGAGATATGCTTAAGAACATCACTCCTCACCTTCTTTCTCAGATTCGCTCTCAGCTCTATGCGATACTGCTGAAGCGATTAAATGCATAGCATAACTTGCAACCGCTCTACCGATTGTTATGTTCTTACTACTCTCTTCCAGAAATTCTCTTAAAACCAGCTCGGTTGGAAGAGAACCCCTAATCACGTATGCTTTTTCCTCATCTTTTCTCTTAACGATTACTGAATTCTCTGAGATTCTAATCCACTCATCTTTACTACTTTTCGAAGCTCTTAATGCGCTCTCTAAGATTCTCCCATTCTCGTAAATAGCTCTTATCACACTTTCAGGACCTAGAGCATTAGCTATGCGGTCAATTATAGAGTAGCTTCCCGTGTATATTCCTACAGAAGCTAAAGCAACAGCCACTTCATGATACTTTCTAATATTAAGACTCATACAACATCCCCATGCATATTATAATTATTCTACAGAGATATAAATTTTTTCTTTGAGATAGAAAAAAGTTTCATACAATACGAGAGTTTCCCATTTGGATGAAACTTAATATTGAAGAAGACTAAACCAGATATGGAGATCGATGATACTAATAATTACACTTGGATTTGATGAAAAATTTGCTTTAAGAGCTATTTTTAGACATGGATTGAAAGCTAATGATAAGATTTTGATCTTAATGCCTGAGAAGTCTGATCCTCGAGCTGAAAAAGCTTTTTCAATAATTCAGCAAATAGTTGGAAATTCTTTTCCAGAGGTTTCAATTGAAAAAATCTATATTCCATCTCAAGATTTTCCGAAGGCGGTTTCAGTCTTGAGGAAACTAGCTTTAAATGTTCTTCGAGAAGGTGAGAAAGTGATCTTGAATATTAGTGGAGGTCAAAGAATAGTGATTTTAGAATTATTAACTGGATTTTTGAGTGTTGATGCTCGTAATGTTGAGGTAGAGATAGAGAGTGAGGATTCTTCAACGATGGCGATTTTTCCACTTGAAATGATGAGAAAGATGGATCTCGATCAAGAAGATATAAAGATTCTCGAAATATTAGCACAATCTCCGAAAAATTTTAACCAGATCTGTCTAATCCTAAATCTAAGTAAATCATCAGTTTGGAGAAGATTAAGAAAATTAATGGAGCTTGGGCTGATTGAGAAAAAAGAAAAAACATATCAGCTTACAGAACTGGGATACAGTAGAATAAGTCAAAACCAACTTTAATCTTCATGATGACTCAAATAACTTGAATCTGGCTTTGTACTTCATATCCCATAGCAGAATCTTTTATAGAAGCAGCTTCTACATTTTGCGCTGAATCTCGGTTCTGGAACCTCTCCCTTCTCCATTATTTCATGAATTCTTAAGACCAACTTCACAGAATAGTTTCTCATCTGATTTGTGAATCTCTTCTCAAACCAATTATTTGATTTCTTGTAAAAGATAATGATCTTGTATACGGGTTGATTAAATTCTTCCTCAACTGCAAGTGCGTAGACTGCTACTTGATATAGATGGTCTGGAAACAGTTTATTGGATTCTGTTGTTTTTATTTCAAGCACATTTAGTTTTCCTTTAGACCAGTAGACTGTATCAACTACTCCCACAACTTTATGCTTCCTGGATGAAACCGTTACTCCGAAAAGCATTTTATCAACACGTATTCTCCTCTGATTGAGAAGCGTCTCCCTCTCCTGATATCTCATCGAGTCTTTTATAAATTCTCTTACTCCTTCTTTCATAGATTCTGTTAGCGGCTCACCTATTCCTAGAACATGTTTATAATAGAATATCGATGGACAGAATATGTAATCTTTTATGTGTATGGGCGTGATGTAACCTTCTTCTTCCATTCCTTTTCCTTCTACAGTAATACTATATTTTCATCTTCTTCGTACTCGAGTGTCTGACCAATTATCTTTCTATAGGAGATGTCTGCTTCACATATGATGAACAGTTGGATGTTCCCCTTGTTAGATCCTAGGATATTCCTCAACTTTATCTCTAGACCTTTCCTAGTTTGACTATCTATCACTCCTAGGAATGCACTCTTCTGGATTCTGACTAGACCAGCTTCTTTACATACTTGAGCAATCTTCATTCTTACATCGTTGTCTGTAATGTCGTAGATGACTAGTGTATACATATCCTAAACCACGTCGAAGCATCTATACGTATCAGTGTATCCCAGCAAGTATTTTGCGAGTCTAATAGGCTGTAGCCTAATATGCGTTTTTATTGGAGCAGTTCTATTCAAGAACGTTACGTTCTTTTCTAGAGTGCTAAAGAAAATCTTTAGAAGCTCGTTCCTAAAAGATTCTCCAAGTCTTTTCCCGCTGTCTAGTGCTCTAATATTCTTTTGTTTTATGAAATATGTTATTAGCGGTAGATCGATAATTGGTTGTCTAAATTCCTCTATCAAATCCATGACTAAGCTTGGACGTTTACTACTATCTTCATGAAGATATCCGATGAATGGGTCTAGTCCGGAGAGCTCAACCGCATACCACACCTGATACATTAAGAGTGTGTAGAGGTAATTCAATGAGAGATTTAATGGATCTTCAGGATTTTCATACTTCTTCCTTCTACCTGTAAACCCTATCTCTTTAGGAAGAATTTCTGCTATTATTTCCCAGTAGTATCTTGATGCTTCTGCTTCTTTTGAAATTAACCAGCTTCTCGAAGATACAATTTCTTCGGAAACATTTCTGTAAACTGAAATCATCTGTTGAATAAGTTCTTCAACTTTTACCGCTTTCTCCCATTCTAGTCCACGTTTAACTTTCAGGAATCTTTTAGAGACCTTTATCTGATTCATGATCTTGTTCAAGACTATTGTACGTGCGATATGCGTCCCACGTAAGTCACTTTGTGCTTTAACCTGTTCTTTACGAAGTTTTACATGAGTCTTCAGCATCATAGGTTGTATTTTTCCTATGGGTTTATCATGTGAGAGTAGTATGAGTTGGACGCCGTGTTTGAGCATGAGTCTCAATGCATCTCCACTTATACTCAACCCCCTAAGATTTGCCATGATTATCGAGACGTTCCCTACGCTGATTTCTTTCTTAGAACCATCATGTTTGTAGATTACTAACATACCACCTTTCTTTGATATTCTGTATCCGTGTTTCGGCAGTATTATTTTAAGTGGCATTAACTACACACTCCATAGTATATGCAGTATTCTGGACAGTGTTGAGGTTTGCCAGGATCCACCCCTCGACGAATTGTATTGAATACTTCGTCACGTACTTCTACAAACTCTCTTCTCAATTCATCTCCAATAAAGTACACCTTGTTTCTAATCTTCACATGACTGTTTTCATGTACATGAATATATGATACTATTCCATAATCGACCGGTATCTCTAGATCTGACTCTACTGCTAGAGCGTAACCTACAACAGCGTATTTATGGAAATCTCTTGTATCTCCAGTCTTTATCTCTATAACTATTCTTCTATCTGCGAACATGTCTATCCTTAAGTCGCTTGAAAGTCCAAGAAACTGTCCATTAACAATTCTCTCAACATCTACTGAAACTATTTTTGAAATAATGCTTTCAAGATCAGGTTTAGTTGTCTTAGATAGAACTCTATCAAGTTTAGCAGCAGCTTGTAGAGCGAGGAAACTGTAAAGCGATTCGGCTTCTCTCCTAAGCTTCTCAGCCTCTTGCCCAGTACCGAGGTATCGTAACACGTTATACTCTTTGAAGATACTATCGATTAAGTTATGTTTATCGATGAGAAGCGTAGAGTATAGTTCTGAGCCAGGTATCAAACCATATTTATAGAGATTCGATTTAGCTTTCTCAACGATCTTCTTGCAGATAGCATGGTAGATCCAGCCTTTAATAGTTTTGTAACTGTATGGTGCAGGAGTACATAGAATTCTCCTTAAATATATGTCTCTATACGTTGGACAGTATCTATTAGCAATCTCAGAAACACCTAGATAGACACCCTCAATTGGAGGAGAAAGAATATCATTAGACCAATTCCAACCTCTCAATTCTTCACTAATAGACCCATAAATACTGCGCAATTGACGTAAAATCTTATCAATTTCAAGCATCTCAAAAAAGAACATACACAATAAAACATTTCCCATGGTAATAGATAAGAATTTATTCAAAAATTAGAATTACCGGTAATACATAAAGTATATATACCGGCCAATACTTCTTATATTTGAATTCCCGGATAGGGACTAGATTAGGTAACCTTGAACTAGAATGCTTAATTAGAGCATAGAAATCGGAAAAATAGCACGGAATCTCAAAAAGAGAATTGAAAGCCATCTCCATCACCATCACCTAGTCTTGATTTGGATCAGCTTTGAATCTCAAAAAGAGAATTGAAAGTGGGTGGACTTTTGGCTGGACGTGTAACAACAGTTTCAGAGAATCTCAAAAAGAGAATTGAAAGAAGATATAATGTTATGCCGAATATATTTATCAACGGCATCTTGAATCTCAAAAAGAGAATTGAAAGTTATCTCGCTTATGGCAGAATACATGGACGCTTCCAACGCCTGAATCTCAAAAAGAGAATTGAAAGACGAAGTGCCACACCCTCCCACCCTTCGGGTCGTCGTAGTATACGAATCTCAAAAAGAGAATTGAAAGAATTGTGGCCATATAC
>Ga0209394_1000268_pt1 | contig 45937 bp, 46 predicted proteins | sample JNZ201metaG_FD_184122 | JGI IMG/M metagenome (GOLD analysis project Ga0209394, IMG submission 184122) | Hot spring microbial communities from Jinze hot spring, China to study Microbial Dark Matter (Phase II) - JNZ 20120812A (SPAdes) (version 3) ...
ATGTGCTTTTACCATGCAGTCTTCAAGATATTTAAAATCATCATAAATCTTTTCAAAAGTTTGCATGCAATAATTTGGCTGGCGAGCAGCTGTACTACAGCTTTACTTCACACTCCCTTTAAGTGCCCCGCGTAACTGTTTCGGTTTTCATATCTGTTTATATTGATTGAAATATTTATAAGAACTCTATACAGCGATATGCCTGGATGAGGGGTCGAGAGCCGCTGTGATGCTATAGATGACGGCTCTCCCCGAGGTACACCAAGATGTGGGGTGCCTGGGGTCGCTCTAAACGCCCCTAAGCCCGATGAAAACCCGAGAGGAATGCAGGGGAAAAGAGATGAAGCAATGAAACCAACCAATATAAACCTATGGAGCTGAACCCCTTGTTAAACATCCCTACTTATATAGACTGTTAAATTAAGGGAAGTTAATGTTAAATATCTCCTTTAACTAAATTATTTAACCAAAGGGAGTAATATCCTAGATAAGGTAGTTTTAATATATATCCACTTACTTCAATTACTTTCCCCTCAATGTTTGAGTATGGTATCCCACTTTTGCACGGTGGCAGAGCTGGATCTACCATTGGATTATTGTCTCCTTTAACTAAGTAGCATGTGTAAGTACCTTCATTAAATACAGCCATTACTCTATGTATGATTAATGTTGAACCGCGTCTATATATCACTACGTCACCTACATTTATTTCACTTGGCTTAGGCTTATATGAAAATACTAGATCTCCTTCACGTAGCGTTGGAAGCATGCTTTTTCCATCGACAGCAGCTAATGGTGCTTCACTCCCAGTTATAAGTGTAAGCATAGGCCTTAGAAAAACCATTGTCGCAAGAATCAAAATAGTTACAGCTATATTTACTAGCTCTTTCCATTTCAAGAAACCATACCCCATTGCTACTAGAGCTATCTACTCTTCCTCATATTCCTCCATTTCAGCCATTTCTTCGTCTAAATCATCTAAGTCTATTTCTATCACCTTTGGCTCTCTTTTCTCCTCAATACCTATTTCTCTTCCACTAACTTCAACACTGGTTTCCCCGATCTTCAACTTGCTCACTACATCCCTCCACTTATGGCTGCAGTTAGGGCATTCAAAAGAACCCATGACTGTTATGGTTATCCTCCCTTTTCTATCAGGTATTGGTGCTACTAATTGCCACGTCTTAGTAGGTTCACTAACCGTAGTTCCACAGTTAGGGCATTCAAAGCTTCTCCTCTTAGACGTATGTATCCCCCGTTGCGTGCTCTATAGATATGTTGATAGTTACAGTATTTAAATTCAAGCGAGCACTCAATAGACCCTAAGGTTTATTTATTGAAATTAATTCAATATGGGCTGTGGATTAAGGCTTTACAGAAGCTGAATCCGCATCATACTTCTCCGCCCTTATTAACTACATTTATTTCACCAAGCATATTCCTAGATCTATAAAAGCCTATGTAAGATGCTATTACTCTAATTGATACACTTACTTCCTCGTGGAATGAGCACTTTGATTCAACTAAGCTTCCATCAACTAGCTTAACTCTTACTTTCTTAAAAAGACTGCTTCCACAGTTTATTACTTCAAAGCCCTTTACAAATCCGTTGAGAGCTAACGCCTCTATGTACCTAAGGTTACACTCCTCTCTACACGTAACGTATTTACTGATAACTTCCTCTCTACTCATAGAGTCCATCCCCTGAGCACTAATGGATTCTCTTAGGCTAGGAAGTATTAGAGCTTTTGCTTAGCTTTCTTGAGAAATCTATCAACAAGTTCGTCTATGCTTGGTCCTTCAACTATCTTAACTCTGAAGAATGTTTTAGCAAATTCCTTATCTACTTTAATTATTTTCGATATATCACTCTGAGTCCCAAGAACTATTGTATCAGCCGGTATTTTGCGCAAAGTCTCCTCCAGATCCATTAACTGCTCCTTCCTATACCCCATGCTTGGAACTACTTTACTTAAGTGCGGATACCTCCTATAGGCTTCAGCTATAATGCCTACTGCATAAGGCCTCGGATCTACTACTTCAGCTGCTCCATACTTTAATGCAGCTACATAGCCTGCAGCATAAGGTGAGCCGCCATGAGTAATTGTTGGAGAGTCTTCTACAACAACTACTCTCCTCCCCCTTATTGCTTCAGGCCTATCAACGCTTACTTCACTTACCGCTAAACTTATTGACGCCCGTGGATTAACTTCCCTAATATTTCTTACTACTTCATTTACATCCCGCTCACTAGCTTGATCGATCTTGTTCACTATGACTGCATCAGCCATTCTTACATTTACTTCACCTGGATAACTTGAAATCTCTTGCCCAGGCCTCATAGCATCAGCTACAGTTATTAAGTAATCTGGCCTATAGAAGGGCCAGTCATTGTTCCCTCCATCCCATAGTATTACGTCGCTCTCTGACTCCACTAATTGAAGCAATTTTCCATAATCTACACCTGCATAAACTGTAAGACCCATGTTTATGTAGTGCTCGTACTCCTCCCTTTCCTCAATTGTAACATCATACTTATCAAAGTCTTGAACTGAAGTAAACTTTTGTATAATGGATTTCTCTAAATCGCCGTAAGCCATTGGGTGTCTCACTATGCCTACACGTAGGTTACGGTTTATGATAGATCTAGCTACCTCTCTTGACACACTGCTTTTTCCAGCACCAGTTCTAACTCCTACAACTGCTATTACTGGTTTAGATGATTCAAGCATAGTCTCCTTGGGTCCAAGGATTTTAAATGAAGCACCTGTAGCTAATGCTTCGCTTAGCAATCTGCCAAGATCGTTGTAAGTAAGATCGCTAAAGCTTAAAACTACTTCATCAACGTTGTTCCATTCAACAAGATCCTTTAAACGGCTAGCTGATACTATGGGTATACCACTTGGATAAAGAGAGCCGGCTAGGCTTGGAGGATATCTACGTCCAGTAATTCCAGGTATTTGCGTTGTTACAAATGCAACAACTCTATACTCAGGGTTATCTCTATAGACTACGTTAAAGTTGTGGAAGTCTCTGCCACCAGCACCAATTATTACTAGTCTTCTGGCCAAATGGCTCACCTCAAGCTGCATGATTTGTGGAGCTATATATAACTCTTTACTGTGTAAAGAAGGTTATGCTCTCTCTTTTAAATACCGTCTTATTGCAACAGAGTCTTAGGGTGAAGTGTATGGCTGAGAAAGCATTTGAAAGAGCTTGGTATGGCGCTAGCGAGCCGACAATTGGTGAAAAGCTCAAGAGCCTCTTCAAGAACGATAAAGAACCTTTAGCTAAGAGAGCTGTTATGGCAAACTATAGAGTTAGATCAGCTCTTAACAGAGTTAGATCATATATAGACAGGATAAATGAAAGAGATAAGGAACTATTTGAGAGAGCCGTTGAATCACTCATGAGGAAGGATGAAGCAAGGGCAAAGATCTACGTCAATGAAGTTGCTGAAATAAGGAAGATAGCTAGACAGCTACTGACGGTAGAATATGTACTGGAGCACGCCAGCATAAGGCTTGATACATTCATGATTGTTGGAGAAGCATTCACAACAGTTGCACCAGTAGTAGGAATACTGAAGGAAGCAGCCAATATATTAAGGGGAATAGCGCCAGACCTATGGATAGACTTAAACATGGCTGTATCAGACCTCAGTACAGTAATGAGTGCTGCTGGATTCGACGTAGGATTAGGCACAGAGATATCTATGAGTCCTGAAGCAAAGAAGATCTTTGAGGAAGCGAGGATCGTTGCAGAGCAAAGATTGAGGGAAAGGTTCCCAGAGCTCCCAGCTACTGCTCTTGCAGTAGGAGAGCAAGCAGGAGTCCAGCAAGGGAAGTAGTAATTAAAGCCTATGTTTTACACTGATGCTGGCGTTAGCATATATTTTTTGAGTATAGTTTATAAATTTCATCAATAATGCTCTCTTTAATTTCACTAAATACCCTACCATTTCTGCTTAACACAACTCCGGGCTCTCCACTAACTACTTTGCCTATTATTGAACATGGAATACCTATTTCTAGAAGAGAACTCACTGCCTTCTCAACGTATGACTCAGGTATTGTTGCTACCATTGAGCCGCTGCTAAGAAGCTTCAACGGATCTATATTTAAGGCCTTAGTTACTGTAGCGACTACAGAGTTGAGCTTTATGAGGGAAGGATCTATTGTTAATCTAACTCCACTAGCAATGCTTACTTCATAAAGGCCTTCTAGCAAGCCTCCCTCAGTGAGGTCATGCATTGACGATGCGTATGGAGCTATTCTTAATGCTGCTTCAACAATGCTTATCCGCTCTATGAACTTCCTTGCTTCAGCTATTAAATTCGGACTTAGCCCTCTTTCAGTAAGGAGATGTGGAAAATCCCATGCAATTACAGAAGTCCCTTCGCCGCCAATGTAGCCAGCTACAATTACTAAATCCTCTAATCGCGCGCCCTTAGTAGTCACTACTCGCTTATTAGTGTATCCTATTACTGTTGACACGACTATAGGCCTGGGCAATCCTGGGGTATATTCAGTATGGCCACCTATTATTGAAATACCTATTGCTCTAGCGGCTTTATCAGCATCACTCATTATTTCATCGATTAAATCCTCAGGTGAGTTAGATGGCATGAGAACTACTAGCTCAGCCCACCTAGGCCTAGCCCCTCTTACTGCAACATCGTTTGCAGCCACGTTTACAGCTAACCACCCTATTCTCCTTGAAGCAGTTGTTATTGGATTAGTGTGAGTCACTAAGTAGCCATTACTCAGCCTTACTATACCAGCGTCTTCTCCAAACGCTGGCCCCTGCACTACATCTGGGTCACTGATGCCGATGTATTTAAAGACCATGGATTCAAGGATTTCTCTTCTAGGCTTACCCACATTCATGAACTCTCCCTCCTGCTTTTAAAACACTCTACACATATATATGATATTGTTGATAGCTGTACTAGACAGTCTTCACAACCAACTCTGCCACAGTTTATGCAATACCCTATAGATAGATTTCTTCCACAAATCTCGCATAGCAGGGATTCACATACGTTGCATAAGTTCTTCAGTAAGCTATAATGTTGTCTACAGGCAGGTCTACCGCACTTGCTGCATACATAGACTGCCTCTGCACCACACATGGCGCAATGTTTCTTAAAGTTCTCCGATTTCCTCAATGAGCTCTGCTCCAACACTCTTTAATGAACGTTACGTAGTCACCTAATTAAGCTTTCTAAGGGGGCTTCACTCTATAAAACCTAGATACGTTTTCAACCTCCACCCTATACAAGTACTCTTCATTTACTATGCCTTCGCTAATTAGACTCATTAATTCACGAGGTATATCCCAGGGGTATGAAGATACACCAGGTCTCTTAGGGTCATCTATGAAGTCCGACTCCGTCATTACTCGCTTGGGTTTATGAGGTAATAGGGTTCTGTAAAGCTTCTCCTTAGCTGGAACAGTATACCAGTATCCATAGCTCTCAGCGTAATAAGCTTCACTAGGTGATACATGGTGCAATAGCAGCGAGTCTGCGTGAATCTTGGCTAATTCAGCTATCCTCTTTATTGAAGTAACAGTAGAGTAACCTCCTTGTTCTAAGTGCAGATGGATTAACATATCGTTATCTCTAGCTACTTCTATAGCGTAAATAAGTATTAGCTCTGATGTAACGATCCACGCTGGATTCACTGTATAATGCTGCCTCCCAACTTCACCTATGCCATCTATAGCTTTTTTCTCGTGAAGCTTAGCGATGTAATCTATGATTTTTTCAGCTAATTCAATTATTTCACTAGGACTCCAGCCAGCCTTAAAGTACACGTCAACTAGTGATGGATGGAAGCCCGCTAAAGTACTTACTTCAACGCCCTCCTTTCTTGCCCTTTCAGCTTCCCTCAACAGTATTTCAATAGACTTTTCATGGCTTTCAAAGCCTAAGCCCTCTATACCATAATGTTGTGGAGGAAGAGAAACTATAGCCATGAACCATCCATTAACTTTCTTAAATTTTTTAGCTATTTTCTCAGCCCCAAAACCACTGATCGGGTTAGTATGTAAGTGGGCATCGCTGAATACTGGAGTCAAAAGCGTCCCCCACAGCTTCAGATATAAACCTTATTAGTTCTCTCAGTTTGAAAAGCATTATGTTTAATGTTAATAAGGAGTCGGTTTTAAGAAGGCTTAGAGGAGGGGCTTATTAATTGAAGCTGTATGAATATGAAGCTAAGGAAATTGTAAGCAAGTATGGAGTAAAGGTACCTAGAGGATTTTTAGCTACTTCAATAAATGAAGTTATGGACGCTGTTAAAAAGCTTGGAGGAGAAGTAGTTTTAAAGAGTCAAGTACTTACTGGACGTAGAGGTATTTCTGGAGGAATAAAGTTCGCTAAAACTCTTAAAGAAGCTGAGGAAGCTTCCTTAAAGCTCCTTAAAATGAGGATCTCCGGTGAGGAAGTAAGGCAATTACTTGTTGAAGAAAGGATTTGCATAGATAAGGAGCTTTACTTAGCTCTAACAATCGATAGATCTAAGAAAGCATTTACGATTCTAGCATCAACTCTCGGAGGAGTAGAAGTTGAAGAACTTGTTAAGAAACATCCAAACGCATTGATTAGAATAACAGTTGATCCTATTGCTGGCCCACCGCCATTTACGTCAAGATGGCTAGCGGAGTTCTACAATCTTAGCAAAGATCTTGAGCTCCAAGTACTGAAGATTGTTGAATCCATGTGGAGGATAGTAGTGGAATATGATGCAGAACTAGTAGAATTTAACCCACTTGCACTTTCATGTAGTGGCGAGCTAATAGTGCTGGATGCCAAGATAGTAATTGATGACAACTCCCTCTATAGACATAAAGAACTTATAGATAAAATGTATAGAGGTCTCTCAGATGTTGAAGCAATAGCTAAAAGACATGGCTTATCATACGTTGAACTCTCAGGTAACATAGGAATACTGTGTAACGGAGCAGGGCTTACCATGGCTACAATGGATTTAGTCAAGACTTATGGTGGAGAGCCAGCGAACTTCCTAGACATTGGTGGTGGAGCATCCAGCGAGCAAGTAAAGGAGGGATTAAAGCTCCTACTAACTAATCCACGAGTGAAAGTAGTATTAGTAAATGTATTTGGCGGAATAACTAGGTGTGATGAAGTTGCAGAAGGATTAATTAGTGCTATAAATGAAGTAGGTTATGTAAAACCAGTTGTAGTTAGATTGATTGGGACAAACGATAGTATTGGGAGGAGGATTCTTATGGAGAAAGGAGTGAAGGTTTTTTCAAGCCTTAAGGAAGCTGTTATAGCTTCAGTAGATTTAGCGAGGCGAGATCCATGGCTATCTTAGTTAATGAAGGCACGAGAGTGCTTGTTCAAGGAATCACAGGCAGGCAGGGGGCTTTCCACACAAAGCTCATGATTGATTACGGTACAAAGGTAGTTGCTGGAGTAACACCTGGAAAAGGAGGTTTAAGCATCCACGGAGTACCGGTATATAATAGTGTACTTTCAGCTCTACGTAAGCATCCTGAGATAAATACTAGCATAGTCTTTGTCCCAGCTCAATACTCACTTGATGCAGTTCTAGAGGCTCTTGAAGCAGGCATAGAAGTAGTTGTTGTAATAACTGAAGGAATTCCACTTAGAGATGAATTAATTCTAATTAGTAAGGCTAAGTCTATGGATAGAATAGTCGTAGGACCCAATACTCCCGGAGTAATATCTCCAGGAGTATGTAAAGTTGGAATAATGCCTTCTCAAGCTTTTTTAAGAGGCGTAGTTGGGATAGCGTCGAGAAGCGGTACTTTAACATATGAAGTCTCTATGGAAATAAGTGAAGTAGGGCTGGGGCAGTCAACTGTTGTAGGGATAGGAGGAGATCCCGTAACAGGCCTAGACTTTGTAGAAGTCTATGAAATGTTCATTAATGACCCAGCTACAAAGGCTATAGTGATTATTGGAGAAATAGGTGGAGACTCTGAAGAAAGGCTGGCTAATTATATAGAGAGAAACGGAGTTGAGAAACCTACGCTCGCATATATAGCTGGTATGACAGCTCCTCCGGGTAAACGCATGGGCCACGCTGGTGCCATAATATCGATGGGGCTTGGGACTTGGGAGAGCAAAAAGGAGGCTTTAGAAAGCGCAGGCGTGATGGTTTTCAAAGCTCCATGGGAGATCTCTAGAGCTCTACTTAACATTATACAATGCTGAAACGCCATTAAATGCTTAGCTAATCTATTTAAAGTCTGTGTTCTCAAGCTTAAAGCTTCAAGCAGCCATGAGGGTTCTAGCATTAAGTATCTTTAATAATTACTTTGGTTCCCTTAACTATGCCCTAAAGATCCTTCAATGATTCTGGAGTAAGCGCATTCTTCAAGAAACTAGCTGTGTTTATAACTATTGTCAGCTCTCGCTATGCTAAAGCACTAGTTGATTTCGCTTAACCCCCAATTACTTCCTCTAACTCACTTAGATTCTTTATATTCAACCAGTCAATTCTATGTCCAGGTATTCCTTCTCCACGAATTATTCTAAGGATTTCATCAATGACTTCGCCAACTTCTTTACCGGTTGTGTCTACTTCAAATACTCTGTTTTCTCCATAGGCTTCTATGGCGTTTATAGTGCATATTGATAGAAGTTCTGCTTCAACATTCTCTCTCACTTTAGCCTTCTTCCAGCCTTTTTTAATCAATCTATTCCTTAGTTCAACGGGGTCTATTCTTAACACTATTGCTAAAGCCACATAGTCTTCTGGAACTATTTCGCCATAGTGGCTATCTACTATGACTAGTTCTCTCTCCTCAATTACCTTCCTTAGTTCTTCAACAACTCTTTCTTCATCAATGACGTAACTCTCGGCCTCTTCATCATACTCTGTATAGAGGCCTTTCTCGATAACAAATAAGCTCAAATCTATGTGTAGAGCATTAAGTACTTTAGCTAGCATCTGTGAAATACGCGTTTTTCCAACTCCAGGAGTTCCCGTAACCACTATTACTTTACCATAGCTTTTAGCTCGTTTCTCCATTGCGGACTCACGCATTCTCGCCTTCACTTAGTTAATGCCTCTATTTTATCTTTAAGTTAAGTGCTGCCCGTTTTCACTGTTTACGCAACGCAGTAGTTATGCATACACTTCACTATGTCATTAACGCTCTTTGCTTTTTAGCCAAACTACTCTCTGTGGAAATGGTATTTCTACACCAGCTTCCTCTAATGCCTTCTTAACTTCAGCAACTATCGTCCTCCTCACACTCCAGAAGAGCTGAGACGGAACCCAATACATGACTTTTATATTTATAGCGCTATCTCCAAGGCTATCAACTACTATAACTGGCTCTGGTTCAGCTAATACGGCTGAATTATTCCACAGTATTTTCCTTATTACTTCAATAGCCTTGTTTACATCTGATGAGTATGAAATCCCTAAAGTAAATTCAGCTCTACGTGCAATAGACCTTGAATAATTGTATATGTTTGATGAAGCTACATTAGTATTTGGCACTGTGAGGATCTCGCCACTCCACAGCCTTATTTGAGTTGACGCTATGCCTATTGATTCAACTAAGCCCCAGTCATCGCCTATCCTAATAGCGTCGCCCACCTTCACTCTCCCCTCAACGATTAGCAATAAGCCTGCGAAAACCTGGCTTAAAGTCTGCTGTAATGCTAAGCCCACCACTATGCCTGCAAACCCTGCTGCTACAAGTATTCCAGTAAGATCTATTCCAATAATTGATAAAGCCGCTAAAGAACCTATAACTGTGAATAAGACTCTAACGCCTCTCCTAATGCTTATTAGTACTTCAGGTGCTGCTCTTACTTTAATTCTCTCGATAATAAGCTTGCTGATGAAAACACCTATGTAGTATAAAGTTATTAAGACAACTATAGCTCCGATGAGCTTAATAAATAGCTCTAAATGTCTTGAAACAAAATCATAAATAACATTGATTAACGCCGTCAACACTAACGCCTCCAACTCATTAATTTAAACTGCACTATACACGTACACCGTTATTGTTTATCCCTAGAGCTTCATTTATTTTTAACTTTAATTCAACGTCCTCGCATCACTGTGTATTAAGAGGCTTTTATTACGTAAATGAGGCTTCTAAATTCCTACATATTCATAGACAGGCCTTTGAGTGTAACGATGCGAGCTCCTCGAGGCTTAAGCTTCCCAGCTTGTATTAATGTTACATTTGATCTTTCTTTAGTCTGCCACAATCTTTTAAATTTAAATAAATTCAGCTCCATGTACAATCATATAGCTTCATTAAGCTTATAAATATAGTTATAGAAATTTATAGCCATTTAAGCTAGGTATATCTGGACAGCTAGAGAACTACATGTAGTATTGCAACAGGATCAAGAGACGTCGATATTGAAGGTGTAGTGCATGGAGTTTGAGGAGCTGAGTGATGTTGAGAAGAGAGCTCTTGAAATAATAGCTAGTAGTGGAGACACTGGTGTATTTCAAAACGATCTATGGAAGTTACTTGGAGTAAATAGTAGAGATACTTCACGGATTGTAAACAAACTTCTTAGAAGAGGACTCATAGTTAGAAAACCCGCTGTTAATCGTGGCAGAAGGACGTACTTGCTGCTTATATCTAAAGCTGCTAAACCTAGAAGGAAAGTGCCTACGAAAATAGACTTAAGGATCGACATAGATCGATTCATTGAAATACCCTGCTTCAACTGTCCCTTTATACATAAATGTTATGTCGGTGGATTTTATAATCCAATTACATGCAACTGGCTTGAGGAATGGATTAATTTAAATGTAATAAGGAGGCAGCGCTCTTCAAAGTGATACAACTATGTCAAGTTTATCCACTAAGTCTCCATATCTATTCCTTATAGTTACATCAGATACATTACATAAAGAGGCGACCTCTTGCTGAGTTCTCCTCTCGTCACTTAGTATTGAAGCCATGTAAACTATAGCTGCAGCAAGACCTATAGGACCTCTCCCAATGCTTAAATCAACTCCTCTAGATGCCTTAACAATGTCCATAGCTATAGAGTAAGTCCTCTGATCAAGGTTAAGATCCTTAATCAATTTAGGTATATAAAGAACAGGGTCTTGTTGAACTGAAGGCAGGGCCCTCACAAGCTCTATAAGCTTCTTCTCAGCATTCCACAAATCCTTCTCAACCATGCCGAGGGCTTTAGAGATAGAGCGCAGAGTCATTGGTAAATTATATTGTTTACACGCTAAGTATATTGAAGCTGCAGCCATGGAAGCTATAGACTTCTTCCTCATGGATGTATCGCTAAGGGCCCTTCTAAGCAATCTACTTGCTTCTTCCCTAACGTATCCAGGTAAATCTAGTTTAGAAGCATATTTATTCAAGTATTCGAGTCCAATCTCCATAACTTTATCTTTTTTTCCAACTCTAATCTTTTTCTGCACTCTCATCAATCGCCTTGCTTTAACTCTAAGAGTACTGGATTTAAATTCAGATGGATTAAACGTTGTGCAAATTCCTCTATCATGGATCGCGTTTGTTAGCGGGACACCTGTTCTAGCCCTTGAACCATCGCTTTTATCGTTAAAAAATCTCCATTCCCTACCGTGATCAATAGCTCTTTCATCCAATACAAGGCCACAGTTAATACATACGTACTCTCCGTGAGAGTCATCAAATATTATGTTTGTTGAACTACAGTTAGGACATTTAATTAACTTATGCTCAAAGATCATGTTTACTACCTCGCTTTCCTCCTAGCTTTTTTAATGTAGTAGAGAATGGGCTTACCTAAGCCCTCAATTAATTTAATTACTTCAGCTGACGAAGGCTTCACTACTATGAATGGAGATTCCACTGGCCCTATTACATCAATTATTACTCCAATTCTATTCATAGAACGATCTACGACTATGGCGTTAAGTATTTGCTCAGGCTTCTTGGTTAAGCTCTTAAGGATTATTAAACCTCCCTTAGTTACGTGTAGAACCTCTCCTAGAAGCCTCATTAAAAACACCCATAGCTACTTATGGGTATTACCTGTGTGCAACTATAAATAATGCGGCTCATCACTTATTAAATTTCCATGACATTTATTCAATAAGGTTTTTCCCAGATAATTTAAATGATCCAATAATACACATGCCATACATAAGTTATACGCTGGTACTAATGATTGCTATTTACCTTCAATGGAAGTTGCCGGCATAAGGAGTGCTTTTAAGTAGTAAACGTAGATGTTAAGCTTAACGCAAAATTATGACTTTAATGAGAGATCAAGACTGGCTTTAATGCATTTGGAAAATTTCTTGGATCCTCTAGAAGTCGTTGCAGAACTAGCTAAAGCAAGAACTGTTTTACAAGTCAGCTAAGGAGCTTCTCATAGAGGAGGCAGTTAGATAAATAAAGATCATCACTTAGTTAAAAATATCTTACAAGATCCTATGCAAGCTTAAGCTAAGGTTCATGAATTTACTCAGTGAGGGGAATGCTCTTCACCGCTGTTAGCTCAAGAGACCATCGTTTCATCACTGAGGTAAAGCTATTCTTTTGAGACAAAAATATTTTTAGCATAATAATTATGTAGTGGGCACTAGAGCGTGAATTCATAAGCTTAGGTGGAATTTATTTGGGAAAAGTCGTAGAATTCATCAAAATGATGAGGCCCCTTAACTCAGTTATGACTGGTGCAGCAGTCTTATTTACGGTGTTCGTAGTTGATGGATATGCTATTAAGTCGCTATCTTTAGCATTGATAGGTTTTCTAACAGGGTTCTTCATATCATCAGCCTCAATGCTTATCAACGATGTAGTTGACTTAGAAGTTGACAGGATAAATAAGCCTTGGAAACCTCTGCCGAGGGGATTATTTAACCCTAAGTTAGTAAAGTACTTTAGTATAGCTTCACTAGCGCTCGGAGTATTGTTGAATACACTGTCTAACCCACAGGCTCTTTTAACAGCAGCTGCATACTCAATCATTGCATATTCATACAATTTCCTAAGGAATAAGTGGTTTAGCCACTTCTTAGTAAGCATAGCTACTACAGGTCCATTTATTTACGGTTACTTGCTCTCAATAAATAGTGGAGAGAGATTCGTATTCATAACTCTCTTCTCTATAGTAGTGTTTTTAATAAATACGTCGAGAGAATTTGTGAAAAGCATTGCTGATGAAAGAGGCGATAGAGCTAAAGGGTATCAAACTATTACAACTGTTTTTGGAGGAGAGTTTGCTGCAAAACTATCTCTAGCACTAGCTATATCAGGGACTTTACTAGCTGTAGTAATTGGATTAGCTGGCTACGCTGGATTACTGTATACAATAATTCTTGGGTTAAGCGGAGCATTATTTTCATCAGCTGCTATTAAAGTTCTCCAAAGTCCAGTGAGTGAGGTTGCTCAAAAAGCTAAAAAAACAATGATATACTCAATGCTCTTTGCATTAACAGGGTTTCTCTTCAGTAATTTCCCTTAGGAACTTCTTGTATAGAGCTATGCTCTTAGTCTCAAGAGGGTTTAAGCCTCTTAACTCAGCTAACTCAACGCTAGTAAGCCCAAGGACTAAGCTTCCGTAAATAAGCTTTTCAAGGAGGCTTGAGCCTTTAAGTAGCAGCCTCTGCACTTTCACTCCGCTTTTAACGTAGATTGATTCCATAAATTCGATCAGCCTTGCTCCAAAAACATTGCCTGAGTCAACAATAGTTATGGCAGCCCAATTCTTTGTAAATGGGTTCTCCCAACCAACTATGTCGTTATGAGCCCACTCAGGCGCTACTTCTACTTTAACGGGTATCTTAGCATTTTCATTCAACTCATTCTTCCCCCTAACCGCTATTACTTCAAGGGGGGTATGAGTAGCTATGGCTAAGTTACATGAGTTTTCGTATATGAAGTTGGCTAAGGCTTTAGCTTCGTTAACTGCATCTAATGATTTTTCACTAATGAATTGAGCTAGCTTAACTACCTCATCCCTTGATACTAGAGTTAAATCCATTGAGTCAAGTACCCCAAGTATGCCAATGAGCATTTCAGGTAGTGCTGCACGTGGAACAAGGCCTTCTGACACTTTTACAACAGGTACTCCAAGAGTTTTCGAACATTTCTCCAGCAAGCCTCCGCTAGTAACAGCCACTACTTTCACGCCTCTCCTCAAAGCCTCCATGAAGGCCGTGATTGTTTCAATAGTGTCTCCACTGTAACTTACAGCGAAGACTAAATCGCTTGACGTGATGTATTTGGGAAGACTGGAGTTCTTTACAACAATTATTGGAGAACTGAAGCCCTCTCTATTAGAGGCAAGTGCTTCAATATAATCTCCAACACAGCCGCTTCCACCCATACCCGTTATAGCTATTGCCCTAGGTTTAAAGCTCACTGATACTTTGCCCCAGGACTCCACAGCTTTCTCAATCATTTTGTGCCAAGCAAGGTAGTAGTTCTTCACACTGACATCACCTAGCGCTAACGCCAGTTAACTTACGTGTCTTTAAATACTTAAGTTAATTAATAGGGTCATAGCTACTCTAGCAGAGGGTAGCGCAAGTGCGTGCATGGTGTAAGAAGTGAAGTTCCCGTGGACTTTTCTTAAAGGTAGATGGATCTTAATAGGTCATGAAGCTTGGGCTAGAGACATCATTTCAATATACTTAGCGCTTCTTGCCTCAATAAATAAGAGAGTCTATATAACTTCAACGAGAAGTTGGAGGACAGAGCTCCTAGACATACTTAAGGAGAATATAGTCAATAAAGCGCGGCTAGAAAACATATATGTAATTGAAAGCACGGAGGCCTGGAATACAGGTCCTGAGGAATACGTGATACTAATAGACCCAGCTACTCTCCCAGATCCATGCGAAGTCTGCAACTCTCTTGCCTCAATGAGTCCAGAGGGCGCTAAGGCAGCTTCAGTAAAACGCCTATATTCATGGCGTAAAGCTTACTTGAAGAGGCTCTACGGAAGCGAGTTCGCTATTAAAGTTGGGAACTTTTCACTTAGAATAACCATTAGCTTAAGCTACATAGGGCTCTCTCAGCCTATTGAAGGAGCCTGTAGAGAGGCCTTAAGAATGCTTAGACAGGGAACAGTGGACTATGGTGCATTAAGCATAAAGGATGCGCTGGACATAATATCTTACGGCATGAAGATCAAGAGAAGCAATGCTAGAGATATATTGAGTGAATTAATTAAGAGAGGCTACGTAACGATAAGCAATGGGCACCTCATTGTTCACTAAATTCAATGAATATGGCTGGTCTAAATGGAACCGCCACCTTCTTTAACCCCCTAGCCTTTACATCCATCACTGATAGCTCTAATGATGCACCTAACTGTAGTTCAATCCACTTCTTCATCTCGTTAATAACTTTCTCTTCATCTAAATCAGCCTTGAGTATAAGCTTTAGTACATCGGGTTGCAAGCTTGAGGCAACTTCATATACTTTTCTTGAGTAATTAGCAGCCCACTCCTTGTCTTTGGCTTCACTTACTACATCCTTAATAAACTCCCTCATACCTCTTCCCCGAGTAATATAGTCAACTGCTTTCCTCAATAAGCCATAGTGTTCTCTTGGAGCAACAGCTATAGTTATTTTGGATGGCTTTTTCTCATATAGTTTCATTATTTCCCTTATATCGCTTACAAGCCTCTCTAAGTACTCAAATGCTAACAGGGCTTCACTCATTCCTGGAAGATCCTCTATTAAAGGCCACTCCTGAAGTGATACATAGCCTTCCCCGCCGATCATTCTCCAGAGCTCTTCAGCTAAGTATGGCGTAAATGGATTCATCATCTTGATCCACGATTCAATGACTTTTTTAATTACTGCAGCAGTATTCACTTTATTCTCCTTGAACTTTAGTAATTCTAGATAAGTCCTTACGCAGTCCTCGAGTACATAGTAGATCTTTGTAGCAGCGCTGCGTACTTTAACTCTACTTAAGTCTTCTTTAATTGATTCAGCCAGAGTCTTCACTTTAGCTAGGATCCATAGGTCTTCAAGCTCCAGGTTTTCGAGCGCATCGTTAGATAACTTAATTAATTTAACTTGATCGGCTATTAATTCATAGATCTTCTGTAATTGCTGGACTACAGTTATAGCAGCATCTTCACTGAAGTCTAAGTCCTGGTCTACTTCACTTAACATTGCTAACGAGAGCCTCAGCCCATCCGGAGATATTTCATTAATAAGTTTTCTAGCTGGCACTACATTCAATAAGCTTTTACTCATCTTCTGTCCACGGTAGAGTATATAGCCATTTACAACGATTTGTCTAGGCCACTTATCCCTTGGGAATATAGCTACGTGATTGTATATGTAGAATGTTAAGTGGTTCTTTATTAAGTCTTTCCCACTATGCCTTGAGTCAACGGGATACCAGTAGTCGAATTCCCTCCTGGCTTTAACTAATACTTCAATAGGAATGCTTGTTTTCTTAGATAGTTCAACAGGATCTCCTTCACCTAACGCTATGTAATCCCATACTTCCTCTGTAAGTTGATCAGCTCTAACCCCGCTCCTCCTTAATAAGTAATTAACTGTATAGAAAGCCATGTATATTGTTGAATCACTGAGGCTTTCAATAACCCACTCCTTGTCCCAGGGAAGCCTCGTCCCAAGTCCTCTAGTTCTAGCACAAGCTCTTTTACCAACCCACTCTACTGCTTCGTAAAATTCATTTCTAAGCTCTTCAGGAATTATTTTAATATCTTTTGAAGCCTCTCTAGCTAAGTTCTTCCACTCTACGTTACTGTAATCTATGAACCACTGATTCTCTAATATCTTTACAACGACTTTATTACCCCACCTACTGTAGACAGGCTTATTCACTACTTCATACATTTCTGATGCAAGTCCTTTTCTGGAAAGTATTTCAACAGTCTTTACTCTAGCTATGCTGACCGGTTTTCCACATATCTCGGCAGATACTTCATTTATGTAATTCTCTCCATACTCCTTTAAGAGATCTGGTTTAACTCTGTTTACTACATCATTCAGCATGAATCCATGCTTAAATTCCTCTCTATAGACCTCTCTAGTGGCTTCATCAAGCTTGCTATAGTCAAATTGACTCGATATACCCATTTTTTCAACAACTTCTATAGCCATGGCTTTTAAGCCTTTGGGGAGTTCAATAACGCTTATAGGCTTAAGCTCATCGGGATTTACGTTTATTTTCTTAATAAGTTCTTCTTGCTGAACAAGCTCTCTTAAGGCTATGTAGTCATAGGGGGCGTGAGCTGGAACGCTCATAACTATTCCTGTAGCTGTATCAGTATCCACGAATTCTGCTGGAAGAATCGGATTAAGGGTTCCTGTAGCAGGGTTTTTAAGTCTTTTACCAATTAGCTCCTCACCCTTAAACTCCCTCAATACACTGACTTTATGAAGCTGCAACCTTAGTTTTTCAACAGCTTCAATACTCACAACCCATTTAGCTCCATCAACTACTGCTTCAACGTAAGTTCCACTTGGGTTAATCCATACATTGACTGCTCCAAAAACAGTCTCAGGCCTTAGCGTAGCAGCAGGGTATATTACTCCATTAGAGTCCTTGAAGTAAAGTAGCGTAAACTTCTCTACTTCAGGCTCTACATCACCCTTCGTATCATGCATTCCAACGGGTGTTCCAATAACTGGATCCCATCCAACTGGATGGGTCCCTTTAGTAATATAGTTCTTGCTAAAAAGCTTAGTGAATTGCCACTTTATGAAGCTACTGAAGTCCTCGTCTATTGAAGTAAACTCCCTCCTCCAGTCTATAGATAAACCCAGGACCTTCATTGACTCTTTCATTTCTTCGTGGAAGTACTTTACCATAAACATGGGGTCAGACATCATTTCAATAACTTCTGAAGGTATATTGTAGACATCTCTAAAGAGCTTTATCGTCTGCTGATCTTTTTCTTTAATAGCGTCAGCCATTGATAGCACTGGTGTTCCAGTGTAATGGAAGCCCATTGGGAACAACACGTTGTACCCGATCATCCTAACGAATCTAGCGTATACATCAGCTATAGTGTAAGTTCTAGCATGCCCTAAGTGCATTACTCCATTTGGGTATGGAAATGCAGCAGTTATAAAGAACTTAGGCTTATCCGATGGGCTTGCTTCAAAAACTCCTTCACTAACCCACTTCACGCTCCACTTGAGTGAAGCTTCAGTAAGCCACTTAATGAAGTTCCTCAGTTCTTCAGACATCTGCATGCTTGCTAACACCTATAAACAATTGATCTACGGATGCAACTAAGGGAGTAAATAATGGCAGTCCTTTAAAAAATTGTCTGCTGCTTCACTAATGAGTCGTCAAATACTATTCTCATCGATGAAAGCTTCTTCATAATTATGCTCACATAGTCCATAACTATTTCTCTAGAAATACCTCTCTCTTCAACTCTCTTTAAGACTATTTCTTCAACTACTTCATACTTTCTATAGGTTTCATTAAGGGTCTTCCACGGTATTCCTGATAGAGCTTTAGCTATAGCTTCATCAAATGGAAGAACTCCCTTAATCATAAGTAGGGCTATTATTGGATACCCTACATACCCTCTATATAGAGTTCCATTATCGTTTGAGTAAGCTCTTAAATCTTCTGTAACTACAACGTAGTACTCCCTTTCACCGCTTGATGAAGATACTCTGGCTCCATTATTTACTGCAGAAATCCTTCCATCAGCTATTGAGCCTAAGGCTTCGAGGACTTTTATTCTAGGCGGAGGCCTAAGCACTTTAACAACCAATTTACAGCACCGATAGCTCTCTAGACAAACATTAAATATGGGGTATTATATATTATATTTAGAGGTTGTTGAAGAGGCGTGCTTATGCCCCTCGAACTTAACAGCGGCTTAGTTGTAGCTGGAGCTTATGCTATTAAAATTAGGAGGACTTTATTCGCTCAGCTTAGCGATAGAGTTAAGCAAGATAAGGAGTTTTCAAAGGAAATAGCTAGAGCTAGCGCTGAACTCAATAGAGTCTTATACCACGTGATTGTTGAAGAACTTAAGTCTGAGAAAGGGGATGTAATTAGAGTTAGAGTGATGTACGATTTAGAAGGCGGGAGGATCGATTGGCACTACGACACTCTTAGAGTAGAGTTATTCAAAAGAGTACCTGATGAAATTGTTTCAGAGGCCGTAAAGAAAGTAATTGAGACTAAGTTGGCTGAAGTAAAGGCGCTTTACGCAACTGCTGAAGCAGTTGAAGAAGCTGAAAAAGCTTTAGTGAAAGCTCCAGAAGCCCCTTCAGCAGCTCCGTTAGTGCAAGCAGTTGATCTAACTAATGTTTTAGCGAGTGCAATACCTATTGGGGAAACACTTGAAGGAGGCTTAATATTCCAGCTAAAGGATTCTAAGGGGAATAACGTAGGAATAGCTGACTTAGAGAAAAGAGGTGAGGCAAGCATAGCTGAAGCAATAGTCCTCTTAAGCCCTAGGGAAACATATAGGCTGTACGTAAAGTTATCAAAAGACATACATACATATGGTGAAAAGCCGGAGGAACTAGTGGAAGAATTAAAGCAAGCACCTATAGTTAAAATAGACCCGGAGGAAGCAAAGAACATCCTAAAGAGCAAAATGGAGCTACTAATATAGAGAACTAAAAACATAAAGTGATTCACAGGGCCCGTGGCCTAGCTTGGATAAGGCGCCGGCCTTCGGAGCCGGAGATCCCGGGTTCAAATCCCGGCGGGCCCGTAGTGGTTGCCCGTGTTGTTTATTTAGGTTTGCTTAGGTGTTTTTAAACAACATGGGTATTATTGCCACGGGCTTCTCCCTCAGCAACTGCTCACCGTTCGCAGGGTCATCGGGAGCTACATCGACGGGCACCACTGAGCCCGCCTCGAGGGATAGGTATATCCTCCCGCTCCTGATGGCCATCCTGCCGTCATTGAGGCGGGAGAAGATGTTTAGGGGTTCAGCTCTTATGTAGTTTTATATCTGTTGACTTCATTGCTTCATCTCTATTCCCCTGCATTCCTCTCGGGTTCTCATCGGGCTTAGGGGCGTTTAGGGGCACTCCTAAACCCCCACATCTTGTGTACCTCGGGGAGAGCCGTCATTTAGAGCATCGAGCAGCTCTCGAACCCTCATCCAGGCATATCGCTGTACAGGATGTTTAAAAATGTTTAGATCAATATAAACAGATATGAAAACCGAAACAGTTACGCGAGGCGCTGCAAAGAGGAGTTATCTTAATAGATGAGCTCAACATACTTCGACTATATAATCAATGTCTATATCCTTAAACAAGATCAAAGTCTTAGACGTTAATTAAGTGAATTAATAATAATTTACGTAGATCTTTAAACGTAGTTCGATGAGATCTCGAGTCTTCAGAGCCTAAGAACATAGGTTTAAATCTCAGCAGGTCTGCATTTTGTTTCATACATTCTCCATAGACCTTAGGCTGCTTTAGCGTTCTTTTTTATTACAACAATCGCATTAAGGGACCTATGCACTTATGCGAAGACATGGATCTAAAAAGTAAGAGGCTAATGCATGGCACTTAGTTCAAGTATTTACATAAATTTAAATTAGCCTCGGCTGAGAGTAATGAGTGTCAATGAAAGAGACAGGCCACGTCTATGACTTAAGTAGAGGAAAACTAATTTAAGGCTTTGTAACTTAAGAGCCTTAATCCTCAATAATATAGCGAGCTTCTTATCCTAGCAATATGTCTATAAGCATCATGAGATATAAGCCTAGGTAGAACCCTGCACTTGCTATCTTTCTATGAACCGCATTCTCGTGTAAAACCTCGGGTATAAGCTCTTCAATAGTTACGTATATCATAGCTCCTGCAGCAAAGCCTAGCCAAACGTAAGTCCAGCTCCTGCTATAGCCAAACACAGCAGCTCCAGTCAATACTGCAGCCATTTCTACTAATCCACTTAATACACCTAGCCCTATGGCCTTAGTTTTCTTGAAGCCCATTGATGCTAGTGGTAAAGTAACAGCCAATCCTTCTGGCACATCTTGTAAACCTATTGCTATGGATAGTGTAAGCCCAAATCCAGGACTATAAGCAGAGGCAACACCTACAGCAAGGCCCTCAGGAATGTTATGTATAAACATTGTTAAAGCCACTAGCCATGCTTTCCTAATCTTCTTTGCGAGACCTTTCAAGCCCTCGTAACCTATAGCGACATGCTCGTGGGGAAGTAGCTTATCGAGTAAAACTATTGCAACAGCTCCTGTCGCAACTCCTATAAGGACTTCTGCAACTGCACCGCTCTCAATGCCTGGAATAATTAATTTAACGAAGCTTGCCACCATCATGATGCCGGATGCAAAACCTAGTCCAAAATCAAGCGCTTTATGCGGAAATCTTAAGCCAATTAGACCTAGTAGAGAGCCGAGTGAAGTAAATCCAGCGACTATTAGACCGTTGTAGAATGCTAAAACTATGCCTTCCATTCAATTAACTACCTCATATACTTTAACTCCTCTCTATAGATTTTCAGTCAAAAATATGATTAGTACGCCGCGAATTCCAAAGCTATTGTAATTACATAGAGTTTTACCTTTACTTTCTCTCTAACAATTCTCTTAAGATCGTGTTTAATTGCTCTAAGGAGCTTCTTAAATTACTCATTAATACTACTACTTGTGCATACATTCTGAGGATCCTATAGCTCTTAATAGCTTTAGGGAGGATCTTCTTTGCCTGTAGATCCTTAATTCTATCGATAACTTCATCAATGCTTATATTTAAGTCTCTAGCTAGCTCAGGCACTGTGCGCGCCTTAACTATATTCTTTAGGAACTCTAAGTCACTTTGCGATGGACTCTGTAACTCAATTATTATAGAGAGGAATTCATCTATAATTGATTCTATGGAGTTCCTAACTATTAACTCCAATTCTTCTGCTTCAATAAGAAAGTAATCACTGAGCTCAATTACTTTTACGCCCAGCTCTTTGGCTAGTTCTTCAGCAGATCGATCTGCAAAGCCTTTTGAAACTATGAGAGGCTTTAAGCCGAGTAGCGCGGCATTAACGTATGCCTGCCTTATTCCACTTACATCAATTCTACCAGCTTTTATTTCAACAGCGTACTTCACTCCACTTCCTTCTTCAACTATAGCATCTACTTCGCATATATCTACTCCACGTATCTTAATTACTTTCTTTGTCTCAATAATTTTATAACCTAGTTCTTCAAGTACTCCTAGAGCTATCCTCTCACTACTCCTCCACCTTCTTTGAGCTGACATAACGAGCACTCCTTTGAATGCTAGAGGAACCCTATTAAAGAAGTATAGTGTGGAGAACTTCTATTAAGCTTCTTGGAGTAATGATCTTGATGTGCTTATTCCTCAACTCCGACTTATTTAATTCAACTTCTCTGCTCGGCGATACAAACATTATTGCAACGATCCTAGTATAAGATCTATCTAAATAATTTAGCAATGTTGCTAAGACTTCTATATCCTCAATACCTGAGTCCACTACTAGCACTCTATCCTCCTTACTAAAGCAGTCCCTTGGTATAGTGAATGCATCAACGTAGCCTGTGCTTCTTACAAGAGAGAGTATGTACGGATCCTTTACAGCAATACTCCTTGAAGATAAGCATATTGGAGTATTAATGTATGAGGCAACTAAAGTAGCTATTGATGAGCTATAGTTGTCAGGCATTGATATAGTGCAATCAACTCTCTCATCATATCTTTTAAGCATGAGAGCTGTTAGAAAGCCTAAGAGCTCTAAGAACCCAGGGTTTCTCAAGTACTTAAAGGACGAGGATTCATCAATTAACGTACTCTTCAACACATACTCAAATAGCCTTCTCTCCTTAAATTTCTCGAGAATCTCTAGAGCAGTCTTCTTTTCAGGTATAGCCCTTAAAGCAAGGTACCTCCATATATTTTGGGAAGGTATGTCAAATATTTCCTCAAGCTCCTTAAATGAGTAAAATGACTTAACTATCTTAAGCAAATTATAGGCTAAAAACCTCGATTCATCCTCACTTATCTTTAAAGAGCTACTCACAGAGATCATCCTTTAAATAAGCTCTACCACCTACATTAGTCTTACAACGAGGTTTAAAGTTTTCTACTTTTTTGAAACTACAACTATATAAATTAATGTCTCTAGACATAGCATTACACGAGCTTACTTAACATTTTAACCTAACTTACACAAATTACTAGCATGATATAGGGTGGTCTAATGAAGAAGAAGGAGAAGAAGAAGGAAGAGAAGAAGGAAGAAAAGAAATAACCTCCTTCTCATATCTTTTAATGAAAAACAATGTTTTTTACGACTAAGCATGTCTAATGGACGCGCTATATTAACTGATGAGAAGTGGAAGAAAGCAGGACCCTCATAGAAAACTCGAAAGGACAACGTAGAGTAGAATGCATAGGGGAAAACCTTTAGAAAACTCTATAACTTTTAGTCATTGAAGTCAACTAAAACCTGTAAGCTCTTCTTTGTTTTGCAGCACTAATGTTACATGGAGGAGCATTACTCCTCGCTCTACACATGCCTCTCTATAAGAACTATTGAAGCACGTTCTATATTTCATGCCTTATGTAGTTTAAACAAGCTATTTCTCAATGATCCACGTTGTCTCAAGACCTTTATCCATGAGTTTAACTCCCTTTTTCTCAAGCTCACTCCTAATGGAGTCAGCTAAGTCATACAGCTTCCTTTGCCTAAGCTCTTTACGTACATCCACTATGACTTTAAGTAAATCATCTACAATACTCTTCATTTCTTCAGGAGCTTCCTCAAAATGCTTATCTAGTACGCCAAGCACCACATTATATTCCCTAAGCAATTGATATGCCTTCCACACAAGAGTATATTTCGGATTGTACTGTAACTCTCTATAAATTATTGCCGTAAGTTCATGGACGGCTGATAGTGCTTTAGCAGTATTGAAGTCGTTTGAAAGAGCTTCATGAAACTTCCTCCTAGTATCCATGACTTCCCTCAACACCCTTATGTCATTATCATTCATATAGTGTTGTTCTACAGCCTCCTTAGATAGCTTTTTAAGAATGTTTACTGCTCCTACAAGCCTTTCGTAAAAAGCGCTTGCTTGTTCAAGAGCTTCATCACTGTAATCCTGAGGCTTCCTATAGTGAAGGCTTAAGTAGAAGATTCTATGTACTTCAGGCCTCCATTTCTTAAAAGACTCCCTTAATGCAACTATGTTGCCTAAGCTCTTACTCATTTTGTTTCCGCGAACCATTAATAGCCCTGTGTGAACCCAATACTTAACCCAAGGCCTTTTGCCGAAGAACGATTCACTCTGTGCTCTTTCATTCTCATGGTGCGGGAAGAGTAAGTCGCTTCCACCACCATGTATGTCTATAGTTGAGCCCAAGTATCTGCTGCTCATAACACTACATTCAATGTGCCACCCAGGCCTCCCCCTACCCCATGGGGAGGGCCACCAAGGTTCACCTGGCTTAGCTGCTTTCCATAGTGCAAAGTCGTATGGATTCCTCTTTTCACTAAGGAACTCCTCTTCCTGACTCCATAGAGTTTTATCCCGCTTACTACTTAACGATCCATAGTCAGGGTATTTATCTACATTGAAGTAAACATTCCCGCTCTTAGTTACATAAGCATAGTCTCTCTCTATAAGTACTGAGATGAATTCTATTATTTCATTGATGTGGCTACTAACCCTTGGATGAAGATCAACCTTTACGTTTAACTTAGATATAGCATCCATATAATCCCTAGTAAATTCATCAACTACGCTAGTCCAATCCCTTCCCTCAGAATTAGCCCTATTAATGATCTTGTCATCTATATCAGTTATATTTACTATGAAGTAAACGTTGTAGCCCCTTAAATTAAAATACCTCCTTAACGCATCAAAAATTACATACGTCCTCCCATGACCTACGTGAGTATAATCGTAAACAGTTGGCCCACATACATAGGTCTTCACCATCCCTGGATCGCTAGGCTCAAATAGTTCTATGCTTTTTGAGTAACTATTGTATATCTTTATGAATGTTTCATTTAAATCATCATTCATACGCAAACACCGCTCTCCACCCATAGTTCAAGATATATAGGTTTGTTTATCAGGTCTCCTCGGTCCCCTCGTAGATCTATGAGCTTCGGGTGTGCTGAGCAGCCATAAGTAAAGAATTATAACCGGAGTTAATAAGCATGTTTAGCAACTTTAAATGCAACTAATGCTCAACTCTGACCTCCTCTCTGCCCCCGAAGAGTTCTCCGCATTTATTTTATGCTTCAAATAGATTGCTGAAATCTCCTTGGAGTCAACTGTTATAGCATGTGCTCATACTTCTCAGCCTGCCACTTAATCTAGTGGAACGAGAAGTCGCCAAGCGCTTCTAATGGCATGTCTACTGGAGGCAGGCCCCATGGCTTATGAACTTCAGTCATTCACCTTAAATTGTCTTGAAACACGGCTTCAATGGACTTGAAATATGTGGAGTCCTTGAAAGCTGCATGGGATCCTAATAGCTTTTACTACGAGGAAACGAAATCCTAATTCAAGGGGGATCTCGGGGCATATCTAAAACTATGAAATAATTATTCCAGGGAAATCCTACTGGTTTCTTAAACCTGTGTAAAATGTAAGTATAGGAGTGGTGTATCTATGTCTATAGATAGGGATTTTGCTAAAATTCTCGGTGAAATGATTTCGTGCATTAACGTCATTAACAATGACTTAGCTGAACTATACATAGAGCTCTCACATAAAGTTGACTCCATTCATGCTTTTACTCTACTAAGACAGATGTCCGTAGAGTTATATCATCACGTATCATTAATTGAAGGGATCCTCTTATTACTTAGCTTAAAGGAATATTCAATGGTATCTAAAGAGAAATGTTATGAAGCCATGGGTTTTTCTGGAAGTATACTGAAAATTATTAAGGGGTATGTAGACTCTGCAAATGCTATTTCAAGAGACGAACTTTATGAAATAGCTAGTGAACTACAGAGACTTCATAGAGAACTCTATGAAGAGATCTATGAGGGGAAAGTGCTCATATTAATTAAACACGCTTTTAGAACTGGAGTATTTGATAGAAAACACTATGGAGTCGTTATTAGCGTTTTAGAGAAAGTTATAAAAGATCATAGGGATAACCAAGCGATCTTGATGAATCTAGTTAAGTACCGATAGAAGAACCTTAATAATTCACATATGAATTATGAAGCCGTAAAAATGGGAGAAAGAAGCTATATGCAATTAACATGAATATTTGTAAAATTTAAACTCCTAAGCAGCATTAGATGTTAATACTTCCAGAATAGCCTTTGAAACATTGATGTAAGTATCCTTCATCTCCTCGGTCCTTAAATACACCTTATTCTCTCCAACTAAGTTATTACTTACCACGAGGATGCACGCAGTTTTCCAACCTCTCATCCATCCAAGTGAGAAGAGAGTTGAGCATTCCATTTCTACAGCTAGAACTCCTCTTTTACTCCACTTTTCAGCAAAGCTATGGTCTTCAGCATAAAATGCATCGCTACTTACTACAGGACCTGTATAGAACTTTAGACCTGTCTTCCTCATGTAATCCATTATTTTTACTGTAAGCTCGAGATCAGGAGCGTTTGGTGGACAGTCTCCTTGAAAATACTGACTTATAACTCCTTGAGAGCTATGGGCAGCTGATGTAGCTACAATTATTGAACCAATGGTTATGTCCCTCCTTAAGCTACCGCAAGAACCTAACCTCACTATTGTCTTTACACCAAGCATTCCTAGTTCTTCAAATACTATTGCTGCACTAGGAGCTCCAACTCCGTGTACAGCAATGGATACAGGTGATCCACGGTATTTCCCTGTATAAATCAGGAATCCACGGCTTTCGCTCACTAACCTTGGATCGCTTAGCAAGTCCTTTATTAAAGCTGCTCTAGCAGGATCTCCAACAACTATAGCTTTCTCAGCTACATCTCCTTTCTTAACTGAAATATGGTATGGAGGTGCTTTCACTTTGAACTACCTCTTCTCTTCCTTTTCCTAACTCGCTTTACTTTCACCCGTGTGTACGGCTTAGTTACCTGGAAAAGCTCTTCTCTAAGAACTATTCTTACACTGTCTTCACTGTATATGCCTATTGCATCGTATTCCACGCCCTCAACTCTTATCTCTCCATCATATACATATAGATCTTCGCGTACTTCATACTCTTTTATTGGAGTAAGCTTCTCTCCATGGGCCTTAAATAGAATTAATTTACGTAGCCTCACAAGCCCTGGATTAATTATTATACCTCCACCTTCCCCCTCAACTTCCCATGCAGTAAGGCCTGGGACTTCAGCTACACCCATGGAGTAACCATTAGTTATTCTAGAGTTATAGGCAGCTATAGATGCTTCTTCGATTAATCTATTAACTAAGTTAGACTCTCTCGATCTAATTATTATCTCCTTCCAACTCATTTCATCAGCTTTATATACAGTGAGAGTTAAGCCATCAAATGACTTCACGTCTTTCTTAAAAATCACTGTTCTAACTAAGGCTTTCAATGCCATCACTTTATAACTCTACTACAGGACTCATAAAGCCTCTCGCTTATAAAAACTATTACAACTACTTGGAAGCAACAATCGATACTCAATTGATCATGGGCTGAGGTTTGGGAGAAAAATATTTTTCCGAGAAAATATTTACTAATATAAATATAGGTAGGTGTTTATAAATTGATAAGAGTAGGAATAGTTGGCGTTGGAAACATAGCCTCCATGCTGGTTCAATCAATTGAATACTACAAAAGAAGCGGGGACTGTAGAGGCCTCATACATAGAGTCATTGGAGGCTATAGAGTAAGTGACATAAGAATTGTTTACGCTATAGATGTTTCTGAAAGAAAAGTTGGCAGAGATTTAAGTGAGGCAATATTTGCTGAGCCAAACTTAGTTCCAAAGCTAGTTGACCTTGGTGAAACAGGTGTTATTGTAAGAATGGGGAAAGTGCTTGACGGTGTTGCAAATCACATGGCTGAAGACTTTAAGCCAGCGAAGATCGGTGAACCCACGAAGGAGGAATTAGCGAAAGAACTTAAGGAAAACGAAGTTGACGTAATAGTAAACTTACTCCCCGTAGGTAGTTATGAAGCATCAAGATTCTACGCTGAAGCAGCTGCTGAAGCTGGAGCATCATTCATAAACTGTATTCCAGAGTTCATAGCTAGTGGAAATGAAGGCTATCCAAAGCTATTTGAGAAGAGGAAAGCTACTCTACTTGGAGATGACATTAAGGGACAACTTGGGTCAACAATAGTTCACAGAGCTTTAGCTAGCTTAATAGCAATGAGGGGCTGTGAAATAATTGAATCGTATCAATTAAATGTTGGAGGTAATACGGACTTCAAGAATATGCTCGATCAAAGTAGATTGTATAGCAAGAAAGTAAGTAAGACAGCAGCCGTTACGTCAACTCAAGAGAGGCCTGAGAGCCTTATTGGAAGAGTATATGCAGGACCCAGTGGCTACATAGAGTTCTTAGGGAATACTAAGGTATCATACATGTACATAAAGGCCCTTGGATTCATGGGTCTCCCGGTAACAATTGATTTAAAGCTTACAGTTGACGATAAAGCCATGGCTACAGCCATACTCGTAGACGTAATTAGGTTATCTAAAGCATTAGTAGAGCGGGGTATTTATGGAGCCCCCGACTGGGCTTCTGCACCGTACTTTAAGCACCCGCCTAAGCTAGCTAAATCTGATTATGGAGCTATGTTAGTGCTTTATGAGAAGCTCAGTGAAGTTGGAATAAGCATAGAGCCTAAGCACTTTTATACTTTTTAAAAGCCATTCTTGGAGACTTTAATGAAAGCTTTGCTGTAAACACTTTTTCACTACTTACAACGTTTCTTAAAGCAACTATCGTTATTATTGCATAGGCTAAATTAGATAAGTTAGCTAAAGCGACCAGGAAAGTGTCGCCCATCACAGAGAACTTTATTGACATTGCTGTATTAAGCACTGGTATCATTGAAATAGCTATGGTTGCTGAAGGAGAAAGAACAGCTATATCTACAAACATAGCTGCATAAGCTGCAAATACTACTGGAAATATTATTATACCAGTAAATGTTTGAGCTGTTCTAACGTCTTCAGCAAATAAACTAACTAGCATTAGTAGTGAAAGCACAAATGTAGCTACTGAAGCTAAGCCTATTAGGATAAGCGCTATCGACTCTGGTTTAACTAACTCAAATAAATTAATTGACTCCCCCGAGATCCCTAATTGTCCCTGAGAGCTTCCTTCAAAACCAGAGCTAACCATGTTGCCGAAAAACCATATGAATATACTTGCGTAAACTCCCATAGTAGCCAGCCCAATGATTATTGATGTTAGGAGCTTTACTGCAATAATGGTAGTTCTATTTATTGGAAGAGAGAGAAGTGTTTCAAACATTTTTTCCTCCTTTTCAACAGCCATAGCCATCACTGCGTATTGTGAAATAAATATTATGAACATTACTGCCAATAGCGGCATTACGAAGCTTAACGATAAAACTAAGTTCAGTAAAGCTTGCGGAGACCCAAAGACTTTACCAGCTAAGACCACTCTTGAGCTAGATAGCACTGGGTTTTTAGCAAAGCTTTCAGAAATACCTATGTTTACAAGGATACTTTTAGAAATGGACTCAGAGAACAATCTTATGTATGACTCTGCAGCCGAAATTATCCCCATCTCGATGAATGAGAGGGACTTCATTAACACATAGCATTCCACAACTCCTGGAATCATTTCAGTAAGATTTTTCGAGAACCCTCTTGGTATTACGTAAAGTATCTTAGCTCTACTCTCCTCCATGAGCTCCGCCATTTCATCTATTGATGGTGCGGCGTCTCTTTGACTATAAGTAACGTTTAGTCCTATGGCCTCCAAGTGTTTTGCAAGACTTTGAGTCCAGTTTCCACGGTCTAAGTCTATTAGCACTATAGAGCCGCTTGCTCTCACAGCTTCTTCGATTTGCTGCCTCATCGCACTACCCATAAAGCCATAAAGCACTGCCACTAATATTATTGGTGCAATAATCATTCCAATTATTATTTTTGGATCTCTAGCAATGCTCTTAAGTTCCTTTAATAGAAATACTGTGAACGCCTTCACGTCCTTTCACCAGTTAACTTTACAAATAGTTCCTCTAAGTTATCTACTCCATGATCTTCTAATAATTGCTTAGGGACTCCTTCAGCGATGATCTTGCCTTGGTGAATCATTGCTATCCTATTGCATAAATACTCTACTTCAAGCATGTTGTGGCTGCTTAACAGCACTGTTATACCCCATTCTCTGACAGCTTTCTTAATGATGTCCCTTACTATTACTGCATTAACTACGTCAAGCCCACTAGTAGGTTCATCAAGTATAGCTACCTTGGGTTTAACCATTATTGCTCTTGCTACTAAGAGCCTTCTCAACATCCCCTTGCTGTAAGTCCTTACTTTGTCCCTTAATCTATTGCCAAGCCCACTGATACTTGCGCCGAGCTTCTTCATCTCACTGGCTTCATTTTCTGAACTTGAGTATAGCTTTGCAATGAACTCTAGGTATTCCTCTCCACTCAAGTACTTATATGCGCCAGCTTCCTCTGGTAAGTAGGATATTATTTTTCTAACTTCTTCAGGTTGCTTAACTACATCGTATTCAAATATTTTAGCTGAACCACTAGTTGGTTGAAGTATAGTGGCCAATATTCTTAGCACAGTAGTTTTCCCAGCTCCATTGGGACCTATTAATCCATATATCTCACCTTTTTTAACAGTAAATGAAACGCCATCAGCTCCCCTGATTCCACCTGGATATATTTTGACTACGTCTTCAACTACTACAGCATTGTTTGAGAACATAACTTCCCCTATCCTTTCTTTACCTGTCCGGCGATAAAGATTAAGGGACGTATCAATTAAATACTTTGCTAACCGTTGACTCTTCATCTACTCTGAAATGAGGTTTAGATAGCTGTAAAGTAACCCAATTTAGTTGCAGTATAAAAGCTTGTAGAACTATAGCAATTACGGTAGAAGAACTTGGTTCTCGCCGTTAAAAGTAGAAGCAGAGTATCACTAGTAATTTACTTAGCTACAGAAAGGGGGGTGCGCAATGTTAAGCGCATCTATAAATCTATTGAAGACTCAATAAGTGTTGCAGATGCATACATCGTTTATTATGGATTGAGGGCTTTTAAGCGGTTAATGGATATTCCTACATTCCATTCTGAACCACCTTATTGTAGAGGCAAAGCTATATTGTCTGGGGCAAACTTAGTTATAAGTCCAGTGATCGTTGTAGTCAATGGAGACACCTCGTGTTTCTCCATAGATTCAATAAGTAATGCTGTAACTAAAGTACTATCTGGAGAAACTCTACTATATTTATCAAAGCCTCAGACAAACACTAATTTTACTGATGTATACAGGAGCTTTCTCCAAGGCATTTTAAGGGAATTAGGCATTGCGCAGAGCATATTATACCCCTCGTACTCTATAGTTGTTGGATTGCACAAGCTCCTTACAACTGTTCCATACTCTATGTGGAGCATAGAGCAATTAGCAGCAATGAACTTAAGGGAGGAGGCGTTAGTAGTTGAAAATAATTCATGCATAGATAGTACTATAGATTATATAAAGGGGTTTGAAGAAACTTTCGTAAAAGATCTTGCTAGGAAGGCCGTTGAAATGGCTTTACAAAGAAACATCATAAGTAAAAATAGAGCTGAGGAGTATTTAAAGAGAATTGAGGCTGCATAAGGCATGAAGATACTCATTGCTGTAAGTAAAAGTACTGTAACAAGAATTCTAAGTTGCATACAGATGCTTGTACCTAAACCACATGTAGCAGTAGTGAGTCTTGACGATGAAGCAGCACTAGTCTCTAAAGCCATGGGAGTTGAATTCATAGGGGGCCCTCTCCCTGAGAGAATTTATGCTATTGACGAGTTCAAGGAATATGACGTTGGAATAGCTGCCCTAGATGATGACTCAATCAATATATCCATAGTTAAGGCCTTAAGATCTATTGGAATACCTCTAGTCATATCATTATTGAATAACTCTGCAAACAGAGACCTATTAGTTAAGGAGGGAGCTGACTATATAATAGATGTAGATAGCTACATATCTCAAAACATTGCGGCATCACTAATTATGGACAAATGGATATACATAAAGCCTCTGAGCATAGCTGATTTAGCTCTTGCCATAACTAGATTAGTTAAAAGAAGCGTGTTGGGAGTAAAGCTAGGAGAGCTTAAGAGCGCCTTAAGGAGTAGAAATGTTCATTTAATGGTTGTGAATAGGCTTGGAAAGGCGATCAGCGATGAATTAGCGGAGTTAAATGTTGGCGATATAATATTGTTAATAGGCATTGAAAGTGAAGTCTATGAAGCATCAATGGATGTAGAAAAACTATTTAAGAGACGTGAAGAAGCTTTAGCGAGAAGCTTTGCTGAATCGCTCAGAGCTTCAATAAGACCCTATGGGTGAACATTATTGATTGACTGGAGTGCAGTAGCTTCGGCGATCATGACATTAGCGTATAGGCTTATTGCTGCCGGCATAGCAGTTGTAATAATATATATGATCTATAAAGCCTCCTTAAGGATCTTGAGGGCGTTAGCTAAAGGCGCTGAGTCAGAGTACTTAGCTAAAATAACTGAAACGCTCAAGGTATCTACATATTTTGTGACTGGAATAGCTGTAGCTGCAATACTGGCTCCAGAAGTACAATTGTTCTCAATTCTAATACTACTAGTAGGATTAGCCATAGTGATAATGCTGTTTGATGCCTTAAGGAACGTTGGCTCAGAATTCTACGTTAGAGCAAAGAACATTGTAAGAAAGGGGGACTGGATTGAGATTGACGGCATAACGGTTAGAGTACTAGATCTTGAAAGTTTGGGAGTTATTGGTGAAACAATGAAGTTAGAAAAGGTCTTCATTCCCTATTCTAGGATGTTAAATGCAATATTAATCAATAGAGCTACTCCCTTAGGGGTACTGAATAAAGTAACTATACGTATACCTACAAACCACAGCCTTGAAGAGTCGAGGAAATATATTGATGAAGCAATTGACTGCATTAAAGCTGAGCTAGCATTAGAGCCTGACGTAGCGTACTTAGGCATTAAGGACGATAATATGGTATTTGAATTAAGCTTATACGTAGTCAATTATAGAAAAGTGAGTAAAGTTGTCGAATCTTTAGAGAAAGAGTTACTAAAGAGAATTCCAGATGCCTCGATTAAAGCTTAAGGAAGCATATGTTAGTGAGCACATATGGATGGCTGCACAACTAAGTACTATAAAGTGTGGCTCCTCTACTCAGCTTTCTATAGTTTTTCTACAACGATGTCGACAGTCTTTTACCAATCGTATGCTATCAGAGTACTTAACTTTGAAGTAGAAGACCTTGGGAATGTAACTTCACTAAACATAGCGATGATCGCGCTAGGGAACTTTAATGGCCTCTACTTACTACATAAGTTTAGGGATAAACGCTTAATGTTGTGGAGAATTTCCATTGGCTTAAATGCTGTGTTGTGGAGCTTAATCGGCTTCACGGACTTAATTAAAGGAGGCCATTACTTATTCTATGCATGCGTTGCTTTAGCACAGTTCTCGGGAGCTATGGGAGGCCTGGCTTCGTCTGACACTATAGCTGACATGATTCCAAAAGATCTCTCTGTTAAAGTATTTAGTAAGTTAAATACTTATGTCACTGCAGCATCATTTATGAGTCTTTCAACGGCAGTCGCAGTGTTTAATTTCATGGGCATATCCGTGTATAGCTATAGAGTATGCTACGGCTTATCAATGATTTCAGCTATTACTTCAGCTGGACTACTCTCACTTATTAAAGACCTTAATGTCCGCAAGTCTACGGCTGTGAACTTCAAGGTGTTTGTTAATGGATTTAAGGAAATATTTGACGACACTGACCTAAGGAACTACGCTTCACTTATGGCCATGTTTATGTTCGCAGCAAACTTGCCGGCAGCTCTATGGAACTACTATTTGATCACAGTGTTTAGAGGAGATGAAGTCTGGATATCTGTAAATAATATACTTAATGTGTTTGCACTAACCTTAGGTAGTTATGTCTTAAGCAAGAGATCTCACAAGCTTAATCCTAGGAAAACACTTGTTTATAGCATTACACCTATATCTTTCGTGCCCGTAGTTTTCCTTATATCACCTACTATGGCTTCTCAAGCATTAATGAACTTTTACTCAGGGCTTAGCTGGAGCGGATTTAACTTAATGACTAGCATATACAACCTCTATCTACCTAGGGAATCTAACAGGCTATACTTTCTATCGACTATAGGGATAGTTAATAATTCGTCGGCAGCACTAGCCTCTAGGCTTGGAGCATACGTGGCATCTGTAAGTCTTACTGCAATGCAATTAGTATTCATAGCATCATGTATTGGGAGACTCTTATCACTTATTTATGCTAAGAGGAAATTGCCCAACATATAGAATTACTAGGAATTCATTAGATTTTTACTCGCTCTAAAAGGCTTCGAATTACAATCACATTCTTTAAATAGAGGTTTATAGCGTTGGATTCACCAGCTATTTATGAATACTTAAATACGATTACTGTAGTTTCAGACGGTAAATTAGATGGCGTTATCGACACTAGATTAGTATTTAGTTTATCTACGCGTACTTTCTCTGCATACTTTAGGAAGTGATCTACTGTTTTAAGGGGGAGTCTTAGTCCCTTAACCCAATAATGCATTGGAACGACTATGCGTGGGCCAAGGTTTTCAACTATGGACCAAGCTTCATCAGGCTCTATGGTGTACGTCCCTCCAACAGGGATCATTAGTACATCAATCTTGGACATCTTGTTCAATACTTCTCCGCTGGGAACATGCCCTAAGTCCCCTAAGTGAGCGATCTTTAATCCCTCGGCATCAACTATATATACAGCATTTTCACCTCTTCTAGCACCACCATGCTTATCGTGAAACGTCTTAATTCCATTGATGACTACATCATCGACTCTCACTTCTCCATAGAATTGCTTGAGGATTCTAGTTGAAGGCTTTTTAACTACTTCAACTGCATTGTGATCGAAGTGATCGTGGGTTACTAAAACTAAGTCTGATTCAACTCTAACCCTCTTCAACCCAATGCTTAATCCATCGTGAGGATCTATGGATATGACATAGCCGTTGGCCAGTCTTAGCGTAAAGAATGCATGGCCATGCCAAACTAGCTCCAAAGCTTTTCACCACTACCTCACTAATTAAATGAGCGAAAGCAATAATATCTCTTACTGCTCACGCCCTTATGCGAAAAGCTTATGTCATTTAAGCTCTAAGAACTAGTCCATCAATACGTTTATAAGTCCTTAAACTATAGAGATTGATAGTTACTTGGTGAAAGGAGCTGGTTGGCTGCATTGCTTACTGCAGACTAATTGATATTCTATCAAGCATTTCAGTAAGTACGCGTGGAGTTTTACAGGGATTTCACGAAGGCCACGTAGCTTACCTCATGCTTTTACTGAAGAGAAGTGGTCCAATGGGTAGGAAGAATGTTTCTAAGCTCCTTAACTTAAGTGAGACAAGTGCTAGAACTTTGTTAAAAAGGCTTAATAAAGCAGGCATTGTTTCCATAGACTTAGTTGCGGGAGCTTACTTGACTAATTATGGAGAAGAGTTAGCTAATGAAATAAGTAATTTACTGCAAGTACATTTAGCTCCACAAATATATGGCTGGAGCAATGCTTTACTAATAGCTCTTAGAGTACCTCTATCAATAGAGCTAGGAGTTCTTGAAATAAGAGACTTAGCTATTTCAAGTGGAGCTAGAGCATGTTTAGTGGCTACAGTAAGTGGGGATTCATTAATAGTGCCAGGCATAGAGCCTTCAGCTAATGAATACATGGAGTTCACTAACTTAGTTAAAAGCATTTTTTCCAAAAAACTAAGCATGTTTCAAACAATAATGTTAATAGATTTCAGGAAAAGTGGAGGGCTTATCGACGGCTATAGAGTAGGCATTGCAGTCTTAAAGCATTATTGTGAGGAACTGAAGAGCTTATTTAAGTGAGCGTATTCAGTAAATAAAGCATATCTTCTCTAGAATAATGAATACAACATTAGACCTATTGATGAAGCAAACATAGCTCCCCAAGTCAACGGATTCCACGCAATGATTTTGTTTCCGTCAAGTGGAGGTATTGGAAGTAAGTTAAAGAAAGCTATCCAAGCGCTTAACTGCACAATTACTTTCAGTAGAAGCAGTATTACATAATAGCTGAACATCTCCGCTAGCAACAATTGTAGAAATAATGCTCCAAGCCCTATTGCTATGTTTGTAAGGGGGCCTGCTGAAGCTGTTATAGCTTCAATCTTTTTCCTAGTGAATGAATCATAGTATGGCGCTGAAATTATTACGTAGCCAGGCATAATGATCTTTACTGGAAGAGCTGAAGACACTAGCGTAAGGACCAATCCCACAGGATCTAAAGTATAAGTACTAAGGCATCCAAGTCTCCTAGCGACAGCTATATGCATCAATTCATGTGGAATGTACGCTAATGTAGTTGCTAAAACTACCGCCAGGAACGAAGTTAAGTGCCATGAAAGTAAGTACTTAAGTCCAACGGCCATGGATATGACTAATATCGATATCATTAAGCTTAAGCTACCGTATATCCTCACGTTAATCACTAAAGTAACTACAGTATCAATTTATAAAAATCTAAATGAAGCCTACTTAAAGCACACCTTTTACTTTTAAACATATATTGACCTGCCTTAATTAAATATGCCTCCCCACCCCTCTTTGTCTCAATGGGTAGGGGATTCATTGATTTAAGCCGTATTCAGTACTTAACCTTATACGCTGCCCCCACTCTACGTGAAGTGGAGCTTAGGGATACATTGGCAAGAAGGAGCTGAAAGGAGGCAAGCTCAGGGCATTTATGAACTAATCCATGGAAATTTAAAACGACCGTAAATGAGAGACGGTTTTCGTTATATCAGTTGTAGAGCTAAATTCCTATAAGGTGTAAATTCCTCACTACTATAGTGTAGCAATAAGGAAAGCACTAATAAGTAAGCTATGGGAAGTAGTGGTATTAGTTAAGCTAAAGAGGTTAAAATGCTGTGGACATTACTTTAGTTAAGTACTGCGGGGGCTCTCTAGAAATAGTTAGTAGGGACAGCGAGCTTTTAGTTAGAGGCTTAAACATAGAGTTAGAGCTAAGGCCTAAGGCAATAGTGATTAATGGATCTGTGGGAAGAATTGAAGAGCATTTAGATGAAGTTAGTAGTAAAGCAAAATACGTTTACATTGAGCTTCCGGAAAGCATTAAAGCCTATGGAAGCTCAGGAGAATTGCTTAAGAATAGCGTTATAGGCTCATTCTCTCTATCAACTATTGAAAGACCATATGGCTGTTTTCTTACGATAACTACTGGCAGAGTCCATGCATATGACTACGTTATCATTAATCCAAATATTATAACCATAGTGATGAGCTCTAAAAGAACTGTTTACATAGAACACTCAAACAATCTTGTGACAATATACATTGCTTAATGAATATGCGTTCACCAAAATATTGTAGTACCTCTATAGCTTTCTCCACTAGTTATGGCATTTATGGAGCTTTCTTCATCGAATCCACTTACTATAATTACTTTAATCCCCATGGTTTTAGATAGCTCTAGTGAGTGTTCTACTTTACTCAGCATACCACCCGTTACATCTATTGCAGGAGATGGAGTTAGAAGTGACTTTACTTCATCGTAGTTACGCTTATTTATCACTGGAATGAGCTCTGCGTCTCTGTAAACTAATGGATCCTTTGTATATACTCCTGAGACTCTCTCTAAGAACACTATTCTACTTGGCTTAATGTACTTAGATAGCGCTTTAAACACTTCTTCAGTTGAAACGACTTTGTATGAATTGCTGCACGCAATACAGTCTCCATACACTATTGGTATGATACCTTTGCTGAGAACTTTGACTACTGGTTTAACGAAAGCTTCAATAACTCCATCCATGCATGCCATCATGGCGCTTGTCTGTATAGAGAACGCTCTTACGCCAGCTTCAGCTAGAAATGATGAAACTAAGTTGTTAAGAGATCTAGTAGCCTTATTGCATTGCACTAGTGCTATAGACTGATCGCTTTTGCTGAATAAGCTGACTACTGGGTGGGCAAAGGATCCCCCTCCGTGCCCTAATACTACTGATACCACATCCTGAACCCTAAGCATTATGTTGGCAAGAGACTTAAGGGCGCTGTAGTCAATGCTAAAAGGCTTATCTTTAAAAGTAATCCAGGAGCCTCCTGCTTTAACGAATACGCATTCCCTATTATATACCTCCTTCAATGCTTTTCCCACCTTTCACTTAATCATTAATTGCTCTAGCTAATATCAATTAAAGCGCTAAACAATGCTCAATAGTTCTTGCAGACCATGAATGTAAGCATTGGAGCCACTATACCCTTTGAGATAGTCGTTCAGTAGTAAGAAATATTTTGCTCTTTAACCCAGTTGATATAGGTTGCAGATATGGGCGTTAATTTAAAGGATCTTATACCATCAGAGGTCAAAGTTGAAGTAGATGATCTAAGGGTCTTTAGAGGAAGAGTTATAGCGATAGATGCGTATAATGCTCTCTACCAATTCCTCACTGCAATAAGGCAGCCTGATGGAACTCCATTAATGGATAGTAAAGGAAGAGTGACTAGTCATTTAAGCGGGCTATTCTACAGAACTATAAACTTCATGGAGGCAGGTATAAAGCCTGTATACGTATTCGATGGACGTTCACCTGAAATAAAGTTTATGGAAGTTGAGCGCCGTAGGAAGATTAAGGAGGAAGCTGTTAAGAAATATGAAGAGGCGCTGAGTAAAGGGGATCTTGAATCAGCAAAAAAATATGCTCAAATGGCTTCAAAGCTCTCTGAAGACATGGTTAAACAGTCTAAGAGACTTCTTGAAGCTATGGGAGTACCATGGATTCAGGCTCCTGCTGAAGGAGAAGCGCAAGCAGCATACATGACTGTAAGAGGAGACGCATGGGCTTCCGCAAGCCAGGACTACGACTCACTATTATTTGGCTCTCAAAGGCTTTTAAGGAATTTAACTATTTCTGGGAAGAGAAAACTCCCTGGAAAAGAAGCTTACATAGACGTTAAGCCTGAGTTAATAGAGTTAAGTAAGCTACTCTCTAAACTGGGCTTGACTCGAGAACAGTTAATAGCTATAGGGATTCTAATTGGAACCGACTTCAATCCTGAAGGAGTTCCAGGAGTAGGTGTAAAGAAGGCACTGCAAATGGTTAAAGCCTATGGAGAGCCTGAGAAGCTCCTTAAATCACTTCCCAAATCGTACTTCCCAATAGAGCCAATGGAGATCTATAGGTTCTTCCTCAACCCTCCCCACACAGATGAATATAAGCTTGAGTGGAGAGAGCCTAGAGAGGAATTAATAATAAGAATACTTGTTGATGAACACGACTTCTCGCACAGTAGAGTGAAAACAGCTTTTGAAAGGTTGATCAAATCTTATAGAGAGCACATTAAGGGAACTCAAAAAGGGCTTGAGACGTGGTTTAGTGGATAGAACGTGCATTTAGTATTGAATCTTCCACCCATATTCACCTATTAATGGTACAAAGACGCACCAAGTATCTTTACGTACATCTAGTGAGCCATCGATTCTTTTAGACACTACTAAAAGCCTTTGATAGTACATGTCTCCAACTGGTATAACTACTCTTCCACCAGGCTTCAGTTGCTCTATGAGTGGCTGAGGTATTGATGGTGCTGCAGCTGTAACGATTATTTTATCATAGGGTGCTGCATCTAAGTAGCCTTTAGTGCCGTCTCCTACTACTACTGTAACGTAATCAATGTACTTAGTTCTCCTTAAATTCTCCCTAGCGAATTCAGCTAATTCAGGTATTCTCTCTATAGTGTATACATGGCCTTTCTTTAGTGAAGCATTTTTTGCAACTATTTCAGCTAGTACAGCTGCTTGATATCCTGAGCCTGTTCCCACTTCAAGAACTATATCGCCGGGCTCGGGGTCTAGGAGTTCAGTCATTAATGCAACCATGTGTGGAGCACTTATAGTTTGACCATGACCTATGGGAAGTGGGGAATCTACATAGGCCCACTCCCTATAGTTACTTGGAACGAATTCCTCCCTAGGAACTCTCATTAATGCATTCTTAACTTTATCACTCTTAATAATGCCTTCGGCAATAAGCTGCTTTACTAATGCTGTTCTTTGCTGAGAGAAATCAGCCATATTCTTCCCAGCAAACTATATCACTCCTCACTCTTTAATTTCTATGTGATAAAACACCTATCCATGATCAATTTCATTACTCCCACGTCCTTCAAGTATGTGTATGGTGAGACGTCGTTTCTCAGTAGATGATGTTTTATATGTCTTCATACATTTGATTAGCCTTTCACTACAGTATCTTAGACCCTGCAACCAGAGAGACCTTACAGCACTCTCTCCTTACATGCCTGAAAAGCGTCAATAGAGATATAAGCTCTTAGGCTTTATAAGCAGTGGCACTAGAACATGAGAAAATACACCGACGTGCCCGGAGAAAAATCAAAGGAAGACAGCTCTAACAATGGAGCGTTTGCAAAATTGTTTTAAGGAATGCCCAGCTAAAAAGCTTACAGAATTAAAGGAGAGTGCAGTAGAGGTTTAGTGTGATGGATGTAGAGGCTTTAATTGAAGCAGTACATGCTAAAGGCCATCCTAATGTGCAAGCTACTCATAGAACTACAGTTGAAGTAACTAAGGACGAAGATCTTACCCTTAGGGGGAATTGCATTATTGGTGTAAAAGCTAGTAAGTCTACAGCCGACTTGAAAGAAGAATTCAAAGAAGTACTTAAGGACTCAAGCTCTATCCTAGCGGCATTGCTTTACGTAGAGAACGCGTTGTTAGATCTCATTGTATGCCATGGCTCAGAAGATCTTTCACTAAACGATCGTGGAAGATTAGTTTTCAGAAAGAGCAACTACATAGATCCTTCAACTATAGGCATTAGGTGCAGCAAGGCTGCCGTAGACTTAAGCAGGTATTTAGTGAGTAAGTTGAAGAACCCTGAAACAGTACTGACTGTGGTTCTAATAGCATTAAAGTTTCCTAAAATCTACCCTAAAGATATTCTTCGCTGGAGAGTACTCTAGGACCCTTCTAACATTAATTGGACGCCAACCTTCTTCAACTAGCCTACTAGAGCTCTCCAATGCTTCACTTAAGCCCTTTGAAACTAAGTATAAGTGCAGTATCGTTCCCTTCTTAGCTAAGTAATTGTATACCTCCACGAATTCAATGCTTCTATGAGGTATATCTGCAATTATTCTATCAACTATGGATTTTCTCAGAAAAGAAGTCATTTGACTACTATCTCCATTGACAACTACTATAGATCCCTTGAGAAACCTCTTGTTTAAATCAATGTTCTTAGCTAAGCAAACTAAAGCATGTGGATTTACGTCGTTTGCCAATACTTTACACCTCCTTAAGGAAGCTATGTGTATTGAAAAACCACCGAATCCTGAGAATGCGTCTACAACTAGTTCTCCATCATTAACTTCTTTTGCCAGTAATCTATGCTCTACTGAAAGCCTTGGGTTAAAGTAAACTTTATGTATGTCTACCAAAAACCTTAGGCCGTACTCCTTATGCATCACTGTGCTTACTTCACTCCCCCATAGAAGCACTAGTTCACTTACCCTACTTTCCCCACTGACCCCCTTCTTTAAGTATACTGCCTTCAGCTTCTTGTAAATGCCTTTAAATAGTTCTATTAGCTCACTTAAGTCCCTTTCCTCTAGAACTTGCTCCCTCAATATAATTACTCCATCAACGTAGTCATGCGACGGCACATTAAATGCTCTTATTAAGCGGCTTTCTTCAACAATGCATTCAGTAACTAGGTAATCCATAGAGCTTTCAGCTAAAAGTCTCCCCGCTTTTCCGCAATCAATTACTGGAAGGTATATGTAGTCACTAGATCTCGCTACTTTAAAAGCCCTATTAAGCAAACCATGTTCCGCTAGGATCTTTCTAGCTTTTTCTCCAAGTTCTCGTTTAACTGCTATACATAAGGTCTGTTGAAACCTATTATTAATGCTCATAATGCTTCACGCACTCAACTAATTACTTAATAACTCCCCGTTATAACACTCTGATAGGTAAATTAAAGATTAAAGATTGAGAAAGTCTGGATGAGCAACAATTAAAGCTCATTACTTGATTTCATACAATATGAATTACGTGAGGGAGTTATTTAGTTCATTAATGAACCGAGTTTAACGGCATTGAAGCTCGTAAATAATAGAATACTACTCCATTACTAATACTATGAATAGGAAGCGATTTTAGTACCAATTTGAAAGAGTATTAGCTATGGGGAGATGAATTGAGCGAAGTAACTATAGTCTACAAGCCTTCAGGCACTTGCTTAAACATACTTAGCGAGTGCTTAAATGAGCTCGGTAAAACTGGGTTTAGAGCAAAAGCTCTTTGGATCGATGAAGTTGATAAAGGAACTCTGGATTCAGCTGAAATTATTATAGCTTTAGGAGGTGATGGCACATTACTCAGAATATCGTGGAGCCTTAGGAGTAGTGAACCATTGATCATACCAATACCCTGTGGTAGGAGGACTTTCTTCTACGAAAACCTAGGGGAATTAAAGTTTAGTGAAATACTAAGTAAGTTTGTGAATGGAGAGTTCTTCATTGAAAGAATAAGGAGATTAATGATCTTTGTAGAGGGCGAATACAAATACTTCATAAATGAAACACTCATAGTGAATAAGGATTTGGGGAAAGTAACGTCATTTGAAGTGAGTATAAGTACTCCAAGCACTAAGTCTAAATATGTCATAGAAGGAGATGGAATACTGATCTCAACGCCGTGGGGTTCTTCAGCGCATAACTTATCAGCGCACGGGCCAGTGGTAGAAGCCTTTGAGCCGTGCATGATACTTACTCCATACACCCCTGTTCACATGAATATTTCACCACTAGTTCTACATCCATTATCGAGAGTGGAAGTAGTCTCAAGAAATCCAACTGTATTGTATATAGATGGGCGAGGGGAAGCAGTTTTACCGGGGAACTCGAAGGTAATAGTGTTCAACTCAGATTCATTTATAAGGCTAGTAAGGTTTAGCACCTATAGGAATAGCCTAGCCAAAATCTTTCCATGGAGGACCGCCTCATTTGAGTAACGAATCTGTTCAGCGGAAGTACGTTATCTTAGATGCATCAGCTTTATTAGCTAAGTATCAACTCCTCCACTATTCTAGTGATGTAGTTTTAGTTACCACTCCTTTAGTAGTGAATGAAATAAAGGATCATGAAAGTAAGAGCGCCCTAGATCTAGCGGTATCTCTAGGAAAGCTACTGATCATCGAACCTCAGGAGACCTTAATAGATAAGGCCAGAGATGTTGTGCAGAGCATTGGAGAGAACTACAGTATTTCTCCAACAGATCTAAGTATAATAGCTCTAGCACTTCAATTAAAAAGTAAGTTAAAGAGAGGTGAAGTCATAGTAGTTATAACTGATGACTACTCCATTCAAAATACCTTACTAAATGCTGGAATAGCTTTTAAGCCTTTAAGGACTCGCGGCATAAAGATTCCTCGGAAGTACGTTGTTATATGCCCAACGTGCAGTTATGTATCAACTAACATTCTTGAGAGAACATGTCCTCTCTGCAATACTCCATTGGCTAAGCTTTCTTCATGAATACAGCTATGAAGAATCCATTCATATCATGACTGAAAGGCGAGTACCTATATGCCACTATATCACTGTAATATACTTTCTCAGAGTAAGGTAGGAGTATCTCCACAGGTTCAAGCCCGTGGTTTACAGCATATTGAGCTACTTCCTCATTTTCAATGAGCGTTAAAGTACAAGTGCTATATATGAGTAAGCCTCTTGGTTTAAGCATTTTCACAGCTGCATTAATGAACTGCTTCTGGTACTCTGATAGAGATAATGCATCCTTTAGACTTTTATTAAAACATATTTTTGGTCTAAAACCTAGGGCTGTGCAAGGGGGGTCTATTAGAGCTTTATCAGGCCTTATGAATGGATGATTTATGTCTAAATACCTTGAGTCTGAGGGCATTATTAATGCATTCGATGGATTTTTTAACCTAGAGATAGTTTCAACGATCTTAGCTGTCTTTCCAATAGATCTATCTATGGAGATAACTCTTGAGGATCCTCTTGACAGTTGTATTAAATGCGTAGTCTTTCCACCTGGTGCAGCACAATAATCAACTATTAATTCCCCCGGCTGTGGATTAACTACATGCCCTACAGCTATTGATGGAAGGCTCTGTGGGTAAAATAGTCCTTTGTTATACTCTATCATTTCCCTTATTGCTGGTAGCTTGTATTTAGATATAATTGTTTTAGCAACCATTCCTTTACCCATGGATCTTAACTCATCGGAGTTGACTATTGCTTCGCATAGAGCTATGCGTTCTCCTCCTGGAGCTACTGCATTCACAAGGTCTCCCTTTCTGAAGTGATCGCATTTTCTTACTCCAGGCAAGTATAAGTTAGCTCCTAAAACTATGCTTTCAGCAGCCTTACAGTCAACCAATATCTTCTTATCAACTATTGGCACGTTAAATGGACCCTCTACTTCGATGTATATTGCATCACTGTAGTACTCATCTACTCCAAACCTATAGCTAGGATAATTGCTCTTCAATAAGTCAAGTAACTCACCAGTAGAAATAGCTAAAGTATTGACTCTTAAATAATGCCTTTTCGATGGAGAGCGCAGCCTCTCAATAAGGCTTCTAGTACTACTTCCATAAACTCTCCGCAGTTCATTAACTATAGATCCATTGGCATGTACCACTTTAAAACCCAAACTAACTTAATGCTTACACATTCATTAATAAGCCGCAAACACCACTATTAAGTATAAGCAGTGATGAACGACTTCGGAGCAGATTAAGTAAATGAAGAGCCGTGTGAGGACTGAACATCATTAATGAATATAAGAGAGAGGCAAGAGTAAAATCAAGGAAGGGCCCGTGGCCTAGCATGGATAGGGCGCCGGCCTTCTAAGCCGGAGGTCCGGGGTTCAAATCCCCGCGGGCCCGCATTCCTTTACAATTCGATTTAATTTAAGGAATCTTTATTATTGATGTTTCTGTTCTGCAATTATTCGTGAACGTATATTGCTTACTTGGTTTCACGACTGTTTAAGTTTTAGAGGAGATATTCTCACTTCAGACTGCTAGGACTTGAAAAACCCGCTAACAGCATCTCTCTAAACTTCCATATATTTTACAGATATGTACCGCACAATGTAAAAATATACATAATCAGAGACCTAGCATTTTATTACTAGAGAAGAAATAGCTGTATTCTAAACTGATGGTAGTTAGATATTCGACATAGTGGGAAAAGAGCGAAGTAAGTTAAGTATTTATCTATGATGAATTACGCAAGTGCTTGACTTGTCTGCACTTACTATAAACTTTATAAACTCAAGATATAGTGACAATATTCAATGGCGGCAATGAGGGTTAGAGCTGCCATAATGAAGTCCTATAATAAGCTTGAAATAGGGGAAATAGAAGTTCCTGAACCAGCTGGAGAAGCTGTTGTAGTCAAAGTCGCTGGCGCTGGCATATGTCATAGTGATCTACATCTACTCAAAGGAGAGCTTCCGGGATTTCCTACTCCTCTGCCCATAGTTCTAGGGCATGAGAATAGCGGATATGTGCATGCCATAGGCGAGAAATTATCCAGTACTTGGTTAAACAAACCCGTTTTAGTATTTGGCGGTTGGTACGAGGAAGAAGACGAATTCACACTTGTAGGAGATCAGCAGTTAGCAGATAAAGCTACTTGGCCTGGGATATTGAAGTATCATGGTGGTTACGCAGAGTACATGTATGT
>Ga0209394_1000269_pt1 | contig 45935 bp, 41 predicted proteins | sample JNZ201metaG_FD_184122 | JGI IMG/M metagenome (GOLD analysis project Ga0209394, IMG submission 184122) | Hot spring microbial communities from Jinze hot spring, China to study Microbial Dark Matter (Phase II) - JNZ 20120812A (SPAdes) (version 3) ...
TTCCATAACCCTACTAGAACCACATCTAGGACATCGAACACCATCAACCATCTAACAATCTTAAACAGATTAAAACAGTCTCACTAGAATGAAGACTAAGAACACCCATAGAAAAAATCAGAAAACAACCACAAAATCTTATTAAAGAGCGTGAACTAATTATAAACTCTTAAACATATTATGTGCTACTTTAGGAATATTGTTACTAGACTTTCTCTCACTTATCTAAATGATTTAGTTATGTGAGGAATTTAACTATACTTAGCAAACATATCCGTTCACCTATAATCAACGACAAACATATGAAATATGTTATTTATCACAGCTATGTAAAGCTTTGTAAAGCTTAACATGGAAGACTTAAATAGTTAAGCCTACTCAGAGACTATTAAGAATAGGGATAGCTAGCAGGCCACTATGCCGTGGATACTAGTTAAATATGAATATTGGTTTTAGTTACAGAGAATATTGAGCGGTACTAGGCTATGTGGAGTATTATTTCTAAGTAGTTGGAGCCAAGTATGGTTTAGTTATTTCATTAATGATGTTTTTAGCAAGGTTTAAGTCTGCATTTTCCTTAAATTTTAAATTTATGTTGCATGTTTTACCATTGATTTCTAATATGGGTTTATCAGTAAGGTGTTTCTGAAGCTTGTTTGCAAGCTCTTCTTGTAGTTTAATTAGGTCATTAATAGATTTATTATTATCCACACTTATTGGAATACTTAAAAAACACGGTCTCTTGTTAATCACGTAGTTACGTGCAATAAATGAGTTAGGAATAACTACACGTTCATTCTCTGTGGTTTCAATAGTAGTAGCAAGCGAGCCTATATCGACAACTCTACCCTTACACCCACCTATGTCGACTAAATCACCGATCTTAAATGGTTGATATGTTTTAATATAGTATTCACCTCCTAAATTAAGGATAATATCTCTAAATGCAAGAATAATTGAGAAGGCAGCTAATGCTACAATAACGGCAAGAATTGTTGTTTCTAAGCCAAGCTGGCTTAAAGCAAACATCAGCATAGCTAACACAACTACAATCTTAGAATACTGTTGAATCTTTATCATTAAAGACTGGTCTCTAAAAGGAATAATCCTCCTAATAAATGAATTTACAATCTTTACGATAATAGGTATTAGTAAAAGAATAATTGCTATAATAGCCATAGTATACATTAGTTTTAGAGTTGCAGGGTCAAACCCTAATGTTACCTGCACTATAACACCAAGTATCTTAAGCATAAAGAAATTTAAACATTTCCTTAAATTTGCCGGTTCTGTCCGGATAAGATATAGGTTGAGAATAAGTTTAATCTTTTCTTGTTTTTTCCTAAAGTATTGTTGCTATTCTTATGAACTCATTGCAAAACTCCAAATTTAAACATGTTAACAATCTTTTACAATACTATTCTCATGTAGAATTAAACAGTTAAACCTTAGTAGTAGAGTTTTGCAATGACTTCTATCTTAAAGTTTAATATTTTAGTCATCTCTTGCTTTTTTAAATTTAATGTTAAATATGATTATATGATAATAAGTTATCTCTTGTTTTCTCTGCCTAGAAAGTCGTAGTAGAGCTTAAAAGCTCTTAGAAGCTGTTAGATGATTTAAAGCTAGGCTTTGTTCACTCTCTCTTAGCTTTCTAAAAGTATTTCTTAAGTTAACGTTGATGTTATGGAGGAATATGCCTGTACGATGCTTCATGTAGGCAAGAGCTTTTCCACCAGGTTTTCTCCATGTTTTGATGCTCCTGCTCTAATCCTAGCTGCTCAACCCCTTCCTTAAGCCAACACTCCCTATCCCTTATTATCCTCGGCTTGTTAGGCATTTATTAAGACTTTTGAAGGAAAGCCTAGTTGCTAAAGAGCTCCTAGCAGGATAAGCCCTTATCTCTACAGGCTCCTAGTATCAACATCTATGGCAGCATAAACCCAAAATTTCCCGCCCTTAAGCTTGAGGCAATTCTCATCTATAGCTATGGTTAAATGCTTCTTTGGCTTCCCCCATTCTTTAGCTTCCAAAATAGCTCTAAACCTCAAGCACCACTCGTTTAGATTACTGGCAAATTCCCTCCAAAGCTCAAGAAGCCTAGAAGCTTTCTACAAGAGCTCAGTATCAACCATAGTAGAAAAGCCTTCACCTTCAGCTCAATCGGCTTTCTATTCCTTTAAAGATATTTAAGCTCCTAGCCCAATCTATTAACTGGGCTGGAATCTCCATAATATTAATTACCCAGCCCAACTTTTATCCGGACAGAACCGGAGCAGCTTAGATTAGTCTTATAAAGCTTCTGTGCAAAAATTTTTATACAACATTACTTTACATTAGGCGGTGTTTTAATGTTTGAATTACGTCTCCATGGTAGAGGAGGACAAGGTATTGTTACTGCTGCTGAACTTCTTGTTAAGGCCGCATCTATAGAAGGAAAGTGGGGTCAAAGCATTCCTATGTTTGGAGCTGAACGTAGAGGAGCTCCTGTTATTGCCTATGCTAGAGTATCTAATAGACCTATTAGAATTCATAGTCAAATTTATGAGCCTGATGCTGTTGCCGTATTCGACTCTAGAATTATTGAAATTGTTAATGTTACAAGCGGATTGAAAAATGGTGGAGTTATAATTCTTAATACAAGTAGGGGGGTTGAGGGGCTGAAGCTAAATGGTTATAAAGTTGTTACTGTTGATGCTACCAGAATCGCTGTTAATCTTAAACTTGTTACTGCTGGTTTCCCTATTGTTAATACAGCTATGATTGGAGCTATAGTTAAAGCTACAGGCTTAGTAAAGCTTGAATCAGTAATTACAGCTATTAGAAACACGTGGAGTGGAGGTTTTGCTAATGGAAACATTAAGGCTGTAGAAAAAGCATATGAGGAGACCGTAGGGGTTGATTATGGAGACCCTTGAAACACCATTATCAAAGCCTTCAGAAGGATCAGCTGGAATTACAGGCTACTGGAGAACATTCAAACCAGTAATTAATAAGTCTAAGTGTATAAAATGCTTACTATGCTGGATCTACTGTCCTGAGGGAACCATAATTAGAGTAGGTGATGGTGTAGAGGTTAATTACATGTATTGTAAGGGATGTGGTATATGTGCAAATGAATGTCCAGCTAAAGCAATAGAGATGGTTTTAGAGGGAGAAATATGAGAGTTGTTTTAACAGGTAATCATGCTGCTGCTTACGCTGCATTACTATCAAGAGTTGAAGTTGTAGCGGCATATCCTATAACACCACAAACCCAAATTGTTGAGAAGCTAGCTGAGTTTATTGAGGGGGGAAGGCTTAAAGCTAAATATATAAGAGTTGAGTCTGAACATAGTGCGATGGCTGCCATAATTGGTGCTAGTGCTGCTGGTGCAAGAACTTTTACTGCTACAGCTTCACATGGACTTGTATATATGAATGAAATGGTTTTCTGGGCTGGAAATGCAAGACTACCTATAGTTATGGCTATAGTATGTAGAGCCTTAGCCCCGCCATGGAATATCTGGACTGAACATACAGATATACTTGCTCAAAGAGATACTGGATGGATTCAGTTTTTCTGTGAAGATAATCAGGAAGTTTTAGATACTGTTATTCAAGCCTTTAAAATAGCTGAAGATGATAGAGTTTTACTTCCAGTAATGGTTGGTCTTGATGCATTCATACTCTCACATACAGCTACTCCTGTAGATGTTCCAGAACAGGAGGATATTGATGGATTTCTACCTCCAAGAAAGCCTTTACCATTCATACTTGATGTTAATAATCCGTTAACCCATTCAAACATGGCATATCCTAATCAAACAATGGAGTTTAGATATAGACTTCAGAAAGCAATGGAGAGAGCTATGAGGGTTATAATGGAAGTAGATGAAGAATATGGAAGATTAACCGGTAGAAAATATGGTGGATTACTAGACTGTTATAGATGTGAAGATGCTGATTTAGGGGTTATAGTTATGGGATCTTCTGCAGGTGATGCTAAGGAGGCTATAGATAAACTACGTGATGAAGGATATAAGCCTGGAGTCATTAGGATTAGAGTTTTCAGACCATTTCCAAGGGAAGAACTTAGGGAAATATGTAGAAGATTTAAGGCTATAGCTGTTATTGATAGGGATCTATCCCCAGGTTTAGGTGGAATACTCTATACTGAAACACTTACAAGTCTATATGATTTAAAGAATAGACCAATAGTTCAAAACTATATAGCTGGATTAGGTGGAAGAGATATTAGTGTAAATGATTTTAAATTAATTGTTAGGGAATTATATAGAAATATTGAGGAGGGAGTTGAAATAACTCCTATAAGATGGATTGGAATAGAGGGAGTTAACTATGAGTTTAAAAATTAAAGATCTTCCTATTGAGGATTATTGGCTACCTGGCAACCCATCATGTCCCGGATGCCCAGCCTCACTTGGATTAAGATTACTTATGAAAGCCCTTGGACCTAAAACAATAACCATTATACCTGCATGCTGTTCAACAATAATTCAGGGAACATATCCTAAAACCTCAGCAAACTTTCCAATACTTAACATAGCGTTTGCAGCTTCAGCAGCTGCTGCTTCAGGCATTGTTGAAGCATTAGAGCTTAAAGGTAAAAATAACGTTAATGTTGTTGTCTGGGCAGGTGATGGTGGAACTGTAGATATAGGACTGCAAGCGCTTAGTGGTGCTGCAGAGAGAAATGAAAATATTATTTACATATGTTATGATAATGAAGCGTATATGAATACGGGAATACAGCGTTCAGGCGCAACTCCCTACGGTGCATGGACAACAACAACCATTACAGGTAAAAAGGAACACAAGAAGAATTTACCGCTAATAATGATTGCTCATGGAATACCATATGTAGCAACAGCATCAGTATCCTATCCTATAGACTTTATAACTAAATTGAGAAAGGCATCTAAAATTTATGGAATGAAGTATATACACTTACATTCTCCATGTCCAACAGGGTGGAGGTTCCCATCAGACAAAACAATAGAAATCGGTAGATTAGCTGTTCTTACAGGTACATGGATATTATATGAAGTTGAAAATGGAACATTTAAACTAAATCCTCCAAGTAATATTTTAATAGATAAGAGTAAAAGAAAGCCGATAAGAAACTACATAAAGATTCAGGGAAGATTCTCTCATTTAAATGATGAGGATATAGATGAGCTGCAAAAATATGTAGATAGACAGTGGGAAACCTGCTTAAAGCTTCTATCTATAGGTAAAGTCTATTAGACTATTGTAGAGCATCATGTAAAATATTGAATTTAAGCATGATATAGTTTAGAAGTTAGGAATCTAATGAAGAGAATACAACATATTGGGTTAGAATTAAACTATTCGATAATTATATACCGTGCATGAAAGATAGGTGTGATAGTGAATGTGTATCCATGCTTATGGAGTCAGTAGTATAGCCACCATTTAATTCATGGAATATACAATACCAAAATAGAGGTGATAAAACATCTTAAGTTAACAAATCCCATAAAAATAACTTAATATTTAAATATTTTTATTCTATTTATTAAATGGTGCTTATGTGACTTGGGAAAAACCTTGGTTTAAATTTTATCCTGTAGGTATTTCAAAAGAAGCTAAGATTCCTGAAGTAAGATTAGATGAGCTTTTAAAGAAAACCGCACAAGAGTTTCCTGGTAGAGTTTTTCTAAGATTTATGGGGGTTAAGTTTACATTTAGATATGTTGATGAGTTAGTAGATAGATTTACAACTGCTTTAGCTGATCTTGGTGTTAAAAAGGGAAGTGTTATTGCTATAATGCTTCCAAATTGTCCTCAGTTTGCTATAGCATATTATGGAGCCTTAAGAGCCGGGGCAATAGTTACGACTTTAAACCCACTATATACTGCTAGAGAAGTAGAGTTTCAGCTGAATGATAGTGAATCAGAGATACTTATAGTTTTAGATGTACTTTATACTAGCATCATTAGAGATATTAAAAATAAGACTTTCATTAAAAAGATCATCATTACAAATATTGCTGATTTCCTACCGCCATTAAAGAGGATGCTAGGCAAGTTTTTAAAGAAAATTCCTCAAGCTAAAGTTGAAGCAGCACCAGATATATATCTACTAATGAATTTAATTAAAAAATATAGGCCAAATCCACCTAAAGTGGATATTAATGTAAAGGATGATATTGCAGTACTCCTATATACAGGTGGAACAACAGGTACTCCAAAAGGAGCTATGCTAACACATTACAATATGGTTGCAAATGCTATACAATGTAATCTATGGTCTGGAACCAGAACCGGAGCAGAGGTTCTTATTGGCGTTCTTCCATGGTATCATGTTTACGGTCAAACAGTAGTATTGAATAGTGCTGCAGCTATGGGTGGAACGGTAATAGTGTATCCAAGATTTGATGTTGAGGAGATAATGAGAGGTATACAGGAAAATAAAGCTACATTATTTCCAGCTGTTGCAACAATATATAATGCTATTAATAATCATCCAAGCGTTAAGAAGTATAGTTTAAGTAGTTTAAGAGTAGGTATAAGTGGAGCAGGCCCGTTACCACTATCAATACAGGAAACATTTGAGAAGCTTACAGGAGCTTTAATATGTGAGGGATATGGATTAACAGAAGCAGCACCAGTAACTCATTGTAACCCTCTTAACCCAGAACTTAGAAAGGTGGGAAGTATAGGTATTCCACTACCAAGTACGGATGCTGGTATTATGCATATTGAGAAAAACGAATTTCTAAAACCTGGGGAAGAAGGGGAAATCGTGGTTTCAGGACCACAGGTTATGAAGGGATACTGGAGGAAACCTGAAGAAACTAGAAAGACATTAATTGTTATGAATGGGAAAATATGGCTACGTACAGGAGATATTGGGAAGATGGATGAAGATGGATTCTTCTATGTTATTGATCGGAAGAAGGAGTTAATAAAGTATAAGGGATGGTCTATATATCCGAGAGAAGTAGAGGAAGTACTGTTTAGTCACGAAGCTGTAAAGGATGCAGCAGTAGTAGGAATACCTGATCCTTCGGTTGGTGAGTGGATTAAAGCATATGTTGTATTAAAAGATGAGTATAAGGGAAAGGTAACAGTAAATGATTTAATAGAATGGTGTAAGAAAAATCTTGCTCCATACAAGATACCTAAAGAAATAGAGTTTAGAGATCAATTACCAAGAACAATTGTAGGGAAGCTATTGAGAAGACTATTAAGAGATGAAGAAATAGCAAAACGTAGAACTACAACATAACCATTATAAAATATACTTAAATAATAAACCTTCTTTATGATAGAATCTCAAGACGCTTGACTACTTAGAGTAAATTAAAGAAGACGTTAAACCATATAATTCCACCTATTTAAAATCTAGTTAGAATTTAAGAAGTCAAAGTATCACATGCTATTTTATTGCATTCTTCCATTCAATTTGCCCTATTATATAGGGTTGTTTACTGTATTGAGCTAAGAATACTTAGTTTTCTATTAAAGATAAATATACTGATTCTACTATGTTTCTCTTACTAAAAGATGTTTCTGACATGGTTTAAATTTAGTACTTACATGCTACTCTATAATTGTCCTGCCAACCTAGATTTCATATTTATGTGCTGATAAGTAATGAATGTAAAGTATGTAAGCTTAATAATATTTAAAGTAGATGTATACAGATAAGTCAAAATAATTTATTAGTTTTTAAAAGTATTGAGTAACATAATAAATGTATAATTTAGATGCTGGAATTATAGGAATGTGTTAGAAAGATGAAAATAATAAAACTTCTAAAGATCACAAAGCCCTCTAGTTTTAACGATAGGCTTATATACTATTACTAAAAATACTTTTTGGTGTTCTATATGTCTTGGAATGAGGATTTTCCATCATGGTGGCGTAGAAGAAGAAAAAGCATACTTCCATCTTTTGAGGATATATTTGCAGAGTTTGATAGAATATTTGAGGAAATGTTACGTGGAATAGGTGAGGAAATTCCTAGAGGTTTAATTAGAGAAAGAAGACTTCCAGATGGTAGGATAGTCCGTGAAACCGGACCAATAGTATGGGGATATTCAGTAACTATAGGCCCTGATGGAAAGCCACAAATAAGAGAATTCGGAAATGTTAAGCCTAGAATTAAGGAAACACCGTTCGGCGCTAAACCATCAGTAGAGGTTTTGGAAGAAAGAGAGCCGCTAGTTGATGTCATTGAGACAGAAGACCAAGTTAAGATTATAGCAGAGCTACCAGGTGTAGAGAAAGATGATATAAAGCTTAATGCAACAGAGAAAACACTTACAATATCTGTTGATACTGAGAGAAGAAGATACTATAAGGAGCTTCAACTACCAGTAGAAGTTGATCCTGAAAGTGCTAAGGCATCATATAAAAATGGAGTATTAGAAGTGCAATTAGTAAAGAAAATTAAGAGTAAACCAGGAAAACATATTAAAATAGAGTAACATCTAAACTAATCTTAGTGACCATCTTTTTCATCCTAACTATTACTAGGATAGAGTCTATCTCGATATTGTATTCATCAACTATACTTCCTAATCAATATGAATTACAGATGATAGCTCACAGAATCTATGAATCCTACATAGAGTTTCATAGCTTAATAGGTAAAATCCTACTCATACATCTTAAGCTACATCCAAGAATAAGTTAATAAACTGTAATCAAATATAAATGATGTCCTCATCCCCTGAAGAAACTATAATTGCTAACCATACTCAATATCAGAATGGGAATATACCCAAATAAAACTTCCAAAGTTGATGGGGCAATTATTTAAAATGGAAACATTTAAGTGTATGTAATAAATTAGGGCATGGTGAGGCTATGAAGTTTATTGAAATTAGATGGCATGGTAGAGGTGGTATGGGAATAGTTACTGTTGCAAGAATACTTGCAGAAGCAGCGCTTCTGGAGGGAAGATATTCACAGGCATTTCCTCATTTCGGCCCAGAATGTAGTATCTAGGCCTATAGGCCTAGATACTACCTGGAGCGTTCAGGAGCTCCTGTAGATGGATTTACTAGAATTGCAGATTTTCCTATTGAAATTCATAGTCAAATTTATAATCCTGATGTTGTTGTAGTAGTAGATCCAACATTGATTGGAGTTATTGATGTTACACATGGACTTAAAAAGGATGGGAAATTAGTAATTAACTTTAGAGGGAAACCAATCGATATTAGGAATAAACTTAATATTGATAAAAGTATAAAGGTTTTTGTTGTTGATGCTAAAAGAATAGCTTTAGATATTTTAGGTAGACCTATCTATAATACACCTATGCTTGGTGCTACTATTAAAGCTATTGAAGGACTTGTTTCATTAAAATCAGTAGTTGAAGCTACTATGAGTAGGTTTAAGGGAGAGTTAGGATTAAAAAACGTTGAAGCTATTAAAAGAGCTTATGAAGAGGTGATTTCCGATGAGTAAAACTGGATGGCGTAGCTTACCAGTTGCAGGTATTATTCCTAAAGCTGGCTCCAGTTTAGAATATAAGACAGGTACATGGAGAGCTTTTAAACCAGTAGTTGATGAGAGTAAATGTACGTTCTGCTTATTATGCTGGATCTATTGTCCTGATGGAGCTGTTAAACGTTTTGATAGTAATAGAAAGATTTCTATTGATTACGATTACTGTAAAGGATGTGGTATATGTGCTTCAGAATGCCCTGTTAAGGCTATAAGTATGGTGGAGGAGTGAGTACTATGAGGATTATTGGTTTAACAGGTGATGAGGCTGTAGCTTATGCTGTTAAGCAGTGTGATGTTGATGTTATTGCTGCATATCCCATTACACCACAGACAATCATTGTTGAGAGAATTAGTGATTTTGTTGCTAACGGTGAAATAGATGCTGAATATGTATGTGTTGAATCAGAACATTCAGCTCTCTCCGCATGTATTGGTGCAAGTGTAATGGGTGCTAGAGTATTTACTGCTACAGCTAGTCAGGGTCTAGCTTTAATGCATGAAATACTCTATATAGCTTCCTCTCTTAGGCTACCTATTGTTATGGCTGTTGTAAATAGAGCCTTATCTGCACCTATTAATATTCATGGAGACCATTCTGATATGATGGGGTCTAGAGATTGTGGATGGATTCAAATTTATACTGAAAACGCTCAGGAAGCATATGACACTACAATTCAAGCATTTAAAATTGCTGAAGACCCCAATGCATCTCTACCTGTAACTGTTAATCTTGACGGTTTTATAATTTCACATTCAATGGAGAGAGTTGAAATCCTAAATGATGAAGATGTTAAAAGATTTCTCCCACCTAGAAAACCTTTATATAGACTTGATGTAGAAAACCCAATAACTATTGGGTCACTATGCTTTACCGATTACTACTTCGAGTTTAAAAGACAGCAAGCTGAAGCCGTAGAGGAATCATACAAGACAATAATGAGTGTTATGAATGAATATAGTAAAGCATCAGGTAGAAGCTATAAGTTTATAGATACATATGGTATTGAAGATGCTGAGGTACTGATTGTCTGCATGGGAAGTACATGTGGAACTGCTAGATTTACAGCTAAAAGACTAAGAGAAAGAGGAGAGAAAGTAGGAATTGTTAAGGTATCACTATATAGACCGTTTCCAAGTAAAGAAATAATTGAAGCTATCAAAAATGCTGAAGCCCTGGTTGTTATGGATAGAGCTGTAAGCTTTGGGGCTCCCTCAGGACCGCTATGCTCAGACATTAAAAATACACTATATGATGCTGGATTAAGAATAAAGATTTTAAATATAATCTATGGTCTTGGAGGAAGGGATGTCTCACAAAGTGATGTAGAGCAAGCGTTTAAGCTAGGCTTTAAATTAAAATCAGGAGATGTAAAAGATAAAGTCTTATGGCTAGGGGTGAGAGAATAACGGTTACCCTTAGGGAATTACCAATTGAGGACTATATCGTATCTGGACATAGAATGTGTGCTGGATGCGGATCAGCTATTGCTGCAAGAATGGCTTTAAAAGCTGCAGGACCAAATACAATTGTTGTAAATGCTACTGGATGCCTTGAAGTAGCAACAACAATTTATCCATATACTTCTTGGAGGATTCCATGGATACATGTAGCCTTTGAAAATGCAGCTGCTGTTGCAAGCGGTATTGAAGCAGCCATAAGAGTATTAACTAGGAAAAACTTGATGAAACAGAAGCCCAACATCATAGCTTTTGGAGGAGATGGAGGAACCTTTGATATAGGAATTCAAGCATTATCTGGAGCATTAGAGAGAGGACATAGATTCCTATACATATGCTATGATAATGAAGCCTATATGAATACTGGAATACAACGTAGTGGAGCAACTCCACTTGGTGCTGCTACAACTACAAGTCCCTCAGGCAGAGTTATACCTGGTAAGAAAGAGTGGAAAAAGGACTTAATAGGTATCGCTGTTGCACATAATATTCCATATGCAGCTACAGCATGCATATCATATTGGGGTGACTATATTAATAAGGTTAAAAAGGCCTTAAGCTTTAATGGACCTACAGTTATCCATGTTCTTTCACCATGCCAGCTTGGATGGCGTTTTGATCCTAGTGAAACAATAAAATTAGGTAGGTTAGCAGTACAAACCAGGATATTCCCAATATATGAGGTTGAATATGGTAAATATAAATTAAATATTAATGTAACAAAGCCTTTACCAGTTATAGAGTATATAAGGATACAGGGTAGATTTAGGCATTTACTTGAACCACAAAACAGCCATATTATTGAAGACATACAGAAAAACATTAATTTACAGTGGAATCGTTTACTTAAACTTTGCAGTATAGAGTAATCACATCTAAATTCAATACCTATTTTAATATCTTCATTTATACAAATAACTTATAATTTTTACTTGAAGTTTTGTATGATAGACTGGTTTAGATACTACTTCTAATGTTATTAGAAATTTAACCTTCAACTACTGTTAATATTATAGTAACATGGTTATCAAGCTTAATAATTAGCTAAAATTTAATATTTATATGTAGTTTAGTGATGTTATGCTTGAAAGACTTTCATGCAGTATTTTAGCTGGTGGAGATTCAAGTAGATTTGGATCTTATAAGGCTTTAGCAATAATTAATAACAAGTTTTTAATAACACATATTATAGCTAAGCTTATATCTCTAATACCAGACATAGTAATTACTGTAAGTAATGACAAACAGGAGAGAATGTTAAGAGATGCTATTAAAGAATTTAATGTTAGAATAGTTATTGATAAGCCTTTAGGAATTAAAGCTCCTATTGTTGGCTTCTATACAGGACTTATTGAATCAAGAAATGATTATGTTCTACAAGTTGCTTGCGATATGCCAAACATATCAATAAAATGTATTAAGTATATGTATGAGGAAGTAATAAATCATAAGTATGATGCAGCTATACCAAAATGGAATAACCATATTGAGCCATTGCATGCTATATACAATAGAAAAAAAACTATTAAAGTAGTTGAAGAAGTATTGTATTTAGATAAAAGACTAGATTTTAGAGCAGTAATAGATAAAATTAGTAATAAAATATTCATTCCAATTGGTGGAAAATGTCCTGAAGAAACATTCTATAATATTAACTACAAATATGAATTACTAAAACTGAATCTTCACTGTGATGATTACTAATAGTAGGCTCTAGATTTCTTTAAACTTAAGCATTCTTAATTATTTCATCGTAGGAAAATTCACGAATCCATTATTTCTAGTCATTTTCATAGCATTAAACCATTAACTTAGAAGCATTGAATCACATAGATGAGACTATAGTAAAGTAAGATACTGCTATATTTTCTATTTTATGTTGAAGCAGTTCTTCAATAGAAGGCTCTTATTCATATCCAAAGTTCACTACTATCTTTAAGATAAATTCTCAATAGAACTATATTATGAAATAGAATAAAAAGATTATATTTGATTTAATGTTATTAACCTAAAGAAAGATTAAAGATAGAGAATGAAGAACATCTATAATTAAGTGAGAAATGAAATTATATACTTTTACGTTCCTTAATAAGATTTTGTAGTTGCTAGTATGCAGATTATTTCTAGGATTTCCATTACTGCTTTTATTGAGTTTATGTTTCTTGATCTTCTACATGTTTTGAAGGCTGTTAAATATAGGCTTACATTATCCTTACATATTTCTCTATGTATTGTTAGCTATTGTCTTAGTATTGATGCCTTATTCTTATAATTATTTACATGGCATTTATCTTTAATCCATTCACCATCTGAATGGTCTACGTATTCATGAATATATCCTAGCTTGCTTAAGCCCATGTACAAGTTGAAGCTATCCATGTATATCGTTGAGCTCTTCTCAACCCGTCTACCTAAGATCTTAAGAGCTGCTTGGATTCAACATTGCTTAATGGAACATAATCCTCCGCTCCTACCAGCGATTATGAATACGTTGGCTTATCGTAACTCCATAACCCACGTCTTCTCATACTCCAGTCTTGATGGTGTTTACTATTCTAGGTTTGGTCTTATAAGATATGCACCATTAAACTCAATCTTACCAGTCCGTACTTTTAAAGAGAGAATTATAGTAAATATATGGTTCTATGGAATTGCTTGGAGTTTTGCTTAAACATGATTAAATCTACTAAGAGTAAGTAATGGATTCTTCTTTCTTAAGAAGTTTCTAGCTTCTACTCTATTAGGTTTTATCAGCTGTTTCCCAGTTGCCTTGAAGATATACTACATGTCATAAAGCTCCAACATTTACACATTTTAACTTCATTTGCTGGTTCAGATGTTACAGTTTCCCATTTTTAGGGCTTATTAATCTTGAAACGTGTTTGTCACACTGTTATTGGTATGTTTGTGTTGGTTTATATGGGGTTTCAATCCTTATAGTTTATGTGTAGAGTTACTTGTAGGGTTTGTTTAGGGTTGAACCTCTTATTAATTCATGTTTAAGGGTTATTAAGCCCTTTACAGTTTAAGTTGAAGTTAGCTGGCGGCTTAATAGATTATTATCTTGACTTAATCTTTAGAGTTTCTTAACTGCTCATGGATTCACATAAAAGCCTATGGAGATATTGACATATGCTTTCAGAATTAGAATAGATTTAAGGTTATAGCGTGGATGAGGATGGAGCTTATGGGTAGTAGAGTATTCATGTTTTATAGTTGGTGTTGAACGTGAATTAATATTTGTAACAGTCTACGTAGTCGTACAGTCTTAGAAGTATTGATGATTGTTGGAAAATTAGGTTTGATGTTAAATACGTAAATGATGAAGGGTCCTAGTATAGATGTTTGAATGGATTAAGCAAAATAACATGAAAACCTTAGAATATACTTGAACAAGTATTCAAATCATTAAACATAGAATTAAAAAATTCAATAATTTCAAAGGAAAATAACAAGAACAATAAGCTAGCTACATAGCTTCACATACATACACAACCTAACAACAAGCATAAAACAAGGAGTGATGATAGTGTGGCAAACATCTTGAAACTACCTTGTGAGCTCAAGCAATCAATTACATGTACTTCTCACATCTAAAGTTCACAAAGCCCTTAAGGCTATTTAATCTCAGATATTCATTCAACATTGTAAACATTGTCTAAATAACAATTTCAAAAATATCTTATCCTTTCAATACTATTTAGACTTGTTCATTCATTTCATAACTAAAGTTAGGATTTCTAAGCAGAATTTTATAACGGCCACCATGACTATTTAGTAGCACGACCACATCGAGTACAGAAAACAGAGCCTTCAGGTATTTCAGCTCCACAATAGCTACATTTTACATATTTTACTGATGGAAGTAATGTAAATCTCCTCTCTCTAATACCTTCATATTTCTTAGCTACTAGAACTGCTACTTCAAGCAGTATAATCATAGGTATGAATAGTGCTAAATCAGCTAATGGACCGCCATTAGGTGTTATAATCGCTGTAAGTATAAACAATACTGCATATATGTATCGTCTTCTTTTAGTTACAATGGTAGTATCTATAAAGCCAAGCTTTACAAGAATAACAAAGATAACTGGTATCGTAAATGATAGTCCAGTCATTAAAACTGTAAAGAATATTACATTGTAGAAATCAATTACAGAAATGAATGCTTGAGCACCAACTATATAATAGAATGGAAGCATAGCCCATATTAAGAATGGACATAAAATGAAAAAGCCGAAAAGCCCACCAACAATGAACAGTATTGTGAATGAGGTTATGAATGGATATATCATTTTTCTTTCATGTGGATATAGAGCAGGATCTATAAACTTGTAAGCTTCATACGCTATAACAGGCATAGATACAATTACACCGAATAATATTGATGTTAAAACATAAAGTTCAAGAGGAGCAGTAATCTCTACAGCTATAAGCTCTATTCGAGTTGAGTTTAAGGAATGGAATAGAAATGAGGATTCTAAAATATATGATCTAATATTTCTAAGAATTAAGCCTATTAAAGGCTCATAGAAGCCTAAAGGATCCTTTATAAAGTCGATGTTTGCCGGAAGAACCATCATTGCAATGGATGACATTAATAAACAGTATACTACGACTTTTAATCTAGCCTTAAGTTCTTCAATATGCTCTGAGAAAGCCATTTCATTAGACAATATAGACCACATTAAATGCTATCTACACTAAGGTTTTAAACTTTTAGGCCTAGCTTAAACATGACTTATTTTCAATAATATTAATAAAGCTGTTTAAGCTAAGCTTAAGATTAGTTAAATTGCGGTAAACTACTAAACTACCTAGCACGTGTCTTCTCAAGTATTTCTTGTACTATTTGTTCACGTGTTTTACCTTCAGTTTTTATACCGAGATTTTTAGCAATTTCTATTATTCTTTCATCTGTTGTTGAAGATTTTTTAATTTCATCCTCAATACCTTTAGAAGCCTTTTCAAACTCCTTCTTCGCTAGTCCTATTGATCTAGCAAGCTCCGGAAGCTTCTGAGGACCCCATAGGAATATAACTACTATTAACACAATCACGATAATCCATTCCCAATTCATTATCGCTAACGGTATCACAATTCCACCTAAATATAACTTTAGAAAGATGAATTTAAACTTATCTATCTTAATAGTTAATTACTTATCATACTAGACTTAAATTAGAAGTTGTAAAGCAAATTAAACTATTTAAACTTACATATTGGGTGTTTTAAATTGTTTCATGCTAGATATGATTATTAGTGATATGATGTTACTGGACTTATCAGATTTAATTAATAAAATTGATGAGTTCTTTAACGCTCTTGAACAGATAGCATCAGAATTTTTCACTCGTGCAAATCTACTTATCTTAGCAATTGCAAGAATATCCTATATTACGTTAGCTACAGCCGGCTTTCTATTGTACTTTTCAGGTATTGATAGGTATAGAGGGAAAAATCTGATGATAGGTGGACTAATCTTAGCATTAATAACAGAGTTTATGGGGGCAGCATAATTATACATCTAAAGTCACTATGGTGTTACATCTAACCTATATCTTATCCTTAAAAGCTAACCATTTTTAGCTTATTGGAAATATTCTTGTACTCTTAACTTTAGCCTTCTCCTCATAGCTTAGATTCCTGCACTTCTAAGGTCTTCTACAAATTATTCCAGTATCTTTAAGTATATTTCATACATGACCCTTATCTCTTAAAGTCTTTTACTAAGTGCTATAATGGAATCCTAACATCTCGGTTATTTCTAGGTATAAGACTGAATCTTTAGAATTAACCATACTCTTTCTACTCTACTTGCTTATCTTTACTTTCATCTTAATTTTAAACTTATTCTTGGGAAATTATACACTTTATAATGCTCATCCTATTTGTATATGCCTTCTAAATATAAGCTTTGATAAGATTCCTGTATGAGAATCCCATCAGATCTCACTATATGTCCCTTCTATACTCATGAAATCTTGGTTTTACTTAGAAAGTCTTTTAACACTACTTTACTAATCTCAGAAAACATAAGCCTCTAGATCCCTAAAATATAGTATTCTAGCAAATATGTAAGCATCATATTAAAATGGACTTAACTGATTACACTAATTTAAATGCTAGAGTGATTAAGCTGCATTAATGTCTCTACTCTACTTACTACTCTATACATATTCCAGTATACAGTTTTAGTTAGTTTAACAATTGCTGATGCCAATAATTCAGCTGTAGTTCTATCAAGGATTTCACTCACGCTTAAACCATTAATTTTACAGATAGATAGTAATTCCTCACATACTCTAAATATTAACCAAGACCTTAATAGTATAACTTTAACATACTTTCCCTCATACTCTTTAAATAACCTAACAGTACTAGCCAGTAATTTTCTAAAAATTTCTTCATTTATATGATTACCATCTATGTTTAGGAGGTGTTGAAGATGTTGAAAACATAGCTTAATACATTCATTAGAGTTTATAACAGCATCTACAAATTGTAGCTTATTTAATTTTCTCTCAGCAATGATTAATACTTCATAAGCTTGGTCAAAAGCAGCAGTCATCTCAACTCTACTGAAGTTCTCATTAGAGTTTATATAATTACATCAAACTAAGCATAATTATAAGTTAACATATTATCACGCATGAAAGTTACTATCATACCATAATGTAATTATATTAACTTTACTTGGAGATGCTTCTTCATTCTTAGAGAGGATGTTTATGATTATCCAAGTTCTGAATGTTTACCTCATATAATAGGAAATTCTAGTAATTGCTTATATACAATATAGCTAGATAAGATTATCCGGTAAAAAGCATTGTAAATTAAATAAATGGTCTTGTAAATAGTTAGTAAGCTTTTTAATCATTAAAGAATATTATAGTAGAATTATAGATACATAGTGATAATTATATAGTATAAGTTAAGTATACTGATTATGAGGAAATGGAAGGCAAATATACCGGAATCAGAAGGAACATACATATTAGTTATGGAGGTAGCTAGTGATTTTAATATTAAGATAGGATGTCTTGGAAAACATGAATTAAAAGAAGGAATATACATGTACGTAGGTAGTGCTAGAGGACCTGGTGGATTGAAAGCTAGGATTTATAGACATTTAAGATTAAATAAAAGAATAAGATGGCATATAGATTATTTAACGGTAAATCCAAAGGTTAAGATTAAAGCTGTATTTTACCTTAAATCCAAGACTTTACTTGAAACCATAGTAGCTAGGAGATTGCTTAGCAGTAATTTTTTTGAAGGAGTAATAAAGGGATTTGGATGTACTGATAGGAAAAATAGCTATACACATCTGTATAAGTTGAAGAATATAAATTCAATTGAAGAATTAATGAAAGAATTAATGAGAATAGTTGGAGATATACGTCGTGGAGAACAAGGATTCATAATTATTAACGACACTACGTTGGTGTAAGATGAGATAAGTATTAGCTTTCACTCATCCTAATTCTTTTTACCTCGTTTATTATCATTAAAAACGGTGAAGCATATATATGTACTAGTGGGCTAAATGGAACATACATTACTAGAGTCTGTACAAGTATTGAATGAAATAATAGTAGGTTAATGTCAGGTATATGTTCTAATCTTAATGTGAATCCTGGAGGTATTACAATTACTTTTTCCTCAGTAATAAATGGAGAAAACCTCATCAAATTCCCAGTTACAATCACTAAAATTAACAAAAGAAGAACAATATAATTACCTAAACTTGAAACTGATCTTAAATAAATTAACCTATACATTACTAGGATTATTAGTGCTGTCATGACTACAATTCCAAGTATTGTTGGAAGAGTATATTTAAGAAATTCCTTAGGCGCTATCCATGTAAACCATTCTAGGGACCATACTCCAAAACCGCGAAGATGCCCAAATATTATGAAAAGCACAGGTATATGAAAAGCTATCCAAGACACTATCCAAAGCTTATATGAGCCTCTTAATAGCTTAAACTGCAATACATATCTTGAAATAGTTGATATTAAAGATTGTAAAACAATGGATAATGTTAACTCTTTAAGTGGTAATACATTATCCCTAACAAAAACGCTATATGTATGCTTAATCCATGAAGATATTTTAAGAGTTACACCTAAAGTAAAAACTATATAAGTAATTAATGGGAGAATTCTAAACGTAACTATTTCCAGATACTGAGAAAGCATAACTACACAACTAGAAGTAGCTTATAAAGTTACTTCTTTCACACCTATCTCATTAACTTAAGCTATCAACTACACATATACTATACATGTGAAACTCAAGAGTCTTCATATTTACCTTATGAACTTTAGCTTTATTTTAGTTTCTCTCTCTTATTTATGGTGTCAGTATGGTTAAAGTTGTTAGGTCTGTTAGCGAGAACTCCATTTACTATAGCTTTATGATGCTTACATATTTCCATTCATGTTCATCTAGAATGGCTTCGAATATTTTAAACTTCATTACTACAGGAGTTGTACATCTATATTATGTCTTACTTTAATCTCTCTATTTGAATTTAATAATAATGTTAGGTAATTACAGTTAATGATACAGGTTTAGGGAATAGTAGCTTAATGGAGAGAATAATATATTAGAATTGATAAAAATGTATAAGTAACTATTTGATTTCACAATTCATGTATTCGTCATAAAGCATCCTTCCTTATAATAGTTTTAGATATTAATAGTTTAGTTTCCATATTCTGAATTCATATCTTCACCTAATAATTTTAAGTATATTAGCACATATCCAGGATGAAGTGGAGAAATCTACATAGAAATTATTGACTCATAAATACTTATATTTTAATGATGGATGGAAATGATGATTTTGGATAGTAAAGTTGTGGAGTTAAAAAAATTCAGTTACTCCTTAAAAGATAGTACATATGCTAGTGGAATTGATAATAAAGTTATTATTCCTAGAAGCCATGCTGCCGGTGCCCAAGGTACTTCAGGATATGAGTATGGATACTTTACATAGGACATTCCCAATACTCCGGATATTAATGTTAAAACACCAATGATTGCTAGAGCTACTAGAGGATTCTTATTAACTTTTAGCTGTAATTCTGAGTTTTCTAAGGTTTCATGAGACCCTATAATGGCTAGTTCAACTATTGGAAATAGTTTAATAAACACGGTATAAATTAATGCTGCTATAGCATATCCTCCAATTATAAGTGAGAATTCAACCCATGTTGGTATATATATACCTAGTGGATACGGTAGCTCCGGTCTTAAAAGTACAGGAATAACTATTATAATCCTCTTAATCCATAATCCAATATTAATTAGAGTAGCAGCTAAAACAATAAGCTTTATACTGAAAAATTTAGGTATAAATGTATAAATTGAAAGCATAATAAATGGAATAGCTAATGTTATGATTACTACAAACCAATATAAGGCTGCATAATCTCCGAAAAAGAGAATGTTTGAAACCTCTTTTTCACGTGCTGGACCCAAATATCTTATTGTAACCTGCTCACATATCATGAAGTATATGTATATTGCTAAAACAACTCTAAGAAAATTGGATAAAATCCTAAATATTTGAGGAGTTATAAGAAATTCCCACTGGAAAATTTTTCTGAAAACAGCAGCAACCATTATAATTGTTGCAACACCTGAAGCAATAGCTCCGGTTACGAAATAAGGCCCGAAAAATGGATTATACCATCCAGGCCTAACCATTAAGCCGAAAACCCAAGATACAACAGTATGAACACTTACCATTATTGGAAGTATTGCTAGAGCAAGCCACCATGCTGCTTTCTCATGAGCTTTCCTGGATAATACATCATACTTATATCTTAATGAAGCTATTTTATACAACCATGATCTCTTTATAAGATGTTTAGCACATAATGCTATATCCTCCCTCATCGTTACATAAAGATATATTATTGTTGCTACTAGATATGTTGTTATTGAGGTCATATCCCACACTAGAACTGAAAGCCATCTTCCATAAGCAAACATATTAAGAACTCTTTCAGGCCTACCTAAATCAAAAAGTACATTCATAAAAGCTATAATTAGGCTAACAGCTGTTAATAATTCAGCCATTCTAACAATAGGCTTAAGAACTACAACTCTTAACAGTCTGACACCAGCAGAAATAGCTATACCAGCATGACTAACACCTATTAGAAAAACGAAATTAGCTATATATAATCCATAAATAACATAGTCTCTCATACCTGTAACTCCAAGTCCATAATATAACTGAATATACCAGGCATATAGAAACCACACAATAGTTACCGCTAATACCGAGATAAATATGTAAAATTTCCTTGATGTATATGTAAGAGGTCTTAATACTTTACTAAGTTCATTTCCACTATAACTCATTTAGATCCCCTATTAATATAGTAAATACGTGGCTTATATCCAAGATCTTCCCTAAGTCTGAATGATACGTTTTCCCTTATGAGCTTTGATACTTCGCTTTCAGGATCGTTTAAATCACCGAAATATCTAGCACCTGTTGGACATTCAACAACACATCTAGGTTTTAACCCACGTGTAACTCGATGAGGACAGAAAATACACTTTTCTACAACTCCAGCAGGTCTAGGTGGGAGAGCATTAGGATTTAGCTCACCTTCAGGTACTTGAGGCCAAACCCAATTAAAACGTCTAGCATTATATGGGCAGGCAGCCATACATAATCTGCATCCAATACATCTCCTATGATCTATCCAAACAACCCCAGTTTCAAGTTTAAAGGTTGCACCTACAGGACATACTTTAACACATGGTGGGTCATCGCATTGCATACATTGAACAGGTATATACCATTTACCCTCTTCGGTTTCGCTATAGCATTCATCACCAACATCTATATCAAGTATACCACGAGGTAAAGCGTAGACCTTAATATAGCTGAATCCAGAATTTCTACCTATATTATTCTCCTTAATACACGCATACATGCATATCCTACATCCAATACATTTAGATAGATCTATTACCATAGCGTACTTGGGAAATACGTTATTTTTAGAATCTATACCACTAGCTTCACTGCCAATCTTAATGGATTCTGTAAAAATTTTTGATGTAAGTAGGAGAATGGGAGCTGTACATAGTATTTTTAGGAAGCCCCTCCTACTTACATTACCCATTGCATCACCCTAAGTTAGGTTTAGCTAAAAAAAATATTAGAATAGCTATTAGTGCTAATAATAGAATGATATATTGGTATTTTGGAGGAATTGGGCTTGGAGTAGTTAATGGTGGCTGGAGAGTAACATCTTCCAGTCGTGATGGACGTACTATCCATGAGGATTCCCATGTATAATTAATTGTAGTGTGAACAGTTTCACTCCATAGATTAGGCTCTTTAGCATGGCATTGACTACACTGTATTGCTTTATCTTTAATTATTGTACCGTTTAGTAGGCATAGTGCTCCATGGTTTGGTTCAATGGGCCAGCTAACAATATGGCAGAGAGAGCATACCTTCGGTTCATCTCCAAGTTTACTATGATTACCTAAATATATGTATCTATGACATCCATAGCAATAAGGCTCTTGTGGTGAAACATATGGTGGAATGCTTAATGCTAGTATTAGTACAATACATAATCCTAGAAGTAGAACTATAATAAGACGTGGGTAATCAGTAAGTACTTTAACAATACTCATAAAATCACCTCCTATAATAGTTTAATAATCATAATTACACCCCATCTAAAGATTTAGAAATAAGCTCAGTTAAATCACATATAGATACTTTCTCATCAATACCCTTAATTCTTGCAGCATCCTCAAGCATTGCTAGACAAAATGGACACTCGGTAATTACTCCTTCCACATTTAAATCTGTAAGCTCCTCAAGTCTTACAACACTAATTCTCTTCTCCTCAAGTATTTCATACCAATAATTCGCACCACCACCTCCACAGCAAAATGTTTTCTTTCCTCTATTTCCAGCTTCCTTAACCTTTAATCTTGGAATGTGTTTTAGAATAGTTCTAGGCTGATTATATATGTTGTTGTATCGTGCCAGATAACATGGATCATGAAGTACTACTACAGTATCTATTGGTTTGCCTATCTTGATAGCTCCCTTCCTCATAAGGTTTTCAATAAGCTCAGAGTAATGATAAACCTCAATATCTAGTAATCCAAATTTTGGGTATTCGTTTTTAAATGTATTATAGCAGTGTGGGCAAAGAGTTAGTATTTTCCTGACGCTATACTTCTTAAATAGTTCAATATTATTTAATGCTATTTCTTGAAATCTACTTTCTTCTCCTAGTCTCCTTGCAGGATCACCGCAGCATGTTTCCTCAGCTCCAAGTACTGTAAAGCTTATATTAGCAGTTCTAAGAATCTTTATGAGAGATTCTGAAATTTTAATAGCTCTACTATCATATGAAGCTAAACATCCAATCCAAAGTAAATATTCAACATTAGGATTTTCCTGAATAGTCTTAACGTTTAATTTAGCTGCTAATTCCTGTCTATCCCACTGCGACATTCCTAAGCTATTTGAGGAATGAGCTAGATTACTTAGTAGATCGCTTTTCTTCTTATCAAGTCTGGAATTTCCTACAAGCCATCTTCTAAGGTCAACTATAAAGTCTACATGACTTATCCATGCAGGACATGTGATCATGCATTTTCCACATGTTGTGCAGGACCAGACCTCATCTTCGGATATTATTGAGCCAGTTAATGTCTCAACATCTCCAGTTATGAGTTGTTTTTTAAGTTTTTGAATTATCATTCTAGGCTTTAAAGCTCTTTTTGAAGCTACAGCAGGACAAACTTCGTCACATCTTCCACAATTAGTACAGGAATCAACCATAAACTTTCTAGGCCAATCAAGATCCCAAACATTACCTACACCAAATCGAATATTCTCCATCGCTTCAGGATTGCTTAATAACTCAGACAGTAGGAATGGAGTTGTTATTGAGCCTAATGGTTTATCAGATTGAATAGCAATATTTCCTGGTACAGCTAAAATATGCCATAACTTAGAGTATGGAATAGCTGCTATAATAATACATGCTGCAATAACATGTGACCACCAAAACAATATATGAAGAGTTTCCGCAGTATTAACTGGTATACTAGTTAAAAATAGTGAGATTATAGAGCCTACAGGAGACCATGCAGAGGATAATGAGGAAAATATAAGTTTAAAACTTTCAGTTAATAATCCTGATAGCCCTAGATATAGTAAAGCTACTAGAGCTAGAAGATCTTCCATTCCAGTTTCAAGCTTCCAAGGTCTAATAACCACTCTTCTAATTAATGCTAGGCAAACACCTACAATGAATAGAATACCGGAAATATCCATAATTAAGCTTAAATATTGAAAATAGGAGCTGCCGAAAATTAACACTAATGGAAGGTTTAAATTAAATAGAAAAGGAAAACCGAGAATAACCTTTCCAAATAGGAGTATTAGGAAGCCGTACATAATTAGAAAATGTGAAATACCAATATAGGGATCATTTAATACCCTACCTTGAAGAAGAACATCCCTTAAAAACTTAATATAATTTCTAGAAAAATACTTAAACTGATTAATAAACCCAGTAATACCATAAATCTTAACTCTAATGTAGAAACCATAAGTAAACATCACCAACGATCCAATAGCTAAAGCATACATTAACGTTGGTGATGGGGGGGTTAAATTCATAGTGAAGTTAGTTGAATCAACATTTATATAAATTTTTCCTAGATTTTACTAAGAATTCCATGATACTGTATTAATTATTAACGCATAAAATATTTTAAGATAATTCTGTAAATGTTTAAATACTAATATATTCAAGTTTATTCATGGTTGAGCTAGCAACTACCGATTTAGCGCTTAAAATCTTATCTAGATATAAGCTATGTAATAAATGTCTTGGTAAACTATACTACGATCCCGGATATGTTAAGGATGAAGAGAGAGGGGAATCGGTAAAGATTGTCTTATATATAGAGGCATTTAAATACATTCAAGAAGACAACTACAATCATGGAATAGAAATTCTTAAAACATTAGCTGAAAATGGTGATTTTCACCCAGCATATTTAAGCCTAAAAGAGCTTAATATAAATATGGAAAGGGGAGAGTTTCAATGCGATTCATGTACTGGAAAAATAGATTTAAACAGTCTTAAAGACAAGAATGAATAGGTATTATATGAGGTAATTTTACGATAAAATTTAACAATAAACTAATTACATGTTACTAACTATTATTGTTTAAGCTAGGAATACTGGATTATATTAAGAGTTTATGAATTATATATTATAATCCAATTATATAAACAATATTTAAAGTCAGCAATGAATAGCATATAATTATTATGTCTCTAGTATATCATGTCTATGAAGTATAGTTCATATAGTCTTTATACATGCTAAAGCTTTAAACTATTCAACAAGAATTTGATTATAAATTTCAATTTATACGCTATACAAGCAAATCTTCAAGATGTGGAGCTGGTTTACTATTTATGTATTGATGAATAGTAAATTACACGTAAGTTTAACTAAGTTTACGTGTATGGCTGTAAGTATTAGAATATAATTTCATGATGCTTGATATGGGATATAATCATGCTGTTCCAGAAATGCTACCAGATGCTTTATTTAGTTTCTAATTGCTTCTAGCAGTATATAGCTGGAAAACTTTACGTAAATTCTTCCTGAATCAATTGGATAAGATTTTTCCTAATGTCAAGAAATACATCACTAAATATGCTTCTAGGTTTCGGTAATATTGCTGAAAGATCTATTTCCTTCTTTACTGTTGCCGGTCTTTTTGTTAAAACAATTACAGTATCAGCTAGAAAAACTATTTCCTCAACATTATGACTTACAAATACTGTAGTTTTCCTATATTTTTGATGAATTTTAAGAACTTCAAGCTGAAGATAATATCTTGTTTGAGCATCAATATTTGCAAATGGTTCATCCATTAGTAGGACATCAGGGTCTATAGCTAAAGCCCTTGCAAGACATGCTCTAGCTTTCATACCTCCTGATATTTCATGAGGGTAATAATCTTTAAATTCATATAATCCTACAGCTTTAAGGAGATTATAAACAAGCTCCCTACTAGATTTTTTATTAATACCTCTAATTTCCAATCCAAAGAAAATGTTTTCCTCAACAGTTCTCCAAGGATATAGTGTAAGGCTCTGAGGAACATAGCCTATTTTATGTCTATATGTATTAGGGGCTTCATTATTAATAAGTACTTTACCAGTATCTACCTTCTCGATACCGCTTAAAATTCTTAGAAGAGTTGTTTTACCACAGCCTGAAGGACCTAAAACTCCAATAAGCATTCCAGGTTTAGCAGTGAATGATATATTATTAAGCACTTTAAGATTATTAAAGGATTTACTAACACCCACAATATTTAGCTCAGCCATATGACCACTTAAACCTGTCTAACAAAGCCTTTCTGCCACTTTAAAGTCTTAATCTCAATAACTCTAACAATTCTCTCAAGAATAAAACCTATTACACCAATAACTAACATGTATGCTGTTACTGCAGATATATCATGTAAATACCTCATATTCATTATTTGAAGACCAAGACCTGGAGGACCAAACATTTCGGCTGCGACAACACACATCCATCCAACACCTACACCAGTTCTAATACCGCTTAGCATGGATGGAAGAGAAGACGGAAGAGCAACCTTAACTAGAATGTCTAGATCACCAGCTCCTAATGTTCTAGCTATCTCTACATATTCTAACGGTACATTACTAAATCCTAGAAAGGTATTTGTAAATATTGGAAAGAAGGAGCCTATAAATATTATTAGGGAGGATGCTTCAAAATCACTTCTAAAAGATATGAGAGCGAATGGAATCCATGCTATTGGTGGAATAGGTCTAATAATTTCTACTATAGGTTTAATAAGGGCTCTTACTGAACGATACCATCCAGACAACGCACCAATAGGAATAGCAACTACTAGAGCCATGGCAAATCCAGCAATGAAGTGGACGATGCTATGATATGCATATATTGGGATTTTATCTATTAATGCATAGATGGAGAAAACAACATCAACAGGTCTAGGTAGAATAGCAGGAAGAATCCGGATTTCTGATGCTAACTCCCATAGTGAAATAAATACGGCAATAGATGTTAACGATATTAGGCTATCTCTAAACTTCATATACTGTCAACTATCAAATAGAAGTTAACTTATAAGGTTTCCTTAACAGCTTCTTCATATATTGACTTGTTAAGCAGATCATTAATTTCTGGTTTAACCTTTATTGATCCTATATTATACATTGCATTAACAAACATAATCAACCCTTCCTCAGCTTTACTTGGATCCGGATTAAATATAATTTTTGTTTTATTATCTGTAAATGTCTTCATCAATACGTATCTAGTAAAAGTTATATTATAGCCCCAAAGCTCAGAAAGCTTTAAAGCACCAATTTCAATAGCTTCAACGGTATTCTCAGCAATATATTTCTCAGCCTTTACATGTAGTTTAACCAGTAATCTAGCTAAATCCGGATACTTCTCGTAGAATTCTCTACTTATAGCAAGTACACAGCATGGATGATCCAATACCATATCACCGCTTGAAGTAACTATTTTACCAATATTTTTAATTTCACAAATTTCGGGAGTTGGTGAGGGGGCAAATATAGCATCTACCTTTCTAGTTGATAATAATTCAATTTGTTCCTGAGGGCCAGAAACCGGCTTAATATAGACGTTTACATTAGGATCACCTAAATCTCCAGGTTTTAATCCATTATTTTTAAGCCAGCTAATCATGATTGTATGTTGAATACTACCTGGAGGATATGTTGCAATTACTTTTCCAATCAGGCTTTTTGGACTAGTATAGTTTAATTCAGGATTTACTACAAGCGCTGAGCCATGATATTGAGCTATAGCAACTATAATAGCCCGTGGTACAGATCGGCTAGATTGCTTAGCTTCAAGATATTTAGCTACAGCACTAATAGCCGGAGTTGCACCAACATACATGACATCAATATCACCAGCTAAAAATCTCTCAACTTGCGGTGGACCACTAGGAAACGACTTCTCAATAATAGTTACATTATATCCAAGCTTAGCAGCTTCAGACTCAATCCATTTCTTACTTAGCATAATGAAAGCCGGTAAATGATGATCTGAAGGCTGATATGAAAATTTAATAGTAACATATCTAGACTCTACCGGCTTATTGAATGTTATAAGAAATATTGCTATTGAAGCTATAAGAATAACTGCTACGATCATAATAGCTTTACCTATGTTCTTCAATGCAGTCACCTAAACCCTAAAAGGGATGAGGTATATAAAAATTTCTAAATAGTATATAAATAGAGCCTTTTCAAATACAAATGGATAGAAAAATATCCTTACAGTATTACTATTTGATTTCCTACAACTTTAAATATGTTTATTTCATTGTTTTGAAATGTTTAATATGAATTAAGTATTGAAATAAGGAATTATATGTGGAGCATAATTAAGCAATAACGTTTCCAGAAGCGCTACTAGATAATACTAGCTGATAGTGTTAAACTGTGATGCTGCTCTTTTTATTGATTGAACAATATCGTTTTCGCATACATTAACTGAAACAAGAGGTATATCTATAAAATCCTGTAGCATCTGGATGACTATTGGTGCTGCAACTATAGCTTTGGCTCCATCTTTAACTGCTTTTATAGCAACCCTATATACATCATCAAGCGTATTTACAGAGTATCCTTTAACCTTTATATTTAGCTCTGTAAGCTCTCTTGAAGATAAAATTCTTTCAACAACTTGTCTAGTAGCTAGAAGAGCTATAAAATCCTTCTCATAACTTTCCCTATTATGAATACTTTTAAAACCATTTATGATTGCTCTTAAAGTATAAATTCTAATACCGCCTTTCCCACTTACAATCTTCTTTAAAGTACTTAATGGAACACCTGATATATTTGAAAAATCACGAAGCTTAACTCCTGAAATTATTAGAGCTCTTCTAAACTCTTTTCCAAACTCAGCATCTGACATTAAAGCAGCATTAACCAATCTCTGAATTATAGAACTCATATAAACTATTAACTATAGCTTTCTTATATTTCTTCATAACAATAGCTTTACTACTTGCCGATTTAAAACCTAAAATAATTATTGATTAGAATTGTTATGATTCTAATCAATATAATGGTAGTATGGATTTTACAGATATGTCTTGAATGTAATAGTTTATTTTAATACATCTACACGATAAACTCACTACAAAACCTCAGTAGTATTATTATGTATACTGTTTGGATGAGTGTTGATACTAGCCTTTCATACCCATAGTTACTCTTCTGAATGATGTTATCAATGCGAAAAGCCTTTCAACAATGCTTCTCATGCTTTTATATACCTTCTTAATGAAAGCTTGTAGTCAAAGTTATTAGTTAATGTTTATCTACAGTATAAACCATTTCCCATCCTTCATTACTAGCTCATTATCGAAGTATATTTCTCCATTTACTCTTAAATCTTTAATCATATCCCAATGTATTGCTGATTCATTCCTGCTTAAAGTTTCACTATAGCCTCTTCCTAATGCTAAGTGTATTGTACCCCCAATTTTTTCATCAAACAATATTTCCTTAACACTTCTAGTAATGTTGTAGTTAAGACCTATACCAAACTCACCTATTCTTCTAGCTCCTTCATCTGTATTTAGCATTTTTTTAAGAAATACTTCATTAAATCGGGCTTTACACTCAGTAACGACACCATCTTTAAATTTTAAATGGATGTCTTCAACTATGTTTCCGTAAAAAACTGCTGGTATGTCAAATTCTATTACTCCATTAACGCTGTCTTCAATTACTGATGTGAAAACTTCTCCATCAGGCATGTTTCTCTTACCATCAGCAACTACAGCGCTTCTATTTTTAACGCTGAACTCTATATCAGTATTTGAGCCTATAATTCTAACTTTATCTGTTCTATTAAGCCTATCTTTAATTTTATGTAGTTCCATAGATGTTTTTCTCCAATCAATAAGGCAGGCATTAAATACAAAGTCTTCAAACTCTTGAAGAGACATACCTGCTTCCTGCGCTAATCCTTCAGTTGGGCAGTAAAAGATAACCCATCTCGTTTTTTCAACACGCCAATCAAATATAGGTTTTAAAACTTTCATTCGCATACTGATTTTTGATGGATCAATAGATGAAAGCTCCTTTACATTTAATGGAGCTCTTAAAGCAATATATACATCAGTATTTTTAATCTCAAACATATCGATTTCAGGGAAGAATTGAATATGCTTGTCTTGAGCATACTTATAAAACATGTACTGTCTTCCAGGAATTTCAACTCTAATCCATGGATAAGCTCCTTTAATAAGAGCATTCTTATAAATTTCCAATGCTAAATCTTTAGCAGCTAAATCAGCATATATTAATACTTTATCATCACTTCTAACCTCCGTTGAATATTCAAGAAGTAAATTAGCTATTTTAACTATTCTCCCATCAACCATTCAAACCACCAAATAGCTAAGCTATTAGAATTTTCAATCTTATATATCTTCTTAATTAATGATGGATGCTGAAGCTTAACAGCTACTAATTCCTTACTAAATGCGTTAATTATATATTTAATAGCTAATTAGCATGAATATGGTTGGATCTATATTTAAAATAAGGAAAGTAACTGTTGGACCTCTTGAAACAAACTGTTACTTATTAATTAATGAGAATACAAATAACGCTGTAGTTGTCGATCCTGGATGGGATTCAGATAAAATAATTAGGGTTCTCAGGGATACCCATATTAAGTACATTATTGCTACTCATGGACATTTCGATCATGTTTCAGCCGTTAAGAAGCTAAGAGAAAGTAAGGGAGGAGCATTTATGATTCATAAGTTAGACCTAGAAATACTTAGCCACGCTAGGATTAGCTCATATCTTTTCCTAGGAGCTAATATTGATGAGCCGCCAAGCCCAGATATAATTCTTGAGGATGAAGTAGAAGTAGAATTTGAAGAACTTAAACTTAAAATAATCCATACACCAGGTCATTCTCCAGGTAGTATAAGTATATACATTAAGGAATTAAATAGCCTGCTAAGTGGAGATACATTATTTAGGGATAGTGTAGGTAGAACTGATATTCCAGGTGGATCATGGGAAGAATTAAAGAACTCACTAAGAAAACTACTTCAAAACCTTCCGGATACAACGGTAATATATCCTGGTCATGGTCCTGAAACAACAGTAGGTAGGGAGAAAAGTATTAATCCATTTGTTAATGAGATACTATTCAGCAAACATTGAATTTATATCTTCATAGTTCTAAATTGCTCTTTATATTGCTTTTTATAATGTTACTAATTTATTGATAGTGTTGTTTATATTAGGGCTCTCATCAGTCTCACATGTCAAGTTTAGCGTTTCACTAAGCTTCTTAGGAATTATTGGAAACCAATATCTGAAAACTATAGACCTAATTCGTCTCCATATAGTAATACTACTAAATCATGGTAATAACATAATAAATCTTAAATCACTAATTTGATATTTTAGACATTAGTACTCTATAAACTTTAATGTGGAAGTATATGTTTGATTGGTTAAGTTCACAAGGTGGAAAGCGTATTAGAAAAGTTTAATAGTACTAGAACGATTAGGCTTTAGGCAATATATGAGAGCACTGTTTCTAAATGCTTGTCCAAATTGTGGAGGAGATATACTGGATGAGAGGCTTTCACTGGGAGTACCTTGCGAGAAATGTCTTCCAATATCAATTAAAGAAATAACCGAGATATCATCAGTAGTAGGTAGTGAGAATTTTAAATTTAAAGTTTATGAACTCCTAAAAAGCCATAATACACTAAGCGGACTTTCCAGTCTGTTTAGTGTTGATGTTAAGCTTAAGGAGTTAGATGAGTTGTTTCATAAAGCTACGGGAAGTAGGCTTTGGAGTGCTCAAAGAGCATGGGCTAGAAGGGCGCTAGCTGGTAGAAGTTTCGCTATAATAGCTCCCACCGGTATGGGTAAGACAGTTTTTGGAATTGCATTATCAGTATATAATGCTTTAAATGAGAAACGTAGCTACATTATTGTTCCAACAGCAATTTTAGCTGAACAGGTTTACAGTAAAATCAATATATTTATTGAAAAGCTTAATCTAAACATTAAAGTTTCACGTTACCACTCAGTTTTAGATGGAAACCAAAGAAAAAAGGAGCTTAACAAGATTATTAACGGTGAATTCGATATATTAGTCACTACTTCAAGCTTCCTCACTAACAATTTTAATATAGTTTCAAAATACTTATTTAACCTAGTTTTTGTAGATGATGTTGATTCTCTATTAAAATCTTCGAAAAATGTAGATAAAGTACTTATGCTTTTAGGTTTAACTCCTGAAATTATATCTAATGGTTTAAAAATTGTAGATCTGAAAGCTAAACTTTCAAAACTTCAAAAACGAAAAACAACCTCTAAAGAAGTAGACAGTATAGAATCTGAAATTGAACATACTAAAGAGGCAATTAGCGACTTCATAAATAAGGTAAAGACAGGAATTCTCATAGTTTCAGGAGCTTCAACTAAAGCTAGAAGAACCAAGAGAGTTAAGTTATTCAATGAGTTATTGGGATTTGAAATAGGATCAAGAATAGAGTTTATTAGAAACATAGAGGATATATATGTTCATGATGTACATGTAGTTGAGGATAAGGTTATTGAGCTTATAAGGAAGTTAGGATCTGGAGGCATTGTATTTATTCCAATGGATAAAGGGGTAGAATATGCTGAAAAGCTTTACGGAAAGCTTATAGAGAGCGGTATTAATGCTGGTATCTACACTAAATCTAAAAGGAAGCTTATAGAGGATTTCACTAATGGTAAATATGATGTCCTAATTGGTATGGCTTCCTATAGAAGCCCATTAACTAGAGGTATTGATATTCCACATAGAATTAGGTATGCTATATTTGCTGGAGTTCCAAAGTTTAGAATTAGCCTTGATATTGAAGAGGAGTTTAAACCTTCACGTGCATTAATATTACTTGCAAATTTAAGAGATTTATTGGAGCAGAAGGAGCAGGATTTAGTGGACAAGTATATAATGGATCTTAGAAACTTAATAGCAATTATTGGAAGAGATGACATGAAGAAAATAGTTGATGCTGTGAAACAGAATGTTAAGCTTACAGGCTTCCTTGAAAGAGTTAGAAGGAAGTTTATTGAAATAATTTCGTTTTTAACAAATCTAATAGGAAGAGAAGATATTAAGGAGAAAATTAAGCTAGCACCTCACCTGTCAATAAGCTCCGAGTTAGGTAAGCCGTATCTCGTAGTTCCAGACGCTGTCGCATATATTCAAGCATCAGGTAGAACTTCAAGATTGTATCTTGGAGGAGTATCAAAGGGTATTTCCATAGTTATTATTGATGATGATAAAGCATTTAATGGATTAGTAAAGGATGTTAAATGGTATGTTGAAGAAATAAATTGGAAAGATATCAAGGATGTTAATATTACTAAGTTATTGGAAGCTGTAGATAGCGATAGAGCTACAATAAGAAAGCTAATGGATGGAGTGATAAGTCCAGAATTTCAGGATATAGTTAAAACAGCACTTCTAGTTGTCGAGTCGCCTACTAAGGCAAGAACTATAGCGAAATTCTTCGGTAAACCTAGTAAAAGAACTATTCATGAACTAACTATTTACGAAGTAAGTACTGGGGACTTAGTTCTTAACATAGCTGCTAGTGGAGGACATGTCTTCGATATCCCAACCTATGATTTAGGAGGTAATAGTTTATATGGTGTATTAAGTATTGATGGAAGATTTATACCGGCATACATCACTATTAAGAGATGTTTAAAATGTAGGAAAACATTCACGGAGCCAATAGGAAAGTGTCCATCCTGTCAATCTCCTCTAGAAGATAAAATGTGGATTATAGAAGCATTAAGAGATGCTGCTTGGGAGGCAGATATGGTTTTAATAGGAACTGATGCTGATGCTGAAGGGGAAAAAATAGGATGGGATATTGCACAAATGCTGATGCCGTATACTTCAATGATTAAAAGAATTGAATTTCATGAAGTAACAAAAAGAGCATTAATAAATGCATTAAAAAATATGCGTGATATTAACCATAAACTTGTAGAAGCCCAAATAGTACGGAGAATTGAGGATAGATGGATTGGATTTGAGCTCAGTAAGAAGCTATGGTCTAAATTTAATAATTACAGGTTATCAGCTGGAAGAGTACAAACTCCTGTTTTAGGCTGGGTTGTTGAAAGAACAAGTGAAACTAGAAGAAATATTCAGGATTTCTTCGAGCTTACATTAGAGAATGGAATTAAAATAGTTTTAAAAAAGCCATTAATGAAACATGAGGAAGTTAAAAGAGAAATAGATAAACTTAAAAATTTAACATGCATAGTTAAATGGGTTTTAAAGGAAGAGGAGGAAGTTAATCCGTCACCACCATTCTCAACAGACTCACTACTTAACGAGGCAGCATCAACACTAAAGTTTAATGTTAGTAAAACTATGGCTTTAGCTCAGGACCTATTTGAAGTAGGCTTAATAACATATCACAGAACTGATAGTATAAGAGTTTCTTCAATTGGGCAGAATATAGCATTAGAATACATTAGGGATAAATTTGGTGAAGAATTCTTTAAGCCACGTGAATGGTCGAGAGAGGGGGCACATGAATGTATAAGACCGACAAGACCTATAGATACAGCGAGACTTAGACAACTACTAGCATTAGGTGTTATAAGACTTGCTAAGAGATTAACAGATGATCATCTAGCATTATATGATATTATATTTAAAAAATTTATTGCAAGCCAAATGACACCTACAAAAGTAGTTAAGCAGAAATGTGAAATAGCTATTGAAGACTACATTGAAAAAATTGAAGGTTACATACACATAGTTAAACCTGGCTTTAGCCTTATAAAACCTCTCCACTTAATACCGGAGGTCAAGGAAGGCGCAATAAAGATATTAAATGTACAGAACTGGAAAGCTCCAACAGTTAATTTACTAACACAGGGAGATATAATAGGACTAATGAAAATTAGAGGAATAGGAAGACCATCAACATACGCTAAAATTATGGAAACACTATTTCAGAGAGGATATATAAAGGAAAGCCCTAAAAGAAACATAATTTCAACAAAGAAGGGGTACATGGTTTACATTTATCTTTCCAACGAGTTTAATGAATTTGTATCTGAAGAAACAACAAGAAAACTTGAGGAAATAATGGATTTAATAGAAAAAGGAAGTATTGATTATCAAGATGTTCTACATAAACTATACAGTGAAATAGTAAGTATAAGAATAAGGTAAATCGTACTCCAATTAGAGCGACATAGAAGCATTTCTTCATTCTTACTATCCTATATGTTTAAGCTTGAGTTTTCTTTATTTATAGTGAATTGTAGCTATTTGCTTGTAAATATTATAATTTAGATTTCATCTAATAAAGTTTAGTTTATATATTGTTGGTTTATCTGGTTAGGTTTGCGATGCTTACGATACTCAAATACAAAATTTATCACTCTAATAAATAATATGAGTTGAACTATTTTAAGAATAAAACCATTAACAGAATCTAAGCTTCTAAACGAACTATATAAGCTTTCCAAAATCTTATATATTGTTTCCCAATATAGACACTACCCACCTTTACTGTCACTAGCATAAGCTAGTTCTACTCCTCCCATAATCACATTACGATATAACTCCACTATAAGAATGATCTAATTCAGCTCTACCTTACATATTAGCGAATACTAGCTCTTATCAACTATGTTTAGAATTAATTGTTGATTTCAAAATGTTAATTTGATTAGCTGTTAATCACCTATATTGGAAGAGTAGTTAACAATTTTAAAGCTAATCATCATCCTACACTAAACTTCTACGATATAACTATGGGGTATTCGTAAATCCACATAGAAAACATTATACTAATGCTTAGTCTCAAATATAGATAGCCATATTAATCATAATAATAGTGCTGAATGACTGTCTAAATGTAGGTGTTATGAATTCATATACTATGGAAAATTTTAAGTGCTTACAATTATATTTCAACTTATGAGTTACATAAATAATGTAGTACTAAAACAAATCGAACTAGAGGAAAAAGAAAGGGAAAAAGCTAAAAAAGGGCTTGAAAGAAAGAATAAATTTGAAACATTATCAGGCATTGAGGTTAAACAGTTTTATAAACCTGAAGATATTAAAAATTTAAATTATGAAAGGGACTTAGGAGATCCAGGTCATTACCCATTTACAAGAGGTATTTATGAAACCATGTATCGCGGTAGACTCTGGACTATTAGAATGTTTTCTGGATTTGGAAGTCCAAGAGAAACAAATTCTAGATGGAAGGACCTAATAGCTCATGGTGAAACAGGATTAAGCTGTGCCTTCGACTATCCAACACTTTTAGGATATGATTCAGACGATCCATTAGCAAGAGGGGAAGTTGGTAGATGCGGTGTTTCTGTATCATGTATTAAAGATATGGAAGATCTTTGGAGTGGAATACCTATTGGCAAAGTTACTGTAAACTATACTATAAATACTCCAGCAATATATATTCTTGCATGCCATTTCGCTCTAGCTGAAGCTCAAGGCTACTATTTAACTGATGTTAGCGGCACAACACAAAATGATATGCTTAAGGAGTTTATAGGTCAGAAATCATATAGATTCCCTCCTGAACCACATGTTAATATTGTTATTGACATTATAAAGTTCTGCGTTAAGAATGCGCCCAGATGGCATCCAGTTAGTGTAAGCGGCTATCATATAAGAGAAGCTGGAGCTACACCTATTCAGGAGCTTGCATGGACAATTGCAGATGGCATAACCTATATTGAGAAATGCATAGAAGCTGGATTAAATATTGATGATGTTGCACCAACATTTTCCTTCTTCTTTGCATGTGGGGATAACTTTTTCGAAGAAATAGCGAAGTTTAGAGCTGCTAGACGTATATGGGCTAAAATTATGCGTGAGAGATTTAATGCTATTAAGACCAAATCTTGGACTCTTAGATTTCATACACAGACAGCAGGCCATACATTAACATATCAATATCCAGAGCTTAATATTGTTAGAGTAGCAATACAGGCTTTAGCTGCAGTTCTAGGAGGAACACAGTCACTTCATACAAACTCATTTGACGAAGCAATATGTGTCCCTACTGAAAAAGCAGCTAGAATAGCGACTCTTACTCAACGTATTATAGCACATGAAACCGGTGTAGCTGATGTAATTGATCCATTAGGAGGTTCATACTATGTAGAGTGGTTAACAAATGAAATGGAGGAGAAAGCATGGAGTGAAATAGAAAGAATAGAGAGAATGGGCGGGGTTATAGAATGTATAAAGAATGGCTACTTCCTCATTGAAATTGCGAAATCAGCAAATGAATATAGAAGAAAAATGGAGAGGGGGGAAATAGAGAAAGTTGGGGTTAACATACTTCAACCAGCTGAGCTAAAATACGATTTTAAACCTTTGAAAGTACCTTTAGAACTTGAAGATGAGAGAAGGAAATTTCTAAATGAATTTAGAGGAAATAGAGATCAGCAAAAAGTCAATTATATACTAGATAAGCTAAGAAAAGCTGCTGAGAAAAATGATCATTTATTCCCAGTAGTACTTGAAGCTGTTAAAGCTAAAGCAACATTAGGAGAGGTTATGTACGTATTTGAGGGGGTTTATGGAAGATATCGTGAACCCACAATCTTCTAAGTGAGGTAGCATGGAGAAGAAAATTAGAGTACTTATAGCTAAGCCTGGACTTAATGGGCATGATAGAGGAGCTAAAGTTGTAGCTAGAGGACTTGCAGAAGAAGGAATGGAAGTTATATATGCTGGATTATGGAATACGCCTGAGCAAATAGTTGAAACAGCCATTCAGGAGGATGTTGATGTAATAGGTTTAAGTATTCTCTCAGGAGCACATGATGTTTTAGTACCGGAAGTTTTAAGGATTCTAAGAGAAAGAGGAATTGATAATGTTATAGTATTAGTTGGAGGTACTATTCCACTTGAAGATATTAAATTTCTAAAGGATTATGGTGTAAAAGAGGTTTTTCTTCCAGGAACACCAATTTCAGAAATAGCTAAATTCATAAAGCAAATAATATACAAAACTGAGTAAACAAAATAAATAAGAGTAAAATAAAGAATAATCATAAATCCTAAATGGACTTATAAAATACCAAATATTAAATACAGATTAGAATAAGCAATAACATCAAAAGAAAACTAAAAATCAATATTGAACCATATAAGTACTATGAAATTAATCAATGCTATCGATTAAACATGCTTAGTTAGAAGACAAAATCATATGATGGAATATATAATTTAATTTCTAAAATATAACAGAAAATACAAACTGATACAAGTAAACTTCAACAATAAGGTATGGTGTAGAAGCTATAATAATTACTCAATTCCATATATTAAAATTCTTTCCATTAATTATTTTGATGCATTTATTGATAATATATGGTTTAGTTTAACTATAATTCAGTAGCAAGTTAACATCTATGTTAGGAATTTATGATGAATGAAGCATTTTTGATATGAGTCTAATAATTTGTTTAGTTGCGTTATAGGATGTTATTTCGGATCTCATATATGATTCTACTATTTTTCCAATTTCTAAGTCTTTATATAGCTTCTCTTTAATAATCATGTTTAACTCGTATAGAACATTATCTGTAAGCTCGGACATAAAGCGTTTTCTATTAAGTTTTGTAAAAGTATCCGTTTTATAGAGGAAGTCCTTATGAATCTGTATTTGATGATATAGCTCCTCTACTCCTATTCCGGTTAAACCAATGGTTTTCACTACTGGAGGTATCCATCCTTCTTCATGTTTTCTATATTTAAGAAGCTCTACTAACATCATAGCTACCAACTCAGCATTTGGATTATCTGATTTATTTATAACATATATGTCTGCAACCTCCATTATACCTGACTTCATAAACTGAATTTCATCACCAAGCATGGGTCCAAGTACAAGTAGGACTGTATGTGAATAGTTTGCTATATTCACATCAAGCTGCCCAGCACCTACACTTTCAATTATTATAGTATTGAAACCTGCTGCTTCAAGAATTCTAATAGCTGGACCTAATGCTCTTGCAATGCCGCCATATCCTCCCCTTGTAGCCATACTTCTAATAAAAACTCCATCATCAAGACTATGTCTTTGCATTCTAACCCTATCACCAAGTAGTGCTCCACCAGTAAAGGGGCTTGTAGGATCAATAGCTATAACAGCAATACTACATTTTGACTTTCTATATATTGATATTAACTTATCTATGAGTGTGCTTTTACCAATTCCAAGAGGACCAGTTACACCTACTATATGAGATTTTCCACAGTATTCTCTTAATGCTTTAAGTATATAACATGCTTCAGGTTTAAAATTCTCTATAGTCGATATTGCTTTAGCTATTGCTTTCTTATCACCGTTTAGTATATCTTTAACGATTTCCATTTCTATCATGTCTCATTTCAATTACTTCATCCTTATAAAAGTTTTCTAGCGGTTAAGATGTATTTTTAAATATGATTGATAGAATTAGTTAACATTAGATATCTCATCTTTACTAATAAAATTAAATCTACGAACATACTTCATGAATTTAGCTTCTAATATTTATTTAAAACATGATTTTAAGATTTACCCTTACATATAGGGGAATTTTGTATTAATCTAGGCTGTGATTGAGAATTTTACTTCTAGTATTTTGAATAGATTATATGCTTCATGAGTTAAGATCAACCTATTCTTATGGCTGTGATTAGTAGAGTTGGAAAAGTTAAGAAGACAGGTATGACTATATTTATTAATCTCTTCACACGTAGTTTCCAGTATTGAGAAGAATATTGTGATGAAGTTTCTTTAAGTTCTCTCTATTCTTATTTTGTTTATTCTTTGCTATTATAGGAAAGACTATAGAGTAGCTGTTGAAAATTATGAAGATTTGTGAAGGAACTAGTGAAATTTAAAGGATAGTAATTATAATGCAGCTTTTAAAAAAGTTTTGAAGTGGATTTATTAGGATTAAGCTAGCTCTTACTCCCCCTTAAACTCCGGTTTTCTCTTTTCAAAAAATGCAGTTATACCTTCAATCACATCTTTTGAAGAAATCACCATTCCAAATGCTTCAGCTTCAATTCTTAATCCAGCCTCTAATGATGCTTGAACGCCAAGATTTAATGCATACTTAGCGCATTTTAATGCTATTGGTGGACCTTCAGCAAGCTTTCTTGCAAATGCTTTAACTTCCTCTTTAAACCTATCTACCTGAACAACCTTATGCACTAATCCAATTCTTAAAGCTTCATCAGCAGTTATTCTATCACCTAACATTATTAGCTCTTTAGCTTTCGCTAAGCCAATTATTCGTGGAAGCCTCTGTGTTCCTCCCCATCCCGGAATGATCCCAAGCTTGATTTCAGGCTGACCAAGCTGGCTTGTTTCTGAAGCTATTCTAAAATCACATGCAAGAGCTAATTCTAATCCACCACCTAAAGCATATCCATTTATAGCTGCTATAACTGGCTTCGAAATCTTTTCTATCTTCGATATTACCTCCTGCCCTTTACTTGATGCTTCCACAGCTGTTACTGGTGTTAAGCTGGAAAATGATGTTACATCAGCACCTACACTAAATGCTCTATCACCTGCACCTGTTATAATTATGCATCTAACATCTCCATCAGCTTCAAACTCATCTAGAGCTGTTGAAAGTTCGTTTAGTAGTTCTATAGTCATAGCATTTAGTCTATGTGGCCTATTAAGTACTATCCAACCTATATTACCCTCCTTTTTCACAATTATATTTTCAAATCTTCTTACCTCAGACATTATATCTACCTATTATAGATGTGGAAGCCTTGACCGGTTTTCTTGCCAAGTCTACCCTTACTAACATAGTCTTCAAGAAGGGGGCATGGCTTATACATTTCTTCACCGTATTTTGAATACATATCTCTTAGTTTACCTAGCACTACATCTAGACCTAATCTATCTCCTAATTCACACGGTCCTGAAGGCCAGCCAGTACCAAGCTTCATACCAGTATCTATATCTACTGGATCTGTAACATCTTCATGTATTAGCCAGGCAGCTTCATTAATTGCTACAGCATATACTCTATTTATATCATATTTTCCTGCAAGCGTAAACTTTATTCTTGGTCTACCAGATAACCAATCATAAAAGCCCTGACCGGTTTTTTGACCAAGCTTACCCTCATTTAGTAGAGGTTCAGCTAATGGACATGGCTTCATTCTTTCACCGTATGCTTCATACATAACTTTTGCAACGCTTGCTAGTACATCAAGCCCTACATAGTCAGCAAGCTCAAATATACCCATTGGAAATCCTGCCTTATACTTAACCGATGCATCAATCTCCTCTATTGTAGATTCCTTTCGATATACAGTCCAAAATGCTTCATTGAATACTGCTCCAAGAACTCTATTTACTATAAAGCCTCTAACATCCTTTCTACATGTAACAACGGTTTTACCCATTTTTTTAGCGAGTTCAGTAATAATGTTCATAGTTTCATCACTTGTAAACTGTCCCTTGATTACTTCACATAGCGGCATTAACTGCGGTGGATTGAAAAAATGCATTCCAGCAATTTTATCCGGTCTACTTGTAGATTTCGATATTTCGGTAATGCTTAGACTTGAAGTATTAGTTGCCAGGATAGTATGTTTAGGAGCTAACTGGTCAAGCCTAGCAAACAGCTCCTTTTTCAACTCGATTTTTTCAGGTATTGCTTCTATAACTACATCAGCACTTCCAGCAACTTCCTCTAGCCTTGTTGTTGTTTTGATACGTGAAAGAATAAGAGATACATCTTCAGGTTTAATTCTTCTTTTCTCAGCAAATTTTTCAAGACTCCATTTTATCTTTTCAATAGCTTTAGCTAAAATCTCATCGCTTACATCAACCATTACAACATTATATCCAGCAGTTGCAGCGATTTGAGCAATACCGTGACCCATAGTTCCAGAACCAATAACAACAATATTTCTAACATCTTCAACCTTCATAAAATAACCCCATTCAAAATTGAATGTATTGGAATTATATAAAGTTTTCCAGATTAAATCGGTGTAAACTCATAGGTTAATGCCCCTTCCTGAGATATCTTAGCCTTTAGTTTAACTTTCATTCCGACCTTTATATCTTCTATTAACGCACCTGTAAGCCATGCTAAAACCCTTACACCATCCTTAAGTTTAGCTATAGCTATAGTATAGGGCTCATACTCCTGGAATGATTGGGGCTTAACTACAACATGAGTAAATGTTTCAATTTCTCCTTCACTACTTATTGGTATCCATTCAATATCTGAGGAGTAACAGTTTGGACAGTCTGCTACTGGTGGAAAGTTTAGTGTTCCACAATTCTTACACTTTGTTGCAAGCACTTTACCCTCTTTAAGTCCATCCCAAAACTGCTTAATCCTACTTATTGGAATATCATAGCTTAAACTCATAGGTCTAGACTTTAGAGTTGGCATGGTTGACATAGTAGTTACCTCCTCAATATAGTTACATAGCAGTAATGTCCAGTTCCACCTACATTATGAGCTAAGGCTATATACTTTCTAAACGTTACTTGTCTTGATCTTTCAATAGCTTCCCCTCTTAACTGTTTTGTTAATTCAGCAATCATTGAAGTACCTGTTGCACCTATTGGATGGCCTTTTGCCTTAAGTCCTCCATCAATATTTACCGGTATTTTACCATTAACTTCAACTTCCCCCTCCCTAATCAGCTTTACACCTTCACCTTTCTTACAGAATCCAAGATCTTCATAGGCCATAAGCTCAGCTATTGTAAAGCAGTCATGAACGCTTGCTAACTCTATATCTTTAGGTTCAATATTAGCCATTCTATAAGCCATCTGGGATGCTTTAACTGTAGGATATAGTCCAACATAGCTAGATCTCTTACTTAGATTAATAGTATCTGATGAGTATCCTAATCCAGCAATCCATATTGGAGTATCTATCTTAAACTCTCTAACCCTATCCTCTGATGCTAATACAATAGCAGCAGAACCATCAGTTATAGGACAGCAATCATAGAGTTTAAGAGGCCAAGCAATAACCATTGATGATAAAACATCATCTATAGTTATGGGCTTTCTAAATTGAGCATTAGGATTCATAGCTGCATACTTATGGTTTTTAACAGCTATTAATGCTAAATCCTCCTCTGTTGTTCCATACTTAGCCATATGAGCAGTTGCATGTAATGCATAGTATGCTGGAAACGTTACACCAAAGTTATGGAACTCCCATAAGTAACATCCAGCTCTACCCATAAGTTCAATAGCAGTTATAGTATCAACCTCCCTCATCTTCTCAACACCAACAACAAGAGCTAAATCAATCTGACCACTTGCAATAGCGGAATATGCAGTAAAAAATGCAGCACTACCAGTTGCACAGGCAGCTTCAGTTCTAAGTAAACCCACACCTGATAAACCACAATACTCAGCTATACTTACTGCTGGTAACGGCTCCTCATACCAGACTCCAATAGATCCTAAAACCATAAGCTCAATATCTCTTTTATCAATTCCAGCATCCTCAATTGCAGGCTTAATAGATTCAAATGCAAGCTCATTAACATTTACATCCTGTCTAACTCCAAACTTTGAATGGCCAACACCGATAATTGCAACACGTCTAAACATTAAAATCACAATTTAAGACTCTATACATTCTTATATTCTTTATGTTAAATCAAGACTTTAAAGATTGTTAGAAGGATAAAATAGGAGTTTTCAAGGAGTTGCTTTATGATAAATAGCCGTATAGCTACTATTTATTCGTGAAATCCATTGCTATTTCCTTAATTCCTAAGGGAAAATCGATGAAGTCTAAATTAATACTATCTGGGAGTATTAGATTGAATGTTTAATTGCCTTCCTTCTGTATCTATCTCTCCCTTTCTAATTCTTGTTGAGGAAATTGGTTTACCGTTTTCTGCTTTAACTAGTTTAATAACTATTATATCTAGTTTTTTAAGTCCTTTCTTTTCTCTGATTTCATTTATTTCTAAAGCTCTTCTCTCTGTTTCTTCACTTACAATTATAGCATCTAGATCAGGTATGCTTGCTGCTGGTCCATACACATCACTTATCGGTACTATTTCTACTCTATCTAACCATCCTTTAGCTGCTAGAAAATCTCTAATTTTTTTCTCTCTCTCTTCGTAGCTCTCAATTAAGTTATGGTATTCCTTATTTTTTATTAAATGTTCATCAGCTAGCCCTATTAACACCTTATCTCCAATAGTAAATGCTGTTTCAATTATTACTTTATGCCCTTTATGTAGATGATTAAATGTACCACCTAAACATACATAAGCATATTTCGACATGTAAGCAATAATTATCTACTTAAATATTAATCTTTTCAAGTAGTAAATACATTGCAGTATGTTAACATTAAATGATCTTAATATATAATAGCTTCCTTTAATCTTATTTATAGAATTATACTTCAAGATCTTTTAATTTTAGATGTGAAGAGTTCTTGATTACATTATATTAATCCTTAGAGTATTATTAAATATTAATGGTGAATAGGAAGAGTTTGGAGACTTATTTGGCAACATATTTAACCAACTTAAAAGATACAAATACTAGAAGTACTATTTTCTTCTATATTGTTTAGGACTAAAACCTCTTCTAAGCAGAGCTTCTAATAGAAGGTAGCCAAGTATATTGATTGCTATAAATGAACCGATGAAGATACTGATTAATCCTATCTCTATAGGAATATTGAAGATAAGAGATAAATATCCACCAACAATAAATGTTATTATAACTGTTTCTGCAAAACATCCTAGAATTCTACGTTTACGTGTTAAGCTACCTCTACATATATGGTAGGCTACTGTGCAGGCTATAAGGTTTGCAGCAGAACCACCAATAATATCTATAACTCCTAATCCACCATAGAAGTTTGCAGCTAGACAGCCTATACATGTTCCAATAGCTACGGGCATGCCGAACATCATGGATAAAGGTAATAAAGCATCTGCAATCCTTACCTGATAAACTCCAAAGCTTATCGGAGCTAAAGAAGTAACAATTACGGCGTAAAGCCCAGCAAAAACACCTGTATAAGCTATCTCTCTACCTCTAAACTTAAAAACTCCAACCATATGTAACACAAAATAGAAAATATTTACACCTCTTAACTCTTACTAAAATCTCCTTGATTTAGTGATAGAGAATACCTGCTAACCGACTATTAGCCATATATATACTCCCATATCTAAATTCGAAGAATAGATAGAATACTTTGGATAAGCTAAATTGGTTAAATAGCTAAATCATAGGGAAGCTGGTAGTTATGATAATTACTGTTTAGGTTTTGAAGTAAATTTAGAAACATGGTAGTGTTAAGTTTAACTAATTAGAGAATTCAAGATATATGTTGTTTAAGTATGATTATGATTTTGATGAAGATGTGTTGGGGAAATCACTAAGAAATTTAAGCAGAGAATTAGAGTATTCTTCAACCTAATAAAATCAAACTCCAATAAGCTATATTCTAGATGATAAAATACAATTAAATACTGGAATCTATTTACTAAGCTACTCATATCATCTACAACTATCTAAGAAGAAGTTAAATTGTCATACCTAGAAAAAGAAAGAGGAAGAAATAAATAGAGATGGAATGAAGAATAGACATAAAATAGGTCTACTTATTTCCTCCACCTAAATGTTATTAGATTAAAGATAGGGATTATGAAAAACCTATATACCATAGAAATGTTTCGATTTCGCTCTAAATCTTCTCTACTCTTAAGTTTTAAAGAGAATTTAAGTTTTATTTTTA